>Ga0209094_1000451_pt1 | contig 30436 bp, 31 predicted proteins | sample COGITO_mtgs_1004_2_FD_184790 | JGI IMG/M metagenome (GOLD analysis project Ga0209094, IMG submission 184790) | Pelagic marine microbial communities from North Sea - COGITO_mtgs_100430 (SPAdes) (version 2) | ecosystem: Environmental > Aquatic > Marine > Epipelagic ... | reverse complement strand
AAGAAGTTGCGCGTTTGGCTGAAGCTGGGACAAAAAACATCGCAGTTTGTGCGCCCGCGTTCTCAGCTGATTGCATTGAGACGCTGGAAGAAATCAACGAAGAGATTTTTGAGAGCTTTGAGCATGCAGGCGGTAAAGACTTTACCTACATCCCTTGCCTGAATGATGACGATGCGCACATCAAGGCACTTGGAACAGTTATTGAAAGAAATCTTCAGGGTTGGTTGGACTAATTTTCTCAATTTAGTCACTGGGCCCAGAACTGGGCCCTTTCCATTTTATAGAAATCCATACCCTAGAACGAAAAAAGGCGACGCTTTTAAGCGTCGCCTTTTAAAGATTTAGTGCTTCAGCTTACTTAGCTACAGCTGCTGCAACCAAAGCCAAAAGAATCAACGGCAAAAGAGTGCCTGTTGAAGAAGAACCAGCTTCTTCGATGATTACTGGTGCTTCGATTGTTGGCTCAGCGTAAGAACCAGCGAAAGATGTTGTTGCTACGGCTGTCAAAGCAGCTGCGAGTACTAGTTTTTTCATGTTATTCTCCAGATTAGGCGTACGCAGAAATTACTGGGCACGCACCCAAGACTTATCTCGTCCCTCTGTGTAAACAATTATTTGGCGAGATTGCAAACCCACATTGTCGTAATCATCACGAGAATGGTCATTTTCTCGTCAAATTAGCAACACTTGAGTGCCAACTTGTGTTTTGGAGAACAACTCTGCGATATGTTCGTTGTACAGGCCAATACACCCACTCGACGATTTACGGCCAATCTTGCGCGTGTCTTGCGTTCCATGAATCCGATAATACGTCCAGCTAAGATAAAGCGCGTGTGACCCCAAAGGGTTCTCTGGACCTGGACCAATGAACTTTGGCCATTCGGGATTACGTTCCAGCATCGATGGCGTCGGACGCCAGCTTGGACCATCGACCTTACGCGTAATTTCTGTACGACCGCGGCGAGTCAATTCTTCTGTGAGCGGAACACTAGATGGATAGAGTTTATATTCAGTCTGATCTTCATTCCAAAAATGGACTGCTCGACTGTCAATATCGACAAGAATTGCGCCTTTCTGTGTATTTTCAAAGTAAGTACGCCAATCCAGAGTACGGAAACTAGAGATGTTGCGACGCACTGATTTCGTCTGATCACGTTCTGCGAAACCCGGTAAATCGTTTATTTGAGCCAGTACAGGCGTGGCTAGAACGGCGGCAGATCCAGTTAGGAACGCACGGCGTGTAGGAATTTCAAATAGCTTTTTGGACATTATTGTCTCTCCATCGCTTATACTCTTGCCTTAGGGCGGACATTATTGCGCGAAAGACGCAGTCGCAAATCAAACAATCGTTATTGTGCGGGCTCACACCGATGTGCGTTTGAAATGCAACGCAACCCACGGTATGGCAAAAGTAACAGAAATTTCCGAGTGGAGCAAAAAATGGTCAGAATGATAGCAATTATGATGGTCGGGTTGATTTCACTTTCCGCCTGTACGCCAGCAGAGCCTCAATTGGGCCGTGACGGAAAACCAGCCACTAAGGTTTACAAGATTGGCCGCAATGCGACCGGTAAGCTTCAGTTCCGTATGCTTGACTCGGTAAACGCGCTGCGCGGCTCGAAGAGTGTTGCTCCTGTTGAGCTAAACCCACAGCTGAATGCCGCCGCAGCAACGCACTCACGCGATATGTCCATCCAAAACCGCCCTTGGCATTTTGGTTCAGACGGTTCATCTCCAATCGATCGCGTTCAACGCGTTGGCTATACTGGCCAGTTGGTTGGTGAAAATATCTCTGAATCTTATGAAACCGAATTGGAAACATTGGGTGCTTGGATTGAGCAACCAGACACACGCCGCACAATTCTAGCCGTCGATGCCAAAGATATGGGTTTCGCGTGGCATCAAGAAGAAAACGGTAAAATTTGGTGGACCCTGATCATGGGCAACCCGTCAACATCTCCGTTGATTCCATCCGCCAATCCGTCAGCAAGCCGTTTGGTGCCCATTGTGATTTCAGAGGAAACAGCAACGACCGGTGAAGAAGTCGCCGAAATTATCGCTGCTGCCGAGTAGTAAAACAGAAGCGTAGGACCGCGATTTATGGATTGATCTTAATCGGTGTACCGTTTTGTACCATCGAATAGATCTCTTCGATTTCGCGGTTCGGCACTGCGATACATCCCCAGGTCCAATTGTTTCTACCCAACTTACGGCGATCTGATTCACCGTGAATGAAAATATCTCCACCAGGAGGTTTGCCCAGCGCCGCAGCCTCTGACCGATCTTTAGCATTCGGATATGAAATCCCAATCGAAAGGTGGAATTTGCTGTTTGGGTTCCTACGATCGATGAAATAGTTGCCTTCGGGTGTTCTGCCATCGCCCTCGTAAAACTTGTCACCAATTGGGGCAAAGCCAAGGTCAAAACTATACTCTTTTAGTACAGTATTTTTGTGAAAAAGGAACATTTTACGTTCCGATTTATTCACAATGATATAAGTAACCTTAGGACCACGATACGTTTTGAATTTGCTTTTTGGCGTACACGCACTGACGATCGAAACGGCAAATCCAGCCAAAATCAAAGTTCTACGCTTCATATAGTCCACTCGCATTACTTTTAGAATATTCGGCTTCTAACATCACTGATGGCTTTCGGGATACTAAAAACAATGCGATCACCCGATAGTGAGCTTAGGTCCCTCAACCTTGGAATTTTCGCGCCGGAACGAACCAACCAATTCAACGTGCGAAGACCAGCGGAACTGATCAACAGGTTGAACCCATTCCAAAACAAACCCGGCTTCAACCAATTGCGCAGCGTCGCGCGCAAAGGTCACTGGATTACATGACACATAAGCAATCACGTTCACTTTTGAATTCGCAATTTCACGCACCTGTTCGACTGCACCAGCACGTGGTGGATCCAGAACAACAGCGTCAAACTTGGCCAATTCATCCGGCAACATAGGACGGCGGAATAAATCGCGGGCCTCTGATGTGACCGGTTTCAGATCAAGGGCCATGCGCCAACCCTGATCAAGGGCCGCGACCATCGCCTTGTCGCCTTCAACTGCATGAACGGCAGATGTCTGCGCCAAAGGCAAAGCAAATGTACCGCTACCCGCGAACAGGTCAGCAACGCGTTTGCTGCCTTTAACAATCTCACCAACCAAAGCCTGCAATGTCGCAGCACCGTGGGCAGTCGCTTGCAAAAACCCACCTGCAGGCACAACAACTTTAGCATTGCCAAAGGCGTGGCGCGGTGGCGTACGCATGGCGATCGTTTCACCATCCCATGTGAGACGGGCCAAACCACTGCGGTCACACAATTGCGCAAGTTCAGAACGCAAAGGACCATCTAGTTCTTTACCGCCCGTGACTGATGCATCCAAACCATCTTCAGACACAGTCAGCGTAACAGCCAATGCCGCCTTACGGCTGGTACCGATTGTTGCCAATTCCTCAGCGATTGGGAAACCTGCCATGATCTTGGGATCAAGCAACTGGCAATCAGGTACTTCGATAACAGTGCCACTAGCGCGACCATGGAAGCCAACCATCGCACCGCTTTTCGTACGCTTAGCTGCAACTGTTGCGCGCTGGCGTGATTTGGCGGGTGAAGTCAGTGTTGGACGAATTTCAGGTGACAGATCATGCGCAGCAAAGGCGCGTTTCACAATTTCCGCTTTCCACGTCGCAACGAATTCATCATTCGCATGTTGCAACTGACAGCCACCACAAGACTTAAAGTGACGACAAGGCGCAGCAACACGATCCGAAGATGGAGTCTGAATACGCACATCTTTCAGCGCATCGCCCTCTTGCCTTGCGGTCACGATTTCACCGGGCAAAGTCATCGGCGCGAACAATGGACCATCAGCGATACCATCGCCCTGATGGCCCAAACGGATAATTTTAAATTCTGTCATACGGCTCCCCTATCGCCAGTCGCACAAATACGAAAGGGTTATTGTGCAACCTGTGTTGATATGAACCCACCAGATTGCCGATCCCAATAGCGGGCATACAGACCCTGTTTAGCAAGCAACGTCTGGTGATCACCCACCTCGACGATGCGTCCCTTGTCCATCACAACAATGCGATCCATCTCTGTCAGTGTCGAAAGGCGGTGCGCAATTGCGAGCACAGTCTTGCCCTCCATCACACGCGCCAGCGCTGTTTGAATTGACGCTTCAACCTCACTATCAAGGGCGCTGGTCGCTTCATCCAAGACAAGAATTGGCGCGTCCTTTAAAATAGCACGCGCCAATGCGATCCTTTGGCGTTGGCCACCAGATAACTTTACACCACGCTCACCCAGATAAGCGTCATAGCCATCACGTTTCATATGATCTTGAAGTTCTTGGATGAACTCATGCGCTTCGGCTTTTTCAGCCGCAGCCATCACTTCAGTATCAGTTGCGTCAGGTTTGCCATACAGAATGTTGTCACGGGCAGACCTATTGAACATCGCAGTTTCTTGCGTAACCATCCCGATATTGCGGCGCAAGCTTTCTTGCGTGACATTTTTAGTATCCACGCCATCGATTTCAATTGTACCGGCTTCAGGATCATAAAGGCGCAAGAGAAGTGAGACCAACGTCGACTTACCCGCCCCCGATGCACCAACAATGCCCAGCTTTTCGCCAGCACCAATCGTAAGGTCAACATCCATCAACCCACCCGTTTCGCGACCATAAGCGAAGCTAAGATTGCTGAATTTGATCTCTCCTTTTGGAACAGACAACACAGGGGCATGATCCGCATCATCCACGCGATCTGGACGTGTTAGGGTCTTCATTCCGTTCTCAATCTCACCCACATTGGAATAGATAGCCATCAGTGTGAAACTTACCCAGCCTGTCATCTGCGCGATACGGATCGCAATTGCACCCGCTGCCACAATATCACCCGACGACGCCTCACCGCGTTGCCACAATAGGATGGTGCCGCCCAACAATAGAACCGGCAGCAATCCAGCCAAAGCCATCAATCCAAATCGGAATGTCGCAGACAGGTAACCAAAACTTAGCGCGCTTTCGCGAAAGGATTTCATAGCGCCAAGGGCTGCGCGATCCTCGTGGTCAGAATGGGCAAACAGCTTAACAGTTTTGATATTCGTGATGGTATCGACAACTTGCCCAGAAACCATCGCACGTTTTCCAGCGCGATCAGCCGAGCGCACGCGTACACGCGGAAGGTACCATTTGATCAGCGCGAAATAGAAAACCAGCCAAACGAAGAATCCAATGGCCACACGCCAATCAATGGCCACCAGCAACAGAATTGATCCGAACAAAGACGCCAACGCGAAGGCAACAACGTTAATTACCTCGGATGCAACATCCGTTACAGCCCGCGCACATTGCATCTGTTTTTGAGCAATACGGCCTGCAAAATCATCATCGAAAAAGCTGACATTCTGGCCCAAGGTCCAGCGATGCAAACGCGACAAAACCAACGGATTTACACTGGGCTGCACGATGATCGAATTGGTCGCAGCAGATAGGCCAAACAGCACGGGACGGGCGATCAGGAAAAAAGCCAATGCACCTGCGATTAATCCTACATTGGTCACGGAAAAGAACCCATCGGGCCCCAGCGTAACTGTAGCATCAATAACGTTTCCAAGGATCAACGCAGTTCCAGCTTCCATCGCGCCAGCAGCAGCAGAAAAGAACGCTGCAAACCACAAGGCGGGCCATGAACCAGACAAGCACCAGCGCATAAACGCACCCAATGTTTGTGGCGGCGGCCCGTCCGCAGGCTTAAACGAGTCGATCATATTGGCAAAGCTTATCATTCTGCATCCTCGGTCTTTAGGAACCCACCAGATTGCCGGGCCCAGAATTCAGAATATAGGCCACCCAGCGCCAAAAGCGCGTCGTGGTCGCCATCTTCAACAATTTTTCCAGCATCAAGAACCAAAATACGATCCATTTGGGCAATCGTAGACAGACGGTGCGCAATCGCGATCACTGTTTTGCCCTCCATCATCCCATACAGCGTCTTCTGAATTGCAGCTTCAACTTCGCTATCCAATGCACTTGTCGCCTCATCCAACAACAAGATCGGCGCATCCTTCAAAATGACACGGGCCAAGGTCACGCGTTGGCGCTGACCGCCTGAAAGCTTCACACCGCGTTCGCCAACTTGGGCCTCATAACCACGCCGACCTTCGGGATCAGTGAGGTCCTGAATAAAAGTATGCGCCTCTGCCTGTTTAGCCGCTGCAATTATATCGGCTTCTGAAGCGTCAGGACGGCCATAAAGCATGTTGTCGCGAACCGAGCGGTGCAGAAGCGAACTCTCTTGCTGGACCATCCCAATATTCATCCGCAGGCTGTCTTGGGTCACCTGCCCCACGTCCTGTCCATCAATCAATATTTGACCGCTGTCAGGATCATAAAACCGCAGAAGTAACTTGACCAAAGTCGACTTTCCAGCACCTGAACGGCCAATCAGCCCAATTTTTTGACCCGGTTCAATCACCAAATCGACTGCATCCAAGCCGCCGCTTTTACGACCGTAATGATGGGTTAACCCTTTTAGTTCGATCCGCCCTTTGTCCATCTTCAACGCTTTGGCATTTGAGACATCCTTAAGCATAATCGGTTGCGCAATCGTTTCCATTCCCTCAGCTACTACCCCAAGCTGGCGAAAGAACGATGTCAGCGCCCACATGATCCAACCCGTCATCGAATTAAGGCGCAACGTTAAGGCGGTAGCTGCTGCAACCACCCCAACAGAGGCGGATCCCTGCATCCATAACATGATCGCCCAACCTACAACACCAACGATCAAAAGACCGTTCAGTGTAACCAGCATCACATCCATGATCGTGAAAATACGCATCTCTTTTTGAAATGTCCGGCGCGTGTATTCGATGGCATCTTTGGCGTACTCCAACTCGCGATCATGATGTGCAAACATCTTAACCGAATGAATGTTGGAATAGGCATCAACTACGCGGCCAGTCACAGTCGACCGCGCATCAGACGCCGCCTGAGACGCTGGGCCAACACGTTTGACAGTCCAAGAAATCAAAAGGCTATAAAGGGCAAACCATGCGATCAGTGGCATCAGCAGACGTGCATCAGACGTAGCCAGCAAAATTGCGGCACCAATCAAATATGCCAATGAGAATGAGATCGCGTCAAACACCTGAAACACCACCTCACCCGCCGCAGGTGGCGTTTGCATGATACGGTTAGCAATGCGTCCCGCGAAATCGTTTTCAAACCAACCCACTGATTGTCGCAGGACATGTTTGTGTGCACGCCAGCGAATAAGCGTGCCGAAGTTTGGAAGGATTGTGTTGTTAAGCAAGGCCACATCCATGACCTGCAACAAGGGACGAATGGTTAGGATCAAAACCGCCATCACTATAAATTCAGTCCCGTATTCATCCCAAACTTGTGCAGGTTCACCACCCAACACATCCACAACACGACCCATGTAATAAATCAGGCCAACCTCAACGGATGCTACAACCAGTGACATCACGGCAGTAAACAAAAACACCGCCTTAAACGGTTGGCTGTATTCCCACATGAAGGGCCATAGTTTGGTCGGGGGTGTATCGGTTTCCTTGTAGTCAGCGTAAGGATCCACAAGGTTTTCTAAAAATTTAAACATTATAAAAGCTGTTCTTTTGTTTTTGTAAAATTCGAGGCAATCCATTCAGCCTCAAGTTCCTTGAGGCGTTTGCCAAGCGCGGGACCACTAAACATATTCGTTAAATCGGATGCTTTAATCGGGAATTTTGCAGCTGAACCAACCACAACACGATCCAGCATCTCGTTTACAGGCGGGGATCCCGAATATGCGCAGCGCAACGCAACAATGCCCTTCGCGACATCCATACCCAATCGATAGCCCAACTCACCCGCACCTGCCATCGATTCAATTCCGTCACGATATTGCATCAGAAGACGCGCCTGCACTTTGGACAGGCGCAGTGCTATTTCAACACCCGATCCACCTAAAGCTGCCAATCGACGTATTGGATCTGGCGACAGATCCCACAAAGATTCAACATGGATCAGCGGTGCCAACCAAGCATCATCAGCACCTTGCAGCACTACATTCAAAACACCAGTTTGACGCATAACCGCGACTGCAACAGCAGGATCTGTCGCGTTGAACAACTTTACCATTTCCATCCCTACACGTTCTGCAGAAAGGGTTTCCAAACCATCAAGGTTAGAGGAAATTGCGTTCAGCGCGTCCAGATCAAAGCCTTGATCAATCGCGCCGTACCATGCCGAAAAACGAAAGAAACGAAGGGTGCGCAGATAATCTTCGCGAATGCGCTGATCTGCATCTTCGATAAATCGGACCCGCCGATCCAGCACATCCTGAATACCGCCCAACGGATCAACGATTGAACCATCGGGACGGGCGTAAAGCGCGTTCATCGTAAAATCACGGCGACGTGCATCATCAATAATGTCATCCGAAAACGCCACTACAGCGCGGCGCCCATCGGTTTCCACATCACGGCGGAAGGTCGTGATTTCATACGGAGTGCCCGACGAAACAACCGTAACGGTGCCATGGTCAATCCCTGTCGGGATCGCCTTAAGCCCTGCATCTTTTGCAAGTTTCATCACTGTTTCAGGGTGGGCGTTTGTGGACATATCAATGTCACTGGCAACTTCATCCAATACGACGTTGCGCACACATCCACCAACAAAGAAAATATCGTACCCACCATCCTCAATCGCCGTGCAGACACGGGCAACCTTAGGGTCATTCAACCATGGCGTTTCCGCCGGCAAACTTAGTTCATTTTGTCGGTCCATGCCCGCAGCATACGCGCAGTCGCACCCCAGATGTAATAGGGCCCGTAAGGTACAGCGAAATATGAACGAATTTCACCACGCCAGCGACGCGACTGAATGCAAAAATTCTCTGCGTTCAAGACGTGAGACAAAGGCACACGAAACACTTCTTCGACTTCACCCCGCTCTGGGACAAGATTAAATTCTTCTCGAACAAGACCAATCACAGGCGTTACCTGAAACCCTGAAACTGTTTCATGGCTAGGCAATGTGCCCAAAACCTCAACCAAATCCGTTGGCAAGCCAATTTCTTCACGCGCCTCTCGTAAAGCAGCCGCAACTACATCAGTATCGTTTTCATCCTGCTTTCCACCAGGGAATGCGATTTGGCCCGGGTGATGCTTAAGTGATGACGATCGTTTAGTTAGGATAAGCTCAGCAACTCCATTACGAATTATAACCGGCGCAAGGACACCAGCAGGGCGCAAAACACGATCCGTTGGTTTGGTGAAGTTTGGATTTAGATCAAAGTCGGACGAGGGGTTTCCCCCCTCGCCCAGTGCTGACCGGATCGATGAGATCAGATCACTCACTTTTAGCCTTTTCAACTTCCAGCCCAACAGATGATGGATCGAGATCGTAATGCGCACCACAAAATTGACAGTCCGCGGTGACGCGACCCTCATCAGTTGTCATCGTAGCAATGTCTCGTGCCGAATAAATCGATAAACTCTGACGCACGCGATCTTCCGAACAGGTGCAACCAAATTTAATGGGTTGCGCCTCATAGACACGCGGCTTCTCTTCGCTGAACAGGCGCACCAATAGATCGCTTGGCGCAACCATCGGGCCAATCAGTTCCATTTCCTCAACCGTATCGAGTAAAATATTGGCTCTATTCCAATTCTCAGAAGCATCCCCGTCCAACAAATCTTCAGCTTGTAAAGACCCACCAGACCCTTCAGCATCTTTCGCATATGGCGATGCTTTTGGCATGTGCTGCAACATCACGCCGCCAGCACGCCAAGTTTCAGGCTGGCCAGCCTCAGTTGAGCGACCAAACGATAAAGAGAAGCGCGTTGGCAACTGTTCGGACTGTGCAAAATAAGCTTGGGCGCTTTCGGTAATAGATTTACCATCCAATGCGGCAATTCCTTGATATGGAGTCATCCCCTTACCTTGGTCGATCATAATCGCAATGTAGCCTTCACCAAGTTGCTCAAACGGATCCGCATCTGTAATACGTTCAGCATCATAGCTCGCATAGGCACGAATACGTGCCGGTTGGCCTTCGTCATCAGGGCCGTAATAGTCAGTCGCGATCATGCGCACTGCACCCTTAGTCTGCACCTGCATAGACAGCTTCCAACGGGTCTTAACCGTTTGGCCAATCAATGCGGTTAATACAGCCATCTCAGCGACAAGCGCTTCGACTTGGGGCGGATAATCGTGTTGATCCAAGATACCGTCTAACACACCGTCCAGACGCGCTACGCGTCCACGGATGTCCGAAGCATCAAGCTGAAATGGCAGGACTGTGTCGTCCCACGCGATCTTAGGTGCAAGTGTCATAGGGGTTTCCTTAGTTGCCGGTCGTTGGCATATCGCGTCTATATAACACTAGAAACCCAAACAAAAAGAGGAGCACGTCAAATGATACGCCGTATCGGCCAACCGCCACTATCCAATCAACGCTATACACTACGCGCCGGCGCTTACGCGATCCTACCCCTGCAAAAACGATTGTTGCTGACAGCCCAAGTTAGCGATTTGATTGATATCCAACTTCCAGGAGGTGGGATTGACCCCGGAGAATCCCCAATCCAGGCTCTACATCGTGAGGTAATGGAGGAAACTGGCTGGCGCATCGCTGCTCCAAAACGTTTAGGAACCTTCCGTAGGTTTGTTTTTATGCCAGAGTATAATCAGTGGGCGGAAAAAATTTGCCACATTTATGTCGCCAGACCCACGCGGCAAATCTGTGAACCTTTAGAGCCTAGCCATTTTACCACTGTTATAAATCCGACTGAAGCTGCAATTGCATTGGGTAATGATGGGGATCGCATGTTTGTCGAGCAATTTTTTGGGCTTTGACATTAATCACTAAATGCAAACAGAATTCCTGAAACGTAATCAGGGTAATCGTCACTTTCCACAAAACCTGTTAGGTTCAAAATCAACGCATCAAAGAACGCAGCACCTTTGGTGATCCGTAGGTCGTGCATAAGTCCCTCTAATCCTTCTTAGCCAAACATGCTCACATCAGAACTTGGGCAATCAGTAACCCCATCTGAAAGGGTCAAAACCCAATCGCTTGTTTTGAATCTATTTGATACTATCCAAAGGTAACATTGGGGAGCAATCCGACTGGAAAACCATCGATACCTTTTTGCTCAACTTAGCCATCAGCTCGCTGCACCGCTTGAAATGGATGCCCAGCGTGGGCCCAGATCCTTTAACCCGTTACCAAATTCACATCCACCAAGAGCAGTGTGAAATAGTGTTCTGTTTTCGCCTCATCTAAAATCAGCTCATTCAAAACCGCGATCACTTCAGCAGGAGACAATAGGCAATAAATCACATATTTTAAAGGGTCCTAAAACCACGTAGCATTACTATTTAAGAGTTGCCCCTATTTAGCTGCGAAACCTTGCCCTCTGCTCATCCAATGCCATATCGATGATAAAAATTATTTTACTGTACAGACAATGGTCTGTGTCTTTTTAGAACAATAACTTCAGTCGTAAAAATTTACCCAGACCTCGACACTTAGTTTATTACATAATAGTGATAAATGACTATTATAATCCTTTAGGAATACGATACATAATGAACCAAGATGGTTCAAAATTAATAGCTGATGACGAAATCGACCTTAAAGAGTAACTGGCGCGTATTAGTCTCAAGTAATGAGGATGGATATTCTACTCTAGACGGGCCATCTTTGGGAGCTCACAGGCGTGTTAACCTTTCAAATTTGTGGAGACCAATAGTGACCATTGATGCGCTAAGCTCTGCTGTACCTTCTGAGCTGGTGTCAGATAAATTGGCCATAAATTAAGCCATTCTGAGATTACAATATTTTTAAAAGTTACGAAATCTCTACAAAAGATATCCTTAACTGCTCCAAATTTTCCCCGATGATGGGTTTATCGTCTGTTTACATGAAGGGCAAAAAGGCAGTCGCCATTGGAGGTCAAAGTATGGATCATAGGTCTTGATAACAAATTGACCTACATGACAGATAATTTTAGCTTATCGGAAGGTTTAAGGCTCTTAACCCCACTGAGTTACGTTGGAGCCAGCGCCAGGTTTGCACCTGTGTTTTTGGCCACCTATCCTAGTTCCAGACCCGCTCGCGCGTAATACCACAGCCCTGCCTCGGCCTGGAGCCCGCACGCCCTCGCATGAAGCCTGGCGTGAGCGTGTCCCATCCCGCCTACTTCGCGAGTTTGTTCAGCAACTCGTAGTTCTCGGCCATGATCTCTTCTGCCACCGCCATCTGCGCCTCAAACTCCCCGCCGCATGGCAGGAGCTCGATGCCGGCCGAAGTTACGAACGATGTGATTTTGAGTTTTGTCATAGTCATCTCCCAGTCCTGAACCGCGGATAGCCCTTATCACTGTATCGAAAGTCGCCCGGAATGAACGGGGTAATCCTGCGGCGGTATCTCGTAGGCAAGATGTGTAACGCACGCTAGAGAGCGGGGCGGGGCTGCGCCCTCTCCAGCCGCTTGCCTTTGCCCCATGCGCCCGCTACGCCCACCACATGCGCAAGTACCTCGACATCCCCCTCACAGCCTTTGTGGCCATCACCCTGAGTGTGGCCATGCTCTGGCCCCTCGAGGCGCCCCCGCCCGTGCCCGAGGGCAGCGACAAGCTCGTGCACTTCATAGCCTTCGCCGCACTCGCCTTCCCGCTTGCCCGCACCGGCCGCCTGGGGCTAGTTGCGGTGTTCATAGGTGCCAGCGCCTTCGGCGGCCTCATTGAGCTCATACAGCCGGTGTCTAACCGCAGCGCCGACATGGGCGACTGGGTGGCTGACACAGTCGGCGTCGCCTTTGGCATAGGCTGCGGGCTGCTCTACAGGCGCCTGCGCCGCCACTGACGGGCGCGCTAGACTTTTTCCTTAGCGTTCCCGCTTGTAGATAGATCGTTTCAAGAATTTGGGTTTAAGCCGCGGCTATATCTCAGCGTGGAAGCTTGATGCCAGGATGCGGTTTGGGGACGTGACAACCATGATAGAATCCGCGCTGATCGCGACTGGTTGCGATGAGGCGTCCCAAGCAATCTGATCTGTTTTGCCAAAAACCAGAATGCTCATGCGCAGCCCAGCCTTCCGCCTACGCCAGCGCGAGCGAGAAGTGGCTGCCACCATTCTTCATTCTCAAGATACCAACGAACAGTTTTTTCCAGACCTGCTTCGACAGTGACGGAAGGCCGCCAGCCCAGTTCTTCGCGTATACGTGTTGGGTCGATCGCGTAGCGCAGATCGTGGCCGGGGCGGTCGGAGACAAATTCAATCAGATCAGCATAGGGTTCAGAAGCAGGCCTGAGCGCATCAAGAATTATGCAGATGGTTTGCACGAGCTCCAGATTGCTGCGTTCGTTTTCACCACCGATGTTATAGCTTCGGCCAAGTGCACCCTTCTCAAGCACCAGCAAGAGCGCATCTGCGTGATCTTCGACATGGAGCCAGTCGCGCACGTTCTCGCCTTTGCCGTAAATCGGGATTGGCTTGCCAGCAAGAGCGCTCAGAATCACCACGGGGATGAGCTTTTCGGGGAAGTGGTAAGGGCCATAGTTGTTTGAGCAGTTTGTCAGAACCACAGGCAAGCCGTAGGTTTCGGCCCAAGCGCGCACCAGATGATCGGAACTGGCTTTGGAGGCGGAGTAGGGCGAGCGGGGGTCATAAGGTGTCTCTTCGGTAAACTGCCCCGTCGCGCCGAGCGAGCCGAAGACTTCGTCTGTAGAGATATGATGAAAGCGAAACGCGTCGGGCTTGCCGAGCGCTTCCCAATACTGCCGCGCGGCTTGCAGCATGTTGTAAGTGCCCATCACGTTCGTTTCAATGAAGGCTTGGGGGCCATCAATACTGCGGTCAACATGGCTTTCAGCGGCGAGGTGCATCACTGCGTCAGGCTGGTGTTTGTGAAAGATTGCCTCAAGCGCAGGCAGATCACGAATGTCTGCTTGCTCAAATGAATAGAGCGGACTGGCGGAGACACTTGCGACATTCTCTAGGCAGGCGGCATAAGTCAGCGCGTCGAGGTTAATGACCTCATGGCCGCGCGCGACGGCGAGGCGGACAACGGCTGAGCCGATAAAGCCTGCACCACCTGTAACCAGAAGCTTCATGCTGTGGCCTCCCCTGTGAAGGGGCTGTCAAAGCTTGCGAAGGAAGGCGCGTTTGCGTCTTTAGCGCTCAATTCTGGAGTGCCGTTGAAGCCCCAGTCGATGCCGCAGCTGTCCCACAGTATCGCGCCGTCTGAATCTGGGGCGTAGTATGCGTTGCACTTGTAGATGATCTCGGTGTCGGGAGTGCGGGTGATGAATCCGTGGGCGAAGCCTTCAGGAATGAAGAGCTGTTTGCCATTTTCAAAGCTAAGCTCTTCGCCGACCCACTGGCCGTAGGTAGGCGAGTCTTTTCGGATATCAACGGCGACATCAAAGAGCACGCCGCGCCCGCAGCGGACCAGTTTGGCCTGTGCGTTAGGCGGGGCCTGAAAGTGAAGGCCACGCAATGTTCCGACTGCGGACGAGAGCGAGTGATTGTCTTGCACGAAATCCACGCTGATCCCGTGTGCGGCCATGCGCTCTTTGTTCCAGCTTTCGGAAAAGAAGCCACGGTTGTCACCAAAACGTGCTGGTTCGATTAGGAGGACATCGGGGAGAGCGGTGGCCGTAACTTTCATAAATTAACTTTCTTTACTGATAGTGTCGTAACGGGCGAGGTTGCCGATAAGCGCTTGCATTTCTTCAATCGGGATCATGTTGGGCCCATCGCTTGGGGCATTGTCGGGGTCTTCGTGCGTTTCGATAAACAGTGCAGACACTCCCACAGCCACAGCAGCGCGCGCAAGTACTGGGGCGAACTCACGCTGGCCGCCTGAAGTTGTGCCTTGGCCACCGGGCTGCTGGACAGAGTGGGTTGCATCAAACACAACGGGATAGCCTGTGGCCGCCATGATCGGCAGGCCACGGAAATCAGAGACCAGAGTGTTATAGCCAAAGCTTGTGCCACGGTCACAGAGCATGATCCGATCGTTGCCAGTGCTGGCGATTTTCTCGGCGACATTGCCCATGTCCCATGGTGCGAGGAACTGGCCTTTCTTGACGTTTATAGCTGCACCCGTCTCGCCAGCGGCGAGGAGAAGGTCGGTCTGGCGGCAAAGGAAGGCGGGGATCTGGATCACATCCACAGCTTCGGCAGCGGGGGCGCATTGGCGCGCATCATGGACATCGGTGAGAATTGGGCAGCCGAACTCTTCGCGGATTTTGGAGAGGATCGTGAGGCCCTCTTCCATTCCAAGGCCACGCTTTGTGCTGATCGAAGAGCGGTTAGCTTTGTCGTAGCTTGCCTTGAAGATGAAGCCTGTTTTGGTGGGAGCACAGGCCTCGGCAATGCGTTCGGCCATCATGCGGGCGTGATCCAAGCTTTCAAGTTGGCAGGGGCCAGTAATGAGCGCGAAGGGTACTTTGCCACCAACTTTGATGCCATTGATATCGATTACTTTTGTCATTGCTCTGCCAATACCTTTTCAATCCGCGCTACGTCTTCGGGGTTGTTCAGCTCCCAAAAGAGACGGCCACGGGCTTCAACTTCAACACATTTTACGGCGACGCCATTGTACAAAAAGCGCAGCTGCTCTAGCCCTTCAAACTTTTCAAGCTGGCACTCAGGCCAGCCGATATAAGCCTTGAGCGCTTCTGGGCGATAGGCGTAGACGCCAACGTGATGATAGACAGGGATATTCTCGGAGGGGACTTTGCCAGCGTCGATATAAGGCAAAACCTCTTTCGAGAAATAGATTGCGCGGCCCTCAGCTCCGAAGACAGCCGTCGTGCCACCAACGCGGCCAGCGGCACGATCTTCCTTGAACATCGAGTAGGTTTGCGCATCGCATTGCAGGACGGGTGTGGCCATTTGTGCGGTTTTATCAGCGTTCATTGCTGCGATCAGGTCTTCGACAAACCAAGGAGGCGTCAGCGGCGCATCGCCTTGAAAGTTGACGATGAGATCGGCATCAAGCGCGGCAACTTCTACAGCCTCGGCGACACGCGCCGTTCCGTTTTCGCGCCGGGGGCTTGTCATTATCACCTTTGCGCCAAAAGCTTCGGAAGCCTCACGGATACGTGTATCGTCGGTAACGACATAAACGTCTGAAACGCCCTCGATCTGGCTGGCCGCCTCATAGCTCATCTGGATTAGTGATTTCTCGCTGCCATCTTTTTGCCGAAGGGTTGCCAGCGGCTTTCCCGGATAGCGAGTCGAAGCATAGCGAGCGGGAATGAGGACAACCGTTTTCATGCAACACCTGCGCGCAAGAGATCGTGAATATGGACGATGCCGACGGGGCGTTTGGCCTCATCTACCACCATGAGAGCGGAGATTTTCTTTTCATTGAGAAGCGCCAGCGCCTGCGCAGCGAAGAGCTCAGGCGTTATTGTGACTGGGTCTAGCGTGGCGATTTCTCCGGCGGTTTTTTCCATCAGGTTGCCCATATGGCGGCGTAAATCACCATCGGAAATTACGCCGATAAAAACACCGCCTTTCAGAACGCCAGTGATGCCAAAGCCCTTTGCTGTCATCGACAGGAGCACGTCAGACATGGGTCTGTCTGCTTCCACTGTGGGGACTTTTTCGCCTTTGTGCATCAGATCAGCCACGCGTGAAAGATGTGCACCGAGCCTACCGCCTGGATGGAATACCCTAAAGTCAGTCTTTTTAAAATTCCGTCGCTCCATTAATGCCACGGCCAACGCGTCCCCGAGAGCAAGCGTCAGTGTCGTTGACGTTGTCGGGGCCATGCCGATTGGGCAAGCCTCTGGAGTAGGCGTGAGGGTCAATTTGTAATCTGCCGCCGTCATCAACGTGCTATCCGGCTTTGATGAAATTGCGGCGGTTGGAATGGAAAATCGGCGAGTATGGGAGATTATGTTATGTAGCTCGGCTGTTTCACCAGAATTCGAAATCAATAAACAAAAATCCGCAGCTGTTATCATCCCTAAATCGCCATGACTTGCTTCGGTTGCATGAACGAAATTAGCCGGCGTCCCTGTACTTGCCAGTGTTGCAGCAATCTTACCACCAACATGGCCCGACTTCCCGACCCCCGAGACAATAACTCGCCCACCTATTTCCAAAATTGCCTCTACCGCATGCGCAAAATCGGAGGGTAGCTCATCTGAAAATTTCCTTAGCGCAACAGCTTCTGCTTTTATGACGCGCGCACCTATTTCCATTGTCTCTTTATACGTCATAACAATAACTCCTAAGAGCCTCGGGGACCGGTGGTAAACTATCAACGTAGTTGTGAATACGAAATGAATTAGGAAAAAGAACCGCAAAAACTGTATATACGATCAATTTACAGTAGAGGATATACGAGACATTTGTAACGTACCAAACTTCAAGCGCCTGCTTGTAAGGCGCTATATTTTGGTTGTAAAAATTTGTACTATCAGGCTCCCTTGACAAGAAATTATCTTCTGAGCGAAAAAAGATAGAACCAATGCCTGACAGTCCAGGTCTCACGGTGCAAATGGTACTTTGACTCCCTGAATCATACATGCTGAAGATCTCACTTGTTAACGGACGTGGACCAATAATTGACATTTGTCCTAACAGCACATTTAACAGTTGCGGTAATTCATTAACCTTAGTTTTCCGAAGAAATTTACCAACTGGCAAAACACGTGGATCGTTTGCAATTGTGATGGTTCCTGTATTCATATTCGGACTATTTTCAAGCATAGTGGCAAACTTCAAAACATTAAAAAATTCTCCATTTTTCCCTACCCTCTGCTGTTTGTAGAAAATCTTTCCTTCGCCCGTAAAACGCAATAACACTATAATTGGTAGTAAAAGGGGGAATAGTATTAAAATGGCCGTCAAAGACAAAGTAAAATCAGTTATACGAGTCATATTACATCCTCTGATCAAGGTGTTTATTCAATTCTGAATGATTAAATTCTGGTACTAATTCACGAAAAACGTTGACAATATCCCGTTTTTCACTTTTCCCATCAAGCGCCCTGTAAAATGCCGCTTGAAAATCATTGTACTGACTGAAACTCAGACCATGTGTATCTGATGAGATAACACCCATATTATCAAATCTTTCAAAATCGATTTTATCGTTTTGGGTGTAAAATTCTTCAAAAGGTTTTTCACCTGTAGTGTCACTATCAAAAAAATAACAAGGATAATCTTTTGTCAGGTCTAGTTTCTCACAAAGTAATCGAGCTTCATCTTCTGTTTCACAAATTATCGGGTTTAGTGAATGCTGCTTTAAATAGTTGGTTGCAACCTCACTAAAAGTTGTCAATTTTAACTCTGTATCAGATGTTGGAAAGAAAATTTCAGCATTTTCCCCCAAAAGAGCAGCACACAAGCAGAGCTCCCCAGATTCTTCAGGCGTCACAAAGTAACGCTTCACATCTCTCGGCGCGGAAATAGGTTGCCTCTTCATAATTCTCTGTGTGAAGCCAAAGGGTAAAGAGCCATCAGAAAACGCTACATTAGCAAATCGCGCCATTGAAACCGTAAGGCCAAAATTGGAGCCAAAAAGAAATTTCTCCATAAGCCTTTTGCTGGCACCCATAACATTAGTCGGGTTTGCTGCTTTGTCGGTGGAAACGCAAAAATAGTTTTTGCCGTTAGATTCTGCCATTAATTCTGCGATTTTCATCGAGTTCGTAATATTGACCTCAATCATCCGCAAAATTGTAAATAAGTCCTTCTCACTTCTTACGTGTTTTAGAGCGGATAGATTTAACACGTAGTCATATTTATCCGTAGAGTGCCAAAATTGATCAAAGATTTTAGATCCGACATCCAATGCAAATGTTTTAAAATCTCCCCTGATGTAACCCAACGAACTACGAATATCACGAACGAGTTCCACAAGATTATTTTCCGATATATCGACAACATGTAATACTTTGGGTTGTCTTTTAAAAATCTGCTTAACAACCGACTGTCCAATAGTTCCTGCGCCGCCAATAACGAGAAACGAGTGATCCTGTACGATTTCTGTTAATTCGTTTTGATATTTCAAAATATCATTTGCAAATAGATTGGATTTTCGATTCACTAAAGATAGATAATTCATTTTTTTCCTTAATCTAAACGCTCTAAGTACCGCCGGTAGGGGCCTCGATATTCTGATGCTAATTTAATTACATCACCTTTGGAAATCCATCCATTTCTGAACGCTATTTCTTCGATGCAGCCGATCATATAACCTTCTTGATCTTGTAATGTCCGTACGTAAGTTGCCGCATTGTGCAGACCGTCAAAAGTTCCAGTATCCAGCCAGGCGCAACCTCGCCCCAGCTGTACAAGGTCTACCGATCTGGAATCAGCATAATGATTGATAATGTGGGAAATCTCTAACTCGCCACGATCAGACGGCTGTAAAGTCTTCGCAATCCTTGGAGCATTGCCATCGAAGAAATATAGACCTGTAGCTACTTGGTTAGATGGAGGTTTCTCTGGTTTCTCGACAATACCTGCGAAATTCCCTGACTTGTCAAATTTACAAACGCCAAAGTCACTTGGATTATTGGACGGCCTGACAAAAATCGAATTATTTTGAGATGCTATAGCGTCTCGAAGTATGTCAGATAGGCCTTGTCCATGAAAAAAGTTATCCCCCAAGATTAAAGCGTGCCGTTGTTGATCAATAAACTTTTCCCCGAGTATAAAAGCTTCTGGTAAACCTCCTGGCGTTTTTTGTTCAAGATAGGTGAATTTCATACCGATATCGTCGCCGTCGCCAAGTAATTTTTGGTATAGTTTGAGAGATATTGGATCTGATATAATCAAAATATCTTGTATACCTGCCAGCATCAAAACAGATAACGGATAAAAAATCATTGGCTTATCATATATCGGTAGAAGTTGTTTTGAAACGCATTTCGTAAGTGGTCGTAGCCGAGTACCACTCCCACCCGCTAAAATAATAGCTTTGTTCATTTTGGTCTCCTGATAATGGATTTTGCAGGAAAATTGCCTTTTACAACAGCATAGGCATTTATTGTGGAGTTTTCTCCAACAGTGCTACCAGCAAGTATTACTGCTCCATATCCAATGAAAGTATTTTTACCAATTACAATATCGTTTTCAAATTCGGCACTGGCGAACCAATTTTTATCGCGCCTATGTGCCTTGAAATCGTAATTCTGTGTTCCAATAAATACATTTCCTGAAATTACGCTATTTTTACCAATTGATATCGTTGAATTTGTGCAGGTGCATGTCATGGAATGACCGATGGACGTATTATCACCAATTTTTATTTGACCCTTACCTAGAACCTCCAACCGCGCTGCGGCCATAATTCGTACATTATTACCTATATGTAAATTATGACGACGCGTTTTTACAAACAGCGTCGGCCCTAAGTATGATCCGAATCCTATTTTTGCATAACGTCGTCGAAAAATTGTACTTATAAACCATAAGATTCTTCGATCTAGCATTTGGAAAACTCTGTTAATTTACTGCATATATATAATAGCTCATCATCGGTAAGTGCATCATGAATTGGAAGATTTAGGAATGTGTCAGAGATAGTTTTGGCCACGTGGCATTCCTCATAAATATAATCCCTGAACAACGACACTTCGCTAAGAGGATAATATCGAAAGGTAGTATAAATACCGTTTTCTTTCAGGAAATGTGCCAGCGCATCTCTTTTCTCGCTGACGACGGTGAAAAAGTAATTGGAACTCCGAGTGACATTCATATTAGAAAGATACTGTAGTCCCGTCAGGTTATCTATATGCTGAACAAAAAGTTGCCGTATCTCTGCTCGTCTCTCTAACTTTTTCTGCAATAGTGGAAGTTGTGATAAACCGATCGCAGCATTAATATCAGTAAAAACGCTCCTTACCCCTGTTGAGTTAAGATCGTACTCCCACCACCTTTTTGTATCTGTGGATTGATCCATGCCACTTTTCTGTTTCATGGGTAAGCCTAAGTAGCATTGTTCTTTAAATAACGCTAAGAGTTCGTCGTTGGGGATATGTACCGCAGCTCCCTCTCCACAAACTAGCAATTTCATTGCATCGAATGACCAGCAACTGAAATCGGCTTCCAGTCCTACGGATACTCCTGACATATCTTGAGAGCCCAGTGCGCAGGCTGAGTCTTCCAGGACATATACCTTCTCGCCTACGATTTGGCGTAGTTCAGTGGTGTCTACAGCACTGCCGCCATAATGAGTGGAAAATACAGCTACCACGTCCCGTTGAGCTGTCATCAAGGTTTTCAACTTTGATAAGTCAATTTGGCCACTGCAGGCGTCAACATCACAAATTTGCAGGTTAAAACCTGCCTCTAGCACGGCGGATCCCACAGCAGGGAATGAAATTGATGGGACGATAACTGTTCCTGTTCCAACGATACGATTTAATACTTTTAGTATTTGGAATATGGAGTCGGTAGCACAACTCACAGTATGAAGGCTGTGTTGTGAACATCCAATAAACCTCGAGAGACGCTCCTCAAATTCTTTAACTTTCGGGCCACGACCAAGCCAGTTACTGTCAAAGACTTGCTGTAAATTTTCTAGCGCCTCAGGACCAATATTTGGTTGAAATATATTAATCGATTTAGCCATTAGTTATCTCCATCAAAACGCAAGCGATACATGAGTACTTCACCCATTGCTTTTTTCTATAGTTAATCGGCATAAAGTATTTACGTAGGAACGAGCGAATAGAATCCTCAATCAAATGGGACTCAGTGTCCGCTTCACTTAGGTCATATTTCACTCCAGGAAGACCTGCATACAGAGATTGGCCTAAGACAACGACGTTTCTACCTTTTTCTAACAGCTCAGCGATAACGTTTGAATTAACAGTCACATAATGGACGTCACCACGGCTATCCATCAAATTCGCGTGCGATGAATTGAATAATTCAAAGCTATCAGCGAAAATTTCAGCGAAAAGTGAATTGACAGTGTTGTGAATTTCTCTTGGGTGCGGTTTCAGTACAAACATGTAATCAGGATACTCCTGTCTCCACTGGATAAAGGTCTTTCGTAACTCGATTAATTCAGGGCTAAAGTGGCTGAAATTAACATCTGTTTGAACTTGGCCAAAAAAAATAATGTATCCTGATGGATGGCTTTGTACTCTGCGCTCTCGGAATTTCTCTCGTACTTGACTAGGAGGTTTTTTTGGTAAAAATTCATTATACTCATCGCATCGGAAGATGTATTTTCCAATTAATAAAGAGAAAAGCTCGATAACTTTAAGAATTGAGATAACTAATTTAAAACGTATCGCATATTCACCGCTGGTTTGAACACCGAAATTATAAAAATGTTCTGGTACAGTAGTATCGTTATACACAGTGTTCAAATTGGCATTTGCATTTGTTCCAAGCGGCGAGAAGTAAATGCTACCAACTGGCCCGGCTTCCCAAAAAATAATTGGCAATTGTTTGCAAAAATGCTTCAGTATGACTTGTTCTCGTAATCTGAATTCACCAGGCAATAAGAGAATATCATAGTGTTTATTTTCTAGAGTATTCGATAATATATCTCTAATCAAATTTAATTGTATAAGATAACTTTTGGGTTCGCGATTATATAACCTACAATCATATTCGCTGTTACCTTTTTTTGAATTTTTTGAAAAGCGCCCTAAAATTCGACGAAGGTAAAACCTCTTATTAAGCGCTATTGTATTCCGCTGTGTTAGCTTCGCATATAAATAAGATGATAATCTGCCACACATAAATTGGATATTTGCATCGTTCAGTAATGAGGAATAGAACTGGACGTCATCTATAGACCAGGCAAAAACTAACACGTTACGCTTCATGAAAATCCTCCCAGAAATCGTCACTCTTCGTCCCAATTAACTCTTGAAGATCCTCAGGCAGCGCCGTGTTGCAGATACTTAAATCTTCTTCCATGTGTTTGAACATGAATGCCCGAATGCTGGAGCATAAGTTCAGACTATGTAAAAATTGAAGCATGCGGATGAATAATGACAGTGGAAGGTAAATCTTCATGAACTTAATATTATTCTTATCTAATATTAACTTTACGATATCGGCGTATTCGTAATTATATTTACCACCGACATTAACTTTCATTTTTCCAAAACTATGTTTTGCGTCAATAAAGAATTTTATTACGTGCGCAAGCGTGAGTGGATCAATTGGATTACGTTTGCCTCTAGGGTTAGTCGTAAACGGAAATAATTTTGTTAATCGTACAAGCTTGATTATCTTCTGAGATATCTTGTCAGTTTCGCCATCAAATATCCAAGTTGGACGAATGATTGTGTAGTTTGGAAAATTCTCAGTTACATGGCGCTCTGCGTCTGTGAGTTCGGAAACCAATAAGCGGTCATCGGCGTCAGTTGACTGCTGCTTTAAGATTTTACTCGCTGAACTGATCAATATCAAATGTCTAATCTTTAGTTGTTGCGGTAGGGAGCTAACCAGTGACGTATCGGCACAAAAGACGCAAACGTCGAATTTATTGTCTTTATGAACCCAATTCTTGTCGCTCAAATCATAAATCAGACTCTTGTGCTTTTCTGTTTCATTAACAATCGACCCACCACGTGTAACTTTTGTTAGTTCAACATCACTCAGCAACCGAGTCAGGTGCTTACCGATCATGGACGACGCGCCAAAGATTATAATTTGATCATTCATTGTAAAAGCTCTCTACAAAATCTTTGCAAGCCAAGATAAGAGGAATCAATACTTGTCCTGTCTTTTCTTGAAAACGAAAGTGCTCTAACGAGATCTTTTTCGAGGGAATATTCGTCAAATGTAAATATTTGGGAGTGATATTGTTTTAGAAATTTTGGAGCATTTTTATTATTTGTTAGGAGGACTGCACCAGAAGCCAGCGCTTCATATGTACGGGAAGTGAGGCCATTTTGGTTTGGATGTGTGACGTCAAGCACTACGGAAGAGTTAATAAAAATATTAGCTGTTTCATCTTTCGATAGTGAATTCCAGGTACCTATCGAACATCGTTTGTACAGCTCAAATACCTTGGACCGCAAATAATAGTAATAATTTCCATAAAAACCATGTATGTGGTACTTATATTTCTGGCGTATACATTCATGTTTCAAACGGCAAAGAATTTTTGTCCGGTTTGAATGTAATGTCCCTATAAAGCTTATGTCTATATCTCTCGCTGTATTTTGGCTGCTACTGGGAAAGAAAGCCGGCTCCGCAAATAGATTGAGAAGGCTAATATTATATTTCTCTGCGTCTTCGAAGTCAAAACTCATACATCTATCAAACTTATGTCGGAAATTTAGCGCTGCTGGCTTATTAGCAAAGCTATCCCACATGTATAACGCGATTTTTCGGCCACTCTTCTGTATGTGATAAAAGTCATCGTGACACATATACTCTGGACTAATAAAGATAACATCTGTTGGACAGTGCTTTTCGATCTCTTTATACAATTGGCGCCGGCGCCTAGTTATCATAAATTTAAATACGTTCGTTAGAAACCCTGATCGATAAATAGCTTTATGAAAAAAATTATTTGATCCTCGCTCATCTATAAATACCGCGTTTATTCCCTGACTGTTAAGCTGAGAAACGATCGTAGAAGCATAACCAAAAAATTTCGGTCCTATTAATAATACTGTTCTTGTCATTTAGCTTTCCATTTCTTTGGAAGGATATAAATAAGGGCAACCATCAAACATATAATCGGTACAATCTTTAAAATCGGAATGAAATTATATTGTTGCCATCGAAATGACGTAACGATGAGCAAAACAATTACGAACTGAAATGCTTTCAAATTATTTAGGATAATAGCCGTAATGACTATAATGACAGGGAATAAGTATGAGAAATAATAGTACATTAACGTACCGAAGTTACCGCCATTACCTTGGATATGTGTAACTTTTTTAAGTTCCAAGTTTAGATAAACCTGCTCAGTCGCAATTAACGTACCTGTTATTGGATACAAAAAGAACGTACTCAACGTAGTGATGACTCTCTCAGAGAATGACAATTGCTCAATATACTGAAGGATAACGGCTGATGTACGAAATATTGCGCCCTGGTTAAAACCCTGAAGACTTGGCGCTAAGTTCACTGTGTCCGTTATCAGGTCGCGAGCCGTCCCTACAATTATAGAGGCAACCGTAAGTAATGTGAATATTATTAGTATTTTCAATTTCCCGTTGTATTGTGACATGTATACTAATATTGCCATTATCCCAAACGATGGCTGCATACGAGCGCCAAAGGGGATGGAGATCATTATAAGAAATAGTGTTAAATACACAAAGTATTTCATATTTGATTTTGTTGAATTAATAACGATATACATTGCGACCAAAATCCAACCAATTTCTGAAAGTGGCGTATGTTTCGATGTAATGATTATGTATGGTTGTCCTAAGTAAGGTAATACGACACATAGATTAATTATTATGCAAATTAGTCCGATGATATATATCCAGTTATAGTGCAGTATAGGATAGCTAGATTTTAATATCTTATCGATGCTGGTAATTCGGGTCGCATAAAATAGGGTGACATACGCAACAATATCGAGCCAGATGACCTTATTGTAGTATGAAATGTCCTTTTGGTTTTCTAGGTAACTTAGCGGTATCCCGTTGACACTAGCAATGAATATTAATGTATACGATATGAGTGGGACAAGAAAAATGATATCAATTTTTCGATCTGAATAGATGTAAGCAGCACATAATAGCATGATTGTGAATATTAAGAGTGTGTTCAAAGTCAGATCCATTTTTTCTATGTTTTGTTTTTGGAGTTTAAAATTAAATACATTAAAAATATCAGCAAAAATATCGCGGCACCTAGGTATAGCTGGCTTGCTGTTTGGTTTGCAGCATATAGAACTCCGCCAATAGTTGCGACGCTGATTGGGATGAGATATTTATCAGCGAAAATGTGATCCTTTGTTAGAAAATACATTCGAGTAACATTTGGATATAATAATATTAACAATGCGGGCCATGCGGTACTGATCATGGCAGTTGCTATTCCACCAAATGTTTCAGGGATCAACGATAGATGCGTAATTACACTTATGACCAATATTGAGCAGGCAACCAATACTAATACCTGTAAGTAGATGCTCTGACGCTTTTTTTGTATGTCTGTCTTATAGCGTGCGTAATTATAGTGACTTTTAACTTCATCAATTCGAGTTGCAATTGCTAATGGCAGAATCCATGTAGATGTAAATGCCGTTGCGATATCAAACTCATTTGAAATTTCTGCCGGTCCGTTCAAGGCCATTAAGTATGGCATGCGTATGAATAGATCGGTAACGAATAGTGCAGCTAGTCCGTTTAGTGATAAACGGTAAATCCCGACTAATTCCTGTTTCGTTAATCGAATAGAGAATTTGTTACTTTTTGAGTTGTGGTAATAAAGCAGCATATTTAATAGTATTAGAAGAATAGAATTTAATGATGTAAAGGCATCAATGCCTCTACTCAGGGTAGATGTTATTAGCAGGCTGATGATAAATATTACCTTTGGAGAAATTTGCGAACATATCTTAAAAGATATATCTTTTCCTTCCGTCAGATAGATAGCTGCATTAAATTGAGTCATCCCGATCGTCATGGCTAGTAAAATAGTGTTAACGATGGAATTGGCAGAAATTATAGCGATGATCGTTAACAGAACGCTTGTCAGAAGAAATATATGATATAACTTTTCGATTACCTTTGTCTGAAGCCTTCCGATGACCGTATCTAGCCCTATGATTGTGATTGGGCTTAGCATAAGTCCGATGACTAATATTGAGCGTATCTCTAATACTTGGTCTACGTTGTCGAATAGTATTCGTACTAGAAATAAGTTTGCGAAACTTAAAGAAAGAGACATAATTAAAATTATGAAGTTAATCATTAAAAGGCTCTAATTCGAACAATATCATATAGGATTTCTCAATTGGTAGTATATAGTCCGTTAACCGTATGAGGAGTAATTTTATGGAAGTGACTATATTAGAATTTAGTAGTGGTCGCTTGAATTTACGCTCTGAGATAATTCGGTAATCACGAAATATATCTCGCCACTCGGTACATGATAAATCCCTGACATCATTGCCGTGAGAATTTTTTACGTAATTTTTTCGTCTTAAGGGAAAATCTCGATTTCTTACTGCAACGTAAATTTTAGTTTTGGTGTGAGTATGGCGCTTTATCTCTTCTAAAAAACGGCGTTTCGCTTGAATTTCGTCTATAACTGTCAGAGCGAAGATGTAGTCAAATTTATCCTCGTCCGTTAAAAAAATACTATTGAAATAGTCTTTGATTAATTTGTCTGTCGGACGAAGATACAGCGCTTGGTTCGGATAGGAACCGGGTTCGAATGCGGTGTAGATTGCTTGCGTAGGAAGAATTAACCGTAAAAGGCAAGTACCTGACCCAATATCCAACACTGACGATGTTGATTTGAGCTTTATAAAAGATAAGTTTTTCTTGTAAGTAGAGACTTTTAGCTTCTCAATTAAGTCGTTCTGAAAATTTGGCTTCATTATAAATCGCCGTTATTATTGTGAAGATTTCTGTCTCATAGTATGGTAGGCTAGACCGCCGCCTTCAGCGCATCGACCAAATCCGTGCGCTCCCAGCTAAATCCGCCGTCCGCTTCGGGGCTACGGCCGAAGTGACCATACGCCGCTGTGCGCTGATAGATAGGGCGGTTCAGGCCCAGATGCTCGCGAATACCGTGCGGCGTCAGGCTCATCGTTGCACGGATCGCCTTTTCAATCGCTGCATCATCCACTTCGCCTGTGCCAAATGTATCAGCGTAGATCGAAAGTGGCTCAGCCACGCCAATCGCGTAGCTCAACTGAATAGAGCATCTCGTTGCCATCCCAGAAGCCACAATATTTTTAGCTAGATAGCGCGCTGCGTAGGCCGCTGACCGGTCTACTTTGGTCGGGTCTTTACCCGAAAACGCACCCCCACCGTGGGGGGCTGCACCACCGTAGGTGTCCACGATGATTTTACGGCCCGTCAGACCCGCATCCCCATCAGGCCCGCCAATCACAAACTTACCAGTGGGGTTCACGTGCCAAGCGGTATCCGCAGAAATCCACCCCTCGGGCAGCACTTCGCGAATATAGGGCTCAACAACTGCGCGGACATCAGCGCTGCTCATTGAGGCATCAAGGTGCTGGGTGGACAACACGATCGAAGACACACCAACGGGCACGCCGTCGCGATATTCAACAGACAGCTGTGACTTAGCGTCAGGCCCCAACGTGGGCTCTGTGCCGTCTTTGCGCACTTCTGCCAAGCGGCGCAAAATCGCATGCGAATATTGGATTGGCGCAGGCATTAACGCATCTGTTTCGCGGGTGGCGAAACCAAACATAATCCCTTGGTCCCCCGCCCCCTCATCCTTGTCCGCTGATGCATCAACGCCTTGGGCAATATGCGCCGACTGCTCATGCAACAGATTGGTGATCTCAACTGTTTCGTGATGGAACTTGTCCTGCTCGTAGCCGATGTCTTTAATGCAAGCGCGCGCAATCTCGTCGATGCGTCCCATGTAGTCTTTCAGCGTTTCAGGATCAGACAACCCGACCTCGCCGCCAATCACAACGCGGTTAGTGGTAGCGAACGTTTCTGCTGCTACACGCGCCTCAGGCTCCTCGGCCAAAAAGGCGTCAAGTACTGCATCGGAAATCCGGTCGCAAACTTTATCCGGGTGACCCTCGGAAACGGACTCCGAGGTAAATGTGTAATTAGATCGTGTCATGAAACGTGCTCCAGCTGAATACCGCCCACACCGTCAAGAAGCCTTTGGTGAGGTAGGGAATATGTGTGTTGAATTTAGTTGTCTTCTGAGCAAAATTAGTAGCGGTAGTGCTCTGGCTTGAATGGACCGTCTGGTGAAACACCAATGTAGGCTGCCTGCTCTGGATCCAGTTGGGACAGCTTCACACCGATACGCTTAAGATGCAAACGCGCTACCTTCTCGTCCAGATGCTTGGGCAAGATGTAGACGTCATTTTTATATTCATCGCCGCGCACCCACAGCTCAATCTGTGCAAGCACTTGGTTGGTGAATGATGCAGACATCACAAAGGATGGGTGACCCGTTGCGTTGCCGAGATTCAGCAAACGACCCTCTGACAGCAGGATCAAACGGTTGCCTGAAGGCATCTCGATCATGTCGACCTGCTCTTTGATGTTGGTCCACTTATGGTTCTTCAGTGACGCAACTTGGATCTCGTTGTCGAAGTGGCCAATGTTGCCAACAATCGCCATGTCCTTCATCTCGCGCATGTGCTCGATGCGGATCACGTCTTTGTTGCCAGTTGTGGTGATAAAAATGTCAGCGGTATCTACAACATCTTCGAGCAGAACCACTTCAAAGCCGTCCATTGCCGCTTGGAGCGCACAAATCGGATCAACTTCGGTGACTTTTACGCGCGCGCCCGCACCCGCAAGCGATGCAGCTGAGCCTTTACCAACGTCGCCGTAGCCCATGACAATCGCAACCTTACCGGCCATCATTGTGTCAGTAGCACGGCGGATGCCGTCAACGAGGCTCTCTTTACAGCCGTATTTATTATCGAACTTCGATTTAGTGACAGAGTCGTTCACATTGATCGCGGGGAACGGAAGCTGGCCTTGCTTCACCAGATCGTACAGGCGGTGAACGCCAGTGGTTGTTTCCTCGGACACGCCCTTGATTTGGCCACGCATCTTTGTGAACCAGCCTGGGCTTTCTTTCATGCGCTTTTTGATTTGTGCAAATACAGCGACTTCTTCTTCGGAAGTAGGCACTTCGATGAGGTCAGTTTCGCCGTTCTCAACGCGGGCGCCCAGCAGAATATACAAAGTCGCGTCGCCACCGTCATCAAGGATCAGGTTCGGCCCATCTGGAAACATGAAAGACTTATCGAGGTAGTCCCAGTGTTCTTCAAGAGACTGGCCCTTGATCGCAAACACAGGCGTACCACCTGCAGCAATTGCAGCCGCCGCGTGGTCTTGGGTGGAGAAGATGTTGCACGACGCCCAGCGCACATCCGCGCCAAGGTACACAAGCGTCTCAATCAGAACCGCCGTTTGAATGGTCATGTGCAGAGAGCCCACAATACGCGCACCCGCCAAAGGCTTGGTACCACCATACTCTTCACGTAGTGCCATCAGGCCCGGCATTTCCGTTTCCGCAATATCAAGCTCTTTACGGCCAAAATCGGCCAAAGAGATATCTTTAACAATGTAATCAGTCATATTCAGGTCCTGTTAAGTACTAAGTTTAATTTCATTCTTTTTTACGGCGTCGGAAAACCCCTGCCTGACTGCCTGTAATCTTAAATTATCGGCAGGCTTAAGCGACTGTGCCGCCAAGCAACTTTGATATGTCCGCAACCCTCAATTTAAGGCTTTCAGACCC
>Ga0209094_1000442_pt1 | contig 30747 bp, 20 predicted proteins | sample COGITO_mtgs_1004_2_FD_184790 | JGI IMG/M metagenome (GOLD analysis project Ga0209094, IMG submission 184790) | Pelagic marine microbial communities from North Sea - COGITO_mtgs_100430 (SPAdes) (version 2) | ecosystem: Environmental > Aquatic > Marine > Epipelagic ... | reverse complement strand
TCTAATATTTTGGAACCATCTATTTCATTTCTTGTATTAATTGAAAATTTATTCCAGGGTCTACTTGGGTCTCCATGACGTCTACTAAACTTTAACGGCATATACTCTAAGCAAAGACGCCTAAAGTTTTTATCTTCGTTTTCGTATGCTATTTTATGAAGCTCTGAAAGTGAAAATAATTCAGGAAGATTATCTATAATACTCTCTGATGTAAATGCAACCTTAGTATTTGCTTGTTCTAAATAGTTTTTAAAGTCCCACTTTTCTATTTGATAGTTGTTATCAAAAATACCTCCACGCATAATGTTAAAAAGCGTATTAGCAAAATGACGTGTATCTTTTAAATTATCTGAAGTAACCTGAATAGCATCTGATGCAGAATTTAACTCTACCAGACGTTTTGTTCCAAGGTTAATATTATTATTTACTTTATCCAGTAGGGAGGAATCTTCTTTAATTTGCTTCGATAATTTTGCGATGTTAGAATGATTTTGATTTACATTGGCAATAATCATCCATTCTTTTGCAGACTCTTTTTCTAATATGATATCTGAATTTAAAAAATAAGCCCCTTTTTCTGCTTTAACATCTACTTCTTGTTGAACAGTATTCCCTAATCTAAAATTATTTAACTGAAGAGAAGAAAGAAGATATTTAGGATTGTTTAACCCTATAGACCAGACTACATTAGCCTTCAAAGCTTCACTTGCTTCAGCTTTATCAACTAATATGGCACTTAACGCAAAAATTCCTAAACCAGTTGCTTCTTCTAATTCATTTCGCTTGTATGCATCAACGAGGTTACTGGATTGATTTTGTTCATCACTACCAATACTAGCAGGCATAATATTTTGAATACCATCAAGTAAACTTACTTTAACAGCCTCTTTTCCCGTATTAATAAGTTTAGATTTTTTAACAAAACCAAAAGTATTACTTGAACTCCATTGGTATCTAAAAGTTAATTCTAAATCATGGTTTATCTCTTCAAATATAATTTTGTTTCCATATCTATTTTTATACAAATTTTGGGTAGTTGAGTAGCTGCCTAAAGATCTGACAGCAAGAGGTTCCCACTTATATTCTTTATTATTCTTATAAATTCTAAAAATAGATTTATTTCCTGTTATGTCTGCAGATTCTGTAATTTTATCGTCTGTATAATAAGGGAATAATGCATATTCAGAATTTTTTCTTCCAGCTGTAAGACCTCCATTACTTGAGATAAACATCCAATGATTAGAATCACTTACAATACTCATAAAGAAAGGACGCATAGCGTCGTTATTTGAAATCTGATAATATGCCTCGTCATCTATTACAACAGATTTTAATTGAACATCCATATTTTTTTGAGAGGGTTTTTTTGTTAATATATTAGTTTCGCTACTCATTTGATAAAGTACTTTATTTATTTTTTAGTTTATTGTTTAAATTAGATTGTAAAATGGCATCAATATAAAAATCTCCAGAAGTAGTCCCGGAACCATCAATGAAAATTACAAACCTGTTATATTCTTCTGATGAAGAAAATGTATATTTTAATTCTTCCCATCCATTTCCTGAATGAAATGCAATGTTTTCTACTGAACTAATGTTATTTTTAGTATCTTCTAATTTGAGTAATATCTCTACTGACTTATTAGAATATAATGACAAATTTATTGTATTGCCCCTCTTCAAGTTAATGGGGTATTTAAGGTCTAGGTAATTTCCTTCCCACTTGCTCCCTGAGTTTGTAATGACTCCAAATGTACTTGTTGAAGTTTTGTTTTCTGTATTTGGAGCTTTATTACTTAGTTTAAAAGCCGCTCCATTAAAAGGGTTAAATTTTAAAATTATTGGGTTATAATCAAAAGCAATGTTAAGCATAGGCGTTGTTGCTTTTTTCCATAGTGCAGTAATGACTGAATCTTTATTCTTATTTAAATTTTTAAGATTTTTTTTATTTTGATTTCCTTTAGCCACTGCCTTTTTTAAATCAATATCATGAAAATATTTTTGTAAGTCACTTGAACTAACTCCATCATTAAAAGGGTTAAATTGATGAACTTGTTTCAGCATATAATAGGCAGCCCTAGGATATAAATTATAAAGACCCTTATCATCAGTTGGTCCTTTAGCACAAATTCCAAACCATTCCTCATTCATATTGTTCTTTCCTTCAGAAAGATCTTGCGAGTATCCACCATTAACCCAGGTTGCTATTGTATCATGTTTAGATACATTTTTTCTGTTATCAAAATCATATTTCCACCACCCATCGCTAAATTGAAAAGTAAACCCTCCAATAGTGTTCTCATATCCTCCCATTCCAGCAGCATTTGCGTAAATTTCTTTCCAATTCTCAAGAAGGTATTTTGCTTGTGGTTTTTGATTTTCAGAACTGGTGACTGCGTTAAAAGCATCTGCTCCAAATTCTGTAAACAGCAAAGGTTTATTTAAAACTTCTTTTACAGATTTAAATAGATCGGTAAAGGAAGCACCTCTGTATGAGTTGACCCCCAGAATATCAATATCTACACATTCTTTAGCGATTATCTCAATAAATAGGTTGTCTCCATTACAAATAGCGACAGGATGATTGCTGTCTAATTTTTTAATTATTTTTGAAGCCTCATTCATTAATCGATACATGGGCCTGCCATATTTTTCTCCTACAGCCATTTTTTTGGCTTCTTCTTCAGGGAAATCTTCAGTCTCTGCACCAGACCAAAAAAGGCCATAATTATTTTCGTTTCCTAACAAATACAAAAGAAGACCTGGAGTATTTTTATACTCCTTAACCATTGCTTCAATTTCTGACAATAAAATCTTTTGCATCTTAGAATTTGAGTAATCTGTGATTGGATTCCATTCTCCATCTATAGCCATACCATATCTACCAAAAGAATGATTTATCATGGTGTAAATACCATAGTTTTTATAGATGTACTCAATCCATTTAGGAGGAATATCAGAATAATGCCGAATAGTGTTGATATTCATATCTCTCAAAAGAGACATTTCATGATCTAGCCCTAACTTTATGATTTCGTCTGAACTTTTCCAAAAATCTGCACTAACAGCATCTTTTCCAATTGGAATCACATCCCAATTCATTCCATTAATTATAAATTTTTCACCATTAACAATTAACGCATTTCCATGCTCATTTGTTCTGACCAAAACTTCATGAGTTTGACAAAAAGACAATGACAAGCTAATGAATAGCAGGGTAAACAATTGAATTATTTTTATGTTTGAGAAATTAGATATCACTTTTTTTTACAAAAAATCATTACCCGCTAATTTAATATTAACATTTTATTATATCCCAATTAAAACCCCTACAAAAATCATACAATTTTCAAATAGACACTACCATTATCTGATCAAAATATTCTTTTATTCACAAGCGCCCTCTAGTAATAGAAAAACAGTAAATGAATAAAACTTACCAAGCCAGTAAAAATTAGGGGTTGTTGTAGTTTTGTATAGGCATTTTGAACAATTGTATGGTTTGATTAACGCTGCCTTATTATTGCAATCCTTTTAGATGAAGTGATTAAGGTTTTTATGTAATAATATTGTTTTTTTTAGGCTTCCGCTTTTGAATTTATTTTTAAGCTAACTGTAAATAAAAGAGTCCTAAATATTTTAAAATATTTAGGACTCTTTTATTAAATTTCAGCTTGTTAAAGCGTTACTGTTTTTTAATTCTTATTGGAATACCCTAACATAATCGATTTCCATAGTATCCTCTGTAAATGCAGGGTCTATATCTCCACCATTAGTTCCACCCATGGCAACATTAAGAATTAAATAAAAATCTGAGTTAAATGGTAAATCTCCAGAATTTGGTAATTCATAATATTGAATATCATCTAAGTAAATTTTTATAGCGCTTTCAGACCATTCTACAGTGTATAAATGAAATTCAGATGAAGGAGTGTCTATTGAAGCAGTTTCACCATAACTTGCATTATTGCCTCCAGCAGTATTAAACCAGTGACATGTACCCTCAACATAGGATTTATCGTTTCCTCTTTGTTCCATAATATCTATTTCTCCCGAGAAAGGCCATCCCACAGTTGGGTGATTAGATCCTAACATCCATATTGCAGGCCAAGTTCCTTGTTCTGATGGGAGTTTAGCTCTTACCTCAACTCTACCGTAAGTGAAATTATAAAGTCCCTGAGTTTTAATTCTTGCAGAAGTATAATCGTTCCCTTCTTTTTTTGCTGTAATTTTTAAAGATCCATTCTCAACAATCACATTTTCAGCATTATTTGTATAACTTTGAGCCTCTTGATTACCCCATCCGTTATTACCAAAAATATCTGTAGTTCCTAAATCATAAGTCCATTTACTTGAATCTGGAGCTCCGTCAGTATTAAAATCATCTTCCCATACAAGGTTTGTGTATTCATAACCTGGGTCTACATCTCCTTCAATAGGTTTTGTGGAAGTAAACCTATGATACCATGCAAAACCGTTACCAGCTTGTATAATTCTAACAAATAATTCATCATCCGAGATAGAAATAATATCATAAGTGCTAGCTCCTACATACCAACCCATAAACCCTCCATCACTAATTTCAAAGCTTGTTTGTCTGTAAGGGACTTCGTTATAGCTACCTTCTAGAGCCGCTTTTGAACTTGATGGGAAAAAGGACACATTTTTTTCACCAAACATTGTAGTTGCTACTGTTTCGTCATGACAAGTATCTCCAGCTACTCCTAATTCTCCAGCATAGGCTCCTGGGATAAAAGCAGGTCCAATAGTTTGTTCGAAACTAATACCGTTAGCTGTTCTGGTAAACACAAATTCGTTGTCGTACATGCAGTATTTTTCTTCATCCCAAGGTTGAATTAAATTCCACCATGCTTCGTATGAGAATTCTCCATTCCCATAGTCGTCTTCTACAGGACCTAGTCCTACGTGAACGGCTACGTTAGCTTGCCAGTACCACTTTTTACTACTGCCAATATCACTGACATCTGAGGATCCTGTTAAAAAGTTTTCTGCTTCCTCATCTTTGAAAGAATTAAAAATGGTTACCTCTAGATTAGTACTCGTACCTAGACCACCAGTTCCAGTTGCATTCACAACTACATTGTAAGTATATACTCCAACATTAGCAGAATAACGGTGTTCTACAATTCCTGTTGGACTAACAGCCGTTCTACCATCACCAAAATTAAATTGATAGTTTATTTCATTATCTGAAGTTGCTGTAAAAACAACAACAGCACTTCCGTCACCATTAGGGTTATTATCGTCTTGACCAACAATTTCAACACTAACGTTTAAGTTTGTTGGAGCTATTAGCTCGCCTACTTCATACGATTCTTCTTGACAACTAGTAAACCCTACCAGAAGTAGAAAGAATACCGAGATGTTGTGTGTTATTTTTTTCATTTTAAAATTTTTATTTTTAATACTCATGTTTAATTTAAGGATAACGTAACATCATCTATGTTAACAAGTCCAACTTCTCCTCCGATATCAAATAATACTCTAGCATCAGGTGCTTCAAATCCTACATCTGTATAAGTAAAAGTATAGGTAGTTCTTGTTGTCGTGATGTCTAAAGGCGCACCTGTATTTGTCCATGGTGGACCACTGAGTCCTATACCGGCTACAATAGATCTATTTGTATCTGACCAAGCATCAAAGGTTAATGTGTATGAATTCCCTCCAATGATTTCAACTTTTTGACTAAGATTCACGTCATAAACATTTCCTGCTGCTTCAACATTGACAGAATAATAAGTGTTTCCACCCTCTGTAACTACAGGAGCTGGAGAACTATCGTCAACTCCAACAATCCAAGCCTCACTTCCGTTTTCAAAATTACCATTTGTAAGGAGATTACCTGAGCCAACTATTAAAGAAACGTTATCAATATTAACGAGTCCAACTTCTCCACCAATATCAAATAGAACTCTTGCATCTGGTGCTCCAAATCCAATCGATGAGTAGGTAAAAGAAAAAGTAGTTCTTGTTGTTGTAATATCTAAGGGAGCACCTGTATTTGTCCATGGAGGACCACTGAGTCCAATTCCTGCGACAATAGACCTATTTGCATCTGACCAGGCATCGAAAGTTAAGGTATAAGTGCTTCCTTCAGCTAAAGCAACCTTTTGACTTACGTTTACATCATAAACATTTCCTGCCGATTCAACATTTACTGAATAATAGGTATTTCCATTTTCTGTAACCACTGGAGCAGCAGAACTGTCATCTACTCCTACGATCCACGAATCGCTTCCATTTTCAAAATCTCCATTCGTTAAAAGACCATCATCAAATGCAGGGCCAGATGATGCTCTATAAAAATATAAATTATCAATAAAAACGGTTCCTACAGGATCTGCAGAAATTACTGTTTGATTGATATCAGAAAAAGGGACATCTGTAAAATCAGATAAAGGAAGGTCGAAACTTATCCATTCTCCTTCTTGATCTATTGTATTTGATACTTCAAACTCAATATTATCTGTACCACCATTGTATCCAGTACCATTAAAATCTACAAATTTAATTTTAAAAGCATTAACATCTGTACTCCAAACGTCAAAATGCACCATTTCCATCGCAGCTGCATTAATAGGCTCAACTTCTGTTATAATACCGGCATAAGCCAAATCTCTGTATACCAAAGTTTGATTTCCTTCAATCGCTACTTCTTCTTGCAGAGCAACAACAGACCAACTTGTTGTATAAGAATCTACAGTAGCTTGTATGTATTGATCACTATACATAGAGATCACATCTGCAGCATCTCTTCCAGGAGGTGAAGGTGCTTTTGAGATTGGTGCCAAAATTTCAGTTACTTCAAAATCTTCAGTATATTCTGTAGTTTCGATTGCTCCACCTTTTGCAACAACTTTTACAGCATAAACTCCTGGTGTTTCGTAATCATATGATATTTGATCACCAATATTTCCAGTGGCTACAGGTTGCTCAATTCCGTCCTCTCCAGAGTGAAATTCAAATGTAGCTGCAAACTCTGCTGTTGCAGTTATATTTACTTTTCTTGAAACAGCAACATCGTTTTCAATAGATACTTCTAGGTTTCTTGGCGCCTGAAATGACATCACAAGTTCTTGAGTTATCTCTGCTGTTTCACCAATTAAGTTAGAAGCAACAACTCCCACTGTATAAGTTCCTTCTGCATAAACATGTTGAACATTTTCTCCGTTAGCGAAGCTTACAGATTCTGATCCATCTCCAAAATCAAGACTAAAAGAAGTTGCTCCTTCAGCAAATGGAGTTATCGTTGCTAAACCAGTATTGTCTTGGGTTACAATAAAGTTTACCCCAATGTTTGATGGTAAAGCAACATCATTTAGAAACTCTAGGTTTGTTTCATCTTTACAAGAACTTATAACTATAAGTATCAGTAAAGCTTTGTAGAATGTTTTTATTTTTTTCATAATGGTTTTTATTTTAATATCCTTGATTTTGATCCCAACGATTACCAGCTAACTCTATTTCAATTCTTGGAATTGGGAAAACTTCGTTTTTGTTGGGTGTAAATCCAGGAATGGAAGCTGTATTTCCAGTTCTAACTTGATCAAAAAAGTGATGGCCTTCTCCAGCTAATTCTAATTTTCGTTCGTTTAAAATATTTTCTAGACTCGCAGTTATTCTATTATTAGAGTCGCCAAAAGCTCTGTCTCTAACCTGGTCTAATAAATCTTGAGGATTGTCTTTTTGAGCAGACGCTTGTAAATTAGCTTCAGCAGCCATCAATAATACATCAGAATAACGTATTGCTCTATAATTGTTACTTCTGTTTATATTTTGATCTGGAAGCACTATGTCATCTGCATAAGGGATGTATTTTTTATTAAAATATCCAGTGTGTTCTGATCCTAGATTGTAAGTAACATCAGGTCTTGAAGCGACAAAAGCATCAATATCAAAAATCGTTGATTCTTTTCTTGTATCTGCTTCATCATATAGGTCTACTAACTCTTGTATAGGAACGTTGAAACTAAAACCAGAGGCATAAGGGGTGTAATCACCATCTCTGAATCTAGGTCCCATAAACCCTACTGCAAAATTTCCTTCTAAACATTGGAAACAACCAAATCCTGCCCCTTCTTGACTTCCCGAGTATTGAACTTCAAAAACAGATTCTACATTGTTTTCATTGTTGTTTAAGAAAATAGAGGCATAATTAGAAACCAATTGATATTGTCCAGATGATATTACTTTATTAAAAGCATCTGCTGCTTCGTCATATTTATTTTGATATAAATAAATTTTCCCCAAAAGCGACCATGCAGCTCCTTTCGTTGCTCTTCCTTTTTGTACTTGTTGCCATGGTAAGTTTTCTATGGTTGATAATAAGTCACTTTCTAATTGTGAATAGATTTCACTTTTAGGTGTTCTGTCAATGGATTGTGCTTCTACAATACTAATTCTTCCATCAGTATACATTGGAACATCTCCAAAGAATTTTACCAATTCAAAATAGTAGTATGATCTTAAGAATAAGTTTTCTGCTAAGATTTTTTGTTTTTCGTCAAAATCAATTTTATCTTGAAATTCAATAATGTAATTTGCTCTGCTAATTCCCGCGTACATCCACTGCCAAACACTTCTTAAGGTACCATTGTCAGGAGTATGAATCATATCATCAATTTGTTGCCAATCTAAAACATCTGTTGGATTTTCCCCTCCACATAAGGAATTGTCGGAGGCAATCTCACCAAGGATGTTGTTCAAAGCAGTAGTAGATAATAAATCATAGACTCCTATAAGAGCATCTTGAAAGTCTTGTGGGTTATTAAAGAAGTTTTCTGAATTCTGTTGTCCTTCAGGAGAAATGTCTAAATAATCATCGCACGAAGTAAAAGAAACAAAAGTTAAGGTGATTGCTATTAAATATATTATTTTATTTTTCATCATATTTTGTTTTAAAATGATACATTAATTCCTAATGTGTATGTTCTAGTTTGAGGATATTGACCTAAATCAACTCCTGCAGCAGAAGGATTTGCATTTGATACATCTGGGTTATAACCACTATATTTAGTAAATGTATATAGGTTATTAGCAGCGACATATATTCGAACTTTATCCATTTTTATTTTCTCTAATGTAGAGCTTGGAATTGAATAACCAAGCTGTACGTTTTGAATTCTTAAAAAAGAAGCATCTTCAACGAAGAAGTCTGAGAAAAGATAATTATTAGAGGCATTTGTTGAAGCTCTTGGAGTAGTGTTTGAAGTTCCCTCTCCCGTCCAACGATCTAAATACAATCTAGATTTATTACTGTAAGTTAGAAAACGCTCATAACTTCGAACAGCGTCGTTACCAATTGAAGCGTAAAGAGAAGTTGCAAAATCTAATCCTTTGTAATCTAAATTTAAATTAAAACCTAAGGTCATCTCAGGTATTGGATTTCCAATAACTGCAAGATCATCTTCACTTCCAAATTCAACTATACCATCTCCATCTCCGTCTACAAATCTTAGATCTCCAGGTTGAGCACCCGGTTGTAAAGCATGTGCATCAATTTCTGCTTGATTTTGAAAGATCCCGTCGGTTTGTAACCCATAAAAAGAGCCAATTGGAAGTCCTGTTTGAAATCTTGAAGTAGTTTGTCCTAAACCAAATTGACCACTTGGAATAAATCCTGCAGCATTATTCACTTCCAAAGTCTTGTTTTTTACTGTAGTGATATTCAATCCGGTAGCTAGTCTAAAATCTTCACTCAATTGTTTTTTGTAGTTAATACTTAGATCTAATCCTCTGTTTTCAATAGTACCTGCATTTACAATCGGAGCAGCACTTCCTCCTGCAGTTGATCCTAGTAATCCAGAAACTTCAGGAACAAGCAATAAATTTCGGGTAGTTTTCACATAATAATCCATAGTAACATCAAATTGATTATTGAAAAAACTAGCATCAAAACCAAAATTAATTTGTTCGTTAGTTTCCCATTGTAAATCTGGATTTGCTAGCTGACCTAATGCATTACCATAGGATAGTACGTTACCAAAAGGATAAGTTGCTTCAGCATTTGCTCCTTGAAGTCTTCCAATCCAGCCATAACTTCCTATTTTGTCATTTCCTGTAATACCCCAACTTCCTCTAACTTTTAAATTATTGATTTGATCAACATCAAAAAAGTCTTCTTTGGTAAGTATCCAACCTCCTGAAACTGAAGGAAAATAACCAGTTCTATTGTTTGGTCCAAACCTTGTAGATGCATCTCTTCTCACCATTGCAGAGAATAAATATTTTCCATCATAATCGTATTGTACTCTTCCAAAAAGAGAAAACCATCGATCTTCATTTACGCCAGTGGATGCACTCCTATTTCTTTGAACGGTTCTGTTATCAACTACAATATTTCCATCAGGATCTAAAGAAGTTAAAATATATTCATCATAAACATCTTGGGTATTGAACAAGTAAGCATTGCTCCAGCTATCCTCTCCAACAAGAGATCCATAACCATAAACTCCATAAAATTGTTCACTTCGAATAGAAGTTCCTAATAAGAAATTTAGATTGTGTTTATCAAAAGACTTTTTGTAATCAATAAAAGTTTCCCATGTATAATCTGTATAATTTTGGGTATCTTCTCCAACACCACTAAACAAATCGATAATACCATTTCCATTAGTGTCTCTTATAAATTGATTATTAGCATCTATATTAACATTGTTATTCACTTTATTAGGGCCATAATATGCAAGAGGATTATAATTTCTATTCGTTACATCTGCATAATTGAAATTATATCTTGAAGTTACTTTAAGATCTTCAATAACTTCATAAGATAATTCTACCTTACCTGTGAATCTGTTTACTTTAGTCTCATTGTAAGTGTTATTGATTAATGCGAAAGGATTGATAATTTCAATTCCTTGTTCACTTCCTATGTATGAGAAACCTCTTGAAGGACCACTACCATCAGTGCCATCAAAAATAGGCGTTAATGGTGAAGCATTTAAACCATAATATAAAACTGAACCTCTACCACCTTCAGGAATTGTTTTTCTGTTAATGTTAGTATATAACAAAAAGGTACTTAATTTTAATTTATCTGTTAAATCAATACCTAAATTGTTTCTTAATGTAATTCTATTAAAATTAGATTTTTCTGGTGATATAATTCCTTCTTGTTGAAAGATACTTGCACTTGTACTGTGGGTAATATTTTCCGACCCACCACTTGCACTAAAGGTATAGTTTGTAATTGGTGCTTGAGTGAATAGTTTCTTTTGCCAATCTGTTCCTGTTCCAAAACCATTGATGTTAGGGTAAGGAATATTGTTTCCGTCAGCTATTTCTGTTTCATTAACATAAACAGCATATTCACTAGCATTCATTAAATCTAATTGATTCGAGGCCTCTTGAATGGAAGAAAATGAATTAAACGTAAATTTAGTTGGTCTATTTTTCTTCCCTGATTTTGTAGTAATAAGAACGACACCGTTGGCAGCCTGAACCCCATAAATAGCAGAACTGGCATCTTTAATGATGTCCATTTTTTCAATATCATTCGGGTCAATAACACTTAAATCAGATCCAATATTTACTCCATCTACAATTACAAGAGGTGAATTGTTACCATTTGTGGTTATTCCACGAATCCTAATATTTAATGAAGCTCCTGGAGATCCAGAATTTGCGGTAACTTGAACTCCAGCAGCATTACCTGTTAAAGCTTCCTCAATTCTAGCAGGATTTTTTTCCGCAATCTTATCGGCATTTAAAGAAGAAAATGCCCCGGATACCAATTCTTTTCTTTGGCTTCCGTAACCTACAACAACAATTTCATCTAGAGTTTCAGAACTTTCTTCAAGTGCTGCATTGATAACTTCTTGATCTGCTGTTATCTCTTTTGTTTGATATCCAAGGTAGCTAAAGACTAAAATTGAACCCTTGGGCACTCCAGAGATTTTGTAATTACCATCAAAATCTGTAACATCTCCCTTGGAAGAATTTTTTACAATCACATTTACACCAAGAAGTGTTTCTCCTGTTACAGCATCTGTAACAAGTCCTTTTACATTTAAAGTTTGAGCAAAAAGTGTGCTTGACATAAAAATGAACGAAACTAAAATAATCAGTTTTTTCATAAATTTTTTCATTGTTTAATAATTTCCAATAAAATTAGAGCATATAATTAAATATTCCTTAAAATTTACCACAATAAAAAACATACACTCAAAAATAACTTCTCAATTCAGATAGACCCTTATTATATTGTAAATATTAATCTTAAGTATAGGTTAATAATTTTTATGTTATGGTGATGTATAGTTTTTGTAGTAGTTATATTTCTAGAATATAGCTACTTAAACTAGCTTCATGAGGTAAATTCATCTTTTTACGTAGACGATATCTTTTAACTTCTACACTTCGTATAGAAATATTTAGCAATGGTGCAATTTCTTTTGAAGACAAGTTTAATCTTAGGTAAGTACATAGCCTCAAGTCATTTGAGGTAAGGTTTGAGTGCTTTGATTTTAACTTCTTCATAAACCCTTTGTCAGTATTTTTAAATGCTTCTTCAAACAGTTTCCAATCATCTGAAGTGTTTAAATTATTGTTAATGAGTTCTATTACTGCTCTAATATCCTCAGTGTTTTTAGTAGTTCCTAATTCTTTTTTTATGGTTCCTAATAGCTCATTCCTTTTTATTAAATTCATTGTAGATAGACCAAGTTCTCTGTTTTTTGAATCAATATCCTTTTGCAAGTCTAAATTTTTGAAATGCATTAATTGCTGCTCATTTTCTAGTTGCTTTATTTCTAATTCTTTTTCTTTTCGTTTTAAAAGTTTTTCTTGTTGATTTTTAAAGTAATTTCTGTGCAAAATATTTATAACTATAAGTATTAGAATTACTGATATAATATATATAAATATAAATGAGGATTTTAAATACCAAGGTTTCTCAATATTGAAACTATATTTAATTGTATTGGTAGTTTTTTGAGTTCCAACCTTACCCTTAACCTCAAAAATATAGTCACCATGAGGTAAGTTTTCAAAGTAAACTTCAGACTTTGAGGACCAGTTACTCCATTTATTATTTAGACCTACTAACCGATATTGAAATAATGATGGTAAATACTTACTGAAATCAGAGATGCTATAAGAAATTTTAATATGATTTTCTTCATTTTTTAAAATCCCGTTTTTAGTTAAACTTAAATACCTTAGACTTCCTTCAATTGAATTTGTTGTAATTTCATCTAATTTAATAATTTGTTGACTTTTAGCTCTAGTTTTTAAATCTGTAACAATATATCCACTTTTAGTTCCGATAAGGTATTTATTGTCTTCTATAGAAAGAATATTTTCATAACCATCTTTTGTTTCTCTGATCCTGTTTGGAATTGGGATTGAGAACAGCTCATATTTAGCACTTAGTTTTTCTTTTTGAACATAAGAAATATTATCATTTGTGAACGCAAATAACTTATTATCCGCATTAATTAATTTTCCAGAGATATAACCGGTTTTGTTAAAAAGATTACTTAAGACACTATCTTTTTTAAAATCATCAAAAAGAGAATCATAATAAAACACGCCTTCATCAGAGCCATAAAGAACTTTATTATTGTATTTATTAAGACTTGATTTTATACTTTTTCTTATGGTTGATTTACTAGCTGATAACACTTCTTTAAATTCCTTGTCAATCTTTAACTGAAAGACTCCTTTTTGTTCATGACTTACTAGGAGTTCATTTGGGTTAATAAATTCAATGTGTCTTGAAGAAATATCAAATCCATTAATTTTATTTCTTAAAACCCACTTATCATTTTCATTTCGAAGCACATAAAGCCCTTTATAGTTTCCTAATATTAATAAATCTTTCTGATCAATTATTTCTTTTATCAGCCAAGTTCCAAAAGTGTTGGGGATTCTTTCCGCTTTACCTTTGGAAATTATAAATATTCCTTGATCATGTCCACAAAATAGAGTGTTTTTAAATTTTTGCAAAGACCAAACCTGACCTTCTGTTCCTGAAACAAAACGAAATCTATCTTTTTGATCTTTGTAAAAAAGACCTTGATTGGTTCCTAAATATAAAATACCATCATCTAAAAAAGTAGTATAAACTGAACCTAAAACCCCTAAATCATCTTTGTAAACTCTGAATGGGGCATTAAAATTAATATTACTAATTCCATTGTCTAAGCCAAGCCATACATTTTCATCACTATCTTCATATAACGAAAGTACTGTATTGTTTCCAAGGCCTTCACTCTGATTAATTGTAAATGAAATCTCTTTTTCTTTGTTAATATATAAAATACCATTAGAGACAGACCCAAGGATAAAATCTCCATTCTTAAGTTGTAAACTATTATAAATATTGTACTCTCGAAGTTTTGAATTTAGTAGAATATCCCATTCCTTTATTTTTATAGAACTCTCATTAATGAAAAAACCGTGTTCCTTTGTTTGAAATAAAAGTTGATTGTTATATTCAAAAATATTAATTACAACATTATCTCTCAATATAACATCACTATTTATCAGTATCTCTTCGCCATTTTTAAATTTAAAGATTCCTTGATTAATTTTTTGATAATATATTTCATTATTTACTTCATAAATTTTAGTAATAGTAGTCTCTGATTCAATAGTAGCAATAGTTTTAAATTTTGAATCATATATGTAAATTCTATCTAAAGATTGAAAAAGAATCCACCGATCAAGTTCTAGTATATTCCAAAATTCTTCATCTTCAGCTAAAGAAATATTTTTATATGAAGTTATAGAGTTGTACTCTAAAGTCCCAAATTCATTCTTTTTCCAATAGCCAAAATCCATATAGCTACCAGTGTAAATTTTATCACCAATAACTTTTACAGACCGAACAATAGATGAATTTTTTGATTTATAGAGCTTCCACCTAGCTCCATTATACATTAATAGCCCCTTGTTATTTGCAAAGTAAATAGACTTGTCTTTTCCTTGAGAAATACTCCAGTTTTGATCTTCTGCACCATAGTCTTTTGGTTTAAAAACCTCGATTGGAGGGAGTTCTTGTGAAAAAACAGTGAATTGAACAACTATAAAAAAATAAATAAAACTTCTAAACTTCATTTTTTTTGACTTAAAAAATTAAGGACAATTAATAGAATGATTTTAACTAAAGTTAAATTTTTCTTTAAATGTTTGGTTACTAAATTACGCTAAATCTTTTAAAAACAAAGACTTTTAAGTTTTCTGTATTGTTTGTGTTAAGGTTTTATGGTTTTTTTAACCTTTTAAAATAGTCAAAAAATAGAATAATTAATTCCTGTTTTTGTTATAGAAAAAATAAAATATTAAATAATTATAAGTTTTTGTAACTTATGCCTTCAAATACAAATTCATAAATTATGCCAAACTATACCTTAAGAATTAATGGAAAAAAAATTACTGTTAATGTAGATGAAGATACGCCGCTTCTTTGGGTCTTGAGAGATGAATTATCGTTAAAAGGGACTAAATTTGGTTGTGGAATAGCTCAATGCGGTGCCTGTACTGTACATCTTAATAATAGTGCTGTAAGAAGTTGTTCTCTTCCAGTTTCTTCCATTTCAGGTGAATCAATTACAACTATTGAAGGGCTCTCAGAAACTGGGACTCATCCAGTACAGTTAGCTTGGAAGGAAATTGATGTGCCTCAATGTGGTTATTGTCAGGCCGGACAAATAATGACTGCCTCTGCTTTTTTAAAGGAAAAACCTACACCTACAAAAGATGAAATTAGAGAAGCAATGCATGGAAATATATGCAGATGCGCCTCTTACAACAGAATAGAAAAAGCGGTTAAATTGGCTGCAAAAAATTCATAAATTAACTCACTATAAAAATTCACGATGTCTCAAAATAAATCACTAAGTCTAAGTAGAAGAAATTTTCTAAAAACATCTTTACTTGCTGGAGGAGGTATGTTAATTGGTTTTAATTTGCTAAGTGCTTGCAAGCCAGAAGCCATTTTACCAATAGATATTTCCAATCTAAATTTTAACGATTTTAATGCATTCATAAAAATTTCTGACGAAGGATATGTCACAATTTTTTCACCAAATCCTGAAATAGGACAAGGTGTTAAAACGTCTATGCCAATGATTATCGCTGAAGAGTTAGATGTTGCATGGGAAAAGGTTTCTGTTGCACAGGGATTTTATGACCCAAAAAATTATCAAAGACAAGTTGCAGGAGGCAGTCAATCCATTCGCTTTGGTTGGGATGCTCTTCGCCAAACAGGGGCAACCGCCAAGCAAATGCTAGTTAATGCTGCTGCTGTTCAGTGGGGGGTAGAACCAAATACCTGTTTTGCATCTCAAGGAATTATAACCAATGCAACTGGTGATACCCTTGGTTATGGAGAAGTAGTTAAAGTAGCAGCGAATTTAGAAGTTCCAGAAAATATTAATCTTAAAGACCCTAAAGATTTTAAAATTATTGGACATGATATTACAAATGTAGATATTCAAAAAATAATTACAGGAGATCCTCTATTTGGAATAGATTACAGTTCTGAGAGAATGGTTTATGCTTCTGTATTAAGACCACCAGCTTTTGGTAATAAACTAGCTAGTTTTGATGATCAAATTACAAAAAGTATTAACGGGGTTACAGAGGTTATTAAGTTTGGAGATAAAATAGCTGTTTTAGGTTCGAATACTTGGGCAGTAATGAAAGGAAAAAAGGCATTAGTAGCTCTTTGGGAGAACGACACAAAACTGGAAAGCACCGACGATCATAATTTTGAATTGATCAAGATTTTAAACGGTAACAAGTTTGAAACAAATAGAGAAGACGGAAATGTAGAGTCCGCTTTTAAAGTTGCAGATAAAATTATTGAAAGAACCTATGAGTCTCCATTTTTACCACACAACTGCATGGAGCCAATGAATTTTTACGCGAATGTTACCGATAAAAAAGTTCATCTTGTAGGCCCTATTCAAACCCCCGCATGGACTGCAGGTAAAATAGCAAAAATTTTAAATAGAAAACCAGAGGAAATTCATCTAGAAATGACTAGAATGGGAGGTGGTTTTGGTAGAAGACTTTATGGAGATTTTGCCGAAGAAGCGGCTCAAATTTCAAACATCGCTAAAAAACCAATACAAGTTATTTTTTCTAGAGAAGACGACATGGCAGCTGGAACCTACAGACCTGCTATTAAATACAGGATAAAAGCTGCTATTAAAGAGGGAAAGCTAACAGCTTATCACTTAAAAGAGGCCGCAATTAATGGGAATATGTATGGATTGATTTCAAATTTTTTTCCAGCAGGATGTGTTCCAAACTATAAAGTAAGTACTGCAAATTATAAAAGTAATATTACAACTGGTGCTTGGAGAGCACCTTTTACAAACTTTTTAGCATTTGCAGAACAAAGTTTTTTTAGTGAAATAGCTACTGAATTAAACAAAGATCATCCTCAGTTAATTATTGACCTTCTACAAAATGTTAAAGGAACAACAGATGAGCGAATTCAATATTCTCCTGAAAGAATGGAGGCAACCATTAATTTAGTTATTAATAAGTCTAACTGGGGTAAAACATCTGAGGGGATTTATCAAGGTTTTTCAGCCTATTATAGTCATAATACTCACGTAGCAGAGGTTGCAGATGTTGAGTTAAAAAATGGGATGCCAGTTGTTAAAAAAGTAACAGTGGCTGTTGATTGCGGAATTGTTGTGAACCCTTTAGGAGCGAAAAACCAAGTTGAGGGTGGGGTTATTGATGGTATTGGTCATGCGATGTATGGTGATTTATCTTTTGAGAAAGGAATTCCTCAATCAGTTAATTTTGATAAGTATCGTTTAATTAGAATGGAAGAAACGCCAGAAGTAAAAACTTACTTTGTTGAAAGTAATTTATCACCCACAGGTTTAGGGGAACCAGGTCTTCCTCCAGCCGGAGGAGCAGTGGCTAACGCTATTTATAAGGCAACAGGTGAGCGCTTATTAAAACAACCGTTTATTAATCAATTGGAAATATCTAAAAGTAAATTATTAGGATAATTTCAATAGTTTTTGATATGCTTCTTTGGTATCAACATCAAAAAAGGGAATCTTAGATGTCATTTCTAAGACCTCTTTTTTATATTTAATCACTACAGGTTTTGCACCTTCATTATCAGATAAAATTGATAACTCATTGAATAATGATTTGTCAAAAATGGCAGGAACCCCTGAGACTTCCTCATAGTTAGTGAGTATAATTCGTTTACCTGTTTCGTCAGACAATGAGATTAGTCCTTCATAATGTTCTTGAGTTATAAGAGGAGTATCTGCAAGTGTAACTAAAACCCTATCATAATTATTTTTCTTCTTTATGAGTTCAACACCTTTGCTTATTGAACTTCCCATACCATCTTCCCAATTGTTATTTTTGAGAATGGTTACTTTTTGACCTCTAATAGATTTAAAAACATCACTAAAATGAGCGCCGATAACAATAAAAACATCTGCATATTTTATACTGTTGGCTTGTTCAATAGTGTGAAGTAGTAATGTAGAATTGTTGTAGGGTAATAATTGTTTGGGCTCACCCATTCTCTTAGATTCTCCAGCAGCAAGAATTAATATCGCAGTTTTAGACATCATTGATGTATTCCAATTTGTTTATCTTTCAAATATATGGGTTTTTGATTTCTAATGACAGATAATATTTCACCAAGAATAGAAATCGCTATTTCTTGAGGTGTTTCTGCCCCTATATTAATACCAGCAGGACCATATATTTTGTCAAAAAAATCTTCAGAAATTAAATCATTTTTTTCAATTAAATCATTCAATAATTTTTCTCTTCGCTTACTAGGGCCAAGTAATCCAATATAATTTACATCTTTTCCAAGAAGTTCAGACAGGTATTTTAAATCTCTAACATAACTATGAGACATAATCACTACCGCAGTCTGAGAATCAATAGAAATTGTACTAAATTCTTTTTCATTAATGCCATAGTAATTAGCGGCACCAGGAAAATCGTCAATTGTTTTTAGCTCATCTATTGGAGCAACAATTTCAACTTCCCACCCTGTTGCTGATCCGTATTTACATAATTGAACTGCATCATGTTCACATCCAATAATAATTAATTTAAGTCCTGGCTTGATGGTTTGACTGAAAAGATTCAATTTTTTTTCAGGTTTTAATTTTGACACAGACAATTCTTGATCTCCAAAATGAAAGCAAGTACTTCCCTGGGCTCTTTCTGAGGTCTCTTTTGAAAAATAGGAGTTAATGAGAAAAGATTTTCTTGAAGAGCATTGCTTCTCAAAAGCATCAAAAAATGTATTAGAAAGATGAAAAGGCTCAATTAAAATATATAAAATTCCTTCACACCCCAGACGATATCTCCCATCATATTCCATTAAAATTGATGAATTTGTTTTAAAAACGTGCTGTGCTTGACGTAAGATTTCTTTTTCCACACAACCGCCACTAACAGCACCAATCATTTTTCCATTTTCTTGAACAGACATTCTTACTCCCGGCCTTCTGTAAGATGAACCATCTAAAGAAACCACTGAGGCAAGAACGGTTTTGATGCCTTTGCTTTGTGCAATTTTAGCAGAACGAATGATGTCTTTTAATTCGTGTATCATATATCAAACCACCAAATTACAAATTTTTGAAGTCTTGTAGAGAATCATTTTCAAGTTTTAAAAAACTTTATCTTTACTTGTAAATAACCAGTTCATGAAAACATCAATATTTAAAATTCTATTCATAATAAGTTTATTTCCTGTTGGAGGCATATGTGCTCAAATAAATAATGTAGCAGTTAATAATTATTGGTCTCAAGGGAAAGCAGAAGTAAATGTATACGAAGTTTCTCAAAATAGATATCAAGAAAATCATTCAGGACAACTTGTTAGTGTTTTTGTAACCGAAGATTTTTTAACAGATAAACAAGTAAAAAATGAGCGTTATGTAAATGAAAATTCTGCATGGATTTTAAAAAATATTCAATTAAAAAAATTTACGACAGGAGTCTATGATTACTCATTATTTAATTCTGTATTTACTCCAATAGATAGAAATAAGTTTCCAAAATCACTAAAAGTATCTGCTTCCTCTCAAGAATGGTGTGGAACTATGTATACTCAATTTAATCTTATTTCAAATACAGATTACAAAGTAGAACACAACTCATATTTTGAAACAGAAGGAGATAAAACTACAAGAATTAAAAAATCATATCTTGAAGACGAGGTTTTTAACGTGCTTAGAATGAACCCCTTATTATTACCTTTAGGAACTATTCAGTTAATTCCTCCTGCTAATTATATTCAATTAAAACATTTACAAATTCAATCTTATAAGGCAATAACCTCCTTAATTCCTTATGATAGAAAAGAGATTTCTGGCTCAAATTTAATGCAATATAAAATAGTGTATCCTCAATTGAAAAGAAGTATACGTATAGTTTTTGAAAATAAAGCACCTTATAAAATTATGGGATGGTTTGAAAAATTTCCTTCTTCTTTTGATGGAAAAACTAGGACTACTAGCGCTATTTTAAAGGCTCAAAAAATGCTCCCTTATTGGAGACAAAATAGTTTGAAGGATGCGTATCTAAGAAAGGAATTAGGGCTAAATTAAAAGAAAATTTCCTGTGCTAATCTGAAGGTATTGGCATGCGCATCAATAATAATTTTAATATCAGGGCTATAACCTCCACCCATGCTACACATTACAGGAATATTTTGATTTTTGCATGTTTGTAGGACAAATCTATCACGCTCTTTGCAGCCCTCTATCGTAAGAGAAAGTTTCCCTAGCTTATCTGTTTTAACCACATCGACACCACATAAATAATAGATAAAATCAGGCTGTTGTATTTTTATTAATTCAGGTAAGGTTTCTTTTAAAAGAGATAAATATAATGTATCTCCTGTTTCGTTCTCTAAGGGGATATCTAAATCACTTTTTTCTTTATGAAACGGAAAATTACTTTTTCCGTGCATTGAAAAGGTAAAAACAGTAGGGTCATTGTGAAATATTTCTGCAGTGCCATTTCCTTGGTGAACGTCTAAATCAACAATTAAGATGTTATTTGCCAACCCTTTTTCTTGAAGATACCTGGCACCAATGGCTTGGTCGTTTAACATGCAAAACCCCTCTCCTTTATTTGTGAAAGCGTGGTGAGTTCCTCCAGCAATATTCATTGCAATACCATACTTGATTGCAAATACACTAGCTTTTATAGTACCACCTGCAATAATCATTTCTCTCGCAATTAAATCTTCATTTAATGGAAAGCCAATTTTTCTTGCTGCTTTTTGATTGAGAGTCAAATTCATTAAATCTGAAACATACGCTGCGTCATGAACGATAAAAAAGTACTTATTATTTGGAACCTCAGGCTCAAAGAAATTTTCTTCATTGCAGGTTCCTTCATAAACTAATTGTTGAGGTAAAAGGTCATATTTTTCCATTGGAAACCTATGCCCATCTGGCAAACTGTGTTTGTAAATTGGATGATATGCTATTTTAAGCATTAACTTATTTGTTGGCCGTTACTTACTTTTTGTTCTGGTTCTACAAAAGCTAATTTTCCATCTAAGGTATCTGTCATTAAAATCATTCCTTGACTTTCTACACCTCTAATTTTTCTTGGAGCTAAATTGGTTAATACAGTTACTTGTTGTCCAATAATCTCTTCAGGAGAAAAACTTTCTGCTATGCCAGAAACTATGGTTCTAACATCTATACCAACATCTACTTTGAGTTGTAATAATTTTTTAGTCTTAGCAACTTTTACAGCTTCTAATATGGTTCCAACTCTCATGTCTAACTTTGTAAAGTCTTCAAAGTCTATGGTTTCTTTTTGAGGTTCTACTGTTTTGTTTTCTTCCTCATTGGCTTTTTTAGTTGCCGCTAGTTTTTCTAATTGTACGGTAACTGTTTTATCTTCAATTTTTGAAAATAATAATTCTGCAGTTCCAATTTGATGATTGGCAGGCAGTAAGGTCTTTTTTTCTGAAACATCATTCCATGAGCAATCAATAGCATCACAAATGTTCAGCATTTTTTTCAATTTGTCTGAAGTAAAAGGTAAAAATGGTTCAGAAACTACTGCTAAAGCAGAAGCAATTTGAAGGGCAACATACATGATTGTTTTTACGCGCTCTTCATCTACTTTAATTACTTTCCAAGGTTCTTCATCTGCTAGGTATTTATTTCCTAATCTAGCAAGATTCATTAATTCTTGTGAGGCTTCTCTAAATCTATATCGTTGGATAGATTTTCCAATACTTTCAGGGAAATATTTAATTGCTGCTAACGTATCTTCATCAACTTCTTTTAACTCTCCGGCAGAAGGAACTAGTCCACCATAATATTTGTTTGTCAAAACAACCACACGATTTATAAAGTTTCCAAAAATAGCGACCAACTCATTGTTATTTTTCGCTTGAAAATCTTTCCATGTAAAGTCATTGTCTTTATTTTCTGGAGCATTTGCTGTTAAGGTATAGCGCAATACGTCTTGTTGACCTGGGAAGTCTTCTAAGTACTCATGAAGCCAAACAGCCCAATTTTTAGAAGTTGACAACTTATTTCCTTCTAAATTTAAAAATTCGTTGGCAGGAACATTTTCAGGTAAAATATATCCACCATGTGCTTTCAGCATACTTGGAAAAATAATACAATGAAAGACAATATTATCTTTTCCTATAAAATGAACCAGTTTTGTATTATTATCTTTCCAATAATCTTCCCAATTTTTACCTTCTCGTTCTGCCCATTCTTTTGTTGAAGAGATATAACCAATAGGAGCATCAAACCAAACATACAAAACTTTCCCCTCACCACCGTCTGCAGGAACAGGAATTCCCCATGCTAAGTCTCGAGTAACGGCTCTTGGTCGTAAACCATCATCAATCCATGATTTCACTTGTCCTAAAACATTAGATTTCCAATCGTTTTTATGGCCTTCTAAAATCCATTCACGTAAAAAAGATTCATGTTTGTCTAGTGGCAAAAACCAGTGTTTTGTTTTTTTAAGTGTTGGAGTATTTCCGGTAATAGCGGATTTAGGATTAATTAAATCTGTTCCGTTATGGCTGGTTCCACATTGCTCACACTGATCTCCATAACTTTCTTCAAAACCACATTTTGGACAGGTTCCAATAACAAACCTATCTGCTAAAAACTGATTAGCTTCAGCATCATACAATTGCTCGGTTACCTCTTCTACAAAGGCTTCTTCTTTGTGTAAGTGTTTAAAAAAATCTGAGGCTGTTGTATGATGAATTTTTGAGGAAGTTCTGGAGTAATTATCAAATGAGATTCCAAAATCTTTAAAAGATTGTTTAATTATTGTATGATATTTATCAATAATAACCTGAGGAGAAACGCCTTCTTTTTTTGCTCGCATAGGGATCGCTACACCATGCTCATCACTCCCACATATGTATGCAACATCATTTCCTGTTAAACGTAAATATCTGGCATATATATCTGCAGGAACGTATACCCCAGCTAGATGGCCAATATGAATAGGTCCGTTAGTGTACGGTAAGGCTGCGGTAACAGTATATCTTTTGGATGAACTCATAAATATTCTTTTGAACTAATTTTGGTTAACAAAAGTACAAAAAGCAAGTTGAACATATTTTTGAAAGCCCAATGAATTTAGATACATTTACAAAAATCATTTTTATGAAGAGACGAATTAAATCTGTATTCGTAGTTTTATTCTTTATTTCTATTTTGTCTTTTGGACAAACAAATAATGATTCAATTTCAAAACGTATGAAATTAGTTCAACCAAAGTATCTTGAGGCTGGAGACAGTATTGCTATAATAGCTCCAGCAGGAATTCTTATTAAAAGAGAAAATATTATCAATGAAGCCAAAGAACTTGCAGAAAGTTGGGGTTTAAAAGTTATCATTGGCGACCATGTTTTTAACCAAAACAATCATTTTTCAGGTACAGATGAAGAACGTACAAGTGATTTTCAAAATGCGTTGGACAACCCAAGTATTAAGGCAATTTGGTGCGCAAGAGGAGGTTATGGTAGTGGACGTATTTTAGACAATTTAGTTTATGACAAATTTAAAAGATCCCCAAAATGGATTGTTGGGTATTCAGACATAACTGCTTTTCATAGCCATATTCATAATCTCGGAATTCAAACCCTACATGCTATGATGGGAACAAGTTTATTATTTGATTCAGAAAAAACGAAACAAAGTATTGAAACCCTCAGAAAGGCTTTATTTGGAGAAGCGTTGACGTATAAAATAAATTCTTCTAAATATAATAAAGAAGGGGTAACAGAAGGGGTGTTAGTTGGAGGAAATCTTAGTATTTTACAAAGTATGTTAGGAAGTGAAAGTCAGTTAAATACTGATGGTAATATTTTATTTATTGAAGAAATAGGTGAATATAAATATCATATTGACAGAATGCTACAAAGTTTAAAAAGAGCAGGATATTTTGATAATTGTAAAGGGCTTATTGTAGGTGACATGAGTAATATAAAAAAGAACACAACAGCCTGGGGAAGTTCTATTGAGCAGCTTATCTTAGATGTTGTAGAAGAGTTTGATTTTCCTGTGTTATTTAATTTTCCTGCGGGACATGAACCAGATAATAGAGCTCTAGTTTTTGGTGAAAAAATTAAAATGAATATTACATCAACTACCTCAGAAATTATATTTAAATGAAATCTATAGAAGACAGTATTGCTTTCTTTGCCTCTTTTATATGGGGGTATCCATTATTATTATTATTAATTGGTGGAGGGATTTACCTCCTCATCCTTTCTAGGTTTTTACCTTTCAGGTATTTCGGTCATGCCATCCAAGTATTGCGTGGTAAATATGATGACCCAAATGATCCTGGGCAAATAAGTCATTTTCAAGCATTAACAACAGCACTTTCAGCAACTGTTGGGATGGGCAATATTTCTGGAGTTGCTGTGGCAATAGCTATGGGAGGTCCAGGAGCAATTTTTTGGATGTGGATAAGTGCTATAGTAGGGATGTCTACAAAGTTTTTTACTTCCTCCTTAGCCATCATGTTTAGGGGAAAAGATAGTCATGGAGTATTACAAGGTGGACCTATGTATTTTATCACAGAAGGTCTGGGAAAAAAATGGAAACCATTGGCAATTTTTTTTAGTGCATGTGCTATGATTGGTGCACTTCCAGTTTTTAATGTAAATCAATTAACACAAGCAGTCAACGATATATTATTAAAACCGAACGGAGTAGAAGTAACGAATTACACAAATTTAGGTATTGGAGTTTCTCTTGTTATTATCACATCTATAGTTGTTCTCGGGGGATTAAAAAGGATAGGTAAGGTTACGGCAAGATTAGTGCCTTCTATGGTATTGCTTTATTTTATTTTGGTAGTTATTATTTTAATTGTAAATATTGAAGTAGTTCCTAAATACTTTATGATGATTTTCACAGATGCTTTTTCAGCAGACTTTATTAATGAGGAATCTTTTTTTGGAGGTGTAGTAGGAGCTTTAATTATTTTAGGGATAAAGCGCGGAGCATTTTCTAATGAAGCCGGAGTTGGAACTGCTCCAATGGCACATGGAGCTGCAAAAACTGACGAACCTATAAGAGAGGGTTTAGTTGCTATGTTAGGCCCATTTATAGACACCATTATTGTGTGTACGTTAACTGCATTAGCCATATTAGTTACAGGTGTTTGGCAAACAACCGACACCAATGGTGTGACTTTAACCGCAACAGCTTTTGGAAATGCAATGCCTGGAATTGGAAAATATTTATTGATGGTTTGTGTTGCAATATTTAGTATTTCCTCATTATTTTCATACTCATATTACGGGACTAAATCTCTTTCTTTTTTAGTGGGTGCAAAATACAAACATGTATATAATTATTTATTCATTGGAAGTATTCTAATTGGGGCAACTGCTAGTTTAGACACCATGATTAATTTAATAGATAGTGCTTTTGCTTTGATGGCAATTCCAACCATGTTGGCAACTATTATTCTGGCACCAAAAGTGATGAAAGAAGCTAAGAGTTATAGTAATAAATTAAAGAATTCTAGGAATTAAATTTCCCTCTTGATAGAAAGGGTGAAAGCGAGCAAATAACTCTTCAGAATACCAGTTTAATTCTCTTGTTTTTTTAACCATTTCTGCATGCTTTGGGTTTTTATAAGCATAATTCATCATGGCTTCTGCACTACTCCAAAGAGAAAAGGTTGCCTGCATTAATAGAGGAAATTCTCCAATCCCTTTAGAAAAAATTAACTCATCATACTTGTCCATTGATTTAGAAACAGCGGGAACATTTTTCCAGAATTGGTATGCCAACTTAGGTTTAATAGTTGCTCTTGTAATCACAGCTAATGGTTTTGTTTTATTATATTCAACAGAACTTTCGAACGGATTCAGCTTGCTCCATTCCCCATGACTTTTTACTGTGCGCATTAAGACATGACTATAACTTACAGTTGTTTTAGTATATTCTTTCACAACATCGGTTCCTAAAAATTCTTTCGCTAATTCTTCAGATTTAAAAACAGCTAAGAATCCAAATGTTGAAAAATCTGGCTTTATGGAAAAACCATTTCCACTTCCAGTTCCAAGTGGTTTAAAAAAAGTAAGACCATTTATTTTCTTTTGTAAAATTGGAGATCGCCCCATTCTCGTAAAAGCATGCCATTTGTTTTTTATTCCGGCATATTGAAAAAAAGAAATTAAAGTTGTTTGAGACATTAAATGGTGTTTTTACAAAATTAAGTAAATAATGGTTTTGTATTTTAGTAAAATGGCAGAACATTATGAATTAGGAAAAACAGGAGAACAATTGGCCGTAAATTATTTAATTGGCAAGGGGTATAAAATTGTAGAAAGAAATTGGAGGTTTCAGAAAGCAGAAATAGATATTATAGCAAGAAAAGCAGAGACGCTCATTTCTGTTGAAGTAAAAACAAGATCGACCAAAAACTTCGGAAATCCACAAGATTTTGTAAACCCAAAAAAAATTAAGTTAATGGTATTAGCAATGAATGAATATATTCTGAATAAAGATTTAGATATTGAGCTTAGGTTTGATATTATCGCCATTACTAAAGATAAATCAAGTTTTGATATTGAACATTTTAAAGCTGCTTTTTTGTATTTTTAATTCAATTCATCTAGAATAAATTTTAAATCATCTATACTTCTTGGAATAGCAATAATCTGCTTATCCATTCCTAACACAAAATAACTTGGAGTAGAATTAATTTGATATGTTTTTGCAGTTGGGTTTTCCCACTTTCCTAACCCCAGAACATGATGCCATCCTGGCATTTTAAGTCGATAATTTGACCATACATCATCTGAGGTTTCCATTGCAAAAGCAATTACTTTTGTATTGGTTTTTCCTTTCATGTATTCGTAAATTTCTGGAACTTCTCTCAAGCAATGGGAACATCCTGTGCTATAAAAAATAAGTACATAATTCAATCCATCTTTTAGTGAGGATAGCCTTAACTCTTTATCGTTTTCATACCATATAATCTCAGGAGCTACTCTACCTATAGCAATTCTTAATTGAGTTAATATTTTATTTTTGAATCTAATATTTTGGTTTTCTTTTGGAAGTTTATTGAAATAATTAGCAAATAAATGATCTACTAAGGGTGCATTTTTAATTTCAGAAAATTGTGAAATAAGATAATTTATTATGTCGGCTTTAAAAGAAGTGGTTTTTGCTTTAGTAATCGCTACATTACAAGATTTTTTGTAGGTTTCCTCTTTTTGCACTGGGTCTACAGCAAAGTTTAGGGCCAATACATATTCTGAAATTTTATCAAATAAGAAAGTAGAATTATTAAGTGTTTTATTTGAAAAGTCTACATCATCAAAAAAATGAGCGATTGAACTGTTGATATAATTTAAGGGCCTCTCAAAAATCTCAGGAGAATTATATCTCAAAGATGCCTTTATAAAATGATTGACTAGTTTTCCTTTAGAGTTAAGGATATAGTCTTTTTCTACCTTTTTGACTTTTGCTAAACTCTTCTTGTAAGCTTCTTTAATTAATGCAGAGGGATTTCTAAAATATTCACTTTGTAAAGAATCTAAGGTAAATTGTGCTTTGTATATTTTTTTAGTAAAAGAGGAATAAAGTTGATTTTCTATTGATTCTTTAAAAATAACCGTGTTGTTTGAATCTTTTGGGTTGAATTCAAATATGACATCTTCTTTATTAAAGAAAAAGTCGATGAATCCGTTTCTTTTCATACTATATTTAATACGGTAAGTACCAGGTTTTGCCTCATTTGGTAATGAAAATTCAAAAAACCCTTTTTCAGCTTCTTTTTTTACTTGTGTGTTTTTTACAAAAATTTGTTTTGTACCCTCAATTTTATACAATAGTACCCATGAAGAATTTTCTGTTGGGCTCATTGTTCCTCTTATATTAAATTGGGAGTACGATAGTGAGCTTATCAACAAAAAGAAAACAATAATTTTTTTCATAATAAACAGGTTTAATTCAAATTTTTAAACAAATTCAAAATTACAGTTTCTTCCTTAAATTCTGTACTTTAGACCTAAATAAATTAGATATGAATTTTCAAAATAAAGTTGTTTGGATTACAGGCGCCTCCTCAGGAATTGGAAGAGCTCTAGCCTTAGAGCTATCAAACCAAGATGCTTTACTAATTATTTCAGCTAGAAATAAAGCATTTTTAGAAACTGTGAAAAAAAGCTGTAAAAACCCAAATAATGTTTGGGTTTTACCACTAGATTTAGCACTACATTCATCATTTGTTCAGATAGCAGCAAAAGCAATGCAGATATATGGTCGAATTGATATTCTTGTAAATAATGGTGGTATCAGTCAGCGATCATTGGCAAAAGACACTTTAGTAACTATTGATCAAAAAATAATGGAAGTTAACTATACAGGAACAGTAGCGTTAACAAAAGCTGTATTGCCTTATTTTATAGAAAATCAACAAGGACAGATCGTTGTAACCACAAGTATTGTTGGTTTAATAGGAACGCCTTTAAGATCTAGTTACGCAGCATCAAAGCATGCTTTGCATGGGTTTTTTGATAGCTTACGAGCAGAGGTTTATGATGCTAATATTGCAGTAACATTAATTTGCCCAGGTTTTGTTTCAACAAATATTTCTATGAACGCTTTAACAGGGGATGGCACCGCACAGCAAAAAATGGATACGGCCACAGCTAATGGTATTTTACCAGAGCGGTTTGCAAAATTAATGGCTAAAGCAATTCACAACAAAAAGGAAGAAGCCTATATTGCTGGATTTAAAGAAAAATTAGGAGTCTATGTAAAAAGATGGTTTCCAAAGGTGTTCTCCGTTATGATAAGAAAACTTAGTGTTACTTAAAAAAATCTAAATTTTCAAAATAATTTATTAAAGCTTCTTTCATTAAAACGGTTTGTTCACCTGGCTTTAAGTTTGGTAAATCTGTGAGTATTCTATAGTGAGGCCAGCCATCTTTATCAAAATAATCGAATTCATAATACCCATAGGGCTCTAGTAATTTGCAAATTGCAATGTGCATTAGGTTCACTTTTTCATCTTTTTTGAATTGCCTTTTTCCTTGCCCTAATTCTTGAACACCAATTAAATAGATGATGCCGTCAAGATTTAAAACATCTCCCTCAGAAAACTGTTGAGTTAACTTTTTAACCAAATAATCCCACTTATCTTTTAAACTTGTAGCATTGTTTTGTGTTATTTTCATAGTGTAAATATATTAATTCTTTAAGGTATTTTTATTGAACTAATGCTATTATATTGTATCGTATTATCTTTTAGGTTTCTCTATATTTGCAAGCTTAAATTAACAACCATGAGTTTAAGTAAGAAGATTAATTTTATTTTAGTTTTATGTATTTCAATACAATCTTTTTCACAAGATAAAGTTCAAGAATTAGATTCTATTGTAATTAACTCCTCCAGAATTAGTTTACCATTCAAGAAAAATTCTCGTACGATAACTATTATAAAAGCCAAAGACATTAAAAATAGTGCAGCAACTAATGTTGCAGATCTATTGCAACAAGTTACAGGAGTAGATATTAGAAGAAGAGGCACCGGAGGAGGACAATCTGACTTATACATAAGAGGAGGAGGATTTGATCAAACTTTACTTCTCATCGATGGAATTAAAATGGACGATGCACAAACTGGACATCATACCATGAATGCCGCTTTGCCAATTGAAGTAATTGAAAGAATTGAGATTATTAAAGGACCTGCGGCAAGAATTTTTGGACAAAATGCATTTACTGGAGCTATTAATATCGTTACTAAAAAGAGATTGAAAAATAAAGCTTCTATACACGTAGAAGCTGGATCTTTTGGACAATTAAACGGTTCTGTAACTTTAGGGAAAGAGACTGAAAACACTTCAATTATCGCTCATCTTGGTGCGCTTTCATCTAACGGATATCGTAATAATTCTGATTATAATAATCAAAATTATTTTTTAAAGGCGATCTTTAATAAAAAGAAGCAACCCATAGAAGTTATTGCTACTTTTTTTGATAAGAAGTTTGGAGCAGAAAACTTTTACACAACTAATGTAACTTTTAATGAGTATGAGGAAACCCAAAACAGCTTACTAGGAGTTTCTACTAATTTTAAATCCAATAAATTTAAAGTAACACCGAGAATCTATTGGAGAAGAGGACAAGACATGTTCCTTTTAAGAAGAGATGATCCAGGGTTTTATAGAAACTTCCATATTACAAATAAAATAGGGGTTGAAACGAACGCTTC
>Ga0209094_1000439_pt1 | contig 30788 bp, 38 predicted proteins | sample COGITO_mtgs_1004_2_FD_184790 | JGI IMG/M metagenome (GOLD analysis project Ga0209094, IMG submission 184790) | Pelagic marine microbial communities from North Sea - COGITO_mtgs_100430 (SPAdes) (version 2) | ecosystem: Environmental > Aquatic > Marine > Epipelagic ... | reverse complement strand
ACGGTGCTTGCTGTGACCTTTACACAGAGGTCGGCGTAGGCGGTATCTACCACGAACTGTGGGAGATGCTTGACCAAGCTAAACTGGAAGAATGCGAAGTCGTAGACAAAGCTGCATTCCTGGCACTACTACCACCTGACCCAGAAATTGAAGAAGTATGATGCACGACCTTATTTACAAATCAACCATTGGAACAGGTGGCTTTATAGCTACCACTGAACTTGGTTACGGTAATCCTCTGGGAATAGCTGTGGGTCTTGCGACCCTAGTTTATATGACTGCATCTGCAATTAAGATAATCAAAGAACTCCGGGACAAATAACCTATGACACCAGAACTATTAGCAATGCTAGGAGGCGGCGTAAGCGGCTTCGTAATGAAAATGATAGCGGCACAGGCCGACAATCAGGCTCGTCTATTTGAACGCATGATTGCCCGGCAAACAATAGCGGATGAATCGGCGGACAAGGCAGCAGCTCGTGGCGGTGTCTATATGCGTCGAGTTATTACATTTTCTGTCATCTTTGCCATTGTTCTGGCGCCATTCGTTTTTGCATTTACTGGCATAGGTGTCAGCATTCAGACAGAATCAAAAGGCTTTCTAGGGCTATTCAAACACTTAGAATGGTCCACTGTCCAAGGTTTTGTGATACTACCAGAGATCCGCCAGACAGCTTTAGCCATCGTCGGGTTCTACTTTGGTTCATCTCAAGTTAAGTGAGTATCTTTGCAAATAAGCTGAATGCACGCATTTCTAAGCAGATGCGCGGCAATAAGTTTATTCGCGTAGTTATATTGGACAATGATTTACTTTATCAGTCAGACATCGCTGGATATATCATTGTTCCGGTCGGCTTTGCTTCAGATGGTGCCAGCGTGCCTCGTTTTCTTTGGTCAGCCTTTCCACCATTTGGCAAATATCTAAAGGCGGCAATTGTGCATGATTGGTTCTGCGTGACGCATCAAGTGGATAGCATTACGGCGGCCAAAGTCTTTCGCGAGGCGATGCAAGTCTGCGGAGTGCCACGGTGGAAGTGTCGCTGTATGTATTTAGCAGTTAGGATTGCCGGGCCAAAGTTTCAAAAAATAGACAAAAGTTGACAGAATATTAATGCATCGCCAATTGTAAGCTTATATTCCGGCAGCTCTTACATTAATCAAAACTGAGTTATGAAAAAATTACTCAAAAAATAATGCACATATGCTTTTATCAAATACACAAAAAGAAGCTATTGATGCTTATCTTGAAGCTGGCAGTTATCGCGGCGCAGCAAAGAAGCTTGGCAAATGTGAATCAACCATTCGAGGCATTTTAAAAAGGCTGGAAAGGTTGGGCCAAGTTCCGTGGAAGTCATCAGCACCAACTCCTGCACATTTAAATGTTGGCAAAACAACTGTTCAATATGATGGCAACGGCAACGTCATCCAAGAATGGCGCCGGCTCTTTCCAGAAGCGCAGGGCATGCAAGACTTTGTTGATGGTCTTTGCGACCAAGTCAAAGAAAAGGGCAAAGCGCCAGTGCGTAAATCTCGCAAAACAGATACAGATGACTTCCTGTTTGAAATGGATATTTTTGATGCGCATGTGGGCATGTATGCTGATGAAAGAGAAACAAAAGATGCCGACTATGACTGCAACATTGCGGCGGCCAGAATGGTTGAAGCTGCTGAAGGATTAGCGACCAGAGCTAGGCGACCTGCCAAATGCGTTCTAGTCTTTGGTGGCGACATGATGCACAGCGACAACCGGAGCAATAAGACAGAAGCCAGTGGCCATGTCTTAGATGTTGATACTCGATACCATCGCGTCGTTGAATACTTAATTAAGGCTTGCACAAATGTAGTTGATATTGCCGCAACAGTAGCCGCAGAAGTTGAGATTGTGGTGCTAGAGGGCAATCATTCGTGGCACTCCGAGGTGTGGCTTGCAAGGGTGCTAGATGCCTATTACAGCCAATGCCCAAACATCAAAGTCAAGTCTGATCCATCACCTAGAAAGCACATGGTGTTCGGCGACAATTTGCTTTTGTGGACGCACGGCGACAGGATCGCAGCACAGAAATGGCCAATGATTATTGCGGCAGAGTTTGCCAAAGAGTGGGGTGCAACCAAATACAGGCATTTAAAAATGGGTCACATCCATCACAAAAAAACCATTGCGCCAGTTGTCATTGATGAGCAATCAGGCTTGGTGGTTGAATATTTGGAAGCACTTTGCGCCACAGATGCGTGGCACTCTGGAGCTGGCTTTGTCGGCAGCCAGAAGGGCGCAAGCGCATTTGAATACCACAAGACTGAAGGATTAGTTACCAGGTTCTATAAGTCAGTATGAAAATACTTGCTCTAACCGGACCCAAAATGGTTGGTAAATCTACTGTTGCAAATGCAATCGCAGATGCCGCAGATGTGCCAACTCATATAATGTCATTCGCTGATCCGATGCGCTCAATGCTTCTGGCTCTTGGTGTTGATATGATTAATCTGCACGATCAATCTATAAAAGAAAAAGAGATTGCTGGGATTGGTAAGAGCGCTAGGCAATTGATGCAGACCCTTGGGACGAACTGGGGCCGCAACATGGTCGCACAGGATATTTGGCTCTGGTCCATGCAGAAAAGAATTGAAAAATCAAAAGCAGACGGAGCGCGTCTTATCGTGATTGACGATTGCCGATTCGACAACGAGGCGCTTTGGGTAAATCAGCAGAAAGGTAAAGTCGTGCGACTTGCAAGGGATGGATTTGAATACGGCAGCGACAATCACGAAAGCGAACAGCCAATAAGGTTTAAGCACATGGACGCAATGATTGACGCAAGCGACGAAGAAGCAGCAGCAAGAATCATTCTAAAAATCATCTAATGCCTACGACTGAAGAGAACGCATTTGAGCAAGTAAAAGCTATTTTAGGCGAACACTTCCAGCACTATGCAATCGTCATGCAAGACGAAGAAGGAAACGTCTGGCGCGATGGAGACAATGATTTAGTCGAGAAAGCATTATACACTGAGGCGCTTAATATAATAAAAGAATTTGAAGATGAAGAGAGCATGGACTACGAAATCGAATGGGAAGACGACGACGACAATGATGAATTTATAATTTAAATTTGTTCTATATGTATTGACGCGCATCAAGTCATTCATTTATTCCTGCCAGTGACTATTAAAGTCACTTAATAATAAACAAAAGGTAATTATGAATGATATAAAGGAAATTAAAGCTGAAGCCGAATCTAGGGTTGAAGCAATATTGGAAGAACTAGAAGAGAAAGGAATACGCGTATTCCGGTTGCAAGTTTTTCCAAGGCATAAACAAGCGCCACAAGTCAGTATTGTGGTCGATGAGAAAGGCACTAGATGAATCAACTTAGTGCATATGATAAGATCAATGATGCAAAAGGCATTGATTTATTCGGCAACGCTATTTGTCGATCTGGGATGTTTGGATGCGAATCAAAAGAAGCGGGAATGATCTTTGCCTTACAATGTATGGCTGAGAATAAGCCGCCACTAGAGATGGCTAAGAACTACCATTTAGTAAAAGGCAAGTTGACCAAGCGCGCAGATGCGATGCTGGCTGACTTTCGCAGGGCAGGTGGTAAAGTCACCTGGGATGACTTAAAGAATGAGGCTGTGCAATCTGCCGTCTTTGACTTTGAAGGCAACAAGATCAAAGGCAGCTTCTCAATGGATGACGCACAGCGGGCCGGATTGGTCCGCAAGGGTTCTGCATGGGATAAGACGCCGGCTGCAATGCTTCGAGCAAGATGTATCTCGGAAACACTCCGAGCCATTGCGCCAGAGATTGTGCAAGGCGTTTATGTGCCAGAGGAAATTGATATTGCAGAAGCATCACCAATTGCTGAAGCAAAGAAGCCAAAGCCAAAGAAGCCAAAGAAGTTGGAAGAGCCAGCAACTGATGTTGATGCAATTGAAGTCGAAGATATGGCTCAGCGGCCGCATCTTGAAAGCTTGATTGCTAAGAATGATTTGGAATACAGAACCAATCTGTATTGGACCAACAAGGGAAACATTGACCTTGACCTTGATCAAACATGGCGAGACTTGCCGCAGAACATCCAAGCCAAAATGGAAATTGGATTTGATGCATTTAGAAAGGCGGTATCAAAATGAGCGAATTGATCACACATCCAAAGATCAATGGCGTGACTATTGAGATCATTGCTGAAGCCGAGCAGATGAAGATTGAAGCATTGATGTCATCTAAAGGCATTCAAACTGTTGACGATGGCTTTGAAGCAACAATTGCAGCAGAAGCACAGTCTGCATTGCGTCATCTAATCAAAGGCATTGAGGAATCAAGAAAGGATGCCAAAGCACCAGTGCTTGAAATTGGCAGACAGATTGACGGCGTTGCCAAAGATTACATTGAAGATGTTAAAGCAGAGGAAAGCCGGATTGCTCAATTGCTTGGAGCGTTTCAGATCGTGGAACGTGATAAGAAGATTACAGCAGAACGCCAAGCCAGAATCCAAGAGCAACAGGTGATGGCAGGGGCGGCACAGCAACTTGATGCTGACAGTGACTACACTAAATTGATGGATGATGCACAAGCGCAGATTGCAACTCTGCGCAAAGAAGCAGCAGCGAAGCATGATGCAGTTGCTGGTGTGAAGGTTCGCAAAACAATCAAGTTCGAGGTCGAAAGTGAAGCCAAACTAATGGCAGCACGGCCCGATCTTTTCAGTCCAAATGAATCAAAGATTCGGGCAGCTCTAAAATTAACAATAACAATACCCGGCATTAAAGCCTGGGAAGAAATCAAAGCATACTAAAAATCATGGCAAAATATATCGCAACAGAAGAGGACGCAAACTCAACAGGCAGCAGCTACATTACTGAAGCTGGCAAGTATGAGTTTAAAACAACAAATGTATCTCACAAGGTAAACCAGCGCGATGGCACTGATCTATTTGAATGCACATTTGCAACAAAGGATGGCGCAACAATGCGCAAAACATTCTTTTGGGGAGACTTGGCATTGCCAACCTCTCAATACAAGGCACGCACATTGATCTTTATGTATCTCAAAGCATGCGGCGTCAAAATCTTTAGGGACCAATTAGACTCTGAAGATCCGCAAGCATTCTTTGAAATTGTAAAAGATAAAAAATTCACTGCCATAGTTGAGATGTCACCTGATCGAACCGATTCAAATAAGCATTGGCCAGAGATCGGATTTAGTGGCTTTGTATATGATCAGAATCATATCTTATTCAAAGAAGGCATGAGCCAGCCAGAGGTAATCGAAACAGAGGAAGACCCTTGGTAAGATGGAAGTCAGAGAATACCAACAACGGGCAATTTACTTTTTAAGTAAGAGCAAGCGAGGTATTCTGAAAGCACCAGCCGGAGCAGGTAAAACGCATATTGCGGCATCTGCTCTGGCTGTTTGTTTATCTAGGCGCAGAGGTGTGGCTAATGTGGAAATCATGGTAAACACCAGAGAACAAGTTGATCAAATGCAGACGGCTTGTGATCGATTCCCAGTCATAAAAGAGAAAGCGCATCTGCAAATTTACTGCGCTGCAGGTGCGCCAATGGGAAGCAAGCCAGACCTGTTAATCGTGGATGAATGCCATAGATCAGGTGCTGATGGGTGGAGCGCCAAGATCAGACAAGCAGAGTCTGCCAGGTGGGGACTATCAGCAACGCCATTCTGCGGCGACTCGGACCGCGACTATTTAGTTAGTCATCTATTTGGCAACAATCTGCATTCCATTAAACGCGATGCATTAGTTGATCATGGGCATCTGGCCAAGGCAAAGGTTGTCTGGCATGACGTGCAAAGTGCAACAGCATCACAAGCCATTGAGGAATTGTCAGATCAATTGATTGCAAGCAGGCGCCGAAAGATGGCGTGGATGTTTAGAACTGAAGAGGGTGAGCGCAAGCAGACTAGCCAGTGCAAATGGCAGGCAGCACAAAAGCTTGGCATCTGGGAGAACCCAGACCGAGATGCACACATTGAATTGATTGCCAGACAAAGCATGGATGCCGGCGATCATACCATTGTGCTGATTGGCTCAATTGAACATGGCAAACGCTTAGTTGATTCAATTGATGGCGCTGAGTTGATATACTCAAAGATGGGTGCAAAGAAACGAGCTGATGTAATTGCTAGGTTTCGCAATGGCAGCTTAAAGTGCATGATTGGCACATCAGCAATTGAGGAAGGCTTTGATGCGCCTATTGCCAATGTGATCATCATGGCTGGCTGTGGGCGCTCAGAACGCAAGGCAATCCAGTCAACAGGCAGAGTGCTGCGGCCGCATGACGGCAAAGCTTGTGGCATCATTCATGACTTCCGGGATGGATTCCATCCAATGTTGCAGAGGCAAAGCCAAGCAAGGGCGCGAATTTACAGGCAATTGAATTATTATTGAAGAATGTATTGACATGGGTGTTTGGGTTGCCAAAGTCATGGGCATTGGCATAAGCCATACAAAACCAATAATCATAATATGAAAACAATATTAATCACACTACTCGCGCTTCTTAGCGCACTGCCTCTGGTCGCTTACACGGCCGAAGATATCATTGCATCTACACTCATACTTGAAGCGGGCGGCGAATACGCTGAAGGCTCAATGGAAGCAGTTTATGAGGTCATATGCAATCGAGCATGGAAGCGCGATATGACACGGCGCGAAGTCTGCTTGCAACGCATGCAGTTTAGCTGCTGGAACTCTGGCAAGATCGACGCATTAGTTGCTAAGGCCAAGGCTCACAAGCGCTACTCAAAGGCACTCAGCATCGTATATAGCGCAAAGATTACCAACTACACTTTAGGCGCTGATCATTATCATGCAGACTACTGCTCGCCTTACTGGGCGTCATCGATGACAGTAACTGTCAAGATCGGCCGCCACATCTTTTACAGGTAAACTCTTACTTTAATTAATAGAATATATAAACATGATTGAAACAAACAGTTTCCAAAATGGAAACACCTCAATAACAACACATACAAAATGAATACTAAAGAATATAACAAATTTATCGAAACAAAGCGCAAACACTCTGCCAGTTACGGATTTGATCCGCTTCCATTAATTGCGCCGCTATTTGAATGGCAAGCCCATGTATTAAAATGGGCAGTAATGAAAGGGCGTGCATCATTGTTTGAGGATTGCGGACTTGGCAAAACTGCTCAGCAATTAGAATGGGCATCGCAAATTTTACGCAAGACGGGCGGCAGCGTGTTGATTCTCGCACCGTTGGCAGTTGGCGAGCAAACACGATTAGAAGGAGTCAAGTTTGGCATCCAAGCGAGCGTAGTTTCTGATCACTCGGAGATTGGCGGTCCTGGCATCTATATTACCAACTATGAAAAGCTAGAACACTTTGAATGTGGAGACTTTGCTGGAGTAGTTCTTGATGAAAGCTCCATATTAAAAAGCTTTACTGGCAAGACTCGTAAGCGATTAACAGAAGCATTTAAAGATACGCCTTATCGATTATGCTGCACTGCTACGCCATCGCCCAATGATTACACAGAGCTAGGACAGCACGCAGACTTTCTAGGAATTTGCACGCCAGCTCAGATGCTTTGCACGTATTTCATCAATGATACATTTAATACTGGCGACTGGAGGTTAAAGAAGCATGCCGAGAATGAGTTCTGGAAGTGGCTGGCATCTTGGGCCGCATGTATTTCAAAGCCTTCTGATTTAGGATTTGATGATACCGGATATGATTTGCCAAAATTGCACATGAAAGATATCACAGTTGCAGTTGATCAGAGCGAGGAAACAGGCGATGACTTGTTTAGAATTGCGACACTAAGCGCGACGACTATGCATAAAGAAATGCGTTTGACGTGTCCGGCGCGATGCGATGCCGTCGCGGAAATGGTAAACAACTCAAGCGAAACTTGGATTGTATGGTGCAATACCAATCTCGAAGCGGACGAGCTAAAAAAGCGCATTCCTGATGCCATTGAGGTTCGCGGCAGCGATAAGCCAGAAGTGAAACGAAAACGACTTGCTGATTTCTCACATGGTGATGTGCGCGTGATTATAACTAAACCAAGCATCGCCGGGTTTGGACTCAACTGGCAACACTGCTGGAATGTCGCATTTGTGGGCCTTAGCTATTCGTTTGAAGACTTCTATCAAGCGTTGCGCCGATCATATCGATTTGGCCAAACGCGAGAAGTCAATGCATTCGTGGTCCAAGCAGAAACAGAAGGAGCAATCATCAAATCAATCCAACGTAAAATTAAACAACATCAAACAATGCAAGAATCTATGAAAAAAGCAGCCGCAGAACTAAAGACAAGCGAAACAGAAACAATCGATGCCAAGATGGACATAACTACCACAGAGGGCGACGGATGGACTATTCATCACGGAGACTGTGTGCGAGTTGCTCGTGATAAAATTGCAGATCATTCAGTTGGCTTTTCTATATTCTCTCCACCATTTGCAGACTTGTTTACATACTCAGCAGATCCGCAAGATATGGGAAACTGTGAAGATATGGATGAGTTTATGAAGCACTTTGATTACTTGATTGAAGAAATGAAACGAATCATGATTCCTGGTCGAGAAGTTGCGGTCCACTGTGTTGATCTGCTTTCTACTAAGTGGAAGCACGGCAGCATTCAATTGCAGGACTTTAGCGGGGAGATCATTCGCGCATTCTGGAATCATGGCTTTCTATTTCATTCGCGCATTACAGTATGGAAGAATCCAGTCACTGAAATGCAGCGCACTAAAGCGCGCGGACTGCTTTACAAAACCCTCAAAAAAGACAGCTCATCAAGCCGCGTAGGAGTGCCGGACTACTTGCTTGTATTTCGCGCGCCGGGCGAGTCTGCTATACCAGTAACGAAGTCGCCAGAAGACTACAGTGTTGATTGGTGGCAGGAAGTTGCGTCGCCAGTATGGATGACAGTCGATCAAGGGCGTGTTCTCAATCGGACTGGCGCAAGAGACAACGCAGACGAGAAACATATATGCCCACTCCAACTCGATATTATTGAGCGTGGCATTGAACTTTGGAGTAATCCTGGTGATCTTATTTACTCGCCATTCACTGGCATTGGTTCCGAAGGATGGGGCGCATTAACATTAGGACGCACGTTTGTCGGCAGTGAGCTAAAACAAAGCTATGCAGAGCAAGCTTGCGGCAATTTATCAAATGCAACAGCTCAAGGCAGTTTGGCACTTGTTTGATTAAAATATAAAAATCTATATAAACATGATTGAAACACATACACATGGCATATCCAGCTTTATGAGGTGGGCCGAAAGGCGCATTGCTGAAGAGGTCGAAGCTAATGAAGAATTTGAGCAACGCACAGGCTCGACTGCTCCTTTAAAAGAATCAACGCATTTGCCGCATAGTCTTACAGACGAACAGAAGCGCAGCATGATTGATGCGGTTGATGATTTGCGTAGATTAGGTGTTGCGGCCAAAAAGGCATGCAACGAAGTTGGTCTGCATTTTTCAACTTACTTTCAATGGCGCAAAAAGTTTGGCATGGGAAGGTTTGAGGAATGAGTGAAGAAGAACTAGAAGAATGCCCGGCCTGCGATGGCTATGGCGAATTACCCGGCAACCCTAACACCAATGACTTTCCAACCTGCTCAGCCTGCAATGGCACTGGAATAAATTATGACGGATAAAGATTGTTTTATCCGACAACTCTACTAATCAATAACTCACCTATGAAGCTACTAGGACAAACACCCAGAACAGATCAAGCGCACTCCAAGATATTTAAGGAACTAGTATTAACCGACGACTGGAATCATGCATTGAATTGTATGCAGGACCACGCCGAGCGACTAGAAACAGAAGTTAATCAAGCCATTCTTCAAATTGAACAGTTGAGAGCGCAAATGGCACTTGCTAACTCTGGCATGCTTCAATTGGCTGCCAAAATGAAAGGCATGCATTGAGATACTACATTGGAATTGATTGCGGTCTGGATGGCGGCATCACAATGATCAATTGGAAAGGCAAGCTAATGCAGTCATCAATCATGCCAACAGTGCCAAACGGCAAAGGTCGCAAGATTGATTTGCATACATTGGCTGCCACAATCAAAGAGATTAGCAGGCATCCAGATCAATACACATTCATTGTTGAGAATCCGGGCGCACATGCACCAAGCGCAGCAGGACTTAGATCAATGACCTATTCGTTTGCGGCCGTGGAAACATTGCTGGCAGCTCATCAACTCAAGTATCATGTGGTGCTGAGCCAAAAATGGCAGAAGGTATTCTGGAGCAAACCAAAGATGCCAAAGGGCCAGAAGTTTAATACAAAGGCTGCTGCACTCAATATCGTCAATCAGATATTCCCAGGCGAAAAGTGGCTGAAGTCAGATCGTTGCACCAAGCCGCATGACGGCATGATTGATGCAGCATTGCTCGCAGAGTATGGCAGAAGGCAAAACATTTAGATAAAACAATTATAAGAATAAAAATATGACCAAATACCTAGCAACCGATGAAGATGAAATACTGACAAAAGATAGTAGCAAGCTGATACAATTTGACGAAATCAATGCAAAGCTGATGGGCAATGCAGAGAGCTATTGCCACTCATGGCTGCCCGGCGGCAAGGTCAAAGGCGGCTCATACAGGATTGGCGGCATTGATGGATCAATCGGATCTTCTATGTCAATTAACCTTAGCACAGGCCAATGGTATGACCATGCGACCGAAGACAAGGGCGGGGACCTTATAGCTTTATATGCAGCAATAAACAATCTCAGCCAAGGCGATGCAGCCAGCGAGTTGCAAGGCGCCGTCAATATTGTGCGCATGACAAGGCCGGCAAAGCGTAAGCCATTAGCATCTGAGTCAGACTGGGAACACGCATTGACCAAGCCAGAAACACCAGCTCCAGAACACTGGGAGCATGGCAAGGCACACATTACTTACAAATACGCAGACGCATTAGGGCGGCCAGTTGGCGTGATCATGCGATGGAATTTGCCAGATGGCAGCAAGACAATCAGCCAGTGCAGTTGGATGCGCCATAAGAAGACTGACAGATGCACATGGAAGTGGCAGGCATTCAATGCGCCAAGACCGCTTTACAAAGGCGAACTGCTCAACAAGATGCCCGGCGCGGATGTTGTCATTGTTGAAGGTGAGAAGGCGGCAGATGCATTGGCATCCAAATTGCCAGATCATGTAGTGCTTTCATGGGCTGGTGGCAGCAAGGCAATCAATCAGAGCGATTGGACCGTGCTAGAAGGCAGGAATGTATCAATATGGTCAGATAACGATGCACCAGGGCGAACAGCCGCAAAGCAACTGCAAGACATCACGAAGGGCAATCTGATCGATGCACCAAGCGACAAGGCAGAAGGATGGGATGCAGCCGATGCAATCGCAGAAGGTTGGACCACCGAAGGCTTGCAGGAATTGATTGCAACAAGCGCCCAAAGACAGACATTCAATGTAAGGTTTGGCAATGAAGGCGCACCAAGATCATTAGACGAAGCCAAGGCAAGGCGGCCAGATGTAATCATTGACGGGCTGCTGTATGCCAAATCAAAGCTGCTGATTGGCGGCGTTGCCAAGGCTGGCAAGTCTCACTTTGCAATGTCATTGGCATCCTGCATGGCTTCTGGGCAACCATTCTTGCAGTGGGCGGCCCCAGAACCTCAGCGCGTGCTGTATGTTGACTTTGAATTGCATGAGTGGGAGTTGAACGAGCGATGCGCATCTGCTTGCAATTGGGACATTCCTCAGAATCTAGCAACCCTGAGTCTCCGGCAACACTACGATGTCAGAAGCACCAGAGAGCTGAGCAGGGTGCTGAAGACGATACAAGCGAGCCAGTTCGATGTGATCATCTTGGACTGCCTTTACAAATTTAACAGCGCAGAGGATGAGAATGACAACGCGGCCATGAAAGCCATTGGCTCTTGGATGGATGAGATCATTGCCAAATACGGCATCACACCAATCTTGATTCACCACTTTGGCAAGGGTTCGCAATCTGGCAAAGAAGTCATTGACCGCTTCCGTGGCGCGTCATCTGTTGTTGGCGAAATGGATGGACTGATCTCAATCATCAGCCATGAGAACGAAGGCTGTTACATTGTTGATAGTGTGGTCCGATCATTCAAATCAACGCCATCATTTGTTGCGCGCTGGGATTATCCGCACTGGGTGCTGTCTGAAGATTTGGACGCATCGAGGGCTGCCAAGCCGGGCGCAAAGAAGAAGCATGGAGATGACAAATTGCTGGCACAGATTCCATCTGGTGAAGAGCAGGCAGCATTCTTTGGCGACCTAAATTTGGACATGTGTAAGCACCAATTTGCCAGAAGAAGGGCAAAAATTGATGCCATCCAAGTGGTCAAAATGGTCAATTCAGCAGGAAAACTTGAAAATGCCTTTTATGTATAAATCGGTCATTGAACATATTACAATATGTAACAGCAGGTGTAATATGATACAGCAGGCTTTAAGCCCAGTAAACAAGCGGTGTTTGCTGTTACACATTAACATCATACAACACAACAAAACGGCACTTAAAAGGCGTGTGGGGGGCATTTATGACCCACACTAAGCCTGCTTGAACATATTAATCAATTCCCTATAGGGTGATGTACCAGCAGGTCAATACATCTAACAACAGCTAAAAATATGTATTACACAAGTATTGACGAATAAAAAAAACTGACTAATCAATTGAAGCATGGAACAGAAAAGAAAAAAGAATAGCAGAATGATTTCATTCAGGATGCCAGAACCTCAAATTGAATTGCTGACACATTTAGCAATTCAAACAGGCCAAAGCAAATCAGAGATCCTAAGAGCCGGACTACAACTTTTAAAGCAGCAAAATATAAAAGAGGGGGGGGGGGAGTAATGACCCCCCCAGTCTATGAATAACACAAATTATCAACAATCAACCGGGCATATTGGCTTTGCATTTGAAGGCCGAATGCCTGTGCCAATACAAGATGCTGATCGTGGTGAGAGAAGCGAGGTTGATGCAATACTTGCAGAGGCTGGATTTGCTGACTATATCGACGATGAAATTGAAAAGGGTAAAAGGGACGCGGCTATCCATATGATACGAGCCGCACTGCTTGATGTTATACATCCACCCAAAGGCACTTCAAGTGGATTGGCAGCTGTCATTGTTGGATATGCTATTGGATTACCAGGCATGGTCAGCATGAAGGATGCCGCTAGGGTGTATGGACTTGGGACCAGAGGAAAAGCTGCAATCTCTAAACGCGTGAAGGCTTATACTCAAAAGTATGGGCTACCGCCTTCTAATTATATGAAGTCACACGATGCGTGTGCGACTTACAGAACAACCAATCAAACAAAGCGAAAACAATGACAACAACCCTTGCCCATAAAAACATATTTGATATCAAAGCGCAGGTGCTAACACTGCCGGATGATGTAACTGATGCACAACTTGCAGAAGCTTATAACACTATTGAATCGATTAACTGCAACCTAAACTGGTGGCGTGGCGATCTGTATGCACATGTGGCCAAGGTCCGACCAACTAAGAAAGTCAGTGACTCATCGCAATTATCTTTAGATCTACCCATTGAACAGAACGAAAGGGTGAAACTAATGATGGAGCAAAGCGCACACCCGCGAGCTGTGCATCGTATGGCCTGCCGTGTCTCAGCTGTACTAGCCCCAAATCAAAGAAAGCCCAACCTGTCTTGGGATTACCACGCGGTGGCGCTTGAAGAGTGCGGGGCGTTCAATAGCGATGGGGGGGATAACCTAAATGATCGGGGGGATAACCTAAATGATGGGGGGGGTAACTTAAATGATCGGGGGACTATGGGGACTAAAGGGACTAGGGTAGCTAATGCATTGAGGTGGCTGGACTGGGTAGCAAGCGAACGGGCCAAAGGTCATTCAGTATCAATCTCAGACCTGCGCCAGATGATACGCGACACTAGAGCAGATGAGGAAAGTGAACAAACAATTTCAAACGAGATTGATACTACTGCATTGAGCCATGTGTTAAGGGAAGCCCAAACATTGAACATGCAGGTTCGCAAGCTTAAGGTGGAGGATATTACCTTAGCAGATCGCCATCATCTGGTAGAGTCAATGAAGCCTCTTGTTATTTTCTTTGATCAGCTTACAAAAAAAAATAAGGAATCTTTTTTGGTTTAGTAAATCTACAGCAGGATAGGCGAACCGCGTTGTTTTTCGCGTAAAACATTTTAAAAATAAAAAAACACACATGCCTGAAACTAAAGCATCAAATACAAATCGAGTTGCCCAAACAATGAAGGCAGCAGCATCGATGTCTGGCTTTACTTTGGATGTAATAAGCGCAGCAAAGAAAGCTGGCTGCCCAGCATTCAGGGGCGCTCGCGTATATTTGGATGATCTTGATGAGTTCCTTGCGGCCAATCCTGCTTTACTAAACCTAAGCCCAGCGGACCGGCTAGACTTTGAAACCAAAGCCGTCAAAAAACAAAAGGCGCAATTTGACCTGAACCTAGTCAAAGGCGACTATATCCACCGTGGAGAGGTGGCAGACCATGTGCGCAAAACAGAGACAATATCTAAAAAGGTATTGCGCAAGTTCCTCTTGAATGAGTTGCCAGCAAAGGGTGAGATGCTCAGCCGTGCAGCACTCATTGAACTGACCGAGGATATCTTTGACCGGATATGCTCTGAAAAGCAAAAGGCATTCTCTAAATGGATGTAATACTTGCCAGAATCCAGCACGACTCATGGGAGCGGCCGAACCGATTGCCAATTACCGAATGGGCAAGGCAGCAGATCATACTGCCAGATGCGTATGCGAAAAGCGGTCCGCTTGATCTTAGGCCATCACCTTGGCTGATTCCACCATTGGAATCTTTAATGGATCATCACGTGCAAAAAGTAAATGCATTGAAAGGATTGCAAACTGGCGGCTCACTAGTTGGCGAGGTGTATGCCTTATATCGGATCGTGGAATACCCGGCGCCAATCATGTGGAACTTCCAAACCGAAGCAATCCGCGATAAAGCTTGGCGCACAAGGCTTGGGCCTTTGTTCCGTACTGCGCCATGCATGAAGGACATCATGCCAACTGATCGCCAAGCATTGTCGCATGATATTATCTCTCTGCCTGGCTGCGATGTATTGATACAAGGTGGCGGTCACAATGAGTCAAACTTGCAGACCCTATCAATCCAAGTTCAGATCAATGACGAGGTTTGGCAATGGGACCCGGGATTGCTATATCAAGCTGAAGGCCGAACCGATGCATTTGGATCAGCAAAAAAGATTTACAATATATCACAAGGCAATGACAGAGACTCCGACTGGGATGTTGTTTTCAATGAAGGCGTGGTGCATGAGTTAGTTGTTAAATGCCCAGATTGCAAGAAGACGCACCCTTTGATCTGGTCGCAACGTCTCGCAGATGGGAGCTGGGCTGGCGTTGTTTGGGACAATAAGAAGTACTCAGACGGACGGCCCAACATCGCTACTGCGCAAGCTACGGTCCACTACCGATGCCCACTTTGCGGCTATCATCACCCAGCCAACGATGCTGCGATGAAAAAGCTTGTCAGTACTTGCACCTATTCTACCGAATACCCCCAAGCAGCTTATCACGCAATGGAGTTACCGGAAAAGGTAGTCGGCACACCACCAGGCGTGCCTTATATTAAAAGCTACCACTGGAACTCGCTTGTATCTGTCACGCTGCCAGAACTAGTCAAGGAATGGCTGACAGCAGACGCAATGCACAAGCTTGGAGATATCACTTTGAAGAAGCAATTCTTACAAAAGAAACTAGCAGTGTACTATACTGATACCATGACTGAGCAAGTCACGGAGTTGCAACTGAGCGGGTATCAGATGAATGAAGGATATGCGGGCGAAACCGATAGGCTAATGTCGATTGATTGCCAAGAAGGCATTGGAGACGACACGCCGCACTTCTGGGTTAGTATTCGCGGATGGGTTGCTGGCTCTGGATCAAGCGGCCTTATCTGGGCTGGAAGGGTTGAGCTTGAAGATGACCTAGTTCAGATGCAGCGCAAACATGGCGTTTCTGCTAAATACGTGGTTGCTGACGGACGTAACAAGACAGCACAAGTCGCGGCGATGTGTGGCCGGCATGGCTGGGTGATGCTTATGGGCGACGACCGTGAAAGCTTCCCACATCAGATCCGTAAGGGCCGCCGTAAAGAAACTGTGCAAAAGCCATTCTCAAAGGTGCAGAAGTATGACGTGATGAAAGGCAAAGGCCCTGCAAGATATGTAAACTACTTGATGTGGTCTAATCCAACAATCAAAGACATGTTGCACCGTGTCCGGCATGGTCACGGCGTATTGTGGGAATTGCCAATGGATGTGCCTAATTGGTATCGTGATCAGCTCGACAGCGAGCAGCGCAAAAAGATTCGCAAAGGCAGCCGATGGGGCCATCGATGGGAGCCAAAGGTGAGAAGCAACCCAAACAATCACATATGGGATTGCGAGTGCATGCAATTTGCGCGCGCTCTAATGGCTGGTCTTTTACCATTTGACGTGTCTGCCTATGATGAACCAGCGGCCGAAACTAATGTTGCGGAAGACAAGTAGATCAAAGCAATCTGGCTAGATATTTGACACGCTTGTAAAGTCGTATGCGTGTAAATTATCTGATCACAAAAGTCTTTATTAGGCAGTCGCTGCTCGACAGCGAAGGCGAATTGGTCGCGGATGCCCAGCTTGCGTTGGATGCCTTGCAAGCTTTGCAGCTGGGCAATTACACCACCAGCACCGATTCCGATACTACGCTAATCGCGACCTCTGAAGCTGGCAAAACATTTCAGTTCCAAGTAACACCAGGCTTATCGCGGCTCCAGATCATGGGCTATTGCGAAGAGGCAATGGCACGCATTCAACTATGGATTGATAAAAATGCGATCAGAACAGTACCACTCTCAGCTGCCGCACTAGTGCCAGCAATTTACGCTGGCTTATTAACTAAGCGAACTCGCACACGTCCGTCTTTCTGCTAATCCCATGACTACAATACTTGATTCCTTCGGCAATCCCGCAGCACTTCCACCGCGCGCATCAGCTTCGATTCGTGGATGGTCACCCGGTGGCTATAATGCCGCAGCATGGTCGCCTGATCGTGCTAGAATTACCAACGCCGCAACTGATTCGTCACGCGACATCACACCCTTTACGCGTGGCCAGATTGATCGTATTGCTCGATACTTGTGCAAGAACAATGGCATGATCAAGGGTTTGAAACTGGACTTTGTAAAGTACGTGATTGGTCCAGGTATCTTTCCTTATGCAGACTCAGGCGATGAAGGCTGGGATGAAGCAGCAGATGAGTGGTTTATGGATTGGGCCGAGATTTGTGACATTAGCGGCCGCATGTCTTTCTGGGGTATGCAGCGCGCACGTGAATCGAACCGTTTTGAGTCTGGCGATGTATTTACCATATTGACGCAAAAGCCTTCAGGCTATCCACAGCTTAAACTGGTGCGGCCTCATAACGTCCGAAGTGATGGCGAAGATGGATACAATGATGGCATCAAGGTTGACCGACACGGAGCCAGTCAGCGTTTTAAGTTTCTCCAGCCTGATGGCACATATCGCACATTACCGGCAAGATCAGTCGATCACTCGATGATGATGGAAGCCGGCGACGAAGTGCGTCAAGTGTCAGCCCTGCATGCAGCAATTGAACACTGCCAAGACAGCGCTGAGATACTTGGATTTGAGAAGCTGGCAATCAAAGATCACAGCCGAGTGTCGCGCGTTATCAAAAAGGATTACAACGGCTACGAAGACGAAGACGATGGCAGCGATGTTGAAGCACAATTGGAAGCCCTTGCAGGAGGATCGCCGCGTGATATGTCATCGGTTCCTTATGAGAAGGTTGTTGGCGGCGAAATTATTAGATTAAACACAGGCGAAGATATGAGCAGCTTTGCAAGTGATCGACCTGGCACTGCCTTTTCTGGCTTCCTAGAGCTGCTCGGCCGCGAAGTCACTGCTTCAACTGGCTGGCGTTACGAGTTTAGCTGGAATCCAACTGGCATACCCGGAACTGCAATACGTCAAATCTTAGACTCAATCTCTCGGACCGCACTACTTCGCCAGACATGCGAAATTCGCAGCACGCACCGCTTGCGTAACTACGCGATTGCCAACGCTATCGAGCGCGGAGAACTTGACCCACATCCAAACTGGTATCGAGCAGACTACATCCCCGGCGCTCCAGATCCTTCAATCGACAAAGGCCGAGATGGCAAGCTTGAGATGGCGCAAGTCGAAGCTGGCTTACTTAGCAGAAAAGAGTTTCACGGACGCCGTGGTAAGAGCTGGCGCCGAGTTGAGGCGCAAATACTTAAAGAAACTGAACGCACCAATTCTAATGGACTTGATCCAGAAAGCCCGAATGTTGCTGTTGATAACACTGAAGCCAAGACAAAGGTTGATGCGTATGGTATTGGCGTACGTGCTGGCGTAATCACTCCACAGGAAGATGACGAAAACTACCACAGAGACTTGCTTGGGTTACCATCTGCTAGCAATGCAGTCAAAAACTCATGGGAAGAAGACGGCGGTGCGCGTAGGCCAACTACTATTACAGCGCAAGATGAGCCAAACACTGAAAGCGAACCAACTGAATAAATCTTTATGCCAAACTATCCTCACATATTAGCACGCCTGCGCCGAACAGTCTGGGCGTCCACTCCAGAAACAGTTGACGCGGTCAGCGCTTTACTTGATGCAGCGATGTCTGGTGGGCTTAATTCTGATCTAACTGAGCAAACTAATGATCGCAGGATGCCAGCTATGAGCGCTCAAGCAAATAGCATGTTTGGCGAGAACACCGCTGAGTCGGCCCCATACCACATGCATGGCAGCACTGCGGTGATCCCTGTATTTGGCGTGGTCGGTAAGCACCTTTCATCAATGGAGATATTGTGCGGCGGGCTTGATGTTGATGCGCTGTGCAGTGTAGTTGATGCCGCTGTTGCAGATGAATCAGTTGAGCAAGCAGTGCTTTGGTTTAATTCACCAGGTGGAGTTGTTACTGGCGTCCCTGAAGCAGCGCGCCGGATTGCGGCGGCTAACAAGCACAAGAAATTTTATGCCTACACAGATGGCATGTGCTGCTCGGCCGCTTATTGGCTGGCCGCACAATGCGAGCATATCTTTGCTGCGCCTTCTAGCGATGTTGGCAGCATTGGAGTATATCTCAGCTGGATTGATCAAACTGATGCCGCTCTTGAGCAGGGGTTGAAACTTGAACTAATTAAAGCTGGCGACTTCAAAGCAATGGGACACCCGCTTCAGCACCTAAGTGATGAAGAGCGCAATATGCTCCAAGCTGAGGTTGATGAAATCTGGGATATGTTTAAAGCCGCATGCACAGCTACTCGGTCCCTTGATGATAGCACAATGCAGGGCCAGACCTTCAGCTATGACTCACAACTTAGCTCTGGACTAGTTGATGCCCACATTGATAGCATTGGCGAATTACTCGCCGATCTGGCCGCTGCTAGTTGACACCCTCCCGAACCTAGAAACTAAACCCACACTCAAAATGCCTAAATTCATATCCAACGAACGTCTCGCTTATTTTACGAGCCTCGAAACCGCCGCACAAAACATTGTCGGTGCTGATTCCAATCTTGAAGATTGCGCAGACGCATCTGAGCTTGAAGCGTTACTTACTACTGAACAGCCTGACCTGCAAGCAATCGGCGATGCCGCTTGTGATACTTTGTTTGCCGATGCTGGCATCGAACGCGGCGAAGACGAAAGCCACGAATCTGCGCTGGCTCATCACCTAGCAGAGTTTGCGTTGGCAAAATCTTCACTTGAAGAGCTTACAGCAAGCATCAATGCAGCAGGATTAACACTGCCAGTTGCTTCTGCTGATAACGATATCACTTCAGAATTTATTACAAGCTGCATATCTGAGCAACTCGAAACAATGATCAGCAATAAATCAATTGCAACAGTCGCCGCTGCGGGTGCAACTACTGACGAGACTCCGGAAACATCTGAGACTGACAACACACCTCAGACTTCCAGCGAGATTGTCGCGCACTACGGCACTCTGACTGGCAGCGCACGTACTTCATATTTTGCCGCTAATAAAGCCGCCATCATGGCCGAGCTTACAAGCTAACATTCTCCCGCCGCTCGCGGCATTTCACACTAAAACCACCTCACAAAAATGGCTAATACATATCCAGCAGCAACTCTCGCTGATATCATCATGTCGTCGGAAATGCTTGCGCTTCAAAACAAGCACCTTCCTTTCGATAAATTCTGCACCGATTTTTCCAACGAAGCTGTTGCAGTTTCTCCAAACGGAACCGGCGCACGCTCTACTATTCAAGTTGATCTTGTCGGCTCTGGCTCGACCGTTCAAACTAACCCAACCAACTATGAGTCTGGCGATGCCAGCGTCACAGCTGTTTCGGTTGCAATGAACGAATACAGCTCAGCTTTTCACATCACTGCTGCCGAGCGCAACAGTGGCCGCAAGCTTGAAAAACTGCTTGGCGTTAATATGCACGGAGTTCTCGACAAGCTTGATTCTGTTGCATCTGCATTGTTTACTACTGCCAACTTTGGTGCTGCTGTTCTTGATAAAGATCCAACAACAGTAACAGCTGCTGATATCAAAACTCTGATCGCAGCCTCTGGCAAATACAACCAGCGCAACCTTATCACTGATGCAGTTTTCTGGGCGCAGTTTGCCGCTACTAGCGACAAGAACAGCCTCGGCGTAATGGACGGAGCATACGGCCTCGATTCCATGAACTACGCAACAGACTGGTCAAACGCTGGCACAAACGTTAATGGCATCATTGCTGATTCCACAGCTCTGGCTTGTGCTACTCGCTTGCCGCTCAACGATGACGCAGTGCGCGAAGTGATCGACATCGCGTTGATCGAACTGCCAAACGGCATGACAGCACAGATTGCTCAGTGGGTATCTACTGCAAGCCGTGCAACTTGGAACTCCATCGACATCGTCGCAGGTTTCCAAGTAGGCGATGCAACCGCTGGTGGCATCATCGAAGACGGCACAGTTTAATCTGGCCACTAAGTTTCAGCATCGGCGGGACAATCCCGCCGGTGCTTTTCCTTAACCTTAAAATTTTTATATTATGGCAAATCCTTATCATCTAGTAGTTGCCCGTAAAGGCAGCAACGTGGCAGTCGTATATTGCGGCCCTTCTGAAGTTGAAGCAATGGCTTCTGCTGTAAAAGTGACCACAGACAAAGCAAGCGAAGTCGATGTTTTTCTGCATCCCGCTCCAAGCAAGATTGTGCAACCAAAGCCTGCGCCAATAGCCAAGCCTGCTGCGAAAAAAGCAAGCTCCAAAAAGGTTAGCAAAGCCGCCGCAGCTTCTGTGGATATTTTGGACGGTAAATAAGTTGACCATATAAACACCTCAAACGAACCCCGCAACGCACCTACCGCGTGCGGGGTTTACTTTTTTAAAGCATGACGATTAAAGCCACAATTTTAAATCAGATGATCGTCGCCGCCAAACAGCGAGAAGCGATGGACGGCGAAACGATCACTTTCCCAGGTGCAGTCGGCGACAAGGTTGGCATTTTCTCAGCGCTTGAGGAACCGTTTTACACAGAAGAGGCTGGCACTCGACCACGCGAGCAGTTGCAAGCGACACTTCGCATTGATCAATTCTTGGCTGACCCTTCTCAATTTGATCCGGCTGTTGATTACAAAAGCATCTTGCCATCGCGCACTGTTAAGGTGCAGCTACGTGGCCGCACATGGAGAATTGAAGGCACACCCACTACCAGCCACATCAGCTGGCAATTTACCCTAACAGAAGCGCACCCACGACCTTAGCACATGTCTGCCACCAGCACGCTCGATGACCGCCAGTTTCGCGCCAGCATCGCTGAACTTTCCAAGATCAGCGGCAAGACTTATGTTGAGACGTTTAAACTAGCCGGCGCTGGCCCGATCATCAAGATACTTGCCAAAGATAAAGCAGCGAAACCGGCCGCTGTTGCAGCCATTAAATGGTCAGTAACTCGAAAAGCCATGAACTCTTTCACTGGTTCAGTTGGTCAGATAATGAGCAGTAAGGATGGCAAGATGTGGTTCAGATCTGCTTATAGCGTAAAGAAGCGCCTGGTGTTTGATAGTGGTCCATCACGCGGCTGGCACTTAGGAGATCGCGAATGGTCCGACTTTCAAACAACTAAAAAAGAGCGCACCAAATATATAAGAGATGAAATAGCGCGCCGCAAATTAAGGTCTGGAATGCTACGCATGAGCTTTATCCAGATTGCCGATTCAATGAGAATTAACTTATCAAAAGTAAGCGGCGGCGCAATTGGTGGATCTGATAAAGCGCGAACGGTTCCAATGCCGGGGAAGCTAGGACAGGGTAGCACCACAGTAAGTGGCCCGCAGTTTAATATGTTGATGATGAATAACGCAAGAGGTGTACGCAAAGGACCACACATCGGCGCTGGCAAGTTTCGCGCTGGATACTGGCAAGGTAAATTGCAAATGGCTATCAATCGCCGCAGCACTGCAATACAAAACGACATGCGCCGTGGTGTCTTTAAAGATGTAAAGACTAGGTCGCAGCGCTATCCCGGTTTATTCGTTCAGCCGTAGCGCGCATCATTTTGACATCGCCAAGTGTACATGCCAGCGCCTGCCAATAAATACGAGCTATTCAACTTTGAAGATCCAATATGCGATGCGGTCCGCACCCTGATTGGTCTTGACGCAATCTTGCAACGTGAAAGCACGCAACTGCAAGATATCAGCATTGTGGTACGTTTTACAAGTGGCAGCGCGAACGGCCACGTCACCACCGCGCATGATGGAGTCAAATTGTATGACGCCTTTGTTGGTGGCAATCTACAGATCGAAGTTTCACGCGAGCGTGAAGACTTAGAAACAGTCGCAGAATTAGAGCCGACTGACACCATATCGCAAGATCCTCTGACCTTAATAGTTGGCCAAATACGATACGCTTTAAGGCATGCCAAGACTGCGCCAAGCGATCATCTGCCACTAAATGACGAACTCATAAGCCCTAAGATAACATACATGCTTCCAGCTCCCACAATTGGCGCTCATGAAGCCGAGTATCATCGAGACTATATGGTGCTGAGTTGGTCAGTTGATTACCACATACCAGCTGATATCTGGCCCCGCGTTGTCACCAGTAATGGCACATATGTCATTTCCAACGGCAGCTGGGTGACTACTGAATAAAGCCGCGCACTTCAAATGAATAAAACATGCGACAAGATGCATCGCCGCAAGTTGACACCTCTCAAGATTCAAACCTTACACTGTAAATATATAATCCAATGACCACATTCAAATCTGACGGCACATTGCCTACCGGTAGCGTAGATATCACCATTCTTGAATCGAGTGAGATATACACTGCAAACAACTTCACATGGACGCAAGACACTACATCGGACGTCCAACGTAATCACGCTGACGGACTGCCAAAAGGATTTGAGGTCAAGCCTGGATTTACTAATGGCACACTTGATCTTCAATTGGCTGACTCCGAGCAACCGCTGCCAGAGATTAATAACACCTTTTCAATTGGAAGCCTTGGCTATGCGCTTACATCGCGCGGCTTAGCTAAAGAGCAAAACGGCGAATGGAAACTATCGGCCGGACTTCGCCTACTTTCAAACCCTTTGATTACTGAGCCTATTGCTGCTGTTGCCTTAACTCAAAACTCTGCAATGACATCAATCAATAGTGCCGCTGTTGGTCCTGAATCTGGTCTGACTTATACATGGTCAGCAAGCAGCCTGCCAAGTGGTACTTCAATTGACTCAAGCACTGGAGTAATCAGTGGCACACCAGACACGGTTGAAACAACTACTGCAAAGATATTTGCAAGTTCAACCAACTCAGATGGGAACACTATCAAAGGCGTTCGCTACATTCCTTTTACCGTCACAGTGTAATCGCTTAATCAATTACTCTTGCTCTTCTTTTATGACCTAAGAGGTCTATTCTAATACACAAGGGGAAGCCCGCTCGAAATGGGCGGGCTTCTTTTATATCCAACCTATCAGCATGACCGAAGCCGAGATCGCCAACATAGAGCGCCACCGTGACGAAGCTTTCATTGAGTGCGCACGGCCGCTATGGATTAAGCCAGGCTGGTTTGGTCCGTCAGTTGGGCCGCCTGTAATGCCGCTGACTTGGATTCGCTATCACCAGCTATGCGGCGAGCAGCACGCTGTTTTATTACCAGACCCCGGCGTAATTGATCGTGACGCCTTATTGCGTACACTGTGGGTGCTTAGCCCTAGCTTTAGCCATTCGCGGATAGCTTGGAGAATTTATAAACTGCGCAACTATTTGTGCGCATTGATTAACCGAAAACAATTACAGGCATCACTTCGGCTGTATATCATTGATGCCTTTCTTGAATCAGGAGCAAGCAGCAGCAACAACGCACCAGCTGATTCAAGCTTTCCAGCTTCACATCTACTGGGCGGCATCATTAGCTGCTTTGCCAAGCTTTACAGCTGGAGTCGTCGCGATATATTAGAGATGCCAATTGCTCAGAGTTATCAACTACTTAACACATTCAGCGGCCAAGGTAATGCCGCCGAGGGCCAGCCCGCTTTCAATGCCGTAGAAGATCGCAAGAATGGAGATCGTCTGCGAGCTAAACGTGCCGCCGCTAAACAATCAACTGAGGCAACCGCCACACCATGAGTCTTGGACCTGCACTAATCTGGAAGATGGGGGGCGACACCTCCAAATTCAACTCAGCTATTAAAGGCGCCAGCTCGCGCACGATGGAATTTAAGTCGTTGCTTAAAAGCATTGGGCCAGCTTTCTCTGTTGGCTTCTTAATTGCTGGTATCCAACGGCTCACTGCCGAAATCAGTAACACTGGCAAGACCGCGCGCAAGCTCGGGGTCGGCGTCGAACTATTGCAAGAGATGCGCTTTGCCGCCGAGCTTACCGGCGTTGCCCAGACAGCGCTTGACATGGGCCTGCAACGCTTCACTCGCCGCCTAGCTGAAGCAGCCCAGGGTGGCGGTGAGCTTAAAGGCGTGCTTGAACAATACAACATCCAGCTTAAAAATAATGACGGAACGACCCGATCTAATGTTCAAGTTTTGGGCGATCTGGCTGAAGTGATTAAGAATACTGAAAACCCCGCAGAGCAGCTACGCATTGCCTTTAAGGCATTTGACTCAGAAGGCGCTGCACTTGTTAATACTTTGCGAGATGGTAGAGCCGGGCTTGACGAGTTTCGCTTGGCTGCACGTAAGGCTGGCGCAGTAATATCTAAAGAAACTGTCAATCAATTTGAAATATTCGACGATCAAATTACTACTGTAAAGACTAGCTTGAAGGGTTTAGTGTCAGTGACTCTTGGAGCTTTTCTATCTTTAGGAACTTTTATTGGCGAGACTCTTGGCAATGCTACTAATTGGCTTGAGGAGAATACATCAGTGCTGAGTACACTTGAAAGAATATTTGACAAGTTGCTGTTCATTGAGGCTTATAAAAAAATCAACGATCAAGCTCAGCAGACTGTCACACTAACTCAATCAGTCGCAACTGAAACTGATAAGGTCGTAACAAAAATGGAAGACCTGGCAGATCAGGCAGAGCGACTTACTGGCATAACGGAAACATATGCCGCTATAACTGAGTCTCAGCGTAAAAGCGCACTAGCTTCAATGAGTACTCAAGAGCAGATCAACACTTTACTTGAGCGCGAAGTTGAAATTTACAATACGAAAGTTGCACCGGCTCAACAAGGATCAAAGGAATGGTCCGAAGGCATGCTTGAACTTGAAAAAAGCCGTGTGCAGGTTGATAACCTTTTAGTGCAATTGGCCAAAGAAGAGGCTGCTGAAGCAGAAGCCGCATACAAAGCCGCAGAAGATGCAGCAGCTGATGATCTAAAAGCGACTGAAGAATTAGCCAAAGCACGAGCCAAAGCTGCCGAAGAAGCGGCCGAAGCGGGATCGAGCGCCAACAGATTAAAAGCGTTAAACTTGGAATTGATCGAGGCACAGGTCAGAGAAGATGGCAAGCTAGTTGATAAGATAGAAGAGCAAATTAAACTTGAAAGCTTAATTGGTCGCATTATGAATGAAACCAACGTAAGCCGAGAAAGAGCTGTTGCACTAGCAAATGGATTATTGGCTGTGGCAAAAGAAACCGAGCAAGTATATCGAAGCACCGCAATGCTGCAAAGTGGCGCCGCAGACATTGACTATTCTGGAATGTCTAAGAAAGAATTGACCTATCTATTGCGTGATACAAACAAGCAAATGTTTGAAAACAGGCAAGAAAATCGTCTAGGCATCCGCGGCATAGCAACGAGCGGAATGATGCAGGCGATCGTCTATAATGTCGAGCAAGAGCTAGACCTGCGCCGCCAATACCAAAATGCCTCTGGTGCGGCTCGCGATCTACTCTTTAGCCCGGCGCAACAGCAGCAGCTCGACCGTGTTACCACGCAGCAGACCGATAGCCAGCGGCAGACGCGCCTGCTCGAATCGATCGACGACTCACTCTCAATCCAGACCGCCCGTTACCCTCTCTATTAAATCATGGCTACTCACCACTCAGACGGCGACTTTACCGCCGCCACACCCACCGGCGCCGATGTGCGACACATGCCTTTTTTAAACATTGGCAATCAATCCAACTACATGATTGAGCGCTTCATCACGCAAAACATCGCGTCCAAAGCGGTGATCCCGCTCGGCACAGCCGCGACTGCCGACGACGGTGGCAACTCCGACACGGGCGACAGCCTGTATCTGATGGACGAATCGCCACTCGACCAAGGACTCGCCGCGGTCGGTCAAGCCCGCTATTCGCGGCTATGGGCGCCACAGTGGGCCGACATTACCGTGTATGATGGGCTGAGCTTTCCGCTGCCTGACTTTCGCGGCCTAACCTATCCAGGTATCACGTTTAATTATGTTGAAAGCTATCGGCGCCTAAATATCATACAACAGTCGGCCGACGCCAACACGGTAGTGCAAGACCTATTAGACGGCACATTTACCTATACAGACCCAGATGGCGGCGGAACCACTGCGGCGCTTTCTACGACTGCGTCAGCTAGCACACTCCTCACCGCCCTACAAGCGGTCGATCCAAATGTAACCCAAGTAACTCAGCGCGAATACGGAATAGAGATTGAACGCACTTACGTGACCGCCACCGAAAACCCTGCCGTCGCCGGTGACATTGTGTTTACTGGTGTCAGCGGCGACCCGCAAGTACACATCGTTACAGTAACGGGCCAAGGTGCTGGTCAGGCATATTCTGACGAGACAATAGATTTATACCGCGGCACAATGAATGTAAATTTAGAAAATCACACCTTTAATAGTAACGACCTTACATGTGTTAATACATTAGGTTCTTATCAATCGATAGTCACTGTGGTGGATGCCAATAATTTTAACGTAGCAAGGACGACTGCATCTTTAGCCATATCCTATGACGTAGACAAATTTTATCGCCTGCTCTACTGGTACACCCGCGCCAAGCAAGTACGCTCGCGCTTCATTTTCAAGTTTTACATCCCTGGCGTCACGCCGGGCATCACCACCCCGGCCGATATACCCGAGCCTGCATTGGTCGATCACGACTTTGCGTTACTAGAAGCGGTCGCCGCTAACACTGCCGAGATCACCATCGGCGTTACTAAGCCCGACCTGATATATCCTGGAATTTATCAAGTGCGCCTGACTAATGTAAGCGTCGCCGATCTGTACGACAACAGCTAACTTTTATGAAAAACGAACGCAGCGGGGGCGATCCCTCCAGAGATTACAGTGCGCCCATTCCGGCGCCGCTCGATGCTTATAAGCAGACCAACCTGTTCGGCCGGGATTCAGATTATTACGGTGATCGCGGCCGCGGGCTGGATTCCTATAACTTTTTTAAGCGGCAGCATTTTCGCAAGGGCAAGAGCGTGCTACTCAATGGGGCAGGGGTTGCCACCACCGGCGCCGCACCCGATCAGCTCTTCTATAACATCGGGACCGAAGGGCTTAACAAATATCGCGGCGGTGCTGGTGAGCTGCTTTCGGCCGCCTATGGCACTCAAACAGTAGACCCCGCTAGAGGCGGGCTTGCAAAGGCTGCGCACTTCGCTTACAGCACCCCGGGCGTGATCTTTCGCTATAACGGCACTGACGGCATCCTCTACGACCTGCGCGAAAAGCATCGCGGCCACTACGAAGACGTTGAGGATGGCTTTACCCCCGAACGAACAAACTTTAATCAAGCCACTGTGACCCTAGCCGAGCTGGCCGCGCAGGTCAAAACCCTCAAGCGCGACCTTAAACGCGCAGGCATTATTTGACACCATCGCAAAAGTAAAGCGCTTACAACTTTTCCTGTTTATATATTTCAACCTTTTTAACTATGCCAAACACTACACCAATCGAGGACGTCTGGGCCGAAAAAGGCAACCTTGCGTACAATGCAATCGTTGCTACTGCTGATGGTAAATACCCGGCTCTTGATGGCAGCTTGATCACCAACATCGCCGGCAGCGGCGATATGAACGCCTCAACCTATGACCCTACCACCGTGGCCGCAGATGCCTTTGCGATGGATAACATGGTCGAAGGGACTGATACTAAGATTCTGACCGCAACTGAGCGCACAAGGTTAGCAGAGCAGGCTTTAACTGACGTGATTGACAAGCTTGCTTGGAACGCCAACGACTTAACTTTTGACATTGATACTGGCACAGATGTAGTCATTCAAGTTGGCCAGGAGCTATTGGTTAAGGTTCGCAATGTTACAGGATCAACCATTTTGAATGGATCTGTTTGCAGAATAACAGGAGCATCCGGGAGCAGACCAACAATAGAACTCGCACAGGCTAACACATATGCAAACATCAATGGAGTGGTGGGCATCGTAACAGCTGACATATTAAATAATGCAGTTGGCTTTGCTACTGTGCATGGGATAGTGCGCAATCTTAACACCAGCGCATTTACCGTGGGAGATGAATTGTTTTTAAGTGATACAGTTGCTGGCGGCATCACAAATGTAGAACCAACACTATCAATCCCAATTGGTACAGTTGTTTTTAGCAATCCATCAACTGGATCAATCTTTGCAAGCGTAGACAACCAGACGCATCTGCTCAAATTTGCAAACGATCCAAGCTTGATTGCCAATTTTAGCGCAGCCAACTGGAAGTCACAACTAGCGATTCTTTCTGCTGATATTTCTGATTTCGATACAGAGGTTAGTAACAATACAACCGTTGCAAGCAAAGCAGATCAGGCGACCACCTACACCGTGGATCAAGTAGATGATATGCTTACTTTCTATCCGCTCGCTGCGGACACCTATACTAAGAGCGAAGTTGATACCAATATAGCAGCAAACTTCACAACAGCAGATAGAACTAAGCTTGATGGCTACAACGCAATCGCCGTCATCACTGAGGCTACCACAGCACGTAGCTTGGCACTGACTGATATTGGTGGATACATCCGACTAACCAACGCAGCATCCTGCACCATTACGCTACCAACAAACGCCACCGTAGCGTGGGCAAGTGAAACGGAACCACCCACAATTTACTTCCGCGTTGCAGCGGCTGGTATCCCTACGCTATCGAATGCTGGGGTCACGGTCAACGACACACTGGGCGTGGTAGCTGCACTCGCAGAAGGCAGCACCTTTGCCTTGCAGTGGGTCGCCACCGACGTTTGGGATATTATTTAAATGAACCTTTCTGCAATTATCGCAGCACGGCATAGGGCCACTGCTGGCTTCTCGACAGAAGCTCAGGACTACTTCGACCGCTTGGACACTGCAGGTGATACAACCTATACAGCTTACAAGCAGCCACTAGCTAACTACATTGATAGTCTAGTTGCACTCGGCGGTGCTTACTGGGATGATCTGGAATCTGCTGCATCCTTTGTGGGTGTTGGCATCCAAGGTGTAACTGTTCCGTTGAAGTCCACAATGCCTGCACTGACCAACAATAACTTTGTTGCGGGTGATTTGAATACATTAACTGGTCTGCTTAGTGATGGCTCGACTAAATATCTAGCAACGGGACTGACTGGAACGGATTTATCGCAGAACGATCATTCATTCTCCGTTTACGCATCGTCAGGTGCAGCATCTGGATTCTTGGGCGGAACCTACAGCACTAACTTTGTTCGTCCAATTGCTGTTGCTATAGCACCTACTACGACCAACTTTTATTCGGTTGGTCCCCTGAATGCGTCGTCAAAAATAACATCTACTCCAAGCCTTGTTGGTCTTTCTCGCTCTGCTTCAACTGAATTTACCGCAAGAACCAATCAGGGCGATGAAACATTTACTAGAACATCAGGGACTCCAAACACTGGTGGGTTATCTTTATACGCAGTAGGAGCTGGAGTTGCTCCAACAACAGCACGCCTAGCAACCTACCACGCAGGCCCAGCACTTAACCTCGCTACACTGGAAGGTCTGCAAGACACCCTAATCTCTGAAATCGCAGCAGTTTAATTATGACTCCGTCAGAATACCTAGCTACTAATCCTACGCCTGAAGAACTCAGCTACAACTATCTTCTGATCCCAGCAGAACTGCGGGACTCAATGCTAGCAAAGCAGGACACCTTGACTACGCACAATCACATCAGCCCAGTGCTGTTGATTGACGGACGCTACGGTGCTTGCTGTGACCTTTACACAGAGGTCGGCGTAGGCGGTATCTACCACGAACTGTGGGAGATGCTTGACCAAGCTAAACTGGAAGAATGCG
>Ga0209094_1000438_pt1 | contig 30792 bp, 31 predicted proteins | sample COGITO_mtgs_1004_2_FD_184790 | JGI IMG/M metagenome (GOLD analysis project Ga0209094, IMG submission 184790) | Pelagic marine microbial communities from North Sea - COGITO_mtgs_100430 (SPAdes) (version 2) | ecosystem: Environmental > Aquatic > Marine > Epipelagic ... | reverse complement strand
AGTAACTCCACCGCCTCACTCAGTTGCTCAGAATTTACGTCGATGTATCTCTGCGTGGTGGATATATGCGAATGCCCTGCTAACTCTGCAAGCAAACGCACTCCTACGCCCTTGTTGGCCAGCCTCGTGATGTAGGTGCGTCTTCCCGAATGGCTTGATGCGTCTTTGAGCCCGACTGCCTTGTAGATGTCCAAAAACAGCTGACACATTGTGTTTGCTGAGAAGTGCCCGCCTTTCTGGCTCACAAACAACGGGCGCTGTGGGTCAGTAATACGTATGCAAGCACTGTATTCCAGCAGTGCCTTACGAAAGCGCTGGTTGAGATACACCGTGCGTGTCTGCCCACCTTTGCTTTGTTCTGCTGACAGAATAAACTGGCTGCGCACATTCCCGTCTTCATCAAACACATTGCCCACGGTAAGTGCAGCAATCTCCTTGGCCCTCAGCCCTGCATAGAAGCTGGTGAGGATGATGGTCTCATCACGCACTTGATGCCGACGGCTGCGCGTATACTTTATCACACGGCGCAGCTGAGCCTCGTTGAGCGTTTGTGCTTGGCGCATTGTGCTATCTCCTCAAAACCTAACGTTATGTTAGCTTTGAGTATAAAGTCTGAGGCATTGGTCTTCCTACCGGAAAGACGTCTTGCCTGAAGCGTATATTTTACAATGACTTACGTAATAATCTCATACAATGCACATTCTATGAGGTTTTGGGCTGTGTGATTGCGCTCGTGGTTTTGCCAGCGCTCGTTGCAGTGCTGAGATACACTGGTTGGCTGTGTTTGAAGATCTAATAATGACGTTACTGTTTTATAGCCTTACTGGCCATTACGGTCTCTTCAATCAGGTCGATCAGATCTCGCGCGCTGCCATCAAAGCTCTGCAGCATCATGGCGACGTCTTGGTGCGTAGGAGACAGCCCCTCAGCTTCCAAGATTTCCTTGGCACGATTTATCCAATCCAGATTGCTAGGCGGGGTAAGATCAATCACACGGAACCTGCTGAGCACGGCCCCCATGATGCGGCTTTTGTGATTGGTCGTGGCCACAAAGCGGATCAGATGACGTTTAGCATCCATAAACTCCCGAAACTTTGGCTGTACGCTGCGCAAGTCCATCTCATCAATCTCGTTGATAACGATCAAGGCTCTGTCAGGATTGGCAAACATTTGATGGTTCACCTCAGCCATGATTTTGGCTTCATAGTCTTTCCCGAGGCTGGCAGCGTTAAACTCCCAGTGCATGTGCTGGATGTTGTGACGCTCAAAATGACTGTAAGCAATCACACGCGCCGCTTCTGTTTTGCCAGCACCTGGTGGCCCTGCAAGCAACAGCGGCTTTGAAGGCGGCTGCGTACAGTATTGTTGGATGACAGCTGCATTCAGCGGGTCTGCAATGACCAAATCGTTAAATGTGCGTGGCAGGTGTTTGAGGTCAAATGACATGCTCAAATCCTTTCGATCTATAAGCATTGAGTGGGGCAACATGCAGCTGCCCCACTGGGTGTGCGGTGTCAGCCGTAGGTGTGAGACACAGCACCGTTGGTGTGCGCTGATACTGTTGCATTGGACCCCACACGGATCATCTTGGAGGCGAACTCACGTACGTCGCGTGCGCGTTTGGAGGCGAGATCACCTGCATCAAGCTTGGCCAGGCTTTCTTGGGCGCGCTCATCAAGGTCTTTGCCGGATGAGACGAGGACTGCGTCAATGATACCTGCTTCATTGCAGCCATACACAATTGTGCCAGTGCCGTTGTCGTTGCAGCGCACAAGAGCAACTGCATAGTCTTCTTCATAATCAGTATTGGGTTGAATGAATGTTGGCAGATCAAATGTGCTCACTCCAACCTGGACTTCTATGAGGCCTTCGAGCGCAAGCTTCTTAAAGTCGTCTTTGGACATGTTGGTCGACTTCATGCTTTTGGGCACACGGCGTACTTCCTCAAGACCGCCACATTCCTGCACATAGCTGGTAAAGCTTTGATCCGGGCCCTTCATATCATGTGCGATTGCAACAACACGTGCATATGCCTCTTCACGTCGACCTTGTCCCGCAAATACGTAGCGAATGACTTTGAGTGCAAGGCTCGTATTAGCCTGTGTTTTAACTTCAAGGTCAGTAAGAAGAGCTGCAAACGCGCGACGCTTGCCAACTTCAGTTTTGAGCTCAGCATAGAGAGCGTGTACATTCTCAAGGATTGCATAGAGTTCTTCATTCGCAGCGCGTAGGTAGCCATCTTCCCACTTTGTGCGGGCGGTGTGCATTGCTTCGAGCCGAGTGTGGATCTCAGTTTTAATTTGTGTTTGAACAGACATGTTTTTTCCTTTCGATTGGCGTTTGCAATCTTCTGCAAACGGTTGAGTTGAAGCCCGAACTTGCTTGGACAAAGTCAGAAACAGGTGGTGGGCCACAGCATTTAAGTGTCATGCTAAGACTCGTTTAATCGATGATTAGAGCTATTTTTTGACTCCATACGGATTAAATGGAGATGGAGTCATGCCTAAAGATGGGGCCCACGAAGGCGCGGAGGTACTTAGTTTTGCTACAGCCCCTCCCAACAATGCAGAGATTGCGCACACTCGCTTTAAGGGCAGTCGCAATTTACCTTACAAAGAAGCTGAGCCTTATAAATCGTCCCTTTACTATTGGTGGTGGGCATTTTTACGGCGCAACAAACACTATAAGGAAACATGCAAAAGATGCGGATCTGGGAGAATGTCTCGTTTATACCAAGATTTTGGCGACATTTTTGAGAGCACGTTTTTGAATTGGTGGAGCACTCATCAGAGTTTGTTTGCAGAGCAAAACGGCCTGGATCCAAACAATAATAATGACCATAGTTTATTATATCAGATTGATCCTCATAGGCCACTTCATTACATACAAGAAGAAATCAAAGCGTTACACATGCATGCTCAAGCGATTATGCCAACGCAGGGCTCAACTGTCACATCAACGGCCCGGTATCCGATTTATACCAACGTATCTGCTCACACTCTATATCGCGTGTTATCTATGTGGGATTTGAGACAAGCATGCCCGACAGAGAACGCCTTTGATCTAGGCTTATTGGCAGGGTTGCGTCCTAACTTGATGCCTGCATCTAAGTATGGCGCTACACGCACGCTCCACGCCGTTGAAATCGAGCGCCACAACAAGCGTGCATGCATCAGCATATCAAATCAAACCAACCGATATCTACGCACAGCTGAACAATACATTGAAAATGTTGGGCTTGGTATCTTCCCTAAAGCACTTCGTCGATAATATTGGACCATTGATTTTATTGGATAATAAGGCAAACACGCTGTTTGGAAACGCCATGTTTGAGTTTTTTGTCAAACACGCTGTTTGCAACAGGAGTGTTTGGTTATTTGTAAATAAACGCCATGTTAACACTGCATGTCAAAACACCCTGTTTGAACTGTAGTTGTCCCTGAGTTCTCAATTTGATGAGGGCATATTTGCGATGTTTGTGTTCGGATAATTGTTATTTGGGGTGACCAATCGGTTGGCTCTGACATCTATCAGCGGTTTAAACAACAATCTGATTAATACTCTTCTGCCAGCATGATGGTGAGCACACGTGCAGTGACAGTATCGTCGCTTGGATCTGGCGAATGCATGTGCAGGTCAAGGTCGTAGTAATCGATCTTCCAGAATATCGTCTGGCCCTGATATCTAATCGCGCCGAAGTCATGCTCCCCATATGGGTCATTGTCTGTTGTGAAGGCCTCATACCTGCGCACTTGATCCAATAGGTCGGGAACATCTTTCAACCCCTGTACGCCTTGAGTGATCACGACACGACACTCCATGAAGGTCTGCCGTGCCTGGTCATTAAGTGCTGCTATTTTGGCTGCATCAACCTCAGGCATTTGCTGCAGCTTTGGCAGCACCTGGCTTAAGTGCAGGTCTACGCTCTGCAACCTTGGTAATGGCGGCATCCAACTCACCAGCAGCTGCTGCATTGAGGAACGCATCAAGAACCTCAGACACGTCAGCTAATGACTTCACAAACACAGCGTTGTTGGTGCCATCAGCTGTGATCACACGCGCTCCATAGCGGCACTGCACGTACCAGCCGCCATCTTGTTCAAAGAACCATGGACGAATGCGACGATGAGTTTTGACCAGTACACGTTCACCCATGTCATTAGTCATCCACTTGTCGCGCTCAACGCGGTGATCTTCTTTGTTGAGTGCTGCGGTATGCACCAGCTTTTGCTCCTTAAGTCCTGCTATGAGCTTATCACGTCGCGCTATAATGGGATCGCGCTTCATACTGCGATCAACTGTTTTAAAGGTTAGTTTTGCCAAATGTGTCATAAGCGCTCCTTGCTGCTTGGTTACAGTTAAAGCGTATGTTCACTTTGATGCTTGGACTACCAGAAAGACAGTCAAGTCACTGATTTAATGTAATAATAAGTTATTATAGGTGATTGCGTATATACCTGTAGTATCGATGCTGTTTGATTGCATATGGTTAACCAGCGTAGATACACCGACCCCACGCCCATAAAAAAAGCGTCTCACGGTTTGCTCCGCTGACGCTGTGCTTGTTTGTTATCTCTCTTCGTTTGAGTGTTTGTTGATGTTCTGTGTTTGAACATCTTTGTCTTATCATCTTTGTTTTGTGAAGTTTGTTTGAACACTTGCTCGTGAACAAGGATGTGCCAAGAACTGCGTCTTTGGCATCTGTCGTGTTCAAACTGCTCAAGTGCTTGCTGCGCGAAGGGGCTTAGCCACGCTCCACGATCTGCAAATCACCGCATGCCTCATATCGTGCCTTTTGATCGTCTAGTGCCTGTTGTGCCTGCTTAAGCCAGAGTGGGCTGGCTGCCCTTTGAATGCGATGTGCCTGTTGCTGGCAGTAGTTGTTGTTGGGCGCATAATTTGACTGTTCTGCATCCCAACACAATTCATCTAAAATGGTATCACTGCCCATGCGCCAGTATTCGTGCGTGACGTAACTGGCCACAGCTGCACGGTCTTGCACTGGCATGACCCAGTTCTTAGCCAGAGGCGCTGTTTGAGTGTGATCCTGCGCCCACACTGCATTGAGCAAACAGCACATCTGCTCTGTATCCAGCAGCGGGCTCGGCATTACGAAGTGAACATGAAAGTTCTCGTGATCTGACCCTTCATGAGCAAAGCACCAGCGCTGTACACGCATGTTCTGGCGCTCAGCCGCTTTGCCAAACATCACGCGGTCTATTTTATTCCAGTAGCTGCGCAACAGTTTGTCGGCAGTCTCACGTCCAATAGTCCTGCCGTTCACAAACTTGAGCGTGCCAAACACGTTCCAGTCCTGTGCCAGAAGACGCTGCACCAAAGCTTGTCGTTCCTGTTTGCGTTGCTCAAATCCCATTGTGGTTCTCCGCATGTATTTATCAACGAGACAAGAAAACCTGGCAGAAAAGGCTGTAACTGATGAACAGCGCAGCAAACGCTACAAAAACGGCATCTTTGCTCAATAGAGATAAATACCAGTGCAAGCAGCGCATTGGAGGACGCATATGAGCATAAGAGTATTAGAACACATGCGAGACGAGTTGATCGCCACTGGCATTGTTCAGAACACACCAGAGTTTTGTCGCAGCTGGCTTGGGCGCAGTGAGGGCTACATCCGCGTGCTGCGTTATCATCAAATTGAACCAAGTGTGGAAACACTGACAATCTGTTCCAACAAGCTGGGCTATTATGCGGCGCGTTTAAGCGGGTCAGACGCTGAGGATCACAAAGCGTGGGCGGCAAAGCTGATCAACCTCAAAGGCCTATGTGACAGTGCCATAGCGAGGCAGGCGGAAGCCGTGTGGCGCGCACCTAAACGGATGGCGCTATGAGCCTGTGGCCAAAATGGGTTCTGCAGCCTCAAAAATATGCGCTGCGGTTTTTTATAGGCCAGTACTTATCAAGTCTGGGTGGTCTTCTGCAGACCCCAAGCACGCAGGGTAGGGCTGGGGCATGACTGACCGCGAAGAGCTACGCCGTCTTATCGATGTGATCGAAAAGTCCTCAGGCAGTGGCAGCGTCGAGCAGGCTGTTGATGACATCAAAACATTCGCCAATACTTCAAGCTTTCTAGCCAACAAGCTGGACACGCGGCTCAAGGGTGGCGAGGTACAGGCGAAGAGCAAGCCAAAATCACGCATAGGTAAATCCATCGCGTCAGTGCCGAAACACAACGCGCCACCAACATCAACATCAAGTTGGCCGACCGAACCGTCGTCTACAAATACATCCGGTATGCCAACGGCGATGAGTACATCAACGTCACAGGCTGACTTTGAGCGGCTTAAACCTCAAGGTTCGCAGCCGCCCGTTGGGGCAAATTAATCGTACTGGTGTCTGTTGCCGTCTGTGCTGGGGTTATGGGCTCGCCTTTGAGAATGCCGCTAAGTGTGGCTGCTAACGCGGGTTGGTGGATTACTCAGGGTTAAGGCGTGAAACTACACGGTTTTTGGTAAAAGAAGTGTGTTTGATTCACTTATTGCGATTTGTGTTGGCAGGCATAGTTTAAATATGGCCAGATCATGCCAGTAAAAATCCCCACTGATTTGTAATCAGTAGGTCCGCGGTTCGAGTCCGTGTTGGGGCACCATATAAATCACGTAAATAGTTGATTTAGATAGATTAAATATAAATCTTAATATTTATATCCACCCAAATACACACCCTTTGTCGTGCGCACCCCCCCACCACTCACAAGTATTGTAGGGTAGGGCCATTTATACCGCCCTATGCATTCACGGCTGTTGATCCCAGCAGTGAAATTAGCTGAATGATTACCATCGCCTGCACTTCGCGCAACGCCAAATCTCGCATTGACGACGCCTACGCGCGCGCGAGCGTTAATTAGAAAAAACTGATATGCGGCGACCACCCACCGCTACAATCGCTACATCTGCTACTTTGTTGTGATGTGCGCTACCACTCCCAAATCACTTTACACTTAGAGCACTGTTGCGCCTGTAGCTGACCACTTTGGGATGGGTTAAATGGTTGGGAAGTGGACGGCGCTTTATCAACCACTCGCTCCGTTCGACCTTGAGAAGCGGTCATTTAGCGAAGTCAAGCTAGCCATCCGCGCAGACGACAGCTCTCTGCTGCTGCATTGCTTTGGCTTCCGACTCTTCGACTACCAGTCCATAGATTAATACCACACGACAACACTTGCTTCCATATTGGCACGTGAAATTAACGTTCACTCGGGTCCAGCCACTCTAACGGGCCAGACCGCTTTACAGGCAGCATGCGTCTGGCGTGAGTGGGCTCAGCCTCAGCCTCAGCCTACGGCGAACGCGAGGCCATAGGATTCTGTTTGATTTCTATCGGGTATGTCAGTAAAAATGTTGTGATAACCAGTGTGTATGTCCGCACGGGACAATCGGGACATGCAAAACTATGGTGGCACATCTTAAATCTCTTCGGCGACCTGCCGACTTCGGGTGCCACCCCAAACCACTCATCAGTGCTGTCGTTGCTCAATTGAAGCCAGCATACCTGTGGCTACAAGCAACCCGCGCGAAGGCCTCCCCAAACGCTGACATTTGGGACCTGCGGAGGACTTGGGCGGATCTCAGCCATTCTGTTGTTCAACACCTGCGTGTCGGGACATATCGCTTCAAGCCACTGCGGCGTACTGGGCATAGCCTTGGCCCTACCTATACCTGGTGCGCGCAGGATGCCCTTGTCCTGAAGGCACTGACCCTTGCGCTTACTGATGTATTGCCGACCCATGATAGCTGTACGCATGTTGCAGGTCATGGCGGCTTGAAGAGGGCTGTGCGTGCGGTTGCCACGCGGGTGCATCAAGGACAGGCCACCACTGGCTACGTTTGCCGCACTGACGTGAAGTCGTTCTACGCGTCGATTGATCACTTTGTCCTGTTGGAGCAGCTAGAGCCGTTTGTGCGCGATAGGCGCGTCATGTCCCTCTTGGTCCAGTATCTACGGCGGAACCATGAGCATGGCGGTACATTCCACAGTGTGACACGCGGCATCTCGGCAGGTTGCCCTCTAAGCCCTCTGATTGGTGCGTTCCACCTTTATCAACTTGATTGCCTGATGACGCGGAGGCACCCACGCTGTTTCTACATCAGGTACATGGATGACATTCTCATCTTAGCCCCCAGCCGCTGGCAGCTTCGCCGTGCAATTGCCACGATGAATGGCGTGCTTGCGGACCTCGGGTTAGAGCAACACCCCGACAAGACGACCATTGGCCCCGTGGCCCGTGGTTTTGACTTTCTGGGCTACACCTATTCTGCTGCTGGCCTTGGCTTGGCAGAGAAGACGATCCGAAATCATCGGGTCAAACTGCATCGGCTTTATGAGCAGTATCTGCGCGCACGCAAAGGTGCACCTCGCGCACAGATAGAAGCAGCAATCACGACATATATCGCCCGCTGGAAAGGCTGGGTCACTGGAGGACTACATGGGACGTTTCAATTGGATGTGGAAGGCGGTTCAACGCCCGGGCTCGAGCTGGGCTGGTAACCAGATAAAACGGATAGCGTTGATAGCTGCTTCGTTACTTCTCTCGACACCAACTGCTGATGCGCTCTCTTCTGAGGTGCCGTTCACATCTGAAACAACCGATGGGCTGTGCTATATTGATAAATCTGTATACGTCGGTCGGGGGAGCGCGACTGTCGCACTTGACACCGGCGCGGGCACTACCTTTGCGGGGGGGGCGAGATGGCATAATATGGTGTCCGCCCCTGTAACTTCAATAGCTAATGCGACAATGCATCGCTGTTTCTCCGACTACACAGATGGGACATTGATACAAAAAGGGGCGGACGCGGCTTCCTTCGAAACACAAGAACTTATGGGCTTTGGGTACGTATCGGCGGTTACGAGGGAGTGGGATGAACATGTGGTCGGCGAGGGTACTTTACAGCCCGTACCGAAAATACTCTCGGCGGCGTACAACGCGTCGACTGGGGAACTACGCGTTACTGGTCAAAACATGACAGCGGCCCCTGGGGCAATGAACGACATTAAAGCAAATAAGTTGTCTCTGACGGGCGAGGGCGGTGCCACCTATGCGCTTACCGATACAGATAATGTTGAGATTTCATCTTCAACCGAATTTACGATTACTCTTTCTGCGACCGACAAAGGCAATTTAAGAGAACTTCTAAATAAGAACGGCAGCACTTCGATAGATGGGACAACGTATAATCTTGCCGCCGCCGAAGACTGGGCTGTGGGTGCAGATGATTCTTTAACGATTGCGGATCTCTCGGGCAATGCAGTCACGGTTTCTAACATTGTTGCTTCCTCCGCCCCAACAGCCTTCGTTGCGACCCCGGGTGACGGCAAAATAACCGTTGCGTTCACTGCGCCGTCGAATGATGGCGGTGCAACGATCACCAACTACGAGTACAGCATGGATGGTGGGACGAGCTACACGGCCTTCAGTCCGACGATGACCAGCAGTCCTGTGGTCATCACTGGCCTGATCAATGGCACCAGCTACAGCATCAAACTGCGTGCGGTAAACTCAGCGGGTGATGGAACAGAGAGTGATGCTGTTACAAGTACGCCCGCAGCGACGTCGAACGCCCCAACAGCCTTGGTTGCGACCCCGGGCGATGCGCAAGTCTCCGTTGCATTCACAGCACCTACGAGCAACGGCGGCGCGGCGATAACAGACTATGAGTATCAACTTGATGGTGGCGCTTGGACCAGTTCTGGCAAAACAAGCAGCCCTGTGGTCATCACTGGCCTGACCAATGGCACCAGCTACAGCATCAAACTGCGTGCGGTAAACTCAGCAGGGAACGGCGCGGAATCGGCGGCAGTGAGTGTGCTACTCGGCTCGCCTGCGTCAGCTTTTGATGAAGCGAAAGAGGAAGTCCAAGCTATCATCACCCAAGATGCTACTCGCAGCTTGACCAGCACACTTTCCTCAAACCAACGGATGACCAGAGGCGCACGCTCGCGCTTCATCGAAAGCCGTGGTCAAGGCGAAGGTGATGGCGCAGGCTTGGCCACCCGTAACAACGTGCCGTTTGATGTTGATGGAACCTTTGACCTCGCTGGTGCACGGGTAAGCTCTAAGGGTACGTTCTTTGGGCAGACAGGCAACGTGGAGGGCACAGAACGACGTCTCGTCTTCGGTGAGTTTGATCTGCAGCACGATGGCAACACAGATAGCACAACAGCTACCCTCACAGGCCGTATGGCGTGGGAGCAGATGTATGGCGACCAGACAATGCTGGGCTATTTCATCGGTGGTGAGCTTGCGCATTCCAACATCAAGGGCAGCTTTGAGGGCGAGCAAGACCGTCTGGGGCTCACATTTGGCGGATACGCCGTGCATCAGCTGGATGATCAATTGTTCCTTGATGGCTTCATCACACTGGGTGCTGGCCGCAACGATCTTGAAATGGCCAACGATGTGTTGGCACTCACCAGCGATTACACCACACGCACAGCCACAGTAGGGGCCGCGCTCTCAGGTGTTTATGAGTACGAGCAATATGAGTTCCGCCCTGAGCTGGCCTTCAGCTATGGCAAAACTTGGATTGGCGATGTGGGCTTTACAGGTGTTGCTTACGGTTTGACCGACAACACGCTGAGCCTTGATGCAGGCAATGTAAGTATTGCCAACCTAACCCTGCGACCTGAAGTTGTCTGGGCGCTGGATGCAGACACGGTGGCAGGCAGTAACGCACAGCTGTCGTTTGCGCCACGCTTCATCTGCGAGCGTACAACCACAGCGGCCACAACCCAAAACTGTGGCGCTGGTGCTGAGATCGGGTTGAGCAGCAACTCAGAGGATGGGCTAAGTTCCGCAAACATCCGCTTCGTTATGGACCGCGTGGGCAACAGCAACCGCTCAAACGTTGTGTTCAACGTCGAACAAAGGTTCTGATGACCACTTAAGCAAACAGGGGGCGGCTTTCGGGTCGCCCTTTTGTATGAACAGGGACGTGAGTGGCGCACTCTCGCGCTTTTCGTAGAAGTGCGCCACCGAATGCATTCAGCCTCCCCTGAGCACCCGCCACGCCTCCTTGCGGGCAGCTCCACGGACAACCGTTCCGGCCTCCATTGCCACCAGCCAGCCATGCTTCTCGAGTATGCCAAGCGCTGCCCGAGCTTTTGGCGTTTCTCGCAGAGCGTTAGGGCCAAGCTGAACGACATCCCGCACCAGAACCTCTGGCTCAGGCCAGCCTTCCAATAGCCACCGCCGTAACCTTTCAGCGTTATCAATTTCAGCAGACACGACTGCAGCGCTGGCAAGGCGCGATGCCTCGGACAAGTAGAATTTAGCCAGCGCCACGCCATTCTCCATTGCAGACATCGGAACGTCAGTTGCGTTTAGATCGCGCCACAGCGTTAACACACCCGCGATACGGCATGCTTGCTCCGCCACCTTTGATGCCGTGCCCGTGATATGCGCCAGCGAGCCACCAGCCCCCTGCGCCTGCTCAACGGCATCGGCGAACGCAGCCACGAGTTCGCGTGCATCAGGCGCTAGCTCCAACACACGAGGCTGCAGTTCTCGGGTTTCAGCATCCATTGGCATTTCAGTTTCAAGAATAAGGCGCATGCGCTCGCTAAACGTATTCAAGGCTAAAGCATCGTGCTTTGTGTTTGCCTGTAAACGAGAACCAATCGTGTTGTGCGGCTCGCAAATTAGAAACCGAGGTAGAAAGCCTGTGTCTACTGCCAGTGGGTCAGACATGAAGATACGCGCAACGCTTGGCTGTACCATGAGGTGAACTGCAAGCCGCCTCCCAAAGAGCGTTGAGTGGCCATCACCGGAGCGGGTACGCCTTATCGGGTTGCCCTGCCAAAGATCATTGAACGCAGCCAGCGTCTTCTGCCGGTTTTCATTGTTCATGGCGTGGCCACCAAGAAATTGTCCCCCCTCGTCAGAGAATAGACCGAGGCTGGGCTGCCCCTGCGCCAGCAGCTTAGTCAGCCCCTCAAACGTCGGCTCACTCACAGTCCTGTCTGCAGACGGAGGAGCCTCAGGCTCACGGCCAAGCGCCTCAAGATCCGCTTGCGCGGCCACGCGCTTCTCGCCTTTGCCCTTTTTTGTTTCCTTCAAGATTTGATCACGCTCAACTTTCCAGACAGCATGCGCATTCATCCAGCTTTCTGTGGCTTCACGCTGGGCTTGGGATTGTTCACGTTCATGCTCTCGAAGCGCAGCCATCAAAGGTGCGTCACACGCGGATTTACGTTCACCGCTCTGCGCTATTGTTAGAGCGTAAAGCGACAGGGGCCGCACCCCGCCAAGTGTTTGTACATTGGCAAAGCCCTGCACCGCGAGAGAGGCCACCGCTAAGGCAGACTGAGCTGGAATGGCGACAGGGGCTTGGGTCATGCCCTGCACGGCCTCAACCGCACTTTGCAGCGGGCCAAGCGCTTCCACAGGATAAGCTTCACCAGCTGGAATTTCACGCACAAGCGGTTGTGGGCCTTCTGATTTGTATGGCGTTCCTTGCATGGAATGATTGGTCATGCTGCGTGTCCTTTCATCATCAAGACATCGTTCCAGTCTAGGCCCTCTGGGGCAGGCATAAGTGTGACCCGCCAACCAAGAGCGTCAGCCCGCGCAGCCAAGGCATTTGCAGCCTCACGGCCCGCCGTGTCTCCATCTGAGGCAATGGTCAGTTGACCGGCTCTGTGGGGCAAAGACAGTCTCCGCATGCCAGAGGTGGAAAGTGCAGCCCAGACAGCCGCAGGGTCGCCTAGGAGGCCGCTGGAAAGGCTCAGTCCAGTTTCGACTCCCTCACACACGACAAGCTGCTCATGGGCCTCAGAGAGACGCACAGCAGCTCCTGCGACCGCCCCCAACATTGCCCTTGGTCTTTCGATGTCCGCTTTGCCCAATGCATCGCTCCGCAAGTAAGTTCTGTGAACTGCGGGAAGGCGGTTTCCTTGGATTGCAGCGATCATAGCAGGATAGCGCTTCGCAGTAGGGCCATGCCAGCATGCTGCATGAAAGCGCAGCGCTTTTGGCAGTGGGCCAACTATTCCACGGCTTCGCAAATACACCTCTGCGAGTGTGCCTTGGATCGGTTGAGACTCCCTCCAAACATGCTCAGCTTGTGCTGCCCGCTTTTGCTCATCAGCTCTCTGTTGAGCTTCACGAGCTGCGATTGTTGATGGGTCAGGTGCGTTGTACTCACCTGAGCCAATTCCAGCTGCTACGAGAATATCAAGAAATGAGCAGGCGGATTTTTTGCAATTGAGCAGTAGTCGACCGTCGTTTCCATCTGCCAAGGTCAGAGCATTTTGTAATTTATGACCTGATGGTTGGCATACGGGACAAGGTGCTGCGCCATAACGCCGATACCATTTCCCGCCGAGAGCTAATGTGATTTCACGAGCATCAGTCATCTGTGTCCTCCATGGAGCATTCCGCTCCGTAAGGACCTACATCTTCAAACTTGGCTAAAATTTTGCCGTCAGCATTTTTTATTACGCGATGCGGATTGCAGTCGCACTGAGGTGAGTTTCTCCAAAGGCTACAATAATCGTCATGCTGTACCTCGATGATTGTGATGCCGCTTGTTCTCAACCGTTTTGACATTTCAGCAGCGAATGCGCGACGTGCGTGGCGGTTGGATTGTGCGTGGGGGGCCTTCATGCTGAACCCTCCCCACTGTGAAGGTTACGCAGGTGGGCTTCCACATCGCCCTCTGGCCAATATAGCCGACCGCCCAGTTTGATTGGTTGTGGCAACCTGCCATTGGCGAGGTCGAGGTAGATGGCAGAACGCGAACGGCCGCCAAGCTTTATGCGTAGCTTTGTGAGAGTAAGATAATTTTGCATTTTGATGCTCCAGTTTGGGTTAACTGGTGCAAGGATGCACTTCCATGAACGCTGTTATCATGGGGGTCACTCCCCAAAGTTGTTACCCCTTAAGAACACCCATGCTTGTCGCTCCAGTCCGTGAATGTTTTAGGTGTTTTTTATGGTAGGCCTTTACGGTAGCCAAACTTAAATTTTCATTTTCTGCAACTTGTTCACGTGCTTGCTCCAAAGTTAAAGCGTCGTCTTTTTTACCCGTATTGTCAGCTGCTATGTACTCTAATTCGACTGCGTTCATAATACGGGTTTCCTTGAGCCGCTGTTTAAGCTTGGCCTTCATTTTACCTTTACTTTTGCCCTCTATGCCAAAACTTTCACCGAGACTTACGCCTGCCCCAGCCAACTGATATTTATCCCAAGCTTCTTTCAGTGCGATGAGAAGAGGTGCTGGGACGCTGATAGTTTCATGCCCCCAAGCCTCTGGGCAGGACTTGAGGATGTCTTCCTCTTCGTAACCTTCAGTGCTTGCTTCAGTGATACGTGCAAGCGCTTGAAGTGCGATAAAGGGAGTCGTCAAAGCGCCTTCCAGTCTCATTGTCTCAAGTAATGCAAAGTATGATGCAAGCTTTCCCAATTCTCCCTCTGACCTGATTTGTGCAGCAACTTCTCTGAGCTTTTTTAGATCAAGCTGGGGGGTTCTTTTTTTACGTGAATGCTTCATAAAGCTGGTTCCTTTGTAGCGGATGTAGCGGATGTAGCGGCGGCCTTGTCTGATTTATCATTTTTCATTTTGCTTCCCCAACAAGCTTTACGACTTGCCCCGCACCACCGGTGAGATGGTCAGCCCAACGTTCTGTTAGAGCCAAGCGCTGTTCGAGAAAATCCGTCCTGCGGTAAGCTCGAACGACACCACTATCTGCTGCATGGGCCAACATAGCCTCTGCAACTTCGTGTGGGGCGTCAGTTGTTTCGGCAAGCCATGTCCGTAAAGACGTGCGGAACCCATGTGGTCGAGCCTCCAAGCCACACCGTTCCATGTGGCGAGACATTGTGGCATCACTAATCACGCCACCACGCGTGTTTGGAAATAAATAGCCATTACGTGAATGTGGTCGGGCAAGTTCAATAATCCGTTTAGCCTCTTGGCATAGCGGTACGCGGTAAGCTGTAGCTTTACCCTTTTGGCCTTTCATATCACCTTCAGGCACGGTCCAAATGTCTCCTTCAATTTGCTCAAGGCGCATGTGTCGTAAAGGTTTTGAGCGAACTCCGGGATTCAGCATCAATAAACGTAAGGCTAAATGGGTGAGGGTTGGCTCCTCTAAGCTGGCATAAAAATCTGGAACATCAGCCCAAGCCAGTGCTGGAATGTTTTTCGGCACATGTCGTGTCCTACCGAGCAGCGCCTTCGCTTTCTCGGTTGCCTGTAAATCTACATCCAGCCCGAGTGCGGCCGCATGGCGTAAAACGATTGAAAGTCGGTTCATCGCCTTCCGTGCTGTATCAGCTTTGGTGTGCCAGATGGGGGCCAAGGTATCGCGAATGTCGCGCTGATCGAGGTCTGTGACTGGCACCTTGCCAAGCTTGGGTAAGACGTGAAGCGTAAGTGGAGTAAGCCATCTGCCTGCCTTGCCATCACCTTTAAGTGCAGCCTTTCGAGATTCAAAAGCATCATGAGTTATAATTGAAAGTGTTATGTCCTCACGTCGTGCGACACGTTCCTCGGCTGCACGTTCTTTGATTGGGTCACGGCCTGCTGCCGCCATACTACGCCAGCGTTCACTTAACTTTCGTGCATCAGCCAATCCAAGCGATGGAAAACCACCCAAACCCATTTCACGCCGTCTACCGTGAACGTTAACACGCAGCAACGGCACTGTTCGCCGCGTAAAAGTATACGGTGTTGTCAGACAAACTTGACTTCCCATTGGTTGGTACCTAATTTTTATGAATGACAACACAAAACCCATTTAAGTACTTCAAGACTTCACCTGAAATCATCCTATTGGCAGTGATGTGTCAAATATGTTATCCATTGAACATTCGTCAGATTGAAGACATCTAGTTTGAAACGGGCAGGGCAGAATTTTAGTGTGGTTTTGGGATTATGAGATATGGCGCTTGGAACTTCGTTAGCTTAAATGCCATGTTTAACACAGCTATTTTGCTCTATCTACAAATGACAGTAAAAACACACTATTAAGCACACCACAAATCTTGCCTTATAAACTACTGTTATCGAATAGTTAAATTACACCACCTGTATTGAAAATCCTCGTGTCGGTGGTTCGATTCCGCCCTCGGGCACCATTTAAGTCAACAATAACAATGACTTAATCTAGTGCTAAATTCCAAAAAACCGCTAAAATCAAAAACACACCTTAAACACACTTTTTGCCGTGTTGCTGACTATTTTTAGGGCTGAATCGCTGTGTTGAACACTGTGTTGGTTGATGCTGTGTTGGCGACTGTGATTGTGGTGCTAATTTCTGCCCTAAACGCCCAAACACACACTTTGATAGACTTGTTGGTACGCCCTGCCGTAGTATTGTGTTGAGGAGTAGGACATGCGGCAGCTGCGTGATGACACACATCTGATACTGGACGGCGAGGTTCGTGTGTATCGCCGTGAGCGTAGCAAGCGTTGGCAGGCAGCCTTTGTTATTGATGGGCACACCATCCGCATCAGCACTGGTAAGCGTGATCTGGCTGAAGCCAAGGAATATGCGCGGGATACGTTTCTTGAGTACAAGTTCCGTCACAAAAACGATTTGCCCGTTGTGACCAAGAAGTTCTCTGACGTTGCCAAGCTGACCATCGTGGATATGCGCAAACAGCTGGATGCTGGCTTGGGGCGTAAGGTATTTGCAGATTACATCGTGTGTATAGAGCGCTACCTCATTCCCTTCTTTGGAGCACAGTTTGTCACCTCAATCGATTACCAGAAAATCCAAGACTTCTATGAGTGGCGGCGTGCAAAGATGGGGCGTGAGCCAAAAGCCTCAACGCTAAACACTCATAACTCAGCCATGAACCGAGTGTTTGAAGAAGCTGTGGCGCGGGGCTTTATCGCCCACAAGAGTGTGCCATTGATGGTTAATCGGGGTGAGAAGAGCGAACGCCGCCCAGACTTTACCCGTGAAGAATACGCCACGCTAATCCGCAAGATGCCAAGCTGGATCAACTCAGGCAAAGCAGGCAAGCCCACCGATATGCGCCACCTTATGCGTGACTACGTATTGATCATGGCCAACACGGGCATGCGGCATGGCACGGAAGCGCTAAACCTCAAGTGGAAGCATGTGACACTGTTTGAGGAGAAAGACCTGCAGTATCTGGAGATGAGCGTGTCAGGCAAAACTGGGCGACGGGATATTATCTGTCGCAGTGGCACACTCAACTATCTCAAGCGCATCCACGAGCGGTCCGAGGACATACGGCATATCCCCTTTGAGGACCTACTCAAGCAGCGGATTGATCTGCCTGTGTTCAGGCTGCCTGATGGAACAGTTAGCAAGAACATCCACCAGACCTTCCGCAAGTTCGTCACAGACGCAGGGCTGATTACGTGCCCACGTACGAACCAGAACCGCACGCTGTATAGCCTACGCCACACCTACGCGACCTTCGCGCTGCTCAACGACGGGATGGATATACACGCACTAGCAATACAAATGGGCACATCAATTGGCATGATTGAGAGACACTACAGTCACCTCACGCCAAGGCTCAAGAAGGACATGCTCACGGGCAAAAGGTATGAGTTATCGCGGGGTGAGTTTGCGGATCAGCATGACACTAGAGAGTTATAACGAACAACACGTTGGGTGGACAGCAGACGTACGCTGCGGTTTGGATAGAGGTCCGCTGTGCGGACGAGGACGAAGCCGCTCGCGCGGCACTGGCGCGCGTTTCTGGTGTGGCGCGCTGACTTTAGCCGAGTGCATTTGGTAATTTGACAAACCTGTTTGACGATTGGGGCTTCTCAAACGTCAAACAGGAGGTTCCCATGACACAGGAGAAGATAACCCCGCTACGTGAGCGGATGATGGAAGACATGTGTATCCACGGGATGGGTGACAAGGCTCAGAAGGCGCACATTCGGGCGATCAAACATTTTGCTGGGTTTCTCAAGCGATCCCCTGATACAGCGACGCCGGACGATCTGCGCGCCTATCAACTTCACATGACCGATACCGAGGTGACGCCGCCAACGTTCAACGCGCGGATCATGGCACTGAGGTTCTTGTTTGGCACCACCTGCGACCGTGAAGACATGAAGCGGTACATGCAGTTCCGGACGCAGCCACGCAGGCTGCCGAGTGTTTTGAGCATCGAAGAGGTCTCGGAGGTGCTGGCAGCGGCCCCAGGCCCAGGGCTCAAATATCGCGCGGCGCTCAGCATTTCTTATGGCGCAGGTTTGCGGGCATCGGAAGTCTGCAATCTCAAGGTCAGCGATATCGATAGCGACCGGATGCTTATCCACGTTGACGAGGGCAAAGGCGGTAAGGATCGCAAGGTCATGCTGTCGCCTGATCTGCTGGATTTGCTGCGCGACTATTGGTGCGAGGCGCGACCAGAGGGATGGCTGTTTCCGGGAAAGCCCAAGATCACCCCAATCTCGGCAAGGCAGTTGAGCCGGTCGTTCAACTCGGCCAAGCATTTGGTGGGGCTTTCCAAGCCCGCCACGCTGCACACTTTACGGCACAGTTTTGCGACCCATCTGTTGGAGGCCAACATTGACGTCCGGATTATTCAGGTGTTGCTGGGCCACGCCAAGCTGAGCACGACGGCACGCTACACCCATGTCGCCACCAAAACGATCCGGGATACGCCCAGCCCGTTTGAGGCGCTCAAAAGGCTGAACATCGAAAGCCGAAGTCACCGACCGGGTTAGGCTCCGGCTAGTTGGCCAAATCCAAACTGGAGATTGCTGACATCTTCCGCACCCATGGTCCTGCGTGGCGGCAGGCCAATGCTGGACATGTCAGTCTCAGCCAGCTCAAAGTGATGTCCTCCATTGAGGCCTGCCGAACCGAAGCACTCGGCGGGCATGTGGCGGCCTGCACCAAGTGCAGCCATCAGCACATCGCCTATAACTCGTGCAAAAATAGACATTGTCCGAAGTGTCAGGGACCAGCGGCGCGCGACTGGATGGCGGCGCGGACGGATGATCTACTTCCCGTGGAATACTTCCACGTTGTCTTCACTTTGCCTGCTGAGATCGCACGCATCGCTTATTGGAACAAGAAGGCTGTCTACGGATTACTGTTCAAGACATCGGCGCAAACGGTTGCGACCATCGCTGCTGATCCTAAACGCCTCGGCGCACGGGTCGGTATGACCAGCGTTCTGCATACTTGGGGTTCGGCACTGACGCATCATCCGCACATCCACATGATCGTTCCCGGCGGCGGGTTGTCGAAAGGCGGCAACCGCTGGGTCACGTGCAAACCGGGATTCTTTTTGCACGTGCGGGTGTTGTCACGGCTCTTTCGACGCCTGTTCATTGACGGGCTGCTGGCTTTGCACCGTGCGGGCGAACTTAACTTCTTCGGTGAGCTGACTGGGCTGTTGGAGCCCCAAGCTTTCGCTGTATATCTGGCACCCTTGCGCAAAAAGGAATGGGTGGTCTATGCAAAACCACCCTTCGGTGGGCCAGAGGCGGTGCTGGCATATCTCAGCCGGTATACCCACCGAGTGGCGATCTCAAATAGCCGTTTGATCAGTGCCGATGCCAACTCCGTCGTGTTCCAGTGGAAAGATTACTGGATCAAAGATGGCGACAGACGATCCGTTTTGTGCCTCTCCACCTCCGAGTTCATCCGACGCTTCCTCATCCATGTGCTGCCTGACCGGTTCCACCGCATCCGCCACTATGGTCTGCTCGCCAGTTCCGGGCGAAAGGCCAACATAGCAAAGGTTCGGACCTTACTCGGCGCACAAGCCCCCAAACAAGATGATCTGCCAGCCGCCGAGATCACCCCGCTCACACTGCGAGAGCCATGCCCTGATTGCGGCGGACAGATGCGCATCATCGAGACCTTCCGGCGCGGCCAGAAACCGCAAACCCGCGCGCCACCCAGAAAGGCCGCCGCATGACGGGGTGCGCGTCAACAGTCAGCGACCATTCCCTGAATTGCATCACGTTCAGGGCTGGTATCCGTTTGTGTAAAGGGAAATTGGCGACGCTCAAAGTGTTGAAATTGGGGCCTAAACACACTTCAAAACACGTCCAGTCGCGTCCATTCATTCGGAGTAACACCAAGCCTAAACGTCTCGCGACACCATCCGCAGAACCAAATTAGCGCTTTCCCCATAGCGCGCACCCAGACCCCACGGCTTCCTCCTAGTCATGTTTCCCAACGCGGGCCAACGTTAGCCCAAACTGAAAAATCGCGCTCAGGCCCGCATCGAAAAACCTTAAACGATGAAGACCTTGCGGCCCGCTCAACCAATGGCCGCTTTTTCAGACTGCCGATGCAGCGAAAAGCAGCATGGGCGGATTCCGGACTATCGCTGCAGATGCAAATAGATGGCTATCACGTGCGCAAAGCGACCTTGGCCTTGAGCGGCTGACAGCAGCGATCATAGTCATATAGGGAATAGCGTCCGATCAACTGGAGCACGTTTGCGGCAACCGTAACTACCATGAAATTGCGGAAAATTCTGCTGTCAGGTCCCGTTCTTTATGACAATCAGGAAGCCATCTGAAGCTGAGTTTCTGTTCACATACACTTGGCACTGCTTCGGGAGAAATACGGAAATCTGCCAAACTAGGAGCCTCCGAAGTTGCTTAATCTAACATACATCAGTTTTTCTAAGGAAAAAGCGCAACAGTTCAAAAACTACTTTCCAATGAGAATTCGGATAGGAATGGCACGATGCCACTGCCAATAGCGCGGGCGGATAGGCCGTTTTCCCCGGCCGAGACATTCAGTTGCGCCAAGCCACGATGGTCGTAATGTGATGAAATCGCAGTGCGAACTTTGTCGATCAGCTTGAACGTCAATTTGGGGTGCAAACTGCTGTCTATGATAATCGCATCAGGGTCCAAGAATGCCTGTACGGACATCGCGGCAAAGGCAATTTGCGGTGCTGCAGTTTCCAGCCATTCATGAAAAATCGCTGTGAAGGGCGCATCTATATCGTCATCGTGATAAAAACGTTCCTCGTTCAGACCTGCCGCATTTGCGGCTTGTTCCAGATAGTGCAGCGACGCCCCTTCCAGCAATTGCGGTGCGACCCCCGAAGAGGTGGCCGCAATCGGCAAGGACGCAATCGCCCCGGCCAGATTGTGTTGCCCATTGAAAAGCTGGCCGCCAATTGCAACCCCGCCACCAATAAATGTCCCGATATAGAAATAGGCGAAACAGGCGTGCCGCGCACTGTTGCCCAAAGCAATTTCCGCCAAACACGCAGCCGAGGCATCATTGAGCGATTTGACGGGCAAGCCAAAGGCTTCGCTAACATCATTGGCAAGATCCGCATCCGCCCAATCCGCCATTTCACCAGCGGGCGCACCAACAGTGGCTTCCCACGCGCTCAGATCATCAGGAATCGCGATTCCGATCCCAACCACTTTGTCTCGCTGCTGCTGCGACATTTCCCCGAACAACGCGTCAATACTGCTCAACACATCGCGTTTGATCGTTTCTAAATGTGGGAAGTCGTAACGCTTCACCAACCGTTTTACGATCTTATAGTCAAACGACATGCTGGCAACTTCCAGCGATCGCCGGCCCACTTTGATTCCGATCGAAAGGGCACCTTCAGGGTTGAGCGAGTAGGGAGTCGAAGGCTGCCCAACCTTGCCCTTTACGGCCTTACCAGCTTTCAACAACCCTTCTTCCACCAAACGGTTCACGATGACTGTTGCGGTTTGCGCGCTTAGTCCGGATGCGCGCGTCAGGTCCGCCTTGCTCATCTCACCGTCGGTGCGGATGAGATTGATCAGCAAGCGCTCGTTATAAGGCCGCAAGCTATTTTGCACCTTCGAGGTAGACTGTGTTTTCTCGTCTTTTGGCACGTTAGATCTTTCTCGATTTCGAAGAGGTCGGCTCGCATCGTAAATCAGTTGGGGTGAAAAACCACTCCTTTGCGCAAAATCACATTTGCAAACAGATCCTGCTCACTCGTTGCTACAATAGCATGGCACCGTTTGATGCGATCATAGAATGTGGCTCCGTGGGCTATTTCTATCTGATCAGCGCGCAGGTGTGTTTGCAGCGCCGCTTCGATTTCGATGTGGATAGGATCGGGCGTCTCAGGTGCGTTCACGCTCCGTGTGCGCATCGCAGGCCGCGCAACATCGGCATCCAGCGGAAGAACGCTTAGAACTGCTTTGAGGACCGGCACCAGTCGCAAACCATCTGCCCGCACCAAACGTTGCGCATGGTTTTCTGCCGGATAGTTGCCGTCTACGATTGCCAGTTCATCCCCGTGGCCCATGGACCGCAATATTGAAAGCAATTCGGGCCCGAGTATTGGGTCAATCCCTTTCAACATCAGATGTAGCTCGCGTTTTCATGAACGTCTTGATCCACACCTGTGATCATCGCGACAACATCGTTGCCGCTTGCGGTCTTGGCATCGAGAACACCGGCGATCCGGCCCTGACGGAACACGACGATCCGGTCGACGAGATTGAAAACCTGACGCAGATTGTGGGACACGATGATGACCGGAATGCCGCGTTTCTTGAGGCCGCGAATAATGTTTTCCACGCGGGTTGTTTCTTGGATGCCCAAGGCAGCTGTCGGCTCGTCCATGATGATCAGTTTTTTTCCCCAACCAGCCGCACGGCTGATCGCGACACACTGGCGTTGACCACCAGACATGCCTGCCACGGATTGCTTTGTATCCGGAATTTTGATGCCGGTTTCTTCAAGGAGCTCATCAGCACGTTGGACCATCGCCTTTTTCTTGAGCCACGACAGCGGTCCGAACTCAAAGTAGACCTCTTCGCGCCCCAGAAAAATATTGGCCGGCACATCGAGGTGATCAGCAAGCGCGAGGTTTTGATAAACTGTCTCGATTCCATGGGAACGTGCTTCATTTGGTGCCTTGAAGTTCACAGGCACGCTGTCAATGAAGACTTCACCTGCGGTGCGTTGTTCAACACCTGTAATATTGCGCACAAAGGTTGATTTGCCTGCGCCATTGTCGCCGACAATTGCGATATGCTCATCCGCGTACATTTCGAAGTTCGCATCATTGAGTGCCTGAACACCACCGTAGTGCTTTGTTAAACCACGTGTTTCTAGTATGATTCTACGTTCATCAGTCATCAGTGTCCTCCCAGATGCGACTCTTAGTTCGGGCCGAACAGGCATCATCAGTGCGGACAAGTCAATAATTAAATCAAGTTGATTTAAGTATTGACAGATTGCCACATTCGGTTTTTGTAAGGGCACACTAGGTTAGAATCCCATCCGGGACTAACCAATCTTTGGGAGGAGAATATCGTGAAAATGAACCTTAAATTCGCTGGTGTAGCTGTTGCCGCACTTCTGGCTGGTAGTGCTGCAAGCGCGCAGGACGTTATCGGCTACATTACAAAATCTGCAACTAACGCAGGCTGGATGATGATCAACCAAGGCGCTGCTGATGCGGCTGCTGCAGAGGGCGTGAATCTCGTTTCTGTTGGTCCAGCATTCCAGGGCGACCTGTCCAGCCAGCTTGAGGTTTTCGAAAACCTTGTGGCACAGGGTGCGGCTGCAATCGCAATTGCACCAGTTGACAGTGCAGGCATTGCACCAGCTGTAAACGATGCAATGGGCGCGGGCATTCCTGTTATCGCAATTGACACTGGTGTTGCTGGTGCTGAGGTGACGTCCTTTGTTGCGACTGACAACTACGCAGTTGCAAAGGTACAGGGCGCTGTTGCGGCCACACAGATCGAAGACGGTCAGCCAATCATTTATGTGACTGGCAACCAAGCACAGTCCACCGGTCAAGAACGCAAGAACGGCTTCATGGAAGCATTCTCAGCAGCGCGTCCAAACTCTGAAATTCTGTTGGTCCCAACAGAGTGGAACAGCCAAGAAGCGCAAGAAGGTGTTGAAGCTATCTTGAACAGCCGTCAGGACATCGTGATGGTTGCTAACGCTTGGGACGGCGGGACAATGGGTGCAAAAGCTGCTCTTGAAAACCTAGGCTTCGGCGCTGGTGACGTGAAGCTGGTTGGCTTTGACGGCGCTGGTGACGCGATTGCAGCCATGGACGAAGGTTGGGTCCATGTCGATACAGCACAGATGCTGTACCAGATGGGTTACCAAGGCATCAAAGCGGCTGCAGCAGCGGCACGTGGCGAAGATGTTTCCCCACGTATCGACACCGGTTTCTTCCTGGTGACACCATCAACTTCTGGTGTTTACAAAGCAATGGTCGGCATCGAGTAATCGACTGACCTAACCTCAAAGGCGCGTCGTTTGACGCGCCTTTTTTTCATGCACGAAAATCTCATTCACCGGTGGACAAAAAGATGACAGACGTACCCGAATCTCAGACAAGCCATAGCTTTCAAGACCGCATTGTGCTGGGCTTGGTGAAATTCTTTAAGGCTGAGTGGTCAGGCGCTTTTCTTGCCATCCTCATACTTGGGATTGCAATCGAACTTGCGTCTTCCGGTCGTCCGTTCTTTCACCCGTCAAACCTGATGACGATCCTTAATAACTCTGCTGCCATTGGTATCGTGGCTGGGGGGATGACGCTTGTAATCATCACAGCTGGTATTGATTTGTCGGTCGGGTCTGTCATGGGGATGACAGCTGCGCTAACGGGCTATGTTGCCAGTTTCTGGGGCTTCCCACCTTACCTTGCGATTATGACAGGTCTGGGGATTGGGCTTGCCATTGGGGCGTTCAACGGATCGTTAGTCGCCTATTTTGGGATGCCAGCCTTTATTGTCACCCTTGCGGGATTATCGATTTGGCGCGGCACAGGTCACCTTTCTACCGGGGCTCAAGCCTCACCAAAACTACCCGAAACTTTTGACTACTTTGGCCGCTACAACCCGTTTGCTGGGCTGCGCGACGCCTACAAAGAAGGCACGCTAACCGGCGGTTGGGAACGTTTCGGCGCATTCGTGGATGACAACTGGATCAACTTCTTTCGGACGTTCCAGATGTCGATGTTGATTTTTATCGGCTTCTTTATACTGCTGACGATCATCATCGCGAACACACGCTATGGGCGTTGGGTCTATGCCATCGGGTCGAACGAACCCGGCGCACGTCAGGCTGGCATCAACACGCCGCGCTATACGCTGATCACCTATATGTTCTGTTCCTTCTCAGCCGCACTTGGCGCCCTGTTGTTCCTTGGCCGCGCGCCTTATGCAAAATCCGACTACGGACAAATGTGGGAACTGGACGCCATCGCAGCTGTGGTCATCGGGGGTACATCGCTCTTTGGTGGGCGTGGCTCGCTATGGGGCACGTTCATGGGCGTGATCCTTTTGAAACTGATCAACAACGGTCTGACATTGGCCCAGCTAGACACCTTCTGGCAGATGGTTGTGACGGGCCTGATCATCCTTGTGGCGGTTGGTCTTGATATTGTGCGCCAGTCCGGGAACCCGGAAAGCGTGCGCAAGCTACTGGGGGCGATTGCGGCTGTCATGGCCTTCCTTGCGCTGATGACGCCGGGTGCAATTTTCCTGCGGGCAAAAATTGCGGTGCTGGAACACAATGCATCCGTCGACTTGCGCGAAGCGGGTACACAGCTGGCCGCAGGTCAAAATGCGCGCCTTCTATCGCCTGATGAGATATCGCAATTCCAAACGGCTGCGTCGTCAAACCTACTGGCAATGCTTCTGCTGTTGGCCCTGTTGATCGCTGCTTGCTTTGTCGTGTTGCAGACTAACCGCGTGATCAGCTTTGTCCTTGCTGCTACGTTTATCGCAATGATCGTGCCTTTGATCATGATGGGCTATCAGATCACGGTGCCTTTCTTGGTGCTTGGGGCAGCGGCACTTCTTGGCAGTGCCTTCGTCCATGCCTTGTTCGCAAAGGCACGTACATTGGACGTGAATGCAGCCTGATCCGGTCATAGCGATCGGTGGGGAAAACCTCATTGATAGCGTGCAGAGCACCTCACCTGCGGGTGATGTGCTCTGCACAGACAATCTGGGCGGATCGCCCTACAACGTCGCTGTTGCCTTGGCACGACAAGGTGTGGCGGCACATTACCTTACCCCAATTTCAACTGACAGCTTTGGTCAACTTCTAGCAGAGAACTTGACCCGTGAGGGTGTAATTATCGCTGCCCCGCGCAGCAATGCCGCCACAACCCAAGCCATCGTCACGCTTGAAGATGGCGTGCCGCACTACCAGTTCCTGCGCGACAATACCGCCGAACGTGCGGTAACGACCAACTTGATCGATACTGCGATGCCAAAGACGGCCAGCCATTTGCACGTAGGCTCGCTGGCTTTTGCAGGAGGTGCGGATGCTGATGTGTGGGAAACGGCGTTTCACGCCGCGGCACAACAGGGCCTCACAACCTCTCTTGATCCAAATGTGCGGCCATCCTTGGTTGATGACCCAGATGAGTTTCGCGCACGATTCCGCAGGCTGCTGTCCTCCGCGACGGTGGTGAAACTTAGCGACGAGGACATTGGCTGGATTTATCCAGACCTTTCCATTGACAACGCAATGACACGCTTGCGTGAGGAAAGTCAGGCCGCGCTGTTTGCGCTGACCAAAGGACCAGACGGCGCAGAACTTTGGGCAACAAACGGACATGTGGCGCAGCCCAACCCGAAAATTGATGTGCTGGTCGAGACAATCGGCGCAGGGGATACGTTTATGGCGACGCTTTTGGCCCAGCTTGCCGCCCACAAGCAGCTGTCGCATGGTGCCATTGCGGGCTTGGAACTTGCCGCATTATCTGGCCTATTGAAACGATGTCTTCACGCGGCCTGTTTGAATTGCGCACAAAGTGGATGTAATCCCCCGACAACGGCTGCAATTGATGGTGCGTTGGCAAAGGAAACGACATGAAACTCTATCTCGATACCGCCGATACGACCGCATGGGATGATCTGATGCCGACAGGCATGTTTTACGGGATCACGACCAACCCGCTTTTGGCCGTGCGCGCGGGTCTTGATTACCCCAACATCAATTGGTCCGACATGGCGGCCCGTGCCCGCGATCTGGGTGCAAAGGAGTTGCATGCGCAAGTCTTTGGGCCAGCGGAAACCTATGTCGATTGGGCTGGCAAAATTTACGATATTGGCAAAGCCGCTGGTATCGACACCGTCGTTAAAATCCCTTTGGTCGAAGAGTCCATCCGCACCACCCCTGCCATCAAAGCGCTTGGGGGCCGTATTCTGATGACGGCCTGTTATGACGCCAAACAGATGATCGTCGCCAAGACCCTGGGCGCTAATTTTATCGCACCCTACTTTGGGCGCATGATGGAGGCGGGTCTTGATGGCGAAGGCAGCTTGGCGGCTATGCTGGCGATGAACACGGGAAGCACGGATCACTGCGAAATTCTGGTGGCGTCGCTGCGCAACGCGGCGCAGATGGTCACCCTTGCCCACCAAGGGCACGACCATTTCACGATTGCCCCAGCGGTGGCACGTGATGTCCTCAAGTCGTCGCACAGCGTCCAAGCATTCGAAGATTTTGAAGAGGCAATCGTGAAGTCCCCATAATCGACCTGACGCCGACTCTATAGCAGTTGAATGAGGGTGACCTGGACAATCTCTTAAAGTCCTTGCCCCGACAGCGAATGGCCGGTCTGGTGACGCTGCTGCGCAGCGTTACGACCCTTTACGAATGGCGGCTACCGACGAACATAGGGTCGAAGGTATACCGAACAGACGGCCCCCGTAAGCGTCGCCACCAGAGCCGCCAATAGACCCAGCAATTCAAGCGGGCCTGTCGCTGAAGCATAAAGATCTGTCCCAAGCAGCACTGCAATGCCAAGCAGAGACAGTAGAATTGCAAGCGTCTACGCTTTGCTGATGCGCATGTGGAAAATCATACGCTCGAATGCAAGCGTGGCAAGCGGGAGTGCTGCGAATACAAACGACACACGCGCAGAGGATGCAAGGAAGACGGCGACGTTTAGCATTGCAATGAGAAGGCCGAATTGCCCAATGCCAATGATTGAAATTGGCAAAAGATCACCGCGACCGATGCGTGGCTTTCGGCTGGCGATCCAGAAAGGCACGAGCACAATGCTGGCGATCAAATAACGCCAAAACCCCAATCCGGCAGCACCGGTTTTTTCCACAACCGCCTCACTTGCAACAAGTGCCGCGCCAACCTGTATGCCAGTGAAAGATGCGGCAAGGTAAGGGAGGAACCTGCGCACTAGGCACCGCGTTGCCGAACAAATTCTTGCTCGATCACTTCTGTGCCCCATTGCTTTCCGGGTGTCTCGTGGGCCAGCGTGAAACCATGTTTTTCATAAAGATGACGCGCGGCATCCAACCCTTTAAATGTCCAGAGGCGAGTGCGATCAGAGTCATTTTGGTCCACAAAGGCCGTGGCCTTACTGATCAAAAGCCTCCCGATGCCCATACCCTGCGCCCTAGGGCTGACGATGAACCACCGCAGATGACTTGCGCCTTCGCCTAGATCCTCACCATCAAGGGAGACGGATCCAAACAGGTCGTCGCCTACATAGGCGGAAAATGTGGTGTTCACAGGGTTGTCGATCCGGCCCATAAATTCTGACATTTCCGTTGCTACTTTCCGCTCGAAAACAGCGCCGAAGCCATAATTTTCTGAATAGAATGAAGCGTGCAACTGCGCCACCGAGGCGATAACCCCTGAACGGTAGCCTTGCTGCACCTCGACTTCCGGCTCAACGTCCGACGCTCGCTGGCTATCTGCGCTTAGGGACTTCGCAAACAGGATAAGACCTGTTTCGATCTGGGTGACATCGGTTGCCGATAGAACATCCAGAGCGGAACGAAGTTGCCGCCGCGCAAACCCTTCGACTTCGCCAAGCAGGTTTTTCCCATCCTTCGTTAACGAAAGAACGCGGGACCGCTTATCATTCGGGTCAGGTCCAACTTGGATCAGATCTTCTTTCTCCAGCTTTTGAACAAGACGGCTCACGCTGGATTTTTCCAGATGTAGAAGCGCGCTAAGGTCACTCGCATTTGTCACTGTGCCATATCCAAGCTCGATAATCGTATGAACTGCCGACGGAGATAGCTCTGTGCCAGCCAATCCTTTCTGCATAAAGCCAAGGTCACGCACGATATGCCGTGCAGCGGAGCGTATTTTGTCTATACGGGGTGTTGTAAGGGTTTGGTTCATAGTTGCATCATACAACCAAATTCAAGCTTCGTCTAGCAATAGCCGACATTCGCTGCATCGCAAAAATTTGGTAATTTGGGCTCTTAGTTGCCGTTCGCTGCACAGTCCACGAAGGTCCGCTCAGGGCCGAAAGTTCCTAAAGTAACTCAACCGCCTCGCTCAACTGCTCAGAATTGACGTCGATGTACCTCTGCGTGGTGGATATATGTGAATGCCCAGCCAACTCTGCAAGCAAGCGCACTCCTACGCCCTTGTTGGCCAACCTCGTGATGTAAGTGCGTCTTCCCGAATGGCTTGAGGCATCTTTCAGCCCCACTGCCTTGTAGATGTCCAGGAACAGTTGGCACATTGTGTTGGCTGAGAAGTGCCCGCCTTTCTGGCTCACAAACAGTGGGCGCTGTGGGTCAGTGATACTTGTGCAAGCACTGTATTCCAGCAGTGCCTTACGAAAGCGCTGATTGAGATACACCGTGCGCGTTTGCCCACCTTTGCTTTGTGTCGCTGATAGAATGAACTGGCTGCGAACGTTACCTTCCTCATCAAACACATTGCCCACGGTAAGTGCAGCAATCTCCTTGGCCCTCAGCCCTGCATAGAAGCTGGTAAGGATGATGGTCTCATCACGCACTTGATGCCGACGACTGCGCGTATACTTTATCACCCTGCGCAGCTGAGCCTCATTAAGCGTTTGTGCTTGGCGCATTGTGCTATCCCCTCAAAACCTAACGTTATGTTAGCTTTGAGTATAAAGTCTGAGGTATTGGTCTTCCTACCGGAAAGACGCCTTGCCTGAAGCGTATATTTTACAATGACTTACGCAATAATCTCATACTATGCATGTTCTATGAGGTTTTGGGCTGTGTGATTGCGCTCGTGGTTTTGCCAGCGCTCGTTGCAGCGCAACAATGCATTGGTTGGGTGTGTTTGAAGATCTAATAATGACGTTACAGTCTTACCGCCTTACTGGCCATTACGGTCTCTTCAATCAGGTCGATCAGATCTCGCGCGCTGCCATCAAAGCTCTGCAGCATCATGGCGACGTCTTGGTGCGTGGGGTTAAGTCCTTCTGATTGAAGAATGCTGAGTGCACGAAGGATCCAGTCAGCGTTTGAGGGTGGAGCTAAATCAATCACGCGGAACCTGCTGAGAAGCGCACTCATAATACGGCTTTTGTGATTGGTCGTGGCCATAAAGCGGATCAGATGACGTTTAGCATCCATGAACTCCCGAAACTTTGGCTGTACGTTGCGCAAGTCCATCTCATCAATCTCGTTGATAACGATCAAGGCTCTGTCAGGATTGGCGAACATCTGATGGTTCACCTCAGCCATTATTTTGGCTTCATAATCTTTACCGAGGCTGGCAGCGTTAAACTCCCAGTGCATGTGCTGGATGTTAAGATGTTCAAAGTAACTGTAAGCAATCACACGGGCAGCTTCTGTTTTGCCCGCACCGGGAGCACCTGCAAGCAACAGCGGCTTTGAAGGCGGCTGCGTACAGTATTGTTGGATGACAGCTGCATTGAGTGGGTCTGCAATGACCAAATCGTCAAATGTGCGTGGCAGGTGTTTGAGGTCAAATGACATACTCAAATCCTTTCGATCTATAAGCATTGAGTGGGGCAACATGCAGCTGCCCCACTGGGTGTGCGGTGTCAGCCGTAGGTGTGAGACACAGCACCGTTGGTGTGCGCTGATACTGTTGCATTGGACCC
>Ga0209094_1000418_pt1 | contig 31593 bp, 35 predicted proteins | sample COGITO_mtgs_1004_2_FD_184790 | JGI IMG/M metagenome (GOLD analysis project Ga0209094, IMG submission 184790) | Pelagic marine microbial communities from North Sea - COGITO_mtgs_100430 (SPAdes) (version 2) | ecosystem: Environmental > Aquatic > Marine > Epipelagic ... | reverse complement strand
TGTAATAAGCTATTAAAACAGGCATTTGCCATAGCAAAATCAGGATTAATATATGATGACACTTATAGAAGTACTTTAGTGAAAAATTAATGAGATTTTACTTGTTTTTTACCACAGTACTTTGTTGTGCGTTCGTGCTTTTATTTCATTATTTATAAAAAGTTGTTTATCTTTTTTTTTCAATAAATTTTTATTTAAAAGTTTAGAAAACCATAATGAAAATTCTTTGGCTCCTTGACCATTCATATGTTGAGAATCTCCATAATTAGAATAATTCATATTATATTTTGATAAATCTAAAAATTCAGTATGACTAAATTCTGATTTTATTATCTTTTGATATTGATTTTCAGAATAATTATTATTATAGGCTTTTAATGTAGGTGTTCGAATTAAAAAAACTTCTATTTTTTTAGAATTTAAAAAAGAAATTATTTTTTTAAGAAAATTAATATTTGTTAACGATGTTTCAAATTCAGATTGTATTTGGTTACCAGTTTCAGGTGCTTTTTCTAATTTTAAATCATTCCAGCTGTATCCTCCAATTTTATTGGTGTAATTGTAATTAGAAGATAATATCTTCTCAAAACTTTTACGAAATAAAACGCTTGTTGCTTCAATAAATAATTTAGGATTTTTCGTGAAAAGTAGTTTTATTTCGTTAGTTTTTAAAAAAGGACTATAAATATGAAGTCTGTTAGACATTTTATTTCCCCATGTCCAATTATCCATTTCTCTACTAAATTGATTATTTGAGCATTCAATTAATACAAATTTAATTTGAGGGTTTTGTTCTATTATTTTCCTTGTTTTTGCTAAAGTGTATAAGTAAGATTCAGCTGCTCCTGATAAATTTTTTGTGAAAGGTATTAATGTATCATTATAAGCTCTTTCAGGATGTGAATGACCAAGAATTAAACTTTTTACATTTGAATCTAATTTAAAATCAGCTTTTGTATTTAAAAAACTATTAATAGATATAAAAAAAATAAAAAAACTTAAAAGTCCAAATAAAATAAATAAGCTTAAACGTTTAATAAATAACCTCATATTTTAAAATTGAAAATAAATAAATTGTTGTTCTTTTCCTCCATAGGAAAATATTAATAACATAATGAATATATATAAAACCCATCTTAATAAATAGAATTTTTTATTAGAATTAAAAGTTAACGCATGCTTATTATTTCGACCTCTCCATTCTATAAGTAATAAAAATAATATTAAAAAAGGCATATTTGATGGACGTATTTCTGGAATAGAAAATAATGAACTTGAGAATATATCAGTAATATATTTTATGGCATGTTCAACATTATTTGCCCTAAAAAATATCCAAGCAAAAACAGTTAGCCCAAATGTTAATGACATTGATAAAAATTCTTTAACATTTGGGAAGTATTTTCCTCGGGCTACTATACTTAAATTATTTCTATTGTTATTAGTAATAAAAATAGGCAAGAAATACAAAGCATTTAAAGCTCCCCAAACTATAAAAGTCCAATTTGCTCCATGCCAAAATCCACTAACAATAAATATAATAAAAACATTTCGAATTTTATTCCAAGTTCCTCCACGACTACCTCCTAAAGGAATATATAGATAATCTCTGAACCAAGTGGAAAGTGATATATGCCAACGTCTCCAAAATTCGGCAATGTCTCTAGAAAAGTAAGGGAAGGCAAAATTTTGTTTCATATTAAAACCAAATAGGCGAGAGGTTCCGATAGCTATATCTGAATATCCTGAAAAATCTCCATAAATTTGGAAAGTAAAAAATATTGCTCCAAGAACTAATGTACTTCCAGAATATTCAGATGAATTGTTAAAAATAATATTTGCATATTTTGCGCAATTATCGGCAATTACTATTTTCTTAAATAATCCCCAAAGTATTTGTCGCATTCCATCAACGGCTTTTGAATATTCGAAGTGTCGTTTTATATAGAATTGAGGCAGTAAATTTGTTGCTCGTTCAATTGGTCCAGCAACTAATTGTGGAAAGAAACTTACAAATGCAGTAAAAGCAATAAAATCTTTAGTTGGTTCAAGTTTTTGTTTGTAAACGTCTATTGTGTAGCTTAATGTTTGAAAGGTGTAAAAACTAATTCCAACAGGTAAAATTATGTCTAAGGAATTTGCGTTTATTTCAGTTCCAAAAAATGAGAAAGCATTAATAAAATTATCAAGAAAAAAATTATAGTATTTAAAGAAACCAAGAAATCCAAGATTTACAAAAATACTTGTCCATAATAGCATTTTTCTTTTAGTTTGATTTTCTTGTTTTGAAAGACTAATTCCAATTAGATAATCTACTATTGTACTAAAAAGGATTAATGATAAGAATCTCCAATCCCACCAACCATAAAAAATGTAACTTGCTATTACAATTAATAAGTTTTGTGATTTTAAATTTTTATTAGTGATAAACCAATAAAGAATAAAGATAATGGGTAAGAATATTGCAAAGTCAATAGAGTTAAATAGCATTCTTTTATTCTATATGTTTAATTTGTTCGCGATTTTTCGGCATGACGCACAACGGTTAGTATATGAAAAGTAGGCGATTTCGAAGCACGAAACTTTCAGTTAAGCACATAGTTTGATACGAACCAAAACCTTTGATTTTATAACTATTTCGCCTATTTTTTATATACATTGTTACCTGCTGGCTTTCTTTAATTCCGTTATTTCGTTATCCAATTTTATAATTTCTTCTTTTGTATTATTCAGTTTTTCTATGTCAAGATCGAACTCCTTATAATTTTTTTCAAAGTATTTAGCTTGTTGCATTTTTAAGTATTTCAATGGGCTTATTGTTTGTTCAGCAGTCAATAAGTAAAGTATTGAGATAACAATGGGAATTAAACTTAAAATAAATGTATACTGTTCCATAATATTCCAAGTGAAATAAAATATAGAACCAATTAATAATGCATAATACCCTAATATTACAAGAATAAGTCTTGTTTTAAGGTTTTTATACTTTCTTTTTGCTTTTTTGTCAAGAGGTTTTTTCTGTCGTTCTAAGGTTTTCTTTAATGCCTTTTTTTCTTTTAAATGGTCTTCTTTTGCTCTCAGAAATTGCTTTTCGATATCTTTCTTAGATTCTAACTCGTCAAGTAATTTTATATTTTCTATTTCTTGTTTTTGAGCTTTATTTTTGAAATGACTTTGTTCTTGAACAAATTTCTCTAAACTATCCTCTGTTATTGCATTTAAAACATCTTTTACTGTATCATTCTTAATCTCTTCAGGTTTTCTTACTTGATTACGAAGGTCAATTATTCTAGCTTTTGCTTGTTCTTCTGTAAGCTTCCCATTTTTATACTCACTTTTTAATTCTGTGAATTTTTCGCCTACATTCTCGTTTAGAACTTTAGAAAGTATGATTTGCGATTTGGTAATAATATCGAATGACTTTGGAAGTGTTGATTTACCAAAACCTTTATTGAGTTTAAACCAAAATTTATTAGTAAGAAAGCTTAAATGAGAAGCCAATGGAACAAAACCTTCCTCTTTCATTAAATCATTCCACGCAACTTTTAATGTTGTCGAATTACCTGTCAGTAGTAAATATTTGATATTTTCAAAGTTGTTAGAATTCGCTTCTTTTCTTCGGATTGAAACGTAGTTTAAGAACCTTAAAAAAGGTGCTGCATCCTTTTTTAATTCCTCGCTAACTTTGTCAATAATGTCTTGGCTAACAATATTGTAGTTGTGATTTTCGATTTCGAAATAATCATTATAATTATCTTCTTCTATACTTTTAGATTTAAGTAATGTATAGAAGTCTGACTTTTTTTCAAGAATATCACTTGCCCTCTCACATCCATTAAGAATTGAAACCATTGCAGTAACGTCAGGATTAGGTTTTTCATTCCCTTCAAGCAAATATTTGGCTTTAGTAAAAAATCCTTCTATATCATTTTTTACATCTTCAAAGTACTTTAGTTTAATAAGTTTCTTTTTGGCTTTTAGATTTATTTCCCTAACGTATGAGAAAAAATCGTTTGCTAAATTTTGATATAACTCTCCATTATATCCTGCTAAATGAAATAATATCTCTGTATCAATAAAAATAGTTAACTCTGTTCTCCAAGTTCCTAAATCATTAAGATTGTTATTGTATTTAATACCACTATATAAGATGACACCTTCTCGAATTAAATTTAGTTGATTTTTAAAATCCACATTTGATTCGTTTTCAAGAATGTAGGAAGTTATATATTCAATAAATTCATCTCCATTATTTATGTCAAGAAGGAATGAGCAAAATGAATGTGATACTTGTTCCTTCTCTTTTAAAGATAAATTAGATTTTTTTTCAGTTTCAATGAATGTATAAAGACTTTCAATTATTGATTCATTATTCGATTGAATATCTTTTTGCTTGGTTTCGATATTCTGATTATTGATTTTAGTAATATCGGTTACTAAATAGTCTCCTTGTTTCTTCTCTATAAAACTTAATCTGCCTAATGCTGTTCTAACAACTGCTTCTGGAATGTCAAATTCAAAAGTGTCATTTAGAGTGTTAGTGATTTCATTTAAACTAAAACTATATAAATTCTTTAATTTAATAAGGTCGTTTAAGAAGACAGAAATAATACCATAAACATCCTTTTCAGAATTATACAGTTCCCTAAAAACAGCTAATGAAGCAAGCAATCTATTGTCTTCTTTTATTTCTCTCATATTTTTTAAATTCGTTTTGTCAGCTTGCAGGTAACGGTTAGTATATGAAAAGTAGGCGATTTCGAAGCACTAAACTTTCAGATAAACACAAACTTTGATACGAGCGATAACCTTTGCATTTACTACTGTTTCGCCTATTTTTTATATACATTGTTACCACCAGTTATTTATTCATTAGTTGTATTATAATCCCAATTATTCCAATTGACAAGCATAATGGCACAAACAATTTTGTGTCAGCTTTCGCAAAATCAGTATGCTTTATTTTCTTGAAAAGCCCTACATATTTAAAATCACCAATTGTTCTTAAAATAAAAATAGTAGGAATTATCCAACCTCCATAAGTAATTATCCAATTAGGAACTTGATTATTGAATATACCTGTTTTCACTAAATATAATAAGCCAAATGAAATTAAGCCAAGAGCAACAATTGCTGTGGCAATTCTCGGTGGTTTCATTGCTTTTTCTCCATTTTCTTCAGTTGGTAAAGCATTATTTATACCCCATTTTCCGCCAAAAAGCCAATAAAAATGGATGAACCCTATTGTAGTGAAAATTGCAAATAAGGAAATAGATAAAATAGTTTGAATCATATTTCTGCCAATTGAAAAATTAGTTCATTCTGTTTTCTATTAACTGAAGTAGGCGTTAATCTTAACATTTGATTACGTAAACCAATTAATATAGGATTTTTAAGATGTGCCATTTTTCCAACAAGCCAACTTGCTTTAACTACTTGATGTGCTTTTGGTAATCTTAATTTTTGATATTCCGAAAATGCTTTGGTAATCTCATATTTGTGTAAACACTCTGAAAGCACAAAAGCATCTTCGATAGCCTGACAAGCACCTTGCCCCATATTTGGGGTTGTTGCGTGTGCTGAATCTCCTATTAAACATACATTATCTTTAAACCAAATGTCTGTTGGTTTTAAGTCTGAAATTTCGGCAGTGTTTATATGTTCTTTTTTCGTTGATTTTATAATGTCTTTAATTACTAAATTATAATCGCCAAAATATTGCTCTATATTGTTGATAGAAAATTCATTCGCGTTTTTTTTGAACGATTTTAAAGCATACCAATAGACTTTATTTTCTGCAATTTGAACAAAACCAAAACGTTCGGCTTTTCCCCAAGCCTCGTTCAATTCGTTTCTAAAATTTATTGGCAATTCATATTCTGTAACTCCTCTCCAACATATTTGATTAGCATTCCGAATGCTATTGTTCGGGAATAATTTTTGTCTAACAACTGAATTAAGTCCATCAGCTCCTACAACGGTTGAGGATTGAATTTGTTTCCCATTTTCAAAGTTCAATTCGTATCCATTTTCACTTTTAACTATTGAAGTAAGTTTGTTGTTGAGATTAATTTCGGTTGTTTTTAATTTGTCAATCAATATCTTTTGTAATTTCCCTCTATGAATTGCGATGTTTTTTGTGTTGTGTTTTTGCTCAAAATAGGACAAGTCAATTTTCGAAAGTGGTTTTAGATTTGATTTGGTAATATTCATTGAAGAGATTGGATTTCCATTTTCCTCAATTATTTTTCGTAATCCTAACTTGTCATAAACTTGCATTGCGTTATTAGCTAAAATTATTCCAGCACCAACTTCTTTTATCTGTTCGGCTTGTTCAAAAATCCTTGTTTTTATTCCTTTTTGCTCAAGTGCAATTGCTGTCGTTAATCCTCCTATTCCTGCTCCAATAATATCTATGTTCATAAAGTTCGTTCTAATTGGTGGTAACTTGTTTATATACGGAACTTTTATCTGCCTATCACTCTTTTTTGGGGGGATAAACGGAAGTTTAGTTATGTATAGGCTACCGTATCACTTTTATAAATCATCAAAAGGATTTTTATTTTTTTTAATTTCGAGCCAACAGCCTTTATAAAGAATAATCCTCCTCTTTACAGGTCTTTATTTCCGAACAACTGGAACTTTTATTCTATTTTATCACTAAAATAAGAACGAGAAACAACAAACAGAAGCAAAGAGTAGCTATTTAGATGAAATGGGTTTTTTGTATGGTAAGAAGAACCTAAACCCCATGTTTACTCTGTAAATTTGGTTACAAGTTATTGACCTTTTAAAGTTTTTTAAGCAGGTTTACAGTGATTTTTTTAGGAGTGAAGCCTATTTTTTATTAATTTTAAGTGCGATTGAGAAAAAGAAAAATAGTGCACAAATTGTTATGAAAAAAATTGTGATGACGGCATTCGTGCTGTTAATTTCCTGTATAGGAGTCTATGGGTAACATAGTATCAAAGGAACGATACTAGAAGGGATGTCCAAACAACCTCAAAATTTATTTTAGTATTTATAAATACTTCTTTATTCATAAGTAATTTCTTCGCCGTTAATTTCACAAGCAATAGCTACACTTTCTGCAAATGATATACCAAGCCTACTAATTTCCCATTTTGCTATAGCCCAATCTGAATATACATTAATACCACTCATAGCTGAAGCCGTTGTTGTAGCATCAGAACCAGCTTTCCATTCTGTAGTTATTTTTAGATTTGAATCTTTTCCATTTTCTGAAATCACTATAATCATTCTTTGAAGAGTTGATTCTCCAATATCTCTTCCCTCTGTTGTGATATAATGTCTTTTTTGATCATCTTTAAAAATCCTATGACCTCTTGTTAATAGTATACTATATACTTCTTCATAGAGATTGTCTGCCGAAATGTTATGTTTTTTAACATTGATAATTCTAACACCTTTAGGGATATCAGTTAAAATTTTTTGTTTCACTCCACTTATTGACGAAATCATAGAAACACTAACGCAGCTTTGCATAAAAATTAATACAAAAATTGATATTCCTGTTTTTGTAATAATATTTTTCATTTTCATTTTTTTTAATTTAAAGATTGTCTAAAATTAGATTTTAATTACTGGTTAATATGGATAACAAACCTTTTATCATAGGTTTATATAAGACGGATAATAGAATTCTTTGTTTTCTTTTCTCTAAGGTATAAACGAAAAACAACTAACAGGCATAAAGGATATGTATTTAGATGAGGTGGGTTTTTTATAAGATAAAAAGAGTATAATGCATTTAATTAGTCTTAGTGTATGGTTATAAATCACTTACCTGTTTAGGCTTTTTAGGTAGCCAAAATTGTTTCCAATGGCATCCCTTTTAAAAAGTGGGGTGCATTCAACCTACATCGATATCTCCTCGTATTCAGGAACTGCTTCTATTGCCTTTAAATATTCAGGAACTGGGAATACTAACTTTGATGGTACTTATGAACTCGATCAGATTTTGATACATGCTAAAAAGTAGGGAGAGTGGTGTTTTTTTGAAGCTTCCTTTTCTAATATTGATTAAGGGCAGTTGGTTAGGGTAAGTGGTTGTATTCAAATGCGCCAATATCCACTCCATTTCCCAAGGGCCTGGTGGTACCATTAAAATCTGTTGAAGGGGCTCCTTGTAAAACTCCCGCATCAATGCAAAGAGATGAGGCTTTCAGGCGATAGTCATTATTGCAGATACTGACAAAATTTGGATCATGGGTTGTTATATTTGATCCACTTGGAGTATTGAACCAATTATTGTAAAAATTGGAATATTCGAAATCAAAATTTAAAGGATACCAAGTGTGTTGTTTATATCCAGTCCTATAGAAGTTTTCCACGTTTATAATAATACTGTTGATCATTTTATTACCATTGTTTTCACGATCACAGGTAAATAAATACTTTCCCCCATTAAAAACACAATTCATAAAAGTATTATTTTTTGCTGGTGATACCTGATCATAATAGAAAAACGAAATCTGTGCCTCACTAGGGTTTTGGAAAATACAATTTTCAAATACATTATAAGTACCTGAATTTTGTGCACCTCCATCTTCGCTGGTATCCAAAAAATAAACCGAGTTTTCGGCATTAATAGATTTACAATTTTTTATTGAATTGTGACTAGCGCCATCTCTTATTACAAAACCACAGTTGATAGCTAAACTATTTTTAATGATGTTGTTTTTTACCCCTCTGTGCCTCAATTGATAACCATCTGAACTCATTCCTTTTGAGATACAATTGATTATCAGGTTATTTTCACAGTTGCCTTTCAAGCTAATACCATGACCACTATGGCCTAATTCACCAATACGTTCGGTGTAGCACTCTTCAATTACATTATTATTCCCCTCCACATGTATGTAATAATCCATGGCACTTTTATATCCTGTTGTATTGTCATCAGAATATATTCTACAGTTCCTTAGGGTTTGATTATCACCCATGATAGATATACCCTCTGCACAGGCATTTAACACAGAACAATTTTCGATTGTGTTATTACTAGCAAGCCAAAAAACGATCCCCTTTCCATGATAATGTTCATTTATATTTCCAAAATTCATGGTGTTGATATTGTCTATTTTAAGATGATGCCCATTTTTTGCAGAAATACCATCTCGATAGTTTCTAATCTGAAGGTTTTTAACAATGATATGCTTTCTATTCTCTAATGTTATGGCTGTCCCTGTTGTCCTGTCTCCACCATCAAGTAAGGGCATCACACTAGCATCAAGGAGGTCTCCATATATCCATTGAAGATCTGGATGATCACCGGGGGTTGACCTATATCCTTCAAAGGTAATTTGATTAGAGCTCGTACCGCTTGTTTCAAATACAACATATTCATTTCCGTAATCTCCTGCTTTTATAAAAACAGTATCTCCAGGAGATACATCACTTCCCGATGAAGCAGCATAAGTGATGGTTCTCCATGCTGTTGAAATTGTTGATCCATCATTAGAGTCATTTCCAGAGGTGGAAACATAATATACGTTTTGAGACACCATAGCTAGTGAACTGGCGATTGATAAAATGCTTAAAAAGATTGTTTTCATATTTTTTATTTTTGCAAACAATAACAGAACCCCAGAGATGTTTTATAGATTCTTTTTTTTTAAAGGAGTCTTATGTATTCATTTATCTGTTCCTTGATTTTCTAAAAAGAATCTAAATGTTTTTTTTTTTGCAATGGGTTTGGCCTCCCACTTGTTTCATAGAACACAAATTTTTATTACGAAAATACGGATGAAAAAATATCAACACAAGTAAAGAACATATATTTAGATGAAATGGGTTTTTTATAAAGTTGGAATAGCATAATGCGTTTATTTACCTTATTTTTTTCATTTTTTTAGGTTGTAGAACGGTTTATGTAAGAATCGTAAGGGATTAAGATCCTCTCCTTTCTCTTTTACATTCTAAATATTTTAGTCTCTTCATTATTGGTCATCACATTTACAGAAATAGAGACTTTTAAATCAAAATTATTACGATAATAAAAAGTTTTTCTACGATTACTGTAAGAGATAGTGGCTTCATACTCTTTTAATTCATTCATTAATGAATGTACAGATTGCTTGTTAATTCTTAGTAATTCTGACAGGTCTTTTGGAGTGCCTGTATTTTCCTTTAAAATTAAATTATGCAATTGTTGTAAACGGTCTAGGTTTTTTAAGTTTTTCATAGCAATATTGTTTATTTGATCTTAGAAGAAAAAGTAAGTCTTTTATTCTAGGGGGGAGTCTTGTAGAAGTTCAAATCCGATACTTGTAGTTTTCTTGAACGGTGTTATGATCGAAACGAAGCGTAAAAAGATGCTTCCTTTTCGGTTTAACATTCAACCAATACTGCTTCAACTCTTACTCCTGATTTTTTTACTATTTCTTATTTCGTGTATTCGTTTTCTGAGGATAAATTTGCTAAAATCCCAATAAAAAAAAATTATATTTATAATACTTCTCATAGTTTTGTCTTTTTAACACCAACACTCAGATAAAAGTGTGTTTTAATCTGTTTTGTAGATTGTTGATCAGCATCTTGATTTTCATATTAGGGTCCTCTTTTTCCGATTTTAAGGAGCATAATTTTATAGATTTAATTTTTGTGCTGTTGCTTAAACTGCTACTAATTAAGCACAGTATTGTGTGCTAGTGATTCTAGTTTGTATTCCATATTGTGTTCGGTTTCTTTAGCCATTGTTTTAGTGTACAATAGTTCGATAATATGCAAAGACATGTCAATACCCGCAGAGATCCCCTCTGATGTGAAAATTTTTTCTGATGACTGAACAAATCTTTTTTTGGGTTTTGGGATCCCATTAGAAACAATCTCTTTTAAGTGGTTGTAAACACCTCTATGTGTACAATAAGGTTTACTGTCTAATAAATTTAACACAGCAAGTAATCTCGCACCAGAACAAAAACTTAACGTAAAAGTAGTTGCTTTATGGATTTTATTAATCCAATTCAGTGTTTTTTTATCTGCCATTAGCCTTCGGGTTCCTGCCCCTCCTGAAATGATTAAAACATCAATTTTTGGGACATTTAAGAATGAATATGACGGCTTCACAGACAAACCATTGACTGCGTTAATTGAAGATAAAGTTTTTGCTACTGTAAACACGTTGAATAGGGCACGGTTTTGTAATTCAGAACAAATAGCAAATACCTCAAAAGGTCCAGCAAAATTCGGAACGTCAGCTTGGTTAAATATTAAAACACCCACATTTAGTTTTTTTTTCATAACGTTTATTTTAGGTGATCGTTTAGAGTACTATTTGTCATAATACTCGTTCGATATTATGAGAAATAAGAACATCAGGAGTTGGATTAGGTTCACATAAAGTGATAACTAATAACCCAATCAATAATCTTGAAAGTAGGTGTAAGTATCTCATAGATTTTTTTTACTTATAATAATATGAATAAAAAACAATGAACGAAAGTAAAGAGCATATATTTAGATGAAATGGTGTTTTTATATAGTAAAGAAACATAATGCACTCATTTAAATAGAATTCTATTTTTAATAACAATTATTATAAGAGAATTTCTACTCACTAAAAAGTAGAATAGTTTTCAATATCTACTGAAATAGGGGGTGAAAAACTTAGAGAGAATTTTAAATTAGTAAAAAATTCCGCACAATTTCTATAATCAAGTATAGAAACGATACAACATTTATAATGATGAGAAGTACGAGTAATTTCTGTTTTAAGTTTTTCATACGATCTTTTTTTTATTTCTGAAGTACTTGATTTCTGTTGTTTTTATAAAGTCAATATTTTTATTTTTAAAGCGATCTGGTAATAGAAGTATATGAACCTCTCTTAAGTTTGAAAGGATTTTTATATTGGTATCTCTTAGGCACAAGGTATTACCAACAGTTTTTAATTTTCCTAAATCATCAATATTACTGTATCTTAAAGTGATTGTTCCTCCAATTTTTTTAATGTTCCCTAGAGAGGTAAGTTTTTGAGCTTTCAAAATCCAAAAATCATTTTTAACATAGTTTAGTTGACCTAAATCTATCAGATGATTTGAATTTATTCCAAGATTTCCATAAACTCTTTTCAAGCACCCTAGTGAACTAATATTATTCCCTGTAATGATAAAGTTTCCCTTAAGACACCCTTTTTCATTGATAAGACTATTGAATTTTTTTTGAGTACAAATCGTTAAATAATTATCTTCCATATTTTTTTTAATAAAAATACAGGTAAAAAAATCATTTGTCAATCACTGAAATTAGTGAAATTTCATCCTCACTGTTTTTGGGATATTTTCCTCACTGTTTTTGGGGTGTTTGAATTTTTTGATCATGAAAATCAGGAAATTAGTGCTGTTTTTTGTAGGAATTCAGTGATCAATCCCATACGGTAATAAATAAAAAAAAGATATGTACTTTTAAAACTGATTTTTATGAGATCTTTTTTATTTTTACTTTATGAAAAAAATCGAACATATAGGGATTGCTGTAAAAAATTTAGAGAAATCCAATAAATTATTTGCTTCTCTTTTTGGAGAACCTAGTTATAAAATAGAAGAAGTTGCTTCTGAGGGTGTAAAAACATCTTTTTTTGCTTCAGGACCTAATAAAATTGAATTATTACAAGCCACAAATCCAAACAGTCCGATTGCAAAGTTTATAGAAAATAAAGGAGAAGGAATTCATCATATTGCATTTGCTGTTTTAGATATAGAAGAAGAAGTAAAGAGGCTTCAAAATGAAGGTTTTGTTGTCTTAAATGAAATCCCAAAAAAAGGAGCAGATAATAAGTTAGTTGTATTTTTACATCCAAAATCTACCAATGGTGTTCTTATTGAATTGTGCCAAGAGATCGATTAATTAAAATACTGTCAAATACATACGAATTACTATCTTGCAAGTCTAAAAATTATTTCACAAAATGTCCTCCAAATTTGATACTTACCAAAAACGACGACTGAAATCTTCCTATTTTTCAGTAGTGATTAGCATTGCTCTTGTTCTTTTTATGGTCGGAGTACTAGGATTGGTTGTATTAAAATCGACGATTATTGCAAATAGAGTAAAGGAAAAAGTTGCAATTACGTTGTTCTTGAAAGATGATGTTTCCCCAAAAAACAGAAATGATTTAAAAGCATTTATCCAAAAAGAAGCTTTTACCAGAAGAATAATATACACGAGTAAGGAAAAAGCAGCCAAAATTTATAGCAAAGAAATTGGGGAAGACTTTTTGGATTTCTTAGGGAATAATCCTTTAAAAAATGCGTTAGACATTTACTTGAAGGCAGATTTTGTAACTCCAATAAAAATGAAACAATTAGAAAAACAGTTTACAAAAAATGCTTTTGTAGCAGCGGTTTCTTATGATAAATTATTAATTAATCTTTTAACAAAAAATATTCAGCGAATCAGTTTTTGGCTACTAGTTGTGAGTGGATTTTTTGGTTTAGTAGCCATGATTTTAATAAATAGCTCTATAAGGTTGTCTGTGTATTCAAAACGATTTAATATAAAAACCATGCAAATGGTTGGGGCTACGAAAAGCTTTATCAGAAAACCTTTTATATGGAGAAGTATAAAACTAGGAATGATAGGTGCCTTTATAGCACTTATTGGATTGTCATTAGTTGTTTATTATTTAGATATACATGCACCAAGTTTAGAATTAATTAACGATTATATGACACTGGGGTATTTAGTTGGGGGGGTTTTAATATCGGCATTTATAATTACTTGGGTAAGTACTTTTTTAGCAACACAACGATTTTTAAATTTACAAACAGACGAACTTTATTATTAGTAATATGGAAAATAAAAAGACACCAAAAAATACTTTTTTATTTGGTAAAAAAAATTATGTAATAATGATCATTGGTCTTGTTTTTATTACACTAGGCTTTGTATTGATGTCAGGAGGTGGAAGTGATAATCCCGCAGTTTTTAATGAAGAAATATACAATTGGCAACGAATTCGTTTAGCACCAACTTTAGTAATAATAGGTTTGGGAATTGAAATTTATGCAATTTTAGTTAACCCTAATACATAAAGATGAATATCATAGAAGCAATAATTTTGGGGATCACTCAAGGTTTAACAGAGTTTTTACCGGTATCATCTAGTGGGCATTTAGAATTGGTAAAAGCAATTTTAGGAGACACTTCTGTGCCCGAAGAGAGTTTAACTTTTACGGTAGTCTTACATTTTGCAACTGCATTAAGTACCCTAGTTATTTTTAGAAAAGAAATTATAGAGCTATTTAAAGGATTATTCCAGTTCAAATGGAATGATGAATTTAAGTTTTCATTAAAAATCATCATTTCTATGCTTCCTGCTGTAATTATAGGCTTGCTTTTTGAAAAAGAATTAGCATCTTTTTTTGGAGGAAAAATATTATTAGTTGGATGCATGTTATTGTTAACAGCGTTGTTGCTTTTACTAGCAGATAAAGCAAAAAACACAAACAAAGAGGTTTCATTTTCTAATGCGGTACTCATTGGTATTTCTCAAGCGATCGCAATGTTGCCCGGAATTTCTAGATCTGGCGCTACTATTTCTACATCGGTTTTATTAGGAGTAGATAGAACTAGAGCTGCGAAATTTTCATTTTTAATGGTAGTTCCATTAATTTTCGGGAAAATAGGGAAAGATGTTTTAAGTGGAGATTTAAACTTTCACTCCTCCGAAATAGTTCCTATTTTGGCAGGTTTTATTGCTGCTTTTTTAGCAGGGTTATTGGCTTGTAAATGGATGATTTCTTTAGTAAAAAAAAGCAATCTGTATTATTTTTCAATCTATTGTTCAGTTATAGGAGTTATTGCGATCGGCTACGCTCTTTCAAATTAAAAAAACATTAAATTCACCCCACATGACTGAGGAAGCTTTTAAAAACGGTCAAGTTTTACTGATAGATAAACCACTTACTTGGACTTCTTTTCAAGCGGTGAATAAAATCCGTTGGCATATCAAACAATGTTTTGGAATAAAAAAAATTAAAGTTGGCCATGCTGGTACATTAGATCCGTTAGCAACTGGATTGTTAATTATATGTACAGGGAAGCAAACCAAACAAATTCATCGTTATCAAGCCCAACTAAAAGAATATACAGGAGTATTTACCCTAGGGGCGACAACACCCAGTTATGATTTAGAAACTGACATTGACAATGTATTTCCAACAGCACATATTTCAGAAGAATTACTTCATGAAACAGTACAGAAATTTTTGGGAGATATCGAACAAAAACCTCCGATTTTTTCTGCAATAAAAAAAGAGGGCAAACGTCTTTATGAGCTCGCAAGAAAAGGGGAGACAACAGAGATTAAAGCGAGAACAGTAACTATTTCTGAATTCGAACTAACAAAAATTAATTTACCTGAAGTAGCATTTAGGGTTGTCTGTAGCAAAGGAACCTACATTCGATCTTTAGCATATGATGTTGGTTTAGCTCTCGGGTCTGGAGCACACTTATCTGCCCTGAGAAGAACCAAAATTGGAGACTTTTCCGTTGAAAAAGGGCTAACGATTGAACATTTTATCAAAAAGTTAGCAATCAGTTCAAAAAACCTTTTGTAGGCTGGTTCGTTCTTTTTATGCTGTATACTTCGAAAATACTAAACGCTTAATGTTTTTGTAATGCGATGAGAAATGCCAGTTAATATTTCATAGGAGATCGTTTCCGTAACATCAGCAATATGTTGAATCATTTCTTGAGTATTAAAAATAATTACTTCTTGCCCTTCTGTACAATCTATTTCAGTGACGTCAACCATGATCATGTCCATACAAACGTTGCCAACAATTGGTGCTTTTTTATTATTAATGAGCACAAATCCTTTTTTATTTCCTAATTTTCTAGACAAGCCATCCGCGTGACCAATAGGAATTGTTGCAGTTTTACTTTGTTTATTTGCTGTAAAGGCCCTATTGTAACCAACAGTCTCTCCTTTTTCTATGGTGTGAATTTGAGAAATAATAGATTTTAAATTGTGTGTGTTTTTAAGCAGCGCAGTTTCTTTTTTATTGTTTCCAAAACCATACAGACCAATGCCAATTCTAACCATGTTAAACTGGGCTTTTGGGTAGTTTATAACACCAGAGGTGTTCAGCATGTGAAGCATTGGTTTGTAGTCTAAATTTTTATAAAATTCTGTTGAAATTTCATTAAACCTGTTAATTTGATTCTTAGTGAAACTTTGCTCGTTTTTATCTTCGCTTGCTACTAGGTGAGAAAATAGATAAGCTACTTTTATATGAGTTGTTTCTTTTAAGAGAGTAATTATTTTAGGAACATCTTTAAAGTGAAAACCCAATCTATTTAAACCAGTGTTAAACTTTAAATGAACCGGGTAATTCGACAATGAATTGTCCTCGGCTAATTTTAAAAAGGCAGTAAATATGCTAAAATTATATAAATTTGGTTCTAGGTCAAAGTCAATAATAGCTTGCAGGTTAGGTATTTGAGGGTGAAGAACTAAAATCGGAGTTTTTATATTAGCCTCTCGTAGAGCGATTCCTTCACTAGTGTATGCAACAGCAAAATAATCAACTTTATCTTTTAAAAATTCAGCAATTTGAAGAGCATCACTTCCATAACCAGAAGCTTTAACAACTGCTAAAATTTTAGTTTTTTGGTTTAGTTTTTGTTTGAAATAATTTAGATTATGAACCAAAGCATTTCCATTAATTTCTAAAATTGTTACATGATTATTCATCTGTAATTTTTTTATTTCCAGCTTCTTTTTCATTTTGCTGATTTCTCAGTGCCTTGTAATAGGCTGCCCTACTCAGAGGTTCATATTCTTGGTTTTCCCCTAACATTACTAAATTATCATTAGAAGCTTTTCTAAAACTGTAATTCGCTAAGTTTCCTGTATGGGTACAAACAGCATGTACTTTGGTAACATACTCCGCGGTTGCCATTAAAGCAGGCATTGGTCCAAAAGGATTCCCTTTGAAATCCATATCTAATCCCGCTACAATTACCCGAATTCCTCTGTTGGCCAAATCGTTACAAACAGCAACAATACCATCGTCAAAAAATTGTGCTTCATCAATACCCACGACATCTACATCATTTGCGAGCAAAAGAATATTTGAGGCAACAGGCACCGGAGTCGAACGAATTCTATTGTCATTATGAGAAACTACTTCTTCTTGATCATATCGAACATCAATTGTAGGCTTAAAAATTTCAATACGTTGTTTTGCAAATTGTGCGCGTTTTAACCTTCGAATTAACTCTTCAGTTTTACCAGAAAACATGGAGCCACAAATAACTTCAATCCAACCAAATTGTTCTGTATGATTTACTGTATTTTCAAGAAACATTTTGTAATTTTAGGCTTTAGAGTATTAAATGTACGTTTACATTGATTTTAACAAATTTATGAATATTTACGAGTAAAAAAATAACTTCAACATACAACTTATGCACAAAAGATTAGAAACTGATTTAATAAGTTTGGCACATAGCATTCTACAGATGAAGAATAAAGGGGATGTATTTGCTTTAAAAGAAAAATCGAGGGTAATTTATGAGAAATTATCATTATTGGCATTTGTGGAAGAATATGTGAATACAACTCCAGATAATGAGCTATCAAAGAATGAACTTCTTTCTAAAGTAGAAAAAGCATTAGAGTTAAAAGAACTTAAAGTAACGGATGAAGCACCTGTTTCTGAAATTGTAACAGAGGTTTCTGAAGAAGAAGTTGATACAGTATTGCAAGAAGCTGATCTAGTATTGGAGGAGGTTGAAGTCAATGAAGAGTTGCCGTCAGAGATCAATATTGATGCAATTATAGAGCAACCCTTTGACGAATTAGAAGCGTTATTGTCTTCAGAAGAAGAGGCTTTAAAAGAGCCGGTTTCTGACACTTCGGACAGTGATAAAACTAAAACAGTCTCCTTAGAAGAAGAATTACAAGACACCATTCCCGTAGACGAAATAGCTACTTTATTCGATTTACCAGTCCCAAAATCTTTAAACGATACATTGGCAATAAACATACAAATAGGTTTAAATGATCGAATTGCTTTTGTCAAAAATCTTTTTGATGGGAGCCAAGAGGACTTTAATAGAGTGCTTTCTCAATTAAATACCTATACTTCAGAAAAAGAGGCTATGAAATTTATAAAAAAAATGGTGAAACCAGATTATGATTGGTCTGAACAAGCAGAGTTAGAAGCACGATTTTTAGAAATCATAGAACGCAAGTTTATTTAAAACTCTCAAGTGAAACCCATTTTAATTCATACCCATTTTCATAAGCGTAGAACTGGAATAACCAGAAGCGTTGAAAATGTACTCCCTTTTTTTAACAAAAAATTTGAAACCTATATTTATGGTTTCAATGTAAAAGGGAATAAAATTTCGTTTGCAAAATTAAAATCATTGCTGCGTTCCGAAAGAAAAATCATCGTTCATTGTCATAGAAATAATGAGATCATACGCATGCTTTTCTATCGTTTTTTAGGAGCAAAATTTACGCTCTTTGCAACCCGTCATGCAGAAACAGTTCCTTCTGGAGTTACCAAGTTTTTACTTAAAAAAGTGGACAAGGTAATTACACTTATAGAGAGCATGAGTGAACATTTAGGAATATCAAATACCATTGTTTCTCATGGAGTTGATGTGCATTTATTTTCACCAAAAGAGGAAGTTAAATTGCCCCATATCACTCAAGAAAATATTATTTTATGTGCAGGAAGAGTTCGAAAAGCAAAAGGTCATCTTACTCTAATGGAAGCAGCTAAAATTTTAAAGGATCATAAAAAATGGGCTTTAGTAATAGTCGGAAAAGTTGATAAACCACTTTTTTTACAAGAATTAAAAGCAATAGGAGAAAAGAATGGAATAAAAAATCAACTGTATTTTATTGATGAAACCTCTGAGATTATTTCGTTTTACCAAGCTTCAAAAATTACAGTGGTGCCTAGTTTTTCTGAGGGTTTTTCTCTGGTAACAGCAGAAGCAATGTCTTGTGGTTCTTCTGTGATTGCAACCAAAAATGTCGGTGTTCACTCTTCGTTGATATCACATGCTAAAAATGGATATTTGTTTGAGTCTGGAAATGTTTCTGAATTAGAAAATTTATTATTACAATCAATTAAAAAAGAAATTCCGCTTTTAGGAAAGCAAGCTAGAGAGGAAATTATTGTAAATTGGAGTGCAAAAAAAGAGGCAGATCATTTAATGGAGCTATATGAATCAATAAATAATTAGATGAAAAAAATCGGAATTTTAATTTTTTTTAGTGCTTTTTTACTGAGTTGTAAATCAACGAATGTGATTCCAGCATACAGCGAATTCACAAAACCATTAGCACCAGACTACAATAAAGAAGAAAATTGGGCAGTTCTTCCAGGAACTTATTCAAAAGAATTAAAACAGTTTTCATCTACACAAATAGACACATTGCAAGCAGATGTTTTTTATGTTTATCCTACTCTAAATACTGAAAAAGAAGATCTGCGATGGAATGTACCCATAGCGGATAAAAAACAGCAGCAGAAAGTAGTAAACAAAGCCATATTGTTTCAAGCTTCTGCATTTACCACTTCGGGAAAATTATATGTACCTTATTACAGGCAAGCTCATATTCGATCATATAAAATGTTAGAAAATGGGGGTAGAAAAGCGTTATTATTAGCGTATGCTGATGTTAAAAAAGCCTTTGAAACGTATCTGGAAAAATACAACAATGGGAGACCTATTCTTATTGCAAGTCACAGCCAGGGTTCAACGCATACCAAATTTTTATTAAGAGATTTTTTTGATAATAAACCCCTACAAAAAAAATTAATTGCAGCCTATATTGTAGGGACAGTTATAAAACCTGATCTATATACGACCATTAAACCAATGAAGAATCCCAACGAGGTTGGTGGTTTAGTAGGTTGGAATACCTTTAAAAAAGGAGCATATCCCAAGAAAAAAGACTTTTTTAAAGGCAGTGTGACAACCAACCCAATTACTTGGAATGGTGAAAGAAACACAGTATTAGAGCAGCATAAAGGGTTCTTGTTTACGAATAAAAAACTGTACAAAAAGGCCTTGAAAATAGAAGTTACTGATGGACTAGTTTGGAGCTCAACCCCAAAATTTCCAAAACGGTTTTTCATGTCCTTTATTCAAAACTATCACGTAGGAGATATCAATCTTTTTTGGCAAGATATTCGAGAAAATGCAGTTTTAAGAACAAAAACTTGGCAAGAAAAAACTAATTAATTGTAGCTTTTAATTCCTCAATTACTTTTTTACTATTCCCAATAAAAATTTCGTTATCAACGATAAAAACAGGTCGTTTTAAAAAGGTGTATTCGTCTAAAATAAGTTGTCTAAAATCTGTTTCAGATAAGGATTTACTTTTTAAATTCATTATTTTATAAAGCTTTGCTCGTTTATTAAAGAGCACTTCATAACTTCCAGAGAGGCTGAACATTTCTTCTAATTGAGCAGGAGTAATAGTGTGTGCTTTTATTTCTTGTCGATCAAAACCATCAATCAGAACTTCTTTCAAGATTCTTCGACAGGTGTCACAAGTTTGTAAAAAATAGACTTTTTTCATTATTTATAATGGTATATTTACCAAACAAAATTACATATAAATATGAAGATAGAATTCGATGTTTTAAAAAAATCTCGTTTGTTAGCTATCAAAGAATTAGATGGCTTGACATTAGATCAAATGCATACAATCCCAACAGGGTTTAAAAATAATATTGCTTGGAATATTGCGCATTTAGTAGTTACGCAACAATTATTGCATTACAAATTATCAGGTTTAGATTGCTTGTGTCCAGACGATTTGATACGTATGTACAAAAAAGGAACAGCTCCTACAAAAACCTTCACAGAGGAAGAGTTTGACGAAGTAAAAGAGTTGTTTGTAGGCTTGCCAAATACCTTAGAAGAAGATTTTCAAGCAGGAATTTTTCAGAATTTTATTGAGTATCCTACCAGTGCAGGATATGTTTTAAACTCTTTTGAATCTGCAGTAGTATTTAATAACTTTCATGAAGGAATTCATTATGGAATTATCCGGTCTATAAAAAAGTTTATTTAACCAGCTTTTTAGTAAAAGTTTAGATGATAAATAATACCAAATTCAATATTTATGGAGTACTCATTAGAATTGGTTCCTGCAACTTTATTAGGAATCAAACCATCAATAGAGTCAGAAAAGAAATATTGATATGACACTTGTGTGACCAAATCAATACTTGAAGATATCTTACCTACAACTCCTATTCCTGAACATACCGATAAAGCTTCACCAACTCCAAGATCTAGGGTGTTTTCTTCAGAATACCAAGTCGGTAAAAGTGTTCTGTCTTTATTCCAGTCTCCTAATTCAGAAGTGACCCCATTTGTGTAAAAGGAATACTTAAAACCAAAAGTAAAGAATGGATTCAGATACATATTATAACTATAATCATTGCGGTCACTCAAGGGTTTAAGAAAACACTCCAAGTTCAACCCGACGTCAAACATTTTTAAGCTGCCTTTCATAGCTCTTATTTTTTCACCTTCAATATTTTTTTTTTCGGCATAATGACCTCTGTGAGAAAAAGTACCATTACTTAAGTATTTAATTTCTGTTTTTAATTTTAAATGATCGAGTATTCTATTTCTTACTCCCCAGCGTGATGTGTTTTCGTTAAAACTGAGATAATGACTTAATGACAAAGAGGTACCGTTGTTTGTGAAATGGCTAGAATATTCTTTAGTATTCCCATAATCTGATTGTAAGTTCGTGGATCCAATAAAGAGGCCTACATCATGATTAAGGATTTGAGCATCAAATTTATGAACGCATAAAATGATAGCAATAATGGTTATTGGTATTAAATTTTTCAAAATATAAGGGGTATAAGGGGTTCTTTTTCAATTTTTTACGCAAGTTACAACATTACAACCTATTTCCAAAATTTAATATAAAGAATCAATTATAAAAATATTACCGTCTAAGTAATAATTAGCCCGTAACTTTAGTTCTTCATCGAAGTAAATAACTTTCTCAGGCTGTTGTTTTAATAAGTAATTTCCGGTGTCCCAACGATTGTTTTTATTGGTATCTATAATTGCTCTTACAAAGTATGTTTTAGGTTCTAAAAAATCAAACCTTATTTCTTGGGATTTTGAAATTAATCTTCTTTCTACAAGGTTATTTTTATCTTTTCCTTCTAGAAGCTCAATAATTAGATTTTGAGAAGTCTGATTTTCAATTTTGATCGTAATTCTTCCATAATCCTCAGTTTCTTTTGAGTTAAAATTGTAGGCTAAGGTGTCATTTTTTTGATTAAAGAGATCAAAAAAGGCTTCGGGTTGTATCTTCAACGAATATTTCTGTTGAGGTTTTTTATTAAAAAGGATTGCAATTTTATTCTCTTTTTTAGAGATATAACTGGAATAAAAAACAGCTGTTGTATCCTTGTCTGTGAGTTTTATTTTAGAGGTGTCAATTTTCACAATTGGGTTGTTAGCCTTAATAAAAAAGGTGTCTCTGAAGTGAATTGTTCTTTTAATAGAGGAATTAAAAATTAATGAATCTATTTTTTTCTTTCGTAATTTTACCGTGATTGTATCTATAATTTTTTGGTTTGTAACGATGAAATTCAATGAATCAGTTTCAAAAGGGGTAAACCAGTAATTTAAGGTGTCTTTATTGATCTCAAATTTGGAAATATTTTTAAAATTTTCAGGTACTTTAGAGATTATTTTTATCTGTAAATCCTTTGTTTGACCCACGTAACCAAAAGCTATTTTCCCTTTAGAGATCTCTTTTGCACGTTTAAACTTGTAAGGTTGTATCTCTTTAAATAGGACAATTGGGTTTTTAAGAATACTATCTTTTGGCAAGACAATAGTATCTGTAGAGAAGCCGATTTTATCTTCTTTTGAGTTGAAAAGGTAGTCGTTTGTAACTTCTTTTAGAGCCGTTATTAAGTATTTTCCTTCTTTAAGATTTGTAAAATTAAAAGAGGATGAATCTAAAGTACTTGTTACATAGTTTGGCTTCTTTTTATAAATGATAGAATCATTGAAAGAGCTGTCTATTTTGTACAACAAAATATTCGTACTCTTTGGGCTTTTATTTAAATACGCATCCTTAATCTCTCCCGAAATGGAAAGAGAATCGATATAAGTTCCTGTTGAGAAAACATATTTAAAACTTTCTAAACTATTTCCTTCATTATTGTCTTCAATAGCATTTCCAAAATTTATGATATAGGTGTTGTTGTCCTTAAGTGTATCTAAAATCTTTAGGGTTAGAGATTTGCTTGCAGATCCCTGTGGAGATATTAATAAAGGATTTTTTAATGGAGGGGAAACGATCAGCTGCTTATTTATATTCTTAAGCTTAATAAATTCGTTAAAGTTTAATTTTATTTCTTTATCATCAAAATTAATAGTTTTGTAAGGAGGATTTGCTGTAACAAATAATGGAGCATTTTCATCTTTTGGACCTCCTTCAGGTCTTCCTGTTCTAGCACAATTAACTAAAATTAAAACTGAAATAACAAAAAAAATAAATCTTAAAATAGGTTTCACGAAAAAGAATTTTATACAAATTAACAATATATTTTTGATTTAAAAACTATAAATTTCACTCTGTATACGCCATTGTTAAAATACTAATCTTTACGTTTTTAATTTTTTGTAATTCTTTTGCACAAGCTTCTATAGTGGCTCCGGTAGTGATCACATCATCAATTAATAAAATATGTTTGTTTTTTAATAATGAGGTGTTTTTTAGACAAAACGTTGTGTCTATAGTATTAAAACGTTCAAAACGAGCTTTAAAAGTTTGAGTTTTTGAGATGGTTGTTCTCAATAAAATATGTTCTAAAAAGGGTTTTTTTAAATGAGATCCTATTGTTTTTCCAAATTTTGAAACTTGATTATAACCTCTTTGTTTTCTTTTTTTTGGATGTAATGCTACAGGAATTATATAATCGATATCATCAAATTGATTGTTTTTTTTGAGAATTTCACCAAACCAATTTCCTAAGAAAATTCCTATTTCTTCATTTCCTTTGTATTTAAGAGCATGAATGAGTTTTTTTGTAATTCCTTCTTTTCTGTAAGAAAGCAAAGTAGTTGCTTTTTCTAACGGGACTCTACCATAAAATATTTTTGTTATTTTATTTTCGGAATAATTTGTGTCGTAAAACAAGGGGATGTCATGTCTGCAAAACGTACAGACTGTCTTTTCATTTTCAGTCAATAAATTTTCGCAATTAGCACATAATTTAGGATAAAAGATCCTAAAAACATTTTTTAAAACAGTCATTTTTTTTCAGCAATTCACCTTAAATATACATAAAAATGTCTGTATTAAATAATGGAGACTAGCGCTAAAAAAACTTGAAAGATTTTTCTTGAAAAAAGTTCTCTAAACGTGTATATTTGCCCTAATTATGTCAAAACAAGAAGATCAGTTTAAAAAAGTTTTATCGCACGCCAAAGAATACGGTTATGTTTTTCAGTCCTCTGAAATATATGATGGATTGAGTGCTGTGTACGATTATGCTCAAAATGGAGTTGAGTTAAAAAAAAATATTAGAGAATATTGGTGGCAGGCAATGGTGCAAATGCACGAAAATATTGTGGGTATAGATGCTGCAATTTTAATGCACCCTACCACCTGGAAAGCCTCTGGTCACGTAGATGCTTTTAACGACCCTCTTATAGATAATAAAGATTCAAAAAAACGCTACAGAGCAGATGTTTTAATTGAAGATTATTGCGCCAAAATTGAAGGTAAAATTAACAAGGAAGTTTCAAAAGCTAAAAAACGTTTTGGGGATGCTTTTAATAAGGAAGAATTTATCTCTACTAACGGAAGAGTTGTTGGTTATCAAGAAAAAATAAATTCAATTTTAACAAGAATGGGTAAGTCTCTAGAAAACGAAGATTTAGCCGACGTAAAGTTATTGATTGAAGAATTAGAGATCGCAGACCCTTTAACAGGTTCCAGAAATTGGACAGATGTAAAGCAGTTTAACCTCATGTTTGGAACCAAACTTGGAGCCTCTGCAGAAACAGCGATGGACTTGTATTTACGTCCAGAAACTGCCCAAGGAATTTTTGTTAATTTCTTAAATGTACAAAAAACCGGAAGAATGAAAATTCCTTTTGGGATTGCTCAAACCGGAAAGGCTTTTAGAAATGAAATAGTTGCAAGGCAATTTATTTTTAGAATGCGAGAATTTGAACAAATGGAGATGCAGTTTTTTGTAAAACCTGGAACTCAAAAAACATGGTATGAGCAATGGAAAGAAACCCGTTTAAAGTGGCATTTGTCCCTAGGAATGGGAGCAGAAAATTACCGTTTTCATGATCATGATAAATTAGCGCATTATGCAGATGCCGCAGCTGATATTGAGTTTAATTTTCCTTTTGGATTTAAAGAATTAGAAGGAATTCACTCACGAACAGATTTTGATTTAAAAGCACATGAAGAGTTTTCAGGTAAGAAATTACACTATTTTGACCCTCAGGAAAATAAAAGTTATGTGCCTTATGTCGTAGAAACTTCTATTGGATTGGACAGAATGTTTTTAGCAGTTTTTTCTAACTCTTTACAGGAAGAAGCCCTAGAAAATGGAACAACGCGAACTGTTTTAAAATTACCAGCGGTATTAGCTCCTTATAAAGCTGCAATTTTACCATTGGTTAAAAAAGATGGCTTGCCAGAAGTTGCTCGTCAAATCATGGATGATTTAAAATGGGATTTTAACGTGTTTTATGATGAAAAAGATGCGGTAGGAAAACGTTACAGACGTCAAGATGCAGCAGGAACTCCTTTTTGTATCACGATAGACCATGATACTTTAGTGGATAATTCTGTGACAATTCGACATAGAGATACGATGGATCAAAAGAGAGTCGCTATTTCTGATTTAAAAGAAATTATCAAAAAAGAAGTCGCTATAAAAACTTGGTTACAGAAAATGTAATTCATTTTAAACAAAAAAAAGCTGAATCTCTTCTAAAGATTCAGCTTTTTTTTTGGTCAAAATTGACTTAGTAAACAGTTGCTTTTTTAGAAGCCTCAGAGGCTTTGTACATCTCACCACCTGCAATTCCATTGATAAAAGAAATCAATTCTTTATTTGAAGTTAATTCTTTATTAAACTCTATGTTAGCAATGCTATCTTTAAAGATAACTTTTGCATTAAGAACTCCTTCTTTTTTTGACAGTTTAGATTGAATTGTTTTTGCACAACCAATTTCGCAAGTCATACCAGAAATAGCCAGTGAAACTTGCTGTTTGTTGGCAACTGAAGTAGTTATTGTTGTTGCTTTTTTTTCCAAATTACAACTTGAAATTGCAAAAGAGGTAATTACAAGCAAGCAAATGAGTTTGTATACGTTCATGTTTTTAACTATTTAATTATTGTACAAATTTATTAAGAATATGTCTTATATCTAAAGTTTTATCGGATTTTTGTTCGATATTATATAGAAAATGAACAAACAGCAGCAAAAGTGGCTTTATTTAACCGTACTATCGATCGTATGGGGAAGTTCTTTTATTTTAATAAAAAAAGCTCTTTTAGGGGTAACGCCTGTTCAACTGGGTGCTTTAAGAATGATATTTACCTCCTTTTTTATGTTTCTTTTTGCTTTTCCTTCCGTTAAGAAAATTCAAAAAAAGCATTGGAAATATTTATTATATACAGCCTTAACAGGGACTTTTATACCAGGTTTTTTATTTGCATTTGCCATTTCAAACATAGACAGTTCTATTGTTTCTATTTTAAATTCTTTTACGCCATTAAATACCTTAATCTTTGGAGCGTTGGTTTTTGGATTTGCGTTCAAAAAAAGGCAATTTACGGGGATCTTAGTTGGTTTGCTGGGCACATTAATCTTGATTTTAAAAGGAGCTGATTTACATCCGAACCAAAATTATTGGTTTGCTTTATTGATTATTATTGCCTCGATTGGGTATGCTTTTAATGCAAATTTGGTAAAAAAATATTTATCAGATTTAGATGCCTTGGCAATTACTACGGGAAATTTTTTATTATTATTTATTCCTGCAATTATCGTTTTAAGTTGTACCGATTTCTTTACTTCTTTTGAAGCTACACAGGTTAGATTAACATCGTTAGGTTATATCGGAATCTTATCGGTTGTAGGCACCGGAATTGCAAAAACAATCTATAATAAATTGGTTCAGATTTCAGATCCTATATTTTCGGCATCGGTCACCTATTTAATTCCCATTGTGGCGATTTTTTGGGGAGTCCTTGATGGTGAGACATTAAGCATTGTTCAAGTTTTAGGTGGGGTTATCATTCTTTTGGGAGTCTTTTTGGTAAATAAATCAAAATAAAAAGTACCTGAAATTTATAGATTCCGACCCTTTTTCTTTTGTATCAATTGAACCTTCATCATACATTATTTCTACAGTAGTTTCAGGGACAGAATTCTCTTGATAGCGTATTTCAAGGATTCCATTGTTTAAATCACACGCTTCAAAATGAACCCTCTGAGTACTTACAGAAAAGGAAAACATCAACGCTGAAAGAATGGCTATTTTATTAGCCTATTAATAAATTTCAATGTAGTTAATTTTTATCATGTTTTTTTGATGATATTGGCTTGTTATTTTTAATAAAACCTATTGTAGAATTATAAAAAAAACGTATATTTGCACCCGCATTTTCTATAAGAAAGTGAAAAAAATAAGTATAAATACGCAAAACTAAAAGTATGTACGCAATCGTAGAGATAGCAGGGCAGCAATTTAAAGTAGCAAAAGACCAAAAAGTATACGTTCATCGTTTACAGGGAGAGGAAGGATCAAAAGTAACTTTTGATAACGTTCTTTTACTTGACAACAAAGGAAATGTAACGATTGGCGCCCCAGCTATAAAAGGAGCTTCAGTAACGGCTCAAATTTTAAGTCATTTAAAAGGTGACAAGGTAATTGTCTTCAAGAAGAAAAGAAGAAAAGGATACCAAAAGAAAAACGGACACAGACAGTATTTAAGCGAGATTCAAATTGAATCTATTGCTGCTACTGGTGCAAAAAAATCAGTAAAAAAAGAAGCTGCTCCAAAAAAAGAAGCTGCTCCTAAGACTGAAGTAAAAGAAGTAACAGTAGACTATAGTTCTATGACTGTTGCACAATTAAAAGCAGCCGCTAAAGAGCAAGGTGTCTCAGGATATACTTCGCTTAAAAAAGCTGAATTAATTGCTGTTTTAACTAAATAAAAAATTCAATTTTAAAACCATCGTATCATGGCACATAAAAAAGGAGTAGGTAGTTCGAAGAATGGTAGAGAATCAGAATCGAAACGTCTAGGAGTAAAAATATTTGGAGGACAAGCTGCTATTGCAGGAAACATTTTAGTTCGTCAAAGAGGAACAACTCATAATCCAGGAGAAAACGTTTACATGGGTAAAGATCATACTTTACATGCAAAAGTTGATGGAGTTGTTGAGTTTAGAAAGAAAAAAGATAACAGATCTTATGTTTCTATAACACCATTAGAAGCTTAAGTAATTTCGCTTTTTTAAAAATTATAAAAATTCAAGCATTTATTTGCTTGAATTTTTTTTTGTTTTAAAACAAATGCGTTTTGTACTTTTACAACTATGAATTTGTTCTATAACGTTGTTGTTTGTATTACTTCTTGGTTGCTTCCGATAGTTGCTTTATTTAATAAAAAAATAACGCTTTTTGTTAGGGGAAGAAAAGAATCTTTTTCTAAGATTTCCGGATTAAAGAATGCAAAAACAATTTGGTTTCATGTGGCTTCTTTGGGAGAATTTGAGCAGGCAAGACCCATTATAGAAGAAATTAGAAACACTCATTCTGAGTATAAGATTCTAGTTACTTTTTTTTCACCCTCTGGATATGAAATTCGAAAGAATTATAACTTGGCAGATGTTATTTGCTATTTGCCTCTGGATTCTAAGTCCAATGTAAGAGAGTTTGTAAAAGAAGTAAACCCTGTGATGGTCCTTTTTATAAAGTATGAGTTTTGGCCCAACCTTTTGAATGAATTAAAAAAGAAAGAGATTAAAACAATTTTAGTGTCAGGAATTTTAAGAAAAAATCAAATTTTCTTTAAATACTATGGTGGGTTTATGCGAAGATCTTTGCAAGCTTTTCATCACTTTTTTGTACAAGACCTAACTTCTAAAGAATTGCTAAATTCTATCAACTTTTCATCTGTCACGGTTTCCGGTGACACCCGTTTCGATAGGGTGTCAAAGTTGTTGTCACAAGAGAATACCCCAGATTTTATCAGTGATTTTAAAAACAATCAGTATACAGTAGTCGCAGGGAGTACTTGGAAAGAGGATGAAGAATTATTAGTAAATTATATCATTAACAAGGCATCAGCAAAAGAAAAATTCATTATTGCACCACATAATATTAACAAAGACGCCATTTTAAAATTGCAAGAAGCGCTTCATAACAAAGCCATTTTGTTTTCTGAAAAAGAAGGGAAAAAGTTGTCAGAATATAAGGTACTTATCCTTGACACAATAGGTATTTTAACTAAAATATACCCAGCTGCAGATGCAGCGTATGTAGGAGGAGGATTAAGAACAGGGTTACATAATATTTTAGAGCCTGCAACTTTTGGAATTCCCATAGTCATTGGGAACCAATATAAAAAATTTAAAGAAGCCATCGATTTAGTGGCTTTAAAAGGATGTATTTCCATTTCTAATCAAGAAGAGTTTTCAAGTATTTTCATCAAATTACACGCCGATGAAAATCATAGAAAAACGGTTGGGGAAAAGAACAAACAATACATTCAACAGAATCTTGGGGCAACAAGATTAATTATGAACTACTTAAAAACAACATTATAAATATGGATTTTATATTCGAACCCTGGCCCTGGTATGTTGGAGGTCCGTTAATAGCAATTTCATTACTGCTATATTTTTACTTTGGTAAAAATTTTGGAGCCTCAACAAATTTTGAAACACTCTGTACCATGGCAGGAGCAGGGACCCTCTCAGCGTATTTTAAAAAAGATTGGAAGGAACGTGATTTTGCTTTATTATTTGTAGTTGGGTTAATCATTGGTGGGTACCTCTCTTCGGTCTATTTAATTCCGAATCAATATATCGATTTAAACCCAACAACAGTCAACGAGTTAACCAACATAGGGTTTTCAAATGTAGGCACTCAATATTTTCCAGATGAAATTTTTGGTGAAGAGATTTACTCTTCTTTCAAGGGATTTTTAATTCTTTTAGTTTCAGGATTTCTTATTGGTTTTGGAACTCGCTATGCAGGAGGGTGTACTTCTGGACATGCAATTACTGGATTAAGCAGCTTACAATTTCCATCTTTATTGGCGGTAATTGGTTTTTTTATTGGTGGTGTAATTGCTACTTGGTGTATAATTCCCTCAATATTTTAAGGTATGAAAAATAGTAAATTTTTAGTATTAGGAGTATTTTTTGCAATTGTTTTAAGTAAATCTCAGGCAATTTCATGGTACCGTTTTTATGAGATGTTTAAATTTCAATCTTTTCATATGTATGGAATTATCGGAGGAGCAGTTGTTATCTCAATGGTTTTTATGCAGTTATTCAAAAGAGGAATTATAAAAGATATTCATGGAAATAACATTTATCCCAAACAAAAGAAAAAGGGGTTTGTAAGGACCCTTTTAGGAGGGACATTATTTGGATTGGGTTGGGGAATTTCTGGAGCTTGTGCAGCTCCAATCTTTATAATTCTTGGGTTTAAATTAATTCCTGCAATACTCATACTAATTGGGGCGCTTATAGGAGCATTTATATATGGACTATTGAGTAAGAAATTACCAAATTAAATGAACAAATTAAAAGACAATTTTGGAAGACAAATTAATTATGTTCGATTTGCAGTAACAGATCGATGTAATTTACGTTGCCAATATTGTATGCCTGCTCATGGAATAGATCTTGCTCCTAGGCAAGAGTTACTTACTTTTAAAGAAATGTATCGTATCATCCGTGTATTGACAGAGTTGGGAGTAAAAAAAGTACGTTTAACAGGGGGAGAACCTTTTGTTCGGAAGGACTTCGTGGGTTTTTTAGAAATGTTATCTGATAATGATTTGTTAGATGTGATCAATATTACAACAAATGGCGCTTTAATTTCTCCTCATATTGCTAGCATTGAAAAGTTAGAAAAAGTAAAAAATATCAATTTAAGTATTGATAGTTTGCAACGAGATAAATTTACAAAAATTACTAGAAGAGATGTTTTTCCTGAGGTGTATAATACCCTAGAACTTCTTGAAAAAAGTAGTTTACATTTAAAACTGAATGTTGTTGTTCAAGCAGGGGTTAATACAGATGAAATTTTAGATTTTGTAAGACTTACAAAAGATAAAAATGTTGCAGTTCGTTTCATAGAGGAAATGCCTTTTAATGGGAAAGGGCAGCGAAAAATGACTGAGAATTGGACATTCAAAAAAATTTTAAATGAAATAAAATCTGAGTTTAAAGTTTCTGAAGTTAATTCAGAACCCTCGTCAACCTCAAGAAATTATAAAATTGAAAAACATACAGGAACCATAGGAATTATTCCTGCATTTA
>Ga0209094_1000411_pt1 | contig 31856 bp, 28 predicted proteins | sample COGITO_mtgs_1004_2_FD_184790 | JGI IMG/M metagenome (GOLD analysis project Ga0209094, IMG submission 184790) | Pelagic marine microbial communities from North Sea - COGITO_mtgs_100430 (SPAdes) (version 2) | ecosystem: Environmental > Aquatic > Marine > Epipelagic ... | reverse complement strand
TGCAAGTTCTATACTCTTAAAATAGTCCTTAATAGACAATTTCTCGAGTTTAATTTGTTTAAGGTCAAACAGTGTAGTCATATTTATTTGTCCATTGTCGGTTGGCTGTCTTAGCATTGGCTATAACGGCCGCGGGCTTTGCGAAGGGTTTTGGCTTTTGCAAAACCCGCAGATGTACGAAGTCCCGAAGGGCGTAGTACATTCGCAAAGCCCGCGGCCGATGCTCCGAAAGCCCGTAGGGATTTCGGAGCATCACGTATATATACGCAAGTTGCACTATAAAATAAATAGTACCAAATAATTTTCAATTTATTTTTTAAGTGACTCATTATAAATGGGTTATTTGCATAAAAAGGGTTGCGCATTCCGTATATATTTTATTGCGCATTGTGTATATGGAAGGTTTTTTTGGCGCTTTTCATATACAAAATACGCAATAGTTTCAATGCGCTGCTCCGCTACCCCGGTTCTGTCTCCGTTTAACCCATTGCTACCCTCAAATTTCGGATAATAAAGTTCATCCTTGCCCACTATACACCGCTCAAAATAAACTATGCGGTAGTTTCATCTTTGGTTCTAGTACCTTCCGTTGTTTCTTTACCAATGCAACTTATTTCTTTACACTTAATTTTTATCATTTTAAGGGTCAAATCCGTCTCTTTATTTAGGATACCAATCTATTTGTACATGGGCTTTATTGCTTTAAACCTAGTATCTGTTTCTTTGAGAATAGAATCTGTTTCTTTATAGCTGGTACGCGTTTCTTTGAAGGTAAAAACTTTTTCTTTGAAGATGATAACTGTTTCTTTGAGGTCTGTCTCTTGTTTTCATCCTTAAAGAAACAGTTCAATGCATTAAAGAAACGAGGCGGAGTATCAAAGAAATGCAATAGGGGTTTAAAAGGATGCCGCGCTTGCATAAAACCACAGTTTATACACCCATATAGATGAGCAAAATACGCAGAATGGCAATGCCAAGGTGCAAATGGAAACCAGCCAAGTGTATTTTAATGGTTCTGTGCATTAAAACAGGGCTCCACGGCATTGTTGAAGTCTTGACAAACATTGGCTATACCTTTCTAGTGGTTAGGTCGGCATAAACCCTGTATTCATTTATTTTTTTAATGGACTGCCATATAAATATGAATGGTGTTACCTTTGCTGCCCAATTATGAAAATTGTAAATAACGCTTACACCATTGGCAACGTTGCCATATCACAATTAATTAATGACTTTGATTGCCCACTTTATGTATATGATTTGGATATTATTAAAAAGAATTACACCAAGCTATACAATGCTTTTCCTGATGTGAAACTTAAATTAAACTACGCTTGTAAGGCATGCAGCAATATTCACGTTATGGATGAGTTGCGCAAACTGGGTGCCGGTTTAGATGCGGTCTCAATTCAAGAAGTTTGGTTGGGCTTGAAAGCAGGCTACAAACCAGAAGAAATTTTATATACCCCCAATTGTGTGAGTATAGAAGAAATAGATTTAGCAGTAAAAGAGGGTGTTAGAATTAACATTGATAACCTTTCTATTCTTGAACAGTTTGGCAACAGATATGGCAATACCGTTCCCGTTTGTATTCGTTTAAACCCGCACATTATGGCAGGTGGAAACAGCCATATTTCTGTTGGACACATTGACTCTAAGTTTGGTATTTCTATTTATCAAATGAGGCATTTAACGAGAATTATTGAGCATTATAATATCCATATCAATGGTTTGCACATGCATACTGGAAGTGATATATTGGATGCTGAGGTATTTTTAAGAGGTGCAGAGTTGCTTTTTGAAGCTGCAGAAAATTTTAAAGATTTAGAATTTATGGATTTTGGATCGGGTTTTAAAGTAGCCTATAAGGAAGATGATTTGCACATTGACATTAACAACATTGGCAAAAAAATATCTAAAAGGTTCAAAGAGTTTTGTAAAAGTTACGGAAGGGAATTGGAGCTTTGGTTTGAACCAGGAAAATACTTGGTAAGTGAGGCGGGTTATTTATTGGTGCGTGCCAATGTGATAAAACAAACTACAAGTACTGTTTTTGTGGGTGTAGATAGTGGGCAAAATCACTTATTGCGTCCAAAAATGTATGATGCGTATCATCACATTATCAATACCTCTAACCCAGAGGGTGAAAAGAGAATATACTCTGTAGTAGGATACATTTGCGAGAATGATACTTTTGGCTGGGATAGGCAGTTAAATGAAGTTAGAGAAGGTGATATTTTAGCAATATTGAATGCAGGTGCTTATGGGTTTTCTATGAGTAGCAATTACAACAGTCGCTTTCGCCCGGCAGAGGTTTTAGTAGCCAATGGCAAAGCCAAACTAATTAGAAAAAGAGAAACGTTTGAAGACATTATGAGGAATCAAATTCCGTTGGAAGAAAGCAGTACGCAATAATTCATTACAACAAACGCTATAAAAAAAGGCTGAAACTAAAAGTTTCAGCCTTTTTTTATAGGGTCAAATAAGGATTAGTATTTAACTAATTTTACAACACTGTTTCCTTTTGAAGAAACAATTTCTATTTGATAAACACCTGCAGCCCAAGTTTGAGAGTTGATGACATTGTTAGTTGATAAATTGCTCGAAGTATAAATTAATTTACCCTCTACATTAAACACATTGATAACAGAAAGGTCCTTGCCATCAACATGCACAACATCATTGGTAGGATTAGGATAAACTGATACACCAATTTCTGCAATTGTTTTAATACTTGTTTGGTCAAATTTAACAGTTTGGTTAGTCAAGCATCCGCAACCAGCGCTATTGGTAACACTAAGACTAACATCGTAGGGTCTAAAATAGGTAAACTGATGGAAAAACTCTTTTGAAGCATTGCCACCCTGTCCTTCTAAAACCCAGCTGTATTTTGTTCCAGTTAAATCCAATGCTTTAAAGTAAACACCTCTACCCAATGGACTTATAAATGTATCTCTTGCAGAAAAACCACAGATTGGTGAAGGTTCTATATTGATTGATTTGGTGAAGGATGCAGGACAACCTCCAGGAACAGAAACGGTCAAAGTAACATTGAAAGAGGAAGATTGAGAAACAGTATAAGAATGTTTTGGAACTCCATCATTGCTTGTTGAACCATCTGAAAAATCCCATAGATATGTTAAATTTCCGCTAGAAGAAAAGGAGTTATTTTCAAATGAAACATCTTTTCCTGAGCAGCTAACTGGCGCTGTAAAACTTGCAACGGGTTGTGGTAAAATATCCATAACTCTTTTCAAGGTATCAGTACAATTACTAGAAGATGTTATTGCAAATACAATATTTTTCTTACCTGTACTGGTCCATGTATGTAAATGGTTTTCAGCAAAAGAAATTGTACCATCACCAAAATTCCAATAGGTGGTATAACCTACACCTTTATCTGTAGAAGTATTTGTAAATTGTGTATTCTCTCTTTCACAGGATTTATCAATGGTAAAGTTTGCCTTTGGTCCTAAGTTTACAACAAACGGCTTGGAAATACTATCTTCACAACCAAATTCTGATACTGATTTTAACTTAATATTATAAGTGCCATTGGTAGAAAAACTGTGGGTAGGGTTTTGGTCTGTACTAACCGCTGCACCATCATTAAATTTCCAAAATGCACCAGCCGCACCAATTGGTATTGTCGTTTGATTGGTAAATTTAATAGGTTTACCGCTACAAGCCAAGCCAGATGGCAGGGTAAATTTGCTAACAGGTCTTGCAAATTGGTATGCATTGATAACCTTTTCACTTGAACATCCACCTGCAGTTGCAACAAGTTTTACTTGGTAACCGCCCGGTAGCGCATACAAATGTGCTGGAGAAGCATCAATACTGTTTGGAGAACCATCTCCAAAATTCCAGAGATAAGCGGGAGTGGATGTGGAGACTGTAGTATTGTTTTGGAAGGTAACAGGTATTCCTTCGCAAGCATTCAATGCTTTAATTTTTATCAAAGGTATTTCGCCTATGGTAATTTGTATTGTAGTATCAGCAGTATATCCATAAATGTCATTTTTAGATATTAAAGTGATATTGTATTTTCCATAAGTTGGGAATTTATAAATAGGGTTGATACTTGTAGAACTATCTAAAAGTACATTGTTAACATCTCTAAAATACCATTTATGAGACATAACTCCACTTTGAATGGTAGATTTATTGTTAAAGAGTACATTGTCACCATCGCACAGTATCATATTAAAATCAAAATTTACGACTGGTCTAGGTGCTACATATAGCCATCTTTCAATGATTGAATCGCAGTTATATGGACCCAAGTCTCTAAGTTTAATCACTATTTTAAAGATACTGTCAACTTCTGATAACCTAGGTGTAATACTTATTCTTCCAGAATCTGTTGCTGAAGGAAGAGAGGTAACAGTATCCAACATATTGATATTGGTACCTGCTTTAGTACTAATGGTTAAATCAGTAATTGCCCACTTAACTCCAAAATTGGCGTTTGTGTATCCCGTTGGTGGAGCCAAGGCATAACTTATTGTTTCTCCATTGGTAACATAATCAAAATTGGATTCAATACCAGCTCTCTGCGTTCCATTTGAATTTTTTGCTCTTAACAGTACAGCTCCAGTTGGTTTAGGGTGTATGTACATCCTAGCAATTGCACTATCAGAAACCAAGGAAAGCCTACATTTATAATGGCTCTCAGGAATAAATCCTACTATCATACCTTGACTTCCAAAAACACCAGTTGCAAGGGCACCTTCCGAAACTCTCAAAAATTCGTTTTCAAATACTGTGTCTGCAATAGATTGATAAGTTCCACCATTGCAATTTGTTCTTACAGTATTGGCAACATCATCAATTTGATAATAAAAGGAGTACCAAGTATTTGCTTTTAATTGCACTGCACCAGCAGAAAGCGCGGTAGGAGTTATCGGTAATTGACTTAAAGGGGTAAACTGTATGGTGGTATTGGTTGTCGCCAATGCAGTCCATTGAAATGAATCATATTCGACCCCATTGTGTCTTCCTTCTCTATACCAAACTCTGATATTGTAAGGTCCAAGGCTTGTGCCATTAGGAACGGTTATAGCAGCCAAAATACTATCCATAATAATGTTATACTTTGGTTTCATATTTACGAATGTTCCACGGGATGTAGGAGAGGTTCCACCACCAAAAGACCATGTTCCAGTGAGTGGTGCCATGGTATGGTTTAAATTTAACGAACGGAGACTTCTTGCATAATATTTTACAGTGTCAGTAGGATATAAGGAAGTGCTTAAAACTATAGAGTCACCAACACCAATAGTGGGAATACCATCAGGTACTTTTGACCAATAAAGGGTTGTTCCTGCCTCGCCTTTCCCTTTCAATAGGGGTTTAGAAACCCCACAATAAGTTTGATCGTTAACCGTTGGCGGTATGGGCTTTCCGATGGCAGTAAATGTATAGGTGGCGGTATCATTACCCATATTTGAATCCAAAGCATTGTTTGGTAAATAGGTAAAAGCCTTGATGGTATAATTGGTACCAGAAACAAAGTTGTAACTACCTAAATCTATGGCAGAGTCCGTAAATGTAAATGCTGGTCTTTTTGTTTTAATTTTAAACCCAGTTTGAGCAGTTCCGTTTACCGTCCATCCAACGTTTACGCTATCAATTAAGGTATTTCCTGCATTTCTCATAAAAGCAGTTACTTGCGTTGAACCAGATCCAAATACTGGGAAAAATTTGGTCATTGAAGCATCATTTCCCTTCAAATTATAAACTTGAATTTCTCTCAAAGAAGGATTAGAAGTTTGGTTTCCTGAAATCGTTAATTTAGTAATTCTAAATCTGTCAACATTCACTCTGGGGAAAGTTACTACATACTCGCATGCTTGGGATATTAAACCAGAAAAGGGAACGGAGTATGAATAGTAGTCAACCCAAGAGCTTCCATCCCAAGTTTGAATGGTTGCTGCAGAGATATAGCGGGTTTGCCTATATCCTAAAAACATCTTTATGGTATTGATGTCAACATTTGATGTAAAAGTAAACTGAATCCAATTTGTTGTATTGGTTCCAGATGCCGTAAACCAGAATTCCTGAAACTCACACTGGGATATTATTCCATTGTTCAGTTTGTCTGGAGTAAACGTGCTGGTGGCGGAGCTTGTAACAGTTGCATTAGGCGATAAACCCAAATTAACCTGTCCATAGGTTTTTAAATTGAGGATAAAAAAAACCATGACCAAAATTAGTTTAAAGTAATTTTTTGTTTTCATATCTTATGTTATTTGTCACCAAAGATAGTTTTTTTTTTCGAAAAAAAAGAATTTTGTTTGGAGATATCAAATAAAATATTGAAAGAATTTATAGTTTTTTTAGGATAAATGGTCTGCTTTCCAGTTTTTCATTCTTGGCTTTATCAATACTTCGGTTTAATTCAAACCCAATTAAAATGCAATTAGAATTAAAATACAATACAATAAGCAACGCAATTACCGCTCCAATGGAGCCGTATATTTTATTATATGCATGAATATTGTTGATATAATACTGAAGAATTAATGTTGTCAATATTATAAGAATAGTTGCTAAAATTGAGCCCGGAGAGATAAACCTAAATGTTTTTTTACTTGCTGGTGCATAAAAATAAATACTTGAAATAATTACAAACAAAGCACTCATAAGTACCAATACCTCTGCAATAAAAAATATAATTTGTATCAAAAGGTCAGGTATAAATGTGTTTTTCATTAGGTTGGTTTCTGTAAAATCAAAAAATAACAATGCAGCTCCTGTAATGATTAGTAATAAAATTACAAAAAATGTCAACCCAATGGCCAACAATCTTTTTTGAAGCAATGTTCGAGGGTATTTATTGGCAACGCTTCTATTCAATGAATTAATGAGTGTTAGCATACCATTGCTAGAAAAGTAAACTGCAGCTAATAATCCTAATGACAACAATCCACTGCGTTGATTTTTTAAGATGTCTGTTACAGTAGAGCTTATTGCAGAGAATGAAGATTGTGGTAAAACCAATTCCATATCCATAATAATTTGATTTTTCAGGCTTTCCCCTGGTAAATAGGCAATCAGTGTTAAAAGGAATAGCAATAAAGGAAATATTGAAAGAAAAAAACTGTATGCCAAAGAGGATGCTCTCAGATGAATGTCTTCATTCCGCATTGCTGTGATAAAAAAACTGCCAACGTCATACAAGGAATTTCCTTTAAAACCATAGGGTTTATAAGTTTTAAGTAGCATCAACAACCGAATAAACATAGGATGCTCTGATATTCTTTTCTTAGTTCGATTTATTATTTGCTTAATCAAAATCGCAGTGTAAATTCTTGTTTAGTAAGTGATTCATTAAAAAAAACAATGCCCATAAAATACAAATCAACTGTTGCCTTAACCGCTGGATGGTCTTTAATCGTGTGCCAAGCCGTTTGCATTCCACTTGACCAATTAATATCATCAAAAATAAGAATCGTTTGACCATGGCAATAGGGCAAAATTTGCTCAAAATATTCTATGGTAGCAGTTTTGGTATGGTTTCCATCAATAAAGGCATAGTCGATTCTTTGTAATTTGCTAAGCATATTTGGCAAAATATCATTAAATTTAGCAATGACAACTTGCGTATTGTCTATACCCAATTTATCTAAATTGTGTTTGGCAATTTCAGCCAAAGCAGTGCTTCCTTCAACTGTAAAGAGATGGCTTTCAGGCTTTAATCCTAGGGCTTGATACATTGAACTAATACCTGTATTGGTACCTAGTTCCAGACAGATTTGTGGTTGATAAAAATCAATAATGCGATAGAGTAATTTGCAGTACTTGGCGTTTTTGCCTGCAGACTGCACAATAGCAGAAAGTTTTTTTGTGTATTTTTCTCTTTCCACCGCGCCAAAATCTTCAACTGCAATAACAGCATTAGAATTGAGCATTTCTGTTCTTATTTGTTCAATTTTTTCAAAATCAGGATGGCTGTTTTCTGCATTGAGAACCTTGGTTGTAAAATCAAATAGAAATGGAGAGTGCACCGCATGCTTTGTTTTAGCACTTAAGATATATCCAAAATAACCAATTGCATGTTGTAAACTAATTGGCATTTGATTTTAACTGAACGCGTATCATCTTTATTTCTGCCTTCAACTTCTCAATTAAACCTTGGGTATTTTCAATTTTTTCTTGAAATGGCTTTAACATTTTTTCGGCTCCTTTTGAGTTGCTAAAAAATGCCATGTTATTTTCGATGGTTTTTAATTCTTCTGTTAAGAACTTAATTTTACCGTTTATTTTGCGTTCCTCATCTTGCAATCTCTTATCACCATTAGGCACATTGGCAAGTGTCTCATAGTGATCTTTCATTCTACCTTCCATCATATCAGCCCTGTTCTTTTTAAATTTACTATAAATGGCATCTGTAGCCTTTTGGTAGTCTTTAAAAATATGGTCTTTTTTCTTAAAGGGAACATGTCCTATTGCCACCCATTTTTGATGGATGTCCTTTAATTTGGTAATAGCCTCATCTCCATCATTGATAGACATAATAGCCTCTACTTCTTTTAACAATGCTAATTTATTGTTATAGTTATCATTCTCTTCTTCTTTTTGACCCTTAAATGCCTCGTTTTTAGCATTGAAAAAAGTGTCACAGGCGGTTCTAAACCTTTTCCAAATGGCATCAGAAGACTTATCAGGTACAGGTCCACTTTCTTTCCACTCTTTTTGCAGTGCTATCATTTCTTTGGTGGTATGCTGCCAATCATGACTGTTTTGAAGTGCCTCAGCCTTTAAACATAAAGCTTCTTTTATTGCTAAATTATCTTTTCGCTGATCATTCAATCCTTTAAAAAAGTCGCTCTTATTGGCATAAAATGCATCCATAGCATCCCTAAATCTTTTCCAAATGCTATCGTTATTTGCTTTTGGTGCTGGTCCAACTGTTCTCCATTCTTCAAAAAGTTGTTTTACCTCATCTGTTTTACTGTTCCATTCACTCAATTTTAAGTAAGGTATTTCGGCAATTTGTTCCACTTTCTCGCAAAGTATTACTTTGGCTTTTAAATTTTGGTTGCGTTCTTCTTTTAAATCTGTAAGTACATCCTTCTTTTCAGATAAAACCAAATCAGATGCTGCCTTAAAGCGCTTCCATATTTCTTCTGTCGCCTCTCGTGGTGTGGGACCTGTATTTTTGTACTCATCATGGTATTTATTAAGCATGATCAGAGCTTTCTTAATATTTTTTTCGCCCCTTAATTCATCAACTTTAAGACATAAATCTATTTTTGTTTCTAGATTTTTTTGCCTGTCAAGTTCTTTTAGCTCATTGTTTATACTCAGATTATCATAAAATTTATCTAAGTAAAATCTGTAAGACTCCCACAAGTCTGTCATGTGTTCTCTTGGAACTTGACGAATTTGCTTCCAATCCCTTTGCAAATTTCTTAATTCTTCCAAACTGCCTTCATTTTCTTCAGCATCCACCAAAACTTTAATTTTATCTAAAATTGCTTGTTTTGATGTTAAGTTTTTCTCTTTTTCAATTTTTGCTTTCTCTCTCTCAGTCTGTCTTCTATCTTGGAATTTTTGAAAGGACTGATAAAACTGATTTTTAGATTCATCTGCGGGGGCTTTAAAATCTCTAGCCTCATTTCCTTCTTTTACCCAGTTGATAAGCTGTTGCTCCCTGTCTTTTCTAAGAATTTCATCCAAATAATTTCTCATTTTTTGAAAAATTGAGTTGGCTTTGCGCACATCAGGATAATGAATATAATTTTCTGCATGTTGCGCTAACTCTTCTTTTGTTAGTCCAGAGAAATCTTCAGTATTGAGCTCATCACTGCTTACTATTTCCTCATCATTGTCCTCATCATCGTCATCATCATCCTCTTCATGATTATGATTCATCATTTCTGAGTCAGTATTTTCCGTAGCTAGTATTTTACTTACTTGCTCCGTGGCTTGGTCTTTAGGGTCTGTATTGTCTTGCATTCTTGAAAAAAAGGGTAGCAAAAATAGTCAATAAACTACATTAAAAGCAAGAATTAACAAGTAATTAGCATTTTTAATCCTTATTTATTGGTTTAAATTTGTACTTTCTTTTTGAATATGAAAAAACAACCTGTAAAAATAGTAGAATGTCCTAGGGATGCTATGCAAGGATATAAATCATATTTTTCTACAGTACAGAAAATTGATTATATGCAAAAATTGTTGTCTGTAGGTTTTGACGTTTTAGACTGTGGCAGTTTTGTTTCTCCCAAAGCTATTCCACAGATGGCTGATAGCGGAGAAGTAATTAGTGCACTTGATTTAAGTCAAACCCAAACCAAGCTACTAGCAATAATAGCAAATGTACGGGGTGCACAAAATGCAATATTAAACGATAAAATTACTTATTTAGGGTATCCATTTTCTATTTCAGAAACTTTTCAAAAAAGGAATACCAATAAATCGATTGAAGAATCTTTAATTGAGTTGAAGGAAATAATGGGTTTAGCTGCAAGTGCCAATAAATCAATGGTGGTTTATTTGAGCATGGGTTTTGGTAATCCTTATGGCGAAGCGTGGTCTTTAAAATTGGTAGAACAATGGGTTGAAAAATTGGTGGCGCTTGGTGCTACATGTATTAGCTTGAGTGACACAGTAGGAACAGCAAAGTTGGAAGATTTGTATTTAATATTTAATAAACTCATCAAAAAGTACCCTAACATTGAGTTTGGTGCACATTTGCATTGCAAACCGTATGAATGGAATGAGAAAATTGAAGCCGCTTACAAGGGAGGTTGTAGAAGATTTGATGGTGCTTTGAGAGGTTTTGGGGGCTGCCCTATGGCAACTGATGACCTAACTGGCAATATGCCAACAGAGGGAATTGTTAGTTATTTTAAAGCTAACTTACCAACTAATTTTTCTTTTCCGAATTTTGACAACGCACTTTTGGCAGCGGATAGATTATTTAAGGATTAGCAATTTGTGTACACGAGTAAAACATAACATACGCAATATGGTTTAATTGTTGTATCAAATATAATCTTTTTTTAATGCATATACTGCAATACTATTATAGAAAAATAATGATCATTATTCATGGTGTTATTAAGAAAAACCAATGTTAAAAAACTTAAGTAGACTTTACTACTATGCTACGAATAATTCTGAAATGAATAATCTTTTCTCTGTATTTATTCCAACAACCCAATAAAATTCTGCGTGTTTATAAACCCACCTTTCAGTCGGTTGGTTAACAAAATGGCACATTTATCATCTTTTAAATTGAACCAAAAATAACTTCTAAACCCATGCCACCAACCATTGTGATAGTACCATGTTTCGCCATTGTCCAATACAATTTTTCTTATCCCATATCCATAAAACTGGTTATGCCTTACGTTGCTGTGTTCTTCGAGCATTAGTTTCTTGTATTTTTTAGAAACGATTTTATTGTTTTTAAAAGCTTTATAAATAATAAAAAGCTCATAGACATTTAAAAAAATACTTTTGTCCCCACTAATATTATTTAACCGATGATCAGGGATGTATGAATGATCACCCCTCATACCCCAAACAGGGTAGGAGGAAAGAGGTCTTTTGGTTACATTGTAAACATGGGTTGAATCTAATCCCAAGGGTTTGATTATATATTTTTTTACAATAGCTTCAAAGGGTAAGTTTAATTTCTTTTCAGCAATATTTGCTAAAACCATAAAATTTGAGTTGCAGTATTTATAACGTTTTCCTGGTTCAAAAGATAAGGGTTGTCCGCAGCAAATAAGGGTGTTGTAACCATCGTGATTGCACTTTGTGAAAGTGTCATTGCACCAAGCTGTATCGGTAAGGTAAGTATATTCGCAAAGTCCGCTGCTATGGCTTAATAGATGGTGTATGGTAATATTGTTATAGGGAAAATCAGTAAGTATTTTGCTAACCGTGTCACTTGCAGAAATTATCTTTTCTTCCATCATTTTGACAATACAAAGAGCTGTTATAAACTTGCTAACAGAGGCAATTTGAAAAACATCCTGGTTGGTAATATCCTTTCCATCTAAATAACGTGCCTTGCCAAAACTATTGATATAAATTTTATTGCCCTTGGCAGCAAGAAACTGTCCACTTAAGTTATTACCTTTAGAATGATTGGAAATGAACGTATCTATTTTATGTTTATATAAAGCAGAGAGGGAAGAAGTATCGATTTTAAACTTCTCAACATGATCAGTTTCATCAGCAGTTGCTGTTTGTTTGGAGTCATTCCTATTGCAGGCCAATATAAAAATAGGAAATAGAATGAAATAGAAATATAGTCTGAATCTTGGAGAAAAAAGCACGATGCAAATGAAAGGAAAAATAGTCAATAAAAAAACCCATTAGCCAATTGGCTAATGGGTTTTTTAGTATTTCAAATGGAAACTACTTCATTTGAACTTCTACAGTCTTTTTGTTGTTGTTATCAGTTGTTCCAACTTCAGCGCTAAATCTATCTCTAGAGATACCATATTTATCAGCTAGGTAATCAATAACTGCATTTGCACGACTCAAAGCTAACCTTTGATTTGCTTTGCTGTTAACACTGTTATCAGCATGACCAATCACAGAGATTTTCTTGTCTGGACAGTTTTTCAATTTATCAGCCATCAAATACATCATTGCCTCATTGGTTTTCAACCTAGAGCTTCCAGCATCAAATGTTACTTTTGGTAAGATTTGATCATCGCAACGCGTACCACCACATTTTGAACAATCTAAAGGACAACCATCAATTGTTACACCTTTTTCTTCTGGACAAGCGTCTTTGTAATCAGGAACACCATCTCCATCAGAATCAATCATAACACCTTTTTCATCAACAGCGGCTCCTCTATCTGAGAATGGCTCCAAGTCTTGACAATCTGGAACGCCATCATAGTCACTATCAACCCATTCACCACTTCCGTAAACTTTACAGCTATCAGGAGTATTTGGTTGTTTGTCATGACAATCAGCAACACCATCATTGTCTTCATCACTTGTTAAACAGTCAATTTTTTCAATTACATCAACTATACTTCTTTCTGGACTTAACCAATCATAATGTTGAGCATTTTTGTTACCAAACTTGAAGGTTAAGAATATGGTATTACTCATGTAAGCATCAAACCATCTGTTTTGCCAAATAGCAGTATTGTATACATCAATATCATCGTTTCTTAAATAATTGTATTTGGTTTCAAAACCAATATCAAAATGTCTAGTCAACATGGTAGAGAATCCCACACCCATCGGCACAATCATATGTCTACCGTGGTATTTTTCAATAACGCTTTGTCCAAGATTTGGATTAGCGGTACCTTTACCTAAGTAGTGCGTTAAATAATAATCTCCACCAACATATAATCTTTGATCGATAAATCTTGCTGTAGATTTAAAACTACCTTGACCCAAACCTAAAAAGAAATGTACATGAGTTCTTCTAAGTGGTCTAAGTTGAGAAATATTTCCCAAAGTAAATACCATTTGTGTACTCCAATCTTGATAGTTTGAATGAAATGAGAAATTATCCTTAAATAAAGTTGGTCCTTGATTATCTCTAGCACCTCTAAGATCTCCAAAATTGTATTGAAATCTCAATCCAAAAGTTTGAGAAATAGAGTATTTCAAAGATGGTCCAACAATCCAGCCCAATTTAACTTTGTCTGCGTCTCCGAAAAAGGTGGTCACTCCAGCATTTAAACCAAGCATCCATTTTTTTGCCCGTCTGTCTTGGAACCAACTATTCTGGAAAAATTGACCGCTATCTGCGCTCTTTTTGTCTTTGCCCGTAGGCCATTTTACATTGGCATATGGATGCCATTTTGCTTTTGATGAGTTTGTACTTCCTTCCGCACTTTCTCCACTTTGTCCGAAGATAGTGAAGGCGCCAAGTATAAAGCTCAATAACAATGAGGTTTTTAGTGTCTTCATTTTAAATTGTAGTTTCTTAGTTCTTTTGTTTAAGGTGCAAACTTAGGCTTAAAAATTGTATGAAACAAAGATTTTCTGATTTTTATTTGTGAATTACTGCTTTTTTTGCACATGCTAATTTACAAGTATGCAATACGTGCCATGCCTTTGTTGATGGGAGCTAAGAAAATTATCCATTTTAGATAAATAATCATAATTCTTGGCCAAAGTTAACAAGGATGTTTGTCTTTCCTGCATGCTTTCAGATGCGAAATAAAGTGCTTTAATTGCCATGTATTGCTTGCTGAAATCGGTATAATGTTTTTGCTTTAGCAGGTCGCTCTTAACAGTTCTATAAGCAACTTTGACACTTGCTAGCCATAGTTCATATTCTTCTTGAATCGTCTCCCAGGCTTTATTCTCGTTTTTGGCGGCTATTTGTTTCAACTGGACTTTTATTTTTTCAATATTGCCAATGAAGTCAGTATCATAGTTGTCTTTTAAAAATTGCCTTTCAATTTCTTGCTCTGTTAACTGGCTAAAATAGCGCGCACTTTGCCCAGTTTGTAAAAATTTATTCCACTGTTTTTCATTGGTTAAACAAATTGATTCTCTAAGCCAAACAACGGGGTAAGCAACTTTATAAAAGTCAAAAATAGGTTTTAATTGAAGCCAATAATTTACCTCCGCTTTTCCACCAACGTAGGCAATATTCGGTAAAATTAGTTCTTGGTACAAAGGTCTTAGTAGGGCATTTGGGCTGTAGGTTTTATCCTTTGCATACGCTGTAGCATGCTCAACCTGTCTTGTATTATCATCATTTATAACAAACAGGTTATTGCCTCGTGGCATTAACTGATAATGCCAATGATGCGCGTCAAAAGTTATTCTAACTTCTTCTTGAATAACACTTGAAGTTAAATTTTCAATCTCATTTTTTGCAATCGGATTAAATGCCTTTTTTAAATCCTCATTGTCTGCATTGATAACAACTATTCCATATTTGCCAAAAAGCTCATAGATAATCCCTGCAGTGGCATCTGCAAGGTTATCAAAAGTTTCATAAGCGCTTTTACATATTTGAAAAAAATCAAAATTGTCGGCTTCTACTCCCAACCTTTCTGATAAGGTTTCGGTTAGCAGTTTAACATGCTTTGTGTTAATTCTTCCCGTAACTTCATTTTCAGGAAGGGAGGCACTATAAGTTTCTCCAAACAATTCAACATGACTAATTTCTTGGGTGTCATGGTCTTCAGAGGCAAGCCAAAAGACAGGTACAATTACATACCCCGGTAGATTTTGACTTACATAATTGCATAATTTTATACAACTAAAAATCTTGTTGCCAAAGTAGCCTGGCCCTAAATAAAGATGTAGCTGCTGTCCCGTGGTAATTGTAAATGAGTTATTATTCGAAAGCTTTAAAATATTAGCCTTGCTTTTTTCTAAGTCAATTCCTTTGTTTTCAAATGTGGATAGTTGCTCTAAAAGAACCTTAACCAACGTATTTCGGTCTAAATTTTCTTTTTGTTTTTCAATGATTGTTTGCTCAATGCCATCAATATTGGGAGCATGGTTATAAAACTGTTCTAAAGCAGTATCTCCTGATAAATAATCTGACAGAATTTGGTTTGTAAAACCAAGGACATTGCTATCAAAATCATGCATCATTGTCATTTCACTACTTCACCAAATAAATCAAATGCGGTGCAATCTGTAATTTTAATATTGGCAAAATCACCTATTCTAACATAGTTGGTTGCTGCTTCTACCAACACTTCATTATCCACTTCTGGGCTGTCTGCACTGGTTCTGCCCACAAAATATTCACCCTCTTTTCTATCAAAAATTACTTTTTGTATGGTTCCTATTTTGTTATTATTTAATTCTGCAGAAATTTCTTCTTGAATAGCCATTAAATGTGCGGCTCTTCTATCTTTTTCCTTTGCTGGTATATCATCTGCCAAAGTATGGGCATGGGTATTTTCTTCATGCGAATAGGTGAAAACACCCAATCGGTCAAACTTCTGCTCTCTTACAAATTCACACAGTTCATCAAAATCTTGTTGCGTTTCTCCTGGATGACCAACCATCATTGTTGTTCTCAAAGAAACACCAGGAATAATAGTTTTTACTTTTTCGAGCAAAGCTTCTGTTCTTTTTCTGGTAATTCCCCTTCGCATTATTTTAAGCATATTGTCTGTTGCATGCTGCAAAGGCATATCTAAATAATTACATATATTTTTACTATTGGCAATTACATGTAAAGCATCCTCTGGAAATTGGGATGGAAAAGCGTAGTGCAATCTAAACCACTCAATTTCTTCCACTTTAGACAAAGCGGTTAGTAAATCAGCCAAGGCTCTTTTGTTATAAATATCCAATCCGTAGTAGGTGCTATCTTGTGCAATTAACATCACTTCTTTTGTGCCTTGTGCTGCTAGGTGTTTTGCTTCATTGACAATATCCTCAATTGTTTTGGAAACATGCTTTCCACGCATTAATGGAATGGCACAAAAGGAACAAGGTCTATTACAGCCTTCTGAAATCTTTAAATAGGCATAGTGTTGAGGGGTAGTAGTAAGGCGTTCACCAATTAAATGATGCTTATAATCTGCCCCCAAAGTATTTAAAATATTGGGTAACTCTAATGTTCCAAAAAAGGCGTCTACCTGAGGCAGTTCAGCTGCAAGTTCATCTTTGTATCTGTGCGATAAACAGCCAGTAACATACAATTTTTCTATATTCCCTTTTGCCTTTTCTTCGCTGTAGCGCAAAATGGTATCAATACTTTCTTGCTTTGCGTTGTCTATAAAACCGCAAGTATTGATTACGATTACTTCTGCATCGTCCTTTGCTGATTCATGTTCAGCATCCATATCATTGGCTTTTAACTGAGAGAGTAAAACTTCTGAATCAACAAGGTTTTTACTACAACCCAAGGTTATAATGTTAATTTTTTTAGGGATTAGGGATTTGGTTCTCATTTAGGCTTCAAATAAAGTGGATACAAATTCTTTGGCATTGAATATTTTTAAATCTTTTGCCTGCTCACCCAGGCCAATATATTTTACAGGAATTTTAAATTGATCACAGATGCCAATAACAACACCACCTTTGGCTGTGCCGTCCAATTTTGTAAGGGCAAGTGTGTTGACATCGGTAGCTGCAGTAAACTGCTTAGCTTGCTCAATGGCATTTTGTCCGGTAGAGGCATCCAAAACCAAAACAACTTCTTGAGGTGCTTCTGGCAAAGTTTTTTGCACTACTCTTTTTATTTTGCCCAACTCATTCATTAAATTAACTTTATTGTGCAATCTACCTGCAGTATCAATAATGATGACATCTGCATCTTCTTGTTGCCCTATTTTAATGGTTTCAAAAGCTACCGAAGCAGGATCCGTATTCATACCTAAAGAAACAAATTGGGCACCTGTTCTTTTACTCCATACTTCTAATTGGTCAACAGCTGCAGCCCTAAAGGTATCAGCTGCACCCAAAACTACTTTTTTCCCTGCTTCTTTAAAGTTATGTGCCAATTTACCTATAGTAGTAGTTTTACCTACCCCATTTACACCTACAACCAATATTACATAAGGTTTTGGTGCATTGGTTAAATTAAAGTCGTACGTATTTTCGTGCTTGTTTTCATCAAGCAAAGCAATAATTTCTTCCTTTAAAAATATATTTAACTCATCCGCGTTGAGGTATTTGTCTTTTTTTACGCGTAGCTCAAACCTGTCAATTATTTTAAGGGTGGTGGCAACACCCACGTCACTGCTTACCAAAATTTCTTCTAGTTCGTCTAGAAAAGAGCCATCCACGGTGCTTTTACCAATAATGGCTTTTCCCAATTTGGTGAAAATACTCATTTTGGTTTTTTGCAAACCTGTATCTAGCGTTTGCTGCGCCTCTGTCGGTTTGTTTACTATTGTTGGTTGCTCCAAAGGTGGTAGCTCAATGCTTGTAACTTCTACTTGTGGTAATGCTTCTATTGGTAACTCAGCCTCGGGCTGTTCAATTTCTGATTGCTTGGTAATTGGTGTTTCAATAACTGGCGGCTCAACTTGTGGTTCTTCAACTACATGCTTTTCTACCTGAGATTTTTCCTCCTTGGGTATTTCTACCTTTGGGGTCTCTGGTGTTTTATTCTTTCTTAAAAAATCAAAAATGCCCATTTTTTTAAACTAAAAAAGCTTCCTAACCAAAACTAGGGTAGGAAGCTTTTTGCTGTAATTTTTTTAAATTAATATTTTAATATCTCTTTTGCTTTGTCTGAGGTAACAATTTCTTCTTTAAAAGAATATGCTCCAGATTTTGCAGACTTAACGGCTTTGATTATTTTGATATACTCTATACCGCCTTCTTTTTTTAACGTTGCAACTACTTTCTTTGCCATAATACTTTGTTATTTAGTTTCTTTATGTACAGTAACCTTCTTTAAATAAGGGTTATACTTTTTTAATTCAATTCTTTCAGTCGTGTTTTTCTTATTCTTTTTGGTAATATATCTAGATATACCAGGGACTCCACTACTTTTTTGTTCAGTGCATTCTAAAATTACTTGAACTCTGTTTCCTTTTCTTGCCATTATATTTTTCCTTCTTTAACAAATTTTCTCAAACAATTTGCAATACCTCTTTTGTTGATTGTTTTTAAAGCACTTGTAGATACTTTAAGAGTAATCCACTCTTCTGTTTCAGGTATAAAAAATCTTTTCACTTGCAAATTAGGCTGAAACCTACGTTTTGTCTTATGATTTGAGTGAGAAACTTTGTTTCCCTTCAATGATGTTTTTCCTGTTAGTTCACAAACTTTTGACATTACCTTTTAAAATTTAGGGCTGCAAAGATGAAACTTTTTTTTTATTTAAGCAATAGCTAATCAAATAATCCTCCATTTTCTTTATAACCATACAAAAGGTATGGTTGACGTTGCTTTTTAAAGCTTTCTAGACCAGGTTTCCAACTGTCATAAATTTCTTGTTGGGTTTTTCCAGCCTCAATTTGGGCTTGCAAAGTAGCAGTTCCTGCTAATTTCGTAAAAAATTCAGTAAAAAAAGTTTCTTTGTTTAGCTTAGCCTGTTTGTATGTCAAAATAAGCCATTCCAAATAAATTCTTTGGTAATTAGGAATATAATTTTCTCCAAAACTTGTTAGCAGAACACCGTTACAAAGGCTGCCATTAAATGGAGGATTATCTGCAACTCCCGCAATTGATTTTGGCGTAAAACGGTAGTTTACATCTTTTAGCCCTGGCTTTCCAAAGCATTCAAACGGTTTATCAGTTCCTCTGCCCACACTTATATTTGTACCCTCAAACAAACACAGCGATGGATATAAATAGATGCTTGCTTGGCTTGGTAAGTTAGGTGAGGGCTTAACAGGCAATTGATACACCCTGTTGTGATGATAGTTGCTCACTTTTATGACTGTTAAATCTGCTTTAACTTTATTGTTTAACCATCCTTCTCCATTAATCATTAAGGCTAATTCACCCAAGGTCATTCCGTGTACAATAGGAATTGGGTGCATACCCACAAAAGAACTGTGTGCTTTTTCTAAAATAGGTCCATCAACATAAAACCCGTTTGGATTAGGTCTGTCCAAGACAATCATCTTGATATTGTTTTCTGCACACGCTTCCATTACATAATGCATGGTAGATAGATAGGTGTAAAATCGTGCACCCACATCCTGTATATCAAAAACAACGACATCTATATTGGCTAAATCTTCTTTGGTTGGTTTTTTGTGACTGCCATATAAAGAAATAATGGGCAGTTTGGTCTTTACATCGATTCCAGATTTTACAGATTCACCAGCACCATGATCACCCCTAAAACCGTGCTCTGGTGCAAATATTTTTTTTACTTTTTGATTGAGTTTCAATAGGGTGTCAACCAAATGCGTATTGCCCACAACACTGGTTTGATTGACAACGATAGCAATTCTTTTTTCATTGATATGTGTTAAATAGCCATCAAAATTATGGGCTCCCGGGGCTACTGGCTTCATGAAAAAGCTACCTGTATCTATTTCGTTTACCGCAGTTTTTTTGATGATTGTATCAGCGGAAGTAACTTTTGAAGCACTGTTACCGCAACTAAAGGCGATACTGACAATAACAATGGATAGGCAAATTGCTTTGAAGAGGTAATTCATAGGGTTTAAAACTTGGATTTAAAACAAGACATATTATTAAGATGAAACGTTGCAAAGATGATACCTTTTTTATAAAAATTCAGAAATGGGCCTGTCTTAATTTTTGTTTTGTTAAAAAAAAATGAGTTTTGGTAGAAGTCAGTCTTCTTGATGCCTATAGGTTTTCAATTAAAAACTTTGCACCCTCTTACTATTGTAACAAAGTTTCTCGCAAGTAACTAAGGACTTAATTAGCCAATAACGAATACTTTCGTTAGCAAGGCATTTATCAATGATTGTTAAATTCATAGATTTCAACTTTATAGCTTTGCTTACTAAGTACATAGTTACTTGCGACATTGCGTACTAAAATTTATCTAAGAAACAGCGAGAATATGGAGGTTTCTCGTTCCGTCCCGTCATGTGTAACGAAATCCTTCGTTATCACATGACAGGGCTAAATCAACTTTAATGTGAAATGCAATGGACAGATTGATTAACTTTGCCCAAAATAAAAAAAAAATTAACCATTGTCTTGGATTCCTTTTATAGCGGGTAAAAAAAGTGTTTTTAATAAAACGGGCTTTGCGTCTGTTATTAGCAAAGTTGCAGTCATCGGTGTTGCTATTAGCGTAACCGTAATGCTGTTGAGCCTTTCTGTTTTAAAAGGGTATAAAACATTGATTAAGGACAAAATGGCTGGCTTTTCTGGTCATATTCAGGTATTAAGCGTTGAAACGGCAAAGTTTTACGATTATGAGCCATTTTTAATATCCAATGAACAAATAATTAAAATCTCAGGCCAAAGCGGAGTATCATCTGTTTTCCCCGTAATTCAAAAGGCAGGTATTGCCAAAACCAGTTTTGATTTGGAAGGAATCGTTATAAAGGGACTTTTGCCTAACAATGACAGTGTTTTTTATAAAAGCATTCTGAAATATGGTTCCTTGCCAAAAGCGGACAGCAATGGTAGAAGCAACCAAATAGTTATTTCTGCCAAACTTGCTCAAACTTTGCAATGTGATACGGGACAGAAAATAAGAATTTACTTTTTTGGGGATAAACAGGTAAGGGCATTGGCGCCAATTATTTGTGGCATATACAGCACAGGAGTAGAAGAATATGATAAATTGTATGCACTCTGCTCTTATCAAGATTTGGTAAGCTATACAGTACCTGTGGATTTGTACAAGCAAGCCCTTGCAGACAATGCATTTGCAGTAACCCATTTAGAGATAAAGGTGAAAAACTTTAATAACCTAGAAGCCATTAGCCAAGATATCAATCAGAATTTACCGCAAGAACTGCGTTGCGAAACCATAAAATCCTTGCAAAGCCAAGTATTTGACTGGTTGGGTTATTTGGATAAAAATATAGAAATAATTTTGATATTGATGGGCTTGGTAGCGGCTATTAATATGACAACAGCCATTTTAATTTTAATTGTGGACAGCACTGCATTAATTGGTTTGCTGAAATCGGTCGGTGCAACCAGTGAAAAAATAGAATTGTTGTTTATAAGGCTTGCCATGCAAATTATATTTTTTGGTTTATTGATTGGGAATTTCTTTGCACTGAGCTTTATTACCCTGCAATATTTTTTCAAAATCATTAAATTGAATGAGGAGAATTACTACACCAGTTTTGTACCTGTAGTTTTTAATTGGATAGATTTTGTTTGGATAAATATTGCTACCATTATTATCTGTACCTTATTTATGTATTTGCCCAGCAAGTACATCAGCAGATTGTCTGCTATAAAAGCTATTCGGTTTAAGTAGTGGAGTTTTTTTGAGTTTATGAATCTCTATAAAAAATAACGAACGAAAGTAAATTAGTCAAATATGAAAAATAAGAAAATTATTGCAGTCATGTTGATGTTGTTCTTTACGAATATCTGCCATGGGCAAATACGACAAATAAAAGAAAGTATTTATTATGCCAGTGATAAGTTTGAAATATCAAAAGGCGAGCATGAGAAATTAAATCTATTGTGGGATTCTGTTGCTAAGGATTCTATCATAAGAATTTATATAGTGGGCAATACTGATAATTCGGCTGATAGCCTTTACAATATAAACCTATCAAAAAATCGATGTTTATCTGTACAAGACTTTTTTAAGTCAAAACAAGTTGCTACAGAAGTATACGGGTTAAATTATTATGGAGAAAACAAGCCAATTGCAACAAATATAGATGAAGCAGGAAAACAACAAAATAGAAGGGTTGATATAAGAATAACTTATTTTGTTAAATCGATATCCAGTAACAACCAATTGCCGCTTGACAATATTACTTTTGATACCTGCGAAGGAGCAGATACCTTAGTAATTTTAGAAAATGGGACGCAAATAATGATAAATATGTGTGACTATCAGTTATTTAAGGATTGTTATACAATAAAAAGTATTCTAACAACCGATGAAATAATTGCTGAAAATGTTGGACTTCAAACAGATGATAATATTGGTTTGATTACTTGTGGCATGGTAAATATATGTAGGATGCCTAATTGTGGAAGTGATACTCTTCCAAGATACCCAATAACAGTCAGATTCCCCTTTCCTAATAACGACTCTTGTATTCCTTGCGCAAATAGACAAGCTCAAGTTTTTAGATTGAATAAGGACGGAAATTGGAGGCTTACTGAAAATAGAAGAGATAAAATAAGGATAATTAATATTGATGGTAGGAACTATTATCAGATGGAAGTAATTCTTGACGATAAGTGCGTTATGGTTAATTGTGATTGTAAACCAAAACCATGTTCAGATGACAGAAAAGTGCGTAAAAAGACCTGTACAAAAATAAAATTTAAGTTACCCCATAACTACAAACTGATTTACGCCAATATTTATACTGACTGCCCAACGACAATTATTTTATTTAAGCCAAATACAAAGAGATTGATTAAAAGAAATAACATTGCTAAGCAATATACCAAGTGTTATAAAGGGGAGCATAGATTAAATGTACTGGCGATAAACCCAACAGGAGATACTGTTCAAATTAGACTTGCTTTATTGAATACCATCAAACACCGCGTTCTATTTTCTAAATGCAAGTCTGCTTTTGAAACAGATAATCAAAAAGTTTTTGGACTTTTTAAAACAAAGAAGCCTACATTCTATAGAAAGTACATATTTAGAAAAGGAGATTTTCTTTAATGCTTGTAGGCTTGGTTTTTATATTTGCGACTCTCTAATATGGTGCCCGCTTTTTGGTCTGGTTTAAGACTCATAAGGAAGAATACCCAACTATTTCTTTTCCCCTCCTCAAGTCATCCTTGCCGTTGCTAAAACAAACACCAAATAATTGGCAACTATTCCTTTATTTGTGTCATCATAGCAATAAACGCAAACAAATTATTCGTTTAATAAATTTATTGCCTTATTTTCGCAAACCCTTAAATAGGCGCATAATAATTGGAATAGTACATGGGAAGAATGTTTGAAAAACGTAAGCACAAAATTTTTGCGCGCAACGCCAAGTTGAGCAAAATGTTTACCAAATATGGAAGAGAAATAGCGATAGCGGTTAAAGAATCTGGCCCAGACCCCGAAAACAATTCCAGGTTGCGTGCTGTAATTTCTAATGCCAAGGCAAACAATGTACCCAAGGCCAATATTGAGGCTGCCATAACAAAAGCTAGTAGCAAAGATGCGGGTGATTATCAAGAAATAACTTACGAAGGATTTGGTCCTGGTGGCATTAGTATTTTTATTGAAGCTGCCACAGATAACCCAACCAGAACGGTTGCCAATGTTAGAACCTGTTTTAATAAATGCAATGGCTCCTTAAGTACCAATGGTTCTCATGATTTTACCTTTGAACGCAAGGCATATTTTAAAATTGATGCTGTTGGCATTGACCCAGAAGAGTTTGAATTTGAAATGATTGACAATGGTTTAGAAGAAATTGCTATTGAAGATGGTTTTTTGCACCTGTATGCTGCTTTTAATCAGTTTGGAACGATGCAGACTGCCCTAGAGGAAAAAGGGATTGAGCCCATAGAAGCTGAATTAACCCGCTTGGTAAATATTTACAAAGAGGTAGACAAAGAAAATTTAGAACTGAATTTGAAGTTAATTGATAAATTAGAAGAAGATGATGATATCACAAGTGTGTTCCATAATATAAATGAAGATAATATTGAGGGTTAAAAAAATAGTAGGGGTTTTTGTTCTGTTCTTGGTTTTATTGAGTTCTATTTCTGCACAAACGGGGACATTAAGAGGTTTGGTTTCTGATGCACAAGAAGGAAAGGCATTGGCGTATGGATATGTTCGGATTGTTGAAACGAATAAAAGGTATGAGGTAGATGCCAATGGCATTTATACCATTTTAAATTTGAACCCAGGTACGTATACTATCAGTGCTACTTACTTTTCATACGATACATTTACCACTAAAGTTACCATTGCAGCAGATAAAATCACCAAACTGAATATTCCGCTCAATAAAAAATTTAAGGATGTGGATGCTGTTATATTAAAAGGTGAGGGAAATAAAAGAGGAGAAACAGATGTTGATGTGGGTGTAGTTCGGGTTTCTGCAAGAGAAATTGGTATTATGCCAAGTGTTGGTGGAGAACCAGATTTGTTGCAATATTTACAAGTTGTGCCCGGTGCTGTTTTTACCGGAGATCAAGGAGGGCAGCTTTATTTAAGAGGAGGCTCACCAGTAATGAATAAAGTGATGTTAGATGGGATGATTATATACAATCCATTTCACTCAATTGGTTTATTTTCTGTATTTGATTCGGAATTTATTGGTACTGCTGAAATTCATACTGCAGGTTTTGGAGCTGAGCATGGAGGCAGAATTTCTGCCGTTGTGGATGTTAAAACCAGAGAAGGCAGTTTAACAAAAGTGAAAAGCCGTTTCAGTGTTACGCCATTCACCTCAAAATTGAATATAGAAGGACCAATAAAAAAATACAAGTTTGGCGAGGCAAACAGCTCGTTCTTGTTTTCATACAAAACATCTTATTTAAAACAAAGTGCGCCTGTGTTTTATCCGTACATTGATAAAGCCAAACTACCTTACACGTTTAATGATTTGTATGGTAAGATGAGTTTTAATGCACCCAGTGGAAGCTATTTCAAAGTATTTGGATTCCATTTTAGAGACAATGTAGATTTTCCAGGTTCTACTTCCTATGCGTGGAAATCAACAGGATTTGGTTCTAAAATGTTGATTTTGCCAGATGCCAGTAAGATAAAAATGGAAAGTGTAATCAGTTATTCCAATTATGGCATACAGCAAAAGGAAATTGACAATAAGCCCAGAAAAAGTGATGTAAATGCCTTGGACTTAGGATTAAATGTATTCAATCAATTAGCGCTAGGTGAATTGGTTTTTGGAATAGAAATAAACTCTATTAAAACCAGTTTTGAAATATACAATAGCAATGACAGAAGAATAACACAAGATGAGTACACTACACAGTTTGGAACTTTTGGGCAGTACAAAATCAAAACAAAAAGGAGTGTTATTGATGCAGGTTTGCGCTTTCAATACTACGCATCTTTAGGTGATGGCAATTTAGAACCCCGCGTTCAGTATCGCTTTACACTGGTTGATAAAAAACTGTTTTTTAAAGCTGCTGCTGGTAGGTATTCACAAAACTTGTTGTCATCTTCATCAGACAGAGATGTTGTAAATTTGTTTTACGGTTTCCTTTCTGGACCTGATAATTTGCCCTCAACTTTTGATGGCAATCCGGTTACACACAGTTTGCAAAAGGCCAATCACTTAGTGGGTGGTTTTGATTATACGGTAAGTCAGTACAGCGACATAACCATTGAGGCATATTTAAAAGATTTTACGCAGTTAACCAATATCAATAGAGATAAACTGTTTGACAATACAAATGCCAATGCTGATAAACCTGATAGGTTAAAACAAGATTATATTTTGGAAACAGGTAAGGCGTATGGAGGAGATTTTAGATACCGATATACCCGCAAAAATTGGTATTTATGGACGGTGTATTCATTGAATTATGTTACCCGTTTTGATGGTATTCAAACTTACTCTCCGGTTTTTGATAGAAGACACAATATCAATATTGTAGCAAGTTATAAATTTGCAAAAAATAAAAATCACTCTTTGGGTTTGCGCTGGAACTATGGTTCTGGTTTCCCATTTACGCAAACACAAGGGTTTTATGAAAAATCAGATTTTGCTACCAATGGGTTGTCAACGGATTACATAAACCAAAACGGAACATTGGGTATTTTATATGGCCCAATTAATGGAGGCAGATTACCACAATATCACAGACTGGATGCTAGTTACAAGTGGGAATTTAAAATGTCAGAAAGGTTTCCTACAGAGGTGGTACTGAGTGTTACCAATGTTTACAACAGAGAAAACATCTTCTATTTTGACAGGGTTAATTTTAAAAGAGTAAACCAATTGCCTATTTTGCCAAGTTTGGCATTTAATATTAGGTTTTAAGGAGGCATCTCGTTGCACATCGTTACTGCCGTGTTCCGCCATTGCGAGGTACCGAAGCAATCTCACTGAAAGCCCTAGGGCTTTTTCATTTCCATTTTATAATTTAATGGTAACGATAATTTCATCGTTATAGATTATTATTGTAGGGCAATTAACAACCTACAAAACGAAAATACTTTTGCGACCTTTGGCGCAAACGACACTTAGAAATGATAGTGTTGTTTAGACGGATGTTAGACAATATTTGAACTCGATGATTAAAATGAGAAAATTGAATACAATATTTTTACCCCTTGTTATAACTATTCTATTAAGTGTTGTTACAACCTACTTTTTATTCAACTGGCTTGAAGGTTACACGTTAGCTCCTTCAATTAAAAATTCTTATAGCATTGGACAGGCAATCACAATATTTATTCCTTTACTGATCTATTTTTTTGCTCTAATTACTTTACCATTTCTATGGACGGATTTAGTGCATTGGATTAAAATAAAAGATAATGATTGGTGGAAAGCACTTTTGAGTTTTGAGCTATTTTCTCTAATTATTTCCTATATAATAACACCTCCTGATCTTATCTCCACAATTTTGTTTTTTTTAATCTGCCAATTGATAGTAATTGCAAACAGCATTGCATTAAAACGAAAACTATCTAAAATTCATGAAAATAATATATATAAAGAAAAAAATACATCCTCTAACAAAAAATAAAGCGCATTTAAAACGCCCATTATTCAGAACGTTATAAGTAAAGTATTCATGACAGAAGAATTAGAAACTAAACTCAATCAAGGTCTTGATTTTATTCTTGACCAGTTGTCTCATGGAAATACCATAGAAGGACTAATAAAAGGTAGGGTCTGGATGGGTTTTGAGCAAGTGAAAGAATGGAAATCAAAATATGGTTTTCAGTTTCAGATTTATTCCAACGACCATTTCATAGAAAATAAACCTCATTTCCACTTGGTAAAAAAAAGCGAAGGAATAGATTGTCGCTTATTCTTTGACGGTACAATTTATGATTGCAAAAGCAATGCTACTTTAGACAAAAAAACACTAGAAGCTATTGCTTATTTCCTATCAGACCCGAAAAGACAAAATTTATTAAAAGAATTTTGGAACAATAAAAACCCAGAACTAAAAACAACAAATTGAAAAGCACTTCTTATAACAGGCGTTTGGAAAGAAAGCGAGTTCAGTGCTTCGAAATCACCTACTATTGATATACTAAGCGTTATGTGCCATAAAAGCGAACAGACCTCACGGACAAAAAAACTATCGAAAGATTAAAACAATGAAAAAATTTCTATTCTATTTTGCAGTTACAGGTTGGACATTAGGATTAATAGTTCATTTGCTTTCTATCGCAGATTATAATGTGTCGGACAAAGTTCCGTTTGTATGGCTCTTACATTTTGGAATTTTTGTTGTCTGGCTTCCAGGAGTTTTTATTTTGATAAAAAATGAAGGACTAAATGTGTTCCGACAAACACCCAGGTGTTTGACAATGATTGCTCTTGCAGGGTTCTTCTATGCCATATTAAATTTTGTGCTCGTTATGACAATTTCACACTTTGGTGTTCCTGACATCAAAAACGGACAATTTATATTACATGATCACGGAAAATTGATCAAAACCTTAACAGAACAAGAGTATCATCACTATAAAGTAAATGATGTAAGAGGTTTTTCAGGACATTGGTTAGCATTTTATGGACTTGCTGCTGCAATATTATTTCCATTTGACAAACAGAAATAGACGGACAAATAACTCGGTTGTATCGGTGGTTTGCATGCATAAAAATTAGACGATTATACTTTTCCCTGCTTGCTTTCTTTTTCACTAAGCAGCCAAAAAAAGATGTAAATAAAAAGACAAAATGCTACTACTTTTATGGCTTATAAAACAATCTATAAACTTATAAAATTAAATATATTTGCATAAAGCAATCGGATAAGTGCCTATATACAACCCTGAAACTGACTGCAAGCAACAAAGTGGAGTTATAAGCAAAGATATGGATATACAAACTTTAGAATATAGCGACATAAAGCTGATAGCCGACTTGCAACCGGCAGGTTGGGATATTATTCCGAGTTTTAAACTGTATACACTTGCTGATTTTTGTTTCCCTATTAAAATAACCATCCATAAAAAAATTGTTGGAATAGGGTCAGCCATCATCCATAAAGACAGCGCTTGGCTGGCTCATATTGTTGTGCACCCTGACCATAGAAATCAAGGCATTGGTACATTAGTCACAAAATCTTTAATTGATCTTATACTATCCAAAAGTTGCGACACCATTTATCTTATAGCAACAGAACTTGGAGAGCCTATTTATAAAAAGCTAGGTTTTGAACCTGAAACAGCATACCTACTTTTTAATGACATCAAGACAACAGCAGCCTTTACAAATTCTAAAAATATAGTGCCATTTACTCCTAAGTTTAAAGAGGAGATTTTGACTATAGACCGTCAAGTTTCAGGCGAAAACAGAATAGTATTGCTGGAACAATATCTTTCGGATGGTTTTGTATATGTGCAAAACAATAGGGTGACAGGTTTTTATCTGCCCACTTGTAAAGAAGGTTTGATAATAGCCACTAGCCATACTGCAGGGCAAGAACTAATGAAATTACGATTGACCACAAAGGAGAATGCTTCATTTCCTATTGAAAATGCAAGTGCTATAGAATTTATGAGCCAAAATAATTTCAAAGCAAGTAGGACAGTTAAACGAATGAGATTAGGCAAGCCAAGAAATTGGCAACCCTCCAATATTTATAACAGAATAGGGGGAAATTTGGGATGAAAATCTCCCTACTTGAAAAAACGCCTCTGATTGTTGTTCTCTCACCAAGCGTCAAAAAGTAAGTACATCAAAAATAGTCCGTCTTCGTCCGTCATTGCGTAACGATGGACATCGTTAAAAGCGCGGCAATCTCACGGAAAGCCTTACTGCTTTTTTACTTCCATTTTATAATTTGATGGTAACGATAAATTCATCGTTATAGATTATTATTGTGGGGCAATAAACAACCCTGTAAAATGGAAATGCTTTAATTCAAATTTTTAAACACATTATGAAAGTAGTAAAAACCCTATTTATTTTAATTACCCTTGGGATATTAAATAACTCTTATGGCAAGATTAATACATCACTTAGTGACACTATAACACCAAGTTTACCTTATCCGTCTAATACAATTTTTGAAAAATTTGGAGATAATTTTGTTTTATTTGAACCCAATAACCAAAAACTTTCAATTACTGATAAAAAAATTAAAATCGAAAATTTTTTGATGGAAAGAAGCTTAGGTTTGGAAGTGCTTTTATATACCAATTATTTTGGTAATTCAAACTTTAAAAGGGAATTAGATTTGCAAAAATATATTTCAAAATTGACTGGAAAGGATTCCAATTCCATTTTATTTGAAAGCATTTTTGTAAACGACTCATTTGTTTATTTGTCATTGACTTCAAGTTATTGGGAAATATTGCCAAAAGATACTTTCCAAAAAAAGTTTTATAATATTATCAGAATTGGTAAGGACTTTAGTCAGAAAAATTTTCTGATTGGTAATATTCCTGATATTGGAACGGAAATATTACCGTTCAGTTTTCAAACAACAAATAATATTGATTTTAAGTTTCTTGTTCGCTCAAAGGCCAATAATAAAATCTTAGCAAATTTTAAGCTAAATAATACGCGCATTGACTTTGATGGTTACACAAGCGATAGTGTACCAAATATTCTCTTGTTTGGGCGTGACCCTTTCATGTTTTCCAATTTTAGTTATGCATATCCTTTTATTGGTTTTACACTCCTCGGACAAGTTTATAAAGATAATTTGTTAATGGATGGAATCAAAACTTTTGAGACACCTAACCCTCAAAAGCCGGGGTTTAATCCACTTTTTAATAGAAATGTACTCCGCCAAATTTATCTTTATAAGGATATCTTACATGTTTACTATACAACCAAAGATTCTTGTTATTTTACTCAATATGATACGAAAACAGGGACTTTTACCAAAGCAAGAACAGAAAGTATTCAAAATTTTAATAATTTTAGGTATACCAAAAATTGCCTAATTGCCTTTACTAGAAATAACCAATTTATAACGTATAAACTAGATGAAATATAGCCTTAAACTTACATTTCCCTTATTGTGTGTAGTCCTAATTATATTTGCATGCAAAAAGAAAGAAATTCCACCAGTAGAAAAAAAGATTGAACCTCCTAAGGAAACAAAATTAGAACTGCTAACAAAACATAAATGGGTGCTTTATGAAAGAAAAGTGAACCCTGGCGATTCAAGTGTTTATGAGGATTATGCTAGCTGTTTCAAGGACAATTCCTATGAATATTTAACATCCAGCATCTTTGTAAAAGATGAGGGAAGCACCAAGTGTTTTGCATCAGACCCTCAAATAGATTCCACTGCTAATTGGGAATTAAAACAAGACTCTCTTTTTGTTAATTACCCGCTAGGCAATGGTCAATTTTATAAAGAATCCTATTTTATTATTGAAATTACTAAAACAAATATGATTTTATCAAGTTTCCAGATGGTCAATAAAGAGAAAATAACGTATACATCATTTTATAAGCCACTTTAATATGGTTTGATTTCTACTCTGAGGGTGTTCGGTACGGAACCCCAGGACACATTAAAAATCGAGCCAAAGGCATGACTGCTTTTTTGTACTCCCATTTTATAATTTAATGGTAACGATAATTTCATCGTTATAGATTATTATTGTGTGGATGATAAACAGCCTTACAAAACTGAAATGCTATACACTTCGGGTCTCGTTCCGAAGACCCGAAGTAGGGATAAATACAATAAGCACAACATCAAATAGGTACAATAATGATTGTGAATAGCAATAAAGAAAAGCCAAAACATTTTTTGGAAGATGTTTTCCAAAGAAATATAATAAGAAGTATTTTTTTTATGGTTATTGCATCATTATACTTTATTAATAGTATACTGTATTCCAATAAGTCACTTACTATAGTTTTATTAAAATCTACATTTCTTTATTTTACTTTGACTGTTTTACTTGGGTTTATGGATTATTTAAGACATAAGTCACAGTTTTGGGAGTATATGGATAATCGGGATAATCAAAAAAGAATTTATATCTATATAGTTATTACCGTTTTACCGATTCTACTCTGCTTTTTGTATTTAACTACTTTTTAATTTTTCCCCACTTCATTCTATGATAAAAAACAAGTTTAATTTACAGAAAATTTTCTAGTGTTGACAAATGGTGTACCTCTTTGAACAACAGCATATACCCTAGCGATTATTTTATTTTTGATATTGTTCATTATCAG
>Ga0209094_1000397_pt1 | contig 32428 bp, 49 predicted proteins | sample COGITO_mtgs_1004_2_FD_184790 | JGI IMG/M metagenome (GOLD analysis project Ga0209094, IMG submission 184790) | Pelagic marine microbial communities from North Sea - COGITO_mtgs_100430 (SPAdes) (version 2) | ecosystem: Environmental > Aquatic > Marine > Epipelagic ... | reverse complement strand
GGATAGACCTAACCTTGCCGAGACTTAGCCCCTTAACTGGGGCTTTTTTGCGCATCGTAGTTTATGGAATAGGGCTAAAGTTTGCTAATCAGCTTGTTTAGATACCACTGGGCCTTGAGAGCATCCTCTTTTGGCTTGCCCTTATGCTCCATGCGCCATAGATACTTTTGAACATTGCCCTTGCAGTAACCCCTGAACGCATCCGCACTACTAGCACTAGCTTCGATAGCATCAATGCATTCTATAGACCCTGCCAAGTAGTGATTGGGTGAGTTTACGGGGTCAGGCACTTTTTCATCTATAGCTGGGATCTCTTTTCGCAGTCTTTCCCAGTCTTGAACATCTGGATCACCCATAACGCTTCCTCAAGTAGTTTAGACTGACTGGCATCTCATCAAACGCACCATCATCGACTTCGTGCAGCATCCATATACCACGCCATGACAGATTGGTCTGAGCGTTTAGGTATCCCTCTTCGTGCTGATAGAATATGCCAGCAAATAACCCTGTCACCCGAGTACCATCAGCCCTCTTTGCGAAACTGATTTCTCTATCCTGAACGTGACCCATCACACAACTCTGAAACTGCTTGGTTAACAATGCCCTGCTACTGCTTACAGGTCGGCCCATGATTCCAGAGGTAAAATAGTGCGAGTACACCACGCCATCTATCTTGATTGGTGCCAAGAACGGCTCAACTTCCCAGCCCATTCCTTCCAAGCACAAGTCATCAAACGATATTAGACCATCCAACTTGGGGTCAGATTCAATAGCGCGTGTTATGCGATTTTCGTGATTACCGAGAGTAAACACTAGGCGGGGATTCCACTGCTTATGCTTGTTGACTTTCAGTCTGCGCTGTTCTGCGCGAATAGGGGCCAGAAACTCTTCCATTCCTGCAATGCCTGCTGCAATATCCTGAGTGTATCGCCTACCTTCAAAGCTCTTAGTCCCTTTATCGTAATGGCTGAGACTGGGCATATCCCAGTGGTCGCCAATATGTACAATAACGTCAGGCTTTTTGTCTACAGCGTACTGCCCAGCCCATTTTAAATGATCTATAGGGCAGCCAGGCTTTACTTGGGTATCGGGGATTACCATATGTTTCATGAGTTACCTCTTGAATTCATCTTTTGCAATTGCCATCAAACCTAACATTACTACCGTAATACCGTACCAAACCATCTTTAAAACCTCTTTAATTATTCCCTGCAAAAAGTGTGCAAAATGCCAATTTATTGGTAGGGAAAAGTGTCTCAATTGAGGGCCGGATTTTACAGCAATCAGATATGATAGCTAATGGCTTATATTCATGGGTTTTATATCATTAATGATATGCGTTATTCTTCTTTATTCTATATATCCTTAAATGTAATTGCTTTGAAGCATTGTAAGTAAAAGTCTTTTATATCATCTCTCTCTTGCCAGAGAATTAAAGCTGGAACATAGACCGGTGAGATAATTAAATATAGAATACCAAGACCAAAGTATTTAAATTTCTTTTGCATTACTATTCCTTTTGCGCCTAGAATAAACTGTCAGTGACAAGCTAAAACATAGCCATTGCAACCCTATGTCTGTATTTTCCCAAGGCTTAAACCTGCCGCCATTTGTAAAAAGGTTAGGCAGCCAAAACCACCAGTTGCGGCCAAAACGCGGACTGCTTTTAGCGTCTAGCTCCCATTGTTCAAACTCAACGCCTTTACTGCTGCCAGCAACAATTAGGTTTATAAATATGTAATCGGTAATCTGCATTACTATTCCTCCATATCAAATTCAAATGCTTCATCAAAGCCATTCATTATGTATTCAGCAATGCAGTTTGTTATTGTATATTCATCAGGGGTATCGGTATGCTTGTGCGCCCTATGATAACCTGCATATGTACCTTGCTCGACTATCTGCTCTATCAGTTTATAAATTTTAATTCTCATTGCGATACTCCACCTCATCTTGCATTACTTTGTACATAGCTGGCCGCATTGTTGCCTTCTGCGTGTCTAAGATAGCTCTAAGGTGGTATGGGTTTAAATCCGCAATTGCTACATACTTCAAAGGTTGGTCGCCCTGCTTACCATAAGTTCCCCATTTGGCATGCAGCCTTATCACTTCGTGGGGGTAGTCGGTATAAATAGTTAGCAAGTGTTCGTCACCATTAGCAGAACATCTAACATAATCTAAACCACCATCTAACATGTACTCTTTGCCGTTGGCATCCGTATGGGTCACATAGTCATGGCGGTAATGAGACTCAAGTATTGTCCCATCAGGTGTCCGCATTCTACTGTTCAATATATCAAGCATTTGGTTTACCTATTGTACATTTTAAGGTGTATCGCACCGTATATTGCGTTGTTCACTCAGTGGCAGCATCAGTTCTTTTACCAGTTCAGCTATTGCTAGCTTTTCTTTCTTCTCCTTCTCTCTTTGTAATAATTCTGAACCACAGGGTTCTTCTCTACCTGTTTCTTCTTCAAACTTGTAAGCACTAGAGTCAAAGTTAAGCCAATATGCATATTTCTTTCCCCAGCCAGATGCTGCACTCTCCAACCACTTTGCTTTGTCTAGCGAATATGCTGCGGCGTCTTGTAAAAATTCTTCGTAAGCGTCTTCAGGCGTATAAAGTTCTACAGCTACTGACTTCCAAAACTCTAACTCATCGAACAACTGCTCGTTTTCAGCAATCAACTTTTTAAGAGTGTCCATCTTCTAATTCCTCTTCTCTACCTGTCTTCATTTGGTTTACCTATTGTACATTTTAAGGTGTATTACACCGTATATTCGGCATTTTTTAAACTAAAGCGCCCTTTTGCGCGTACAGGTGGGCAGTCCTGCGTCTCCCGTTAAACGGTACGCTTCTTACTACTGCTAGCGGTTAGAAGGGAATATCTTCATCAATTGCAGCAGCTTGTGGGGCTGATGCGGCAGCTTGAGGGCCATCAGTGTAGAAGATCTTCACATTACCCAAGATTGGTGTCTGGGTCTTTGCTTCACGCTCTTCTGCGGTCAGGCTCTGGCTGATAAAGCCATTGTTTTCGTACTGGTCTAGCTCATCACTGACAAACGTAGTCAAATCCAAGTAAGTACCCTTTGCACCCTGATATAAGCGGCTCTTGTCGATCTTTGTAACGTCAATTCGTACTGAAATACCTAACTTCATGCTAATTCCTCACACTCTTGGTTAATTATATTGACCGCTTTCACGATCTCATCGTACATTTTACTACAAAACTCTTCATCGTACTCAACTGTCACCAGTACAGGCTCCATCTCAGGATGATATGCTAGGAAATCCCACGTTTTAGCTTCCGTTATCATCATGCAGCCCTGGATCTGCTGCCAGTATTGCTTAACGCCTTTCATGGGCTTTTCAATGTAGCCTAGCATAGTGCTTTCTGCTGGGCATTTTATCTCTAAACCTGAAACAATTTCGTTATCGCACATTATTAGCCCATCAGGACTGGCTCCAAACTCTTCACTGTCATCGAGGATAAAACCAGCCTCAACTACAGTGTTACCAGTCATCAGCTCATAGTATTCACGCGCCTCTGGCTCAAGCTCATTACCTCTTGCCATATGCTCAGACTGAAAATGCGGAGTAGGCTCACCAGATAAACGCTCAATGACTAGCTGCTCAATGTATTTACCAGCAGAGCCTGAAGGTTTACCTGAAGTAGTGATCAACTTACTGAACTGCGAGGCTGACGGCCTACCGATCCTACTGCCAAGCCACCCATCACTCCCCTGAACATGCGATAATATCTGCATCGCCATCACCTCTTGATCTAGGCTTAGGTCTGACAGGATAAAGCTCACAATTCGGCGAACTACAGTCCTCTACCTGCTTTAACCAAGTGCCTGGGGCCAGACTATCGTAGATACAACCCTTACAATAGTCATTAATGGCCTTCCTCAAGCTCACTTAATCTTCGCCTTTAGTGCAGCAACAGCTTTGGGGTAATGAATTGCTAGCATTTCGTCTACACTGCTGGCTTTAAAGAACCCCAAGAACTTAGTAACGTCACCATTAGCCTGTTCAAGCAAGTCTTTAATGTCTTCAGCCTGCGCTGGAGTCAAAACCTCAGTCTTAGCAGCTTCTGGCAAGTCTTCACCAGCATAAATGTACAAGCCTAGACCGTGCATGGCAATACACTTGACTAAACACCTGATTCTAGCGTCAGATATGTCTCTGCTAGTTGGTGTCACTATGCTTTTGTTTCGGTTATCCATGACTGGTAGCCACATGGAATGCCTTTTACCCTCAACTGTTACGGCAACTGATACTTCAACCGTATCATTTGGCAGTGACTCTGGCTGAAAATACTCAAAAGTGCTTTCAGGGTAGTGCTCATTCAAGGTTTGCCACGCCCATGCCCAACTGAGATAAGATAGCTGCCCTTTTTTTGCTATGTGAGCACTGCAATCAATAGCCGATAATGTGGCCCATACGCTTTTACTTGTCATTAGTTAAATTCTCCTGCTGATTTCATTTGCTCGAATACATATCTTGCACCGTATCCAATGTAATACGCCTCAGTTTCATCACTGGGCGCTTCATTTCCTACCTTACAGTCCATATCCCCACGATCAATATCGTTAAGATAAGTTGAAGTTTCTAAATTCATATTAACCCCACCTGGCTTGATAGCCTTCCAGAACTTTATTTACTAAACGGTCGTTTTCTTTAGCTGCCGCTATGTCACGTTGAATTTCGTATTCAGACATTGGCTCATAGATAGGCTGGGTGTGGCGCATTGCTACACGGTTCTCATATGCCTCTTCGGACTCGTCATGCGGTCGTCCAAACAATGACATACTTAAAGCATTGCAGAAATCAAAGTCACCAGTTCTTGCAGGGTCTTCATCTTGATAAGTCATGTTGCTCTCCTGTTGTTGAGGTGTTTATTTTACACACTTCTCGCAAGTAGTCAATTGTTCTATTGCAATTAATTTAACAAAGGGCTATGATGCAACTTCACTTACTAAGGAACTATCATGGATATTAACAAATCACTTAAATTCTTTATGGAACGCGACCAGATGTCATCAGTTGAGCTGTCAAGAATCTCCAAAATCAATCCTTCTACTATTAGCTTGATCAGAAATAAGCATAGATCACCGCGAGCTAGTACCCTTTTAACCTTTGCTGCAACCTTTAACGTAGAAGTCAGCGAGTTTATTGCGGCGGGTGAGTAATGAATAGCAAAGGGTATTACGCCATCATTCCTGCAAGCGTCCGCTATGACGTACGTTTAACGGCTAACGCTAAACTTTTATATGGGGAAATCACTGCTCTGTGCAACGATAAAGGTTACTGCTGGGCGCGTAATGCCTATTTTGCTGATCTTTATGGCAAGACAGAGACTTCAGTTAGCCAGTGGATCAGTTCACTGGTCGATTGTGGGTACATCACAAGACAACTACAGTACAAAGAAGGCACTAAGCAGATCCAAGCCAGGTACTTGAAGTTGGTCGATAACCCTATGCAAGAAATCTTACCCACCTCCCCAAGAAAACTTAATGAGGGTAGCCAAGAAAACTTAATACCCTCCCCAAGAAAACTTAATGACCCTACCCAAGAAAACTTAATAGTTAATACTACATCTAATACTACATCTAATATTACAGATAATAGGGGGGAAACAAGTTCCCCAGCTCTCGAAGAAGAAGTTGAACATGAAGTAGTAGTTATTGACGAACCAGAGGATAAGCCGGTTAAGCGTTTTGTCCCGCCAACTCTGGATGAGGTCATTGAATACTGCAACAGGAAAGGTTCTGGAATAGATCCTTCTGTCTTCTGGCATCACTACGAGGCTAATGGCTGGAGAATTGGAAAGAACAAGATGATCTCTTGGCCAAAGACTATTGGGTCTTGGGGTGCTAGAGAGAAGTCAAATAAGACTGCAAAGAAAGAAACTAAAACTGATTCAATTAGAGATCAGTCTATACACCAACAATTAACCGATACATCATGGGCAGATTAGCCCGATAAAGGAGAAACAACAATGGCAAAAAGACTTACACCAAGCGGCAAACGAATGTTTTTGTATGAAGGCAACAACCATAAAGCTTTAACTTCAGGGTTTTTTTACTGCATGGCCGACTTTGCAGACGCAATTTCAATTAGCCCGCAAACAATTCAAAGTAGATTTAAACACCGAGGCGTTACTCGGGTAGTAAGAGACTGCGATTTGTTTCCAGTCCGAGCCTTAACTAGCCGGTGTCGAATGATTCAATATCAGGGTGAGCATAAAGACCTGGTGTCTGGCCAGAGCTACAGTTATGTTCAACTGGGCAAGGCATTTGGTATAAGCGAAAAGTTAATCCGAGAAAGAATGAGAGGAAGCCGAGTGTTTATTAATGACATGGCTTTGACAACCCCAGGTGTTCAGCAAATAGTAAGATGCGAAACACGATCATCCAAAGTAATGAATGAATGGTTAAGAAGGAAATTAGTATGACAGAAGTTACCCAAGGTGATTACTATCTCATCAAGAGTTTGGGCGATTTTGAGAAAAGATTGCCAGCTATTATCGACAGGTTAGGGGGGTGGGATTACTCAACCCCATGCGCTGTCAGGCTAGAGAGGTTTCAAGGCAGGGCAACAACCAGCCAAATAGCGTTAGCCCACATATGGTTCAGAGCTATGTCCACACAGTTTATTAAGAAGCAGCCAGAGGCCACAGAGGAAGGCTGCAAGTGGATGATGAAGCACAAGTTTGGGCCGCGAAAAACAATCAAGGTTGGATCTACTGTTGTGAAAGACCAGTTAGTTAGTCTACGAGATCTGGACACTGGTGAGATGTGTTATTTTTTAGATCAAGTATTACACTGGGCATCTGAAAGAGATTTGTATCTACCCATGCCAAAGGATAATGAGTACACTGAACTAAAGAGGCAGCAGAATAGTTAATCCTACCCTGTTTAAGTGGCCATTTCGGTGGCCCAATTGCAGTATGCAAGGTAAACTTGAGCCAATGTACCAGTTAAGCTTAGGCAAGACTACCGGATAGTATTTGAAAGATTTTTAGGAGAGCAATATGAGGGTTATATCTTGGTTTAGCTGCGGAGCTGCAAGTGCTTACGCAACTTATTTGGCCAGTAAAAAATATCAAGACTGTGAGTTTGAAGCAGTGTATTGCAGGGTTGCCGAGGAACATGAGGATAATTTAAGGTTTTTGCGTGATTTTTCTCAAAAAACTGGCATTCCAGTTAAAATTATAGGCGATAAAAGCAAAGAATTTTCTATTTATAACGTGTTTGAATCTAGGAAGTTTATTAAAGGGCCGACTGGAGCACCTTGTACAATGATTTTAAAAAAAGATGTAAGGAAATCCTATCAGCGTGACTCTGACATTCAAATATTTGGATATACATCTGAAGAAACTAATAGAGTAAATAGATTTATTGACTCTAACAATGAAGTAATTACAGATTTTATATTGCATGACAAAGGCATAGATAAAGAAAACTGCATGGAATTTATAAAAAGCTTGGGCATTGACACACCTATTATGTATAAACTGGGTTACAGTAATAATAATTGCATTGGCTGCGTGAAGGGTGGAATGGGGTATTGGAATAAAATCAGGTATGACTTCCCCGATGCGTTTGAAAAGATGGCTATCTTGGAGCGTAAAATAGGTCATGCCATTAACAAGGATAAAGATGGCCCCGTGTTTCTGGATGTTCTTGCAAGCGACAGAGGGAATTTCAAGAAAGATAAGCCTAGCGACTGCGGTTTCACATGTGAATGGGCGCAAGGAGAACTAGCATTATGACAATTAAAAGAGATGCAGCAGATAAGTGGTTTAGTGACGTAGTAAGACTGAAGAGCGAGTCTACTTGCGAGCATTGCGGAAAATTTGGCAGACAAGAGTGCGCCCACATATACGGAAGGGCAGCCAAATCAGTTAGGTGGAGTTTAGATAACGCAGTTTGTCTCTGCCATTACTGTCACCGGACGTTCACTGCCAACCCACTGGACTTCAGCAGGTGGTGTATGGAGCACTTAGGGCCAGGTCATATGGAGATGTTGCGAGAGAAGTGGAATGTTAAGATGCCCACTAACAAGTTGTTAAGGGCTGAGATAGCAAAGCATTACCGTGAAGAGCATAAAAAAATGCTGGCCAGTTCCAGCTACCAACCAATCAGTTACAATTAAGACAGTCGAGGTGACATATGTCGTTTATAAATAGCTTGAGAAGGAAGGCAAAAATACTGGAGATACCTGGCATGAGTCAAAGGCTAGATGAGATCTTTGAATCTGTTATGTATCATGGAGCAAATACTACGTTTGCGCAGAAAGAAATACAGGCGATAGTCGATCATGTAATAGAAGTTGAGATAGCCAGGACAGCGCCTTTAACAGAAGAACAATTAATGTTGCGTTACCCAGATCTTGTGGTAGAATAAAACCTCAAGCGGGAAGTGAAGTGAAGTAAAGCGAAGACGGCAAATCTTGTTTTACACTTGTTTTACACTTGCTTGATAAAGCTCCCCTGCTTTCCCCATCGTCTGTTGCCACTCCTCTTCAGACGGTGGGTTTTTTTAGTAGCACCACATAACAGGCATAGAAGTTCTTGTGTCTACATGGATGAAAGTCTTGGCTACACCCACCCCAGTAAAGCCCAACCTCATGGCCTCCTGAACAATCTTATATCCTTCTGCACCGCTGTTAATATGTATGTCAGCAGCTATCCCTTTGGCATGAGTACCTGGTACATTTTTTCTAGCCTCAATTGGATGGCCTATAGGATCACGGTATCCACTGGTAATCGTGAATGAGAACCCACATACATGGCGCAGCTCGTCCAGCTTCTCCAGAAAGAAAGGACACATTGCATTGTTGCCAGTCTCCTGACAGTCAAATTCTTTAATATCGAAGTATTGTAATTGCATTAGTGTACTGCCTCATCGGTAAAGTAGGCATTGATTAACTCCGACTTGGCAACTTCCATGCTGTAAAGTATGTCAGGATCTTCCATGTTACTAATGATCTGTATCTGGCTTTCACTTACACCTATGACCACCAGGTGATCATACTCTTCTGCCAGCTTGACCAGGTCAGGGCGACCAGGAAATTCAACTATCTTTCCCATGTTACTTCCTCATGTTCATTAACTTGCCAACACCGCGAATGCCAAAGCTAGAAGAGATAGCAATAAATAAAAGGTATTGATACCACTCAGGCAATTCCTCTAGTGCTATAAACGCAGCGGATACCCTATCAATAACAGTTACATCGTTAGCTGCTATGGCATAGCCTACCATGAATATAGGAACGGCTAGTACAATAGTCCAGAATTCATCCTTCCAAGAATCCTTAGAGGCATCAGCCATCTTGGTTTCCCAGTCAGCATCGTTCTGTATAACAGACATCTTACGGTCATGCTTGGCCTGTTTCTCTTCAGCCTTATTGCTCAGATAACTTTTGGCTAGTCCCGCAACTGGGCCAATCAGTGCGCTGAAAATACTCATATCACCACTTTATCTAATAAAGCAGCACCAATTACTAATGGGTACATTCCCCATAACATTATTTCAGCCTTGGCAAACCGCTTGCTTCCGTCATCTAGTCGCTTTTCAATGTTAGTATATCTGACATTGCATTCTTTCTCGTGGCCTTCAAGACGTATCAGAACTTCTTTAGCTGTTGCCATTATTTTTTTACCATAAAGATAATTGCATAGATCAGAACTGGTATCACTGCTATCGCTATGCCAATAACTGTAATAAATTGCTTGAGTAATTTAATCTTTTGTTGCCGAGCCTGGGCAGCAAGGCGAACTTTCTTTTCTCTTTGCTTCTTGCAGTCACTTTGAAAATTGAGCCAGTCACCATACATGTCAGCTCTACCAGCATAGATCATGTAGTCCTTTAGCCATTCTTCCTGCTCTTTTATTTTCTCTAGAGCCATGAAAGCCTCTAAGTCACTCTTGCCCTTAGAAGCTACACGTTTGGCTATTACGCTTTTGTTATCAAAGTAAGATTGAGCAGCAGCAGAACAGTCATAGAGTTCTTTGCCATTGCTTATAGCCGCCTTAATAATTTTAAAGGCAGCATTAGCAGCGGCAATCTCCGCTATCACTTACTCAGATGCTTTGCGAATGTCAGTGGCAATGCCTTCAACAAACGTAGCTGATCCTGCTCCAATACCCTTAGCAGTGTCTGAAACCATAGACTGCGCTGAGTCAACAGTAGTTCCTACAATCTGTTGTGATCCGTCAACAGCACCGTTAAAAGTGTTGCAGCCCATAAGAGCCAAGGGTAATGCTAATAATAAATATTTCATTTTTGTTTCCTTAAAGTTAAGTATTAATAGTGTTAACAGTTGGGCCGGTAATGTTAGTCACAGCTTGTATTAACGTCCAGTTAGTTCCATCATTAGAATGCTCAACATTAAAACCAGTAGCCCAGTAGTTGAAGCTGCTGTTGGAGTATCCGTTTCTTACTAGAATACTTCCTATTGTAATAGGCGAACCCATGTCGTACTGAATCCAGTCGTTTATAATCACATTGGCAGCGCGAGTAGCAAGATACCAACCTGTAGTAGTCGAGACTGACCCCGCCTTACGAGCTGGATAACTAGTACTCTCGTAGCTGGCAGAAAGCTCAGGTATGGTAGGGTTAGTACTAGCATCTTGACCAATAATTAAGTTTGTTAAATTTGCATCTGTATACAAGGCAAACTGTGAAATGAAGGGGCCAACAGATACCGACCTTGTAAACCCAGTGACCCGAATATAGCGAGCAGTTATTCCCCCAGCAGCAGACTTTCCATGAAAATCATTCATACTGATAGGGCCAGTAGCTTCCCCAGCCAAAGCCCGTACCGCAGTGTCATTCATAGAAATCTGCGTAGTACCATCACCGCCGAGAGCTACCTGAACAGACCTGTCAGCCGCAGTGCCAGCGAGGGACATTTCTCCTGAAGCGGCAAGAGTCATTACTCACCGCCTTCAAGGATAAGCCTAGCAGCTTCCTCAGCAGCCTGTTGTTCTGCTACAACCCAAGGGTTTTCACTGATGATTACTGGAACTTTAGACTTAGCAATGTCATCAGCAATAGAGCTTTCAATAGAGGCAACTTCCTCTTCACCCAAGGCAGCTTTAGTCCATGCCATAGCAATTTCTTCAGTAACGTCAGCCCAAGGGATAAAACCTTCAGCGTCTACATTAGCTTCAAGGCCAATAGATCCATACCTACGGCCTCTATGAGTTACGCCATCAACCACTTCATAGTCAGAAGCTTCCCAATGAGAAGTGTTAATTGCGCCAGTATCTACAGTAGAGTCTAGTGCTACAATATTCCAAATTAAAGCCATTTTATTTCTCCATCTCGTTTAATTTTAATTCAAGTTTCTCTACTTTTTGAGTCAGCTCTTTTACAGCTTCGATAAGCAAAGGGGTTAGTCTTTCGTACATTACTGTTTTGTAGTCTTTGCCTATTGCAGACTTAGCAACAATCTCTGGTAGTACAGCTTCTACTTCTTGAGCAGAGATACCTACCTCTAGCCCGTTGTTGTCTACACCAAGAGATTGAGCAGTTTCGTTAGGAGTGTAGTAGTAACCGTTAAGCTGGGCTACCTTGTCTAACGCGTTAGGGATGGTTCCCTTGAAGTCTTTAAGGCGTTCATCAGAAAAGTTAGCAGTAATGTTACCTGTAGCCACTATGTCACCAACAACATGCAGCGCCTGAGTCGGTGCGGTAATGCCTATACCTAATCTTTTTGCACTAGTGAATCTTGCATACTCTCCACTTAATCCACCATCCATAGCAATACTATGTCCACCACCTGTAAGGGAGGTAGAGGTTACTTGCCCTACACCGTTATATGCCCTTAAACCTACCAGTGAATCTGTTAAAGAGTTATTCCTTATATTGATGCCTTGATAATTAGGAAGGTCAGATGTAGCGTATATTATGCCGGTAGAATCAAGCTCAATTCCTGTAACGGTTGAGTTACCAGACGTTTTTGCTACAAGGAAGTCACCTGCCGAAGTAATCCTAGCTCTTTCACCAGTGCTGGTAGTAAAGGCCATTGAGTTGTCAGAGTTGTTATAAGCAATCTTGCCTATATCAAAATCATTAACATCGCCAAATTGTATTGTTGCAGGGTTACTTGTTCCTGCCGTTAATCTTAAAATTGCGTTAGTGTTGTTAATCCGAATAACATCGTTAAAGTTCTTCTGTCCAGAAATTGTTTGGACGCCTGAAGTTCTTACAACAGTGCTATCAACGTCAACTGTAACTGTGCCTGTAGTACCGCCACCAGACAAGCCATCACCCGCTGTCACCCCAGTAATGTCACCAGTATTAGTCGTGTAACCAGAATCATTAGTCCACTGGGATATAGCTCCAGACTTGTTGGTGAAAGTGTCAGTGCTAGATGGAGTTACTGTGCCAGTATTAGTCGTGTAACCAGCGCCGTTAGTCAGTTGATTGTTATTGGTAATTGCAACGGCAGGAGTATAAGTAAACACGCCAGAGGTGTTGTCATACGCCAAGCCAGTAGTGCCAGGAGATGCAGTAGTTGCACTTAAATCAGTTAGCGCGATACCACCGCCAGCACCTGCAACCCAAGGTACATTAACAACAGCTTGATTAGCTGAGTTTAGCTGGATGCCATAAGTTCTTCCAGCCGTAGAGGAGACCGCGTTAGCCGCTACAGACTGGTCTGTGTTGCTGAATAATTCAACGCCGCCTCTTGTTGTTGCAGTAGCTAAGTCAAGAGAGATGTCGTTAGCTCCAGCAGTAATGCCAGTACCACCAACTGCGTTAAGCGTTACGGCCCCTGTAGTGCCGCCGCCAGTTAAACCAGTACCAGCAGTTACAGCAGTAATGTCACCACCACCACCAGCGTTAGCATCAACGTAAGCTTTGATTGATTGTTGGGTTGCAAGAGCAGTAGCACTATTGCTTGCCATGTTATCTTCATCAAGGATGTTGGTAACTGTTACAGTACCAGTGCCAGACAAGCCGTTAAATTCAATAGTTCCATTAACGTCCAATTCAGCGGATGGAATCGTAGTTCCTATTCCTACATTCCCATTTTCAATTATCCTAAAAGCTTCCGCTCCAGCAGTAGAAAAAGCTAAACGATCAGCCCCCGCTCGCCACATTCCTGTGTTTTCATCTGCACCAAATGTATATGCAGGAGTCCCACTAGAACCAGATCCTGCTTTTATTTTAGTTACATCAACTATTCCAGTAGTGCCAACTGAAAAGAAACTTCCAGCAGTAATCCCGCCTGGAGCAGCAAGGGATGCGTTAAAAGTATTATTGCCCGTAAAGGTATTGTTGCCAGCAAGAGTTACATCACCACCACCTGTACTTGTAATAGTAAAGTTAGGGTATGTTCCTGTTACATTAGTTGTACCAGCACCCGTTAATGAAACAGTCTGGTCAGGAGCAGTATTGCTAAACTCATTGCCAGCACTTAAAGCAAGTCCAGATCCTGCTGTATACTGTTCCCCAAGGCTAGTTCCATCAGCAACTTGTACCGCACCAGTCGTATCGTGAAACTTTAGAAACTTACCTTTACGCTGATCCTTTAGCGGAAGAATCATGCTAATCGGAACATTCTCAGCATCGCTCAATCTAATGGTTCGATCAATAGCGTTTTCATTCTGTATAGCGCCAATGTAAATCTTATCAAAATCACCATTAACATCTTGAGCTAAGAAGGCACCGTTCTCTTGATAGTTAGTATCCCTAGTAACAGGCATGGTTAATACAATACTGACTGTATCGTTAAGACTAGCACCCGTGTCCAAGACAAAAGTACCACCAGCAACTGCACCAATATTGTTTACAGTATAGTCAGCAGGAGCGACTATGACATTGTTCTTATAGACAGTTACGTCAGAGTCTGCCAGCACTCTAAAGGTATACTGGAATGTATCTTGCCCAGCAGAGGCGCTGTAGTCATCACGAGTAGAAGTTGCAGTTACGGTCATTTTGACACCCTTTTAATTTGGTTCGATTATACTATAATTTGGTTGTTTTTTATACAGCTACTACATGTCGCCTATGGCTGTTTCTATCTCGTCAAATATTTTGTTTACACCACTAAGATTCTGCAATGGAATCAATCTTCTTAAAGTTCTAATGTCAGAGTCTGTCATTGGCCCTGACGATGAAAGGGCGTTACTTGCTGCAACAGTAGTGCTCAAGAGACTGCCCAAGCTTGGCCCTAAAATCGACTCTGAAACGCTGCGAGACACAAAGCGCGATGCTGGCGCACTAATCCCCAGTAAAGGCCTAAGCCCTACCGAGTTGCTAGAAATCTTCTCAATGGTATTGTTAATCTCACCTACAATCCCAAGAACGCCAGAACGATCAATGCCTTCAGTTATCCACACTGCCGGATCTTCACTTACTTCACGGCCTGCAAGCTGCTGTTTAATGACGTAAGAGAATGCTCCCATTCCTACTAGCGAAATAATGCCGCCCATAGTGTTATGATCTTGATTTTGCACTCCAGCAATAAATACACGCTGAGTAGCAGACAATATAAAAGACCTAAACTGTCCGATAGTCTTACCCATCTCTGAAGACATAAATAAAGGTTTCTCCTGACCTGGCATAATAATGACACGGTCAGATTCCTTTCTCATAGCTACGGCCCACATACGCTCCAAGTCTGGGCGATCCCAGTTCTTAGCGCCTGTTATCCACACGCCATCTTCGTTTTTCCCGTGTTTAACAACCTGAGCCATCATGTCATTAGCAGCTTGCTTATCAATCCCTAGTCGTCCAAGGCGCTTGTCATACTTGCCTTTAGACAACCCGTCAAAGATAGAGGTTTGCATGGTTACTGCGTGTAGCTGCTTCATTCCTGAAGTCCAGCGGTCAAGGAAGTTAATCTTACCAAAGTTGTTAGCGCCTGATCTTAATGCTCTTTCAACAGCAGTGCCACCAGAAACGTAATCGCCAACGTCAGCAATAACGTCAGATTTACCGGCCATTAAAACGTCAGTGCCAATTCCCCAGCTCTTCGCTTCACTAGCGGCAATTTTAAAGTTTTTAGTGTTAGAGATTAACGGAGCTAAGCCTTTACTGAATGTCTTGGCAAAACCTTCTGCCATAACAATGCGAGCAACATCTGGAAAGCTGGATATGGTTACACCTCCAAGCAATCTTAAATAGTTAAGGTCGCGTGACGATCGTCCAATACGAGTCCATATGTTATCTTCCTGAAAACCATATACTCCACGCATCCTGTCACGCATTCCGTTAAGGTCTCGGATGTCAGCGTTCCTTTCTTTCTCTAATTCAGCACGCTTTTTTGGATCAGTAATACCATTGGCTTTATCTCTATACTCCCTGTTAACTGCTTGAATTTGATCAACCATATCCACGCTTCCAAACTTCCTGGTCAGCTCAATGTCAGCAGCAGTTTGTTGTAAATACCTGGCACCCAAGACCTCAATGTCATTCTCTAAAAACTCTTCAATAATCTCATCATCAATTTGAAAGGTTCGTTTGCGGAGAGGGCCGCGTAACGCGTTTACTTTACCTACTTTTGCTGTGCCTTCACCCATCTTCCAGTCGTAAGGAAGCCTGCCGCCAGGCGAGCCTTTAATTCTTTGGGCAATCTGCGCTGCAATATCATCATAGTCCTGCGCCTCAAAGTCTCTACCAGACTTGTATTCTGCTTTATCTATAATTGCCTGAAGGTCTGCCTTTTCTTTTCCTTCAGCTTTTGCAACTTTGGAAGATGCAATCTTAGCCTGCTCATATAGATCAAAATCTTTCTTTTGCAGCCAGCCAGAAACCTTAGTAATAAACTGCGGGTAATTAGCGTCTATCTTGCCTGAGCTATACACTCTGTTAAGGTAATTTACAGAAGTACTGACATCAACATCTTCAGGCAGCATCTTTAGCTCAATCATTTCGTTCTTCAAAGGATCGTATAATTCTTTGCGCCAGAAATCAGAAGAGGCTTTAATCTCAGGAATGTCGCTTTCCCCAGTTCTAATGGCTCTAGATACAGCTTCGTTAAAATCACGCCGTTTCATTTTAGGAGCGCCAGACTTTGTATACTGCTCGTAGAACTTATTGTTATTGTCTATCGAGTTGTACAGCTTTCCACTCTTAATTTTAGCTAATGACTCAACAGCTTGGCCGGTAAAGTTATCTAGCATGATAGGGCTTTCTGCCAGCTCTGCTGCAAGCCTTCTGACTATTGGCGACTTGCTAGTAAGCGCCCTAGACAAAGGGTCAAAACCTAGCTTGTCAGTTAAGAATCTAGCAGTTTTACCCGTAACCTGAACATCGCCTATAACTACACGGGCAGCACCAACACTATCTTCACCTACAGGGCCAGTCTTAGCGTTAATTGCAGGGTTAATACCTTCAGCTATCTTAGGCTCAACCTCCATAATGTCAGCCATTTCCCGAATAACCGTCTCATCAATTCCGTATCTAGGCAAGAGCTGTACAGTACCCCCTAGAACACCCCCTAAGAGCGTTCCAGCGCCAATGTTAATGGCAGACTCATCAAACGTCCTAGTCAGTTGCTGGGTGTGTAAGGCGGCCTCTACAAGGGCTGTTTCAGCGGCTACAACAGAGCCTGTAACGGCAGCGCTACTAAGTATGCCTTTGCCTGCCCGATAAGTGTTGACAGCTACACCGCCAATACTGATGAGTGAAATAGGATCCATTACACCGGCAACGCCACTCATAATCATTCCGGTAGCGCCACCTCTGGCAATAGTGTCTCTGTCCTGACGCTCTCTGCTCATCTGCTTGCGGGTAGCTTCTAACTCATCTTCATCGTCAGCATACAGTGCGGTTGATACAAAAGCCTGATCATTCTTCTCTTCCTCTGTAAACATGGAATAAGCATCAAATGACGGGTTATCTTTAGTGTCAGGCAGGCCAACTTCTCTAATAGAAAAAGCTCCGATAATGTTCTCTTGCCTAAACGCAGCGCCAACGACTTCCCCGAAAGAAGGAGCTTGCTGCTCATCTATTTCAGGAGTATAAACTGTTTTTTTGCCTAGCAGCTGTGTTTCTGGAGATGCAACAAATCCCATTTACTCACCTATTCCTTTCAAAGCATTAACCATTTCTTGACCAAACTGATTAATAAAGATTATCTCAGCTTCTTCCTGACCAAGTTTGTCTACAGCAATTTTAAATCCTTTTGTAAACTTTTCCTTAGATATAGCCTTTGAAAATAACTTTTTAACCTGAGCTGAGCTGTAATTCTGTTGCATCATTACATACGGCTCTGGAGTAATTCCTGCCGCCTCTTCCTTTTCTGTTGGAGTTGGGTAAACAGTTACTGTTCTGCTTTCTGGAATGCCAGTGCTATCGCCTTCTACTGCCTTACCCTCTTCTATAAGATCGTTAATTTCGTCTATTTCGTTTTTAGGCCTTGCGAGAGATGCTACATATTGATCACTAGCATTGTTTATTTCCTCAACAATAAAGTTAGCGGCCTCACCCACCTTGTTTGTTAGCTGGGGCATGCCAGTTGCAAGCAGTACTTTCTTAATGTTTTCTACGGTTATAGCGTCTGGAATGTTTTTAAACTCTTTAATTCCTTTGCCTATCAATGCAAATGGGCTTTTAGAAGATTTTAGAACTGCGCGCATAGCTTCACGCTCAGCTTGCTTGAGAGGATTGTCTGTTCCAAATTTCTCAGCAATTTTAGCAGCTCTTATTTTTCTTTCATCAAGCGTTCCCCACTTGTTCATCTTGCCGTATTCTTCGGCTTTAATTCTAGCTGCTTGAAGAACATTACCTTTTTCTACATCAGGCTTAAATCTGCTGCTCATGTTGCCATCTGGATCAAGGGCAGAAACGCTCTGTAAAGTTCCGTCATTAGCCCTAATCATAATGGCATACGTTGGTTGATTATTTCCAGCCGACCTAGATGTTTCTGCGTCAGATATTAAGCGGATATTCTCTCGCTCAACAAGAATCCCGTTGGACTGCAAATCATTATAGATCTCGTCACGAATATAAGAGGTATCGCCTGTTACGTTTAGCTTATATGCCGGAAATTTTTCTGGAGGATACTTCATTAGACCAAACTCGCCTCTACCCCAGTTAGCCTGTATGCGTGTCATAGCGTTCTTTTTGGCTGATTCTATATCTACCGTTCCTGCTTTATAAAGATTCTCGGTTAATACTTTGTAATCAGTTACAAGCTCATCAAAAGCAATTTCATTTTGAAAGTCAGAGGCGCTGTCAAATAAGAAACCAGTCATTTGACTTGTAACTTCTTCGGCGTAGACTTCAGCTCCAAAAACTTTCTTATTGTCTTTTGATTTTATTTCAACAGCTCTAGCCTCAGCCATAGCTTTTTGAGTAGGAGATCCAGTTCCAGTAATAGCTTTAGCATTAGCGATTGATTCTTCTGGAGTTAAGTAACTGTCTGACTCCGCTACAACTGAAGCAAAAGCCGTTTCAGCGTCAGTAAATGCAACTTCACCAATTCCAGGAATTTCCTGTATTCTATTAATAGTATCTACAGCATAACCTATCTTGTCAGTATCTCCTGACACTAGGTTGTTCCGAATTTCAGTTCTTGCCTGCGTTGGAAGGTATCCAGTCATTTTTGTTATCTGAGCTACCTGCCCGCCTCTCTTGGCTGGATCGGTAGACAATCCTACGTTGATTAGCTCCTCGTAAGTGTTATCAACATCTTTCTGGGTAACTGGAATAATAGGCTGGCCTGTAACTGGCTGCTCACCATTAACAAGGTTAGAAACGCGAACCATTCCGTTATTCTTTTTTTGGTCTGCCGATTGCTGCTCAAGAATCAAATTAATTCTACTTGACACCCCCTTTGAGGTCTTAAAATAACCCTGCTCGTTTAATTCATAAACCTTATCAATTAAATCTTGCGGATCTCCAATTTGATTCTTAATTGAAATATCCAAATTTGACAAAGTACTCATCTGCTCGCTAGATAAAGTTGCCGCGTCTTTTGCAGCCTTTAACTCAAGAGTAGAAACCTGAACGTCAAGCTTGTTTAATAGCTCTTGGTTCTGCTCTGCGGATAGGCTTTGATCAGGGCTGTTGCGAAAAGCCTCTACAATGGCGCGTCCGTTTACCAGCCGATCTTTCATTTCAAAAGAAGGATCTAAAACAGCCCTGTTAACTTCACCTAATTTTGCCTGAACGGTGATTCTATCTGTTAAGCTATTAATTTTTTGCAAGGCAATGCCAGGGTCTAAATCGGCAGTTTCAACTAAGCCTAGGGTAGCGGCAGTAAACTCAGCAAGACCCTCTTTAGCATCGTCTACATTCCCTGCGTAAGCATCATTCGTAACAATGTCAGAAAGAACAGCAGCGCCCTGCTCAATTCCAGCAGTTGTAAGAGCCAAATCTTTAGCCTTTTCAGCCTTGGCAACAGAGCTTTCAGCTTTTGCATTGAGCTTATCAAATACTAGCTCGGCAGAACCCCTGTATTGCTCAGGCATTTTGCTTAACAAGCCTTGCTTGGAGGCATCTACTAACTTACTGTATCCAATGATGTCATCAGGAAACTGCTCTTGAGCAGAATTTACAGACTGGTCTAGCTCAAAAGAAACATTACCTATATACGCGTTCTCAGCGGCATCGTTAAAAGCGTTAGCCGAATAGCCAAATTTACGTTGTTCTGGAGGTGCAATTAGCTCTCCTGTCGCCGGATCTACACGACCAGTTTTTGAGCCTGCAATAGCCCCCTTTTTGGCCCCTTCTTTAACTGCAATAGGTTTTCCTATAGCTAGAGCAGTGTCAGCAACAGTTTCGCCTAAACCAGCCAGAGCACGCATCTTATCAGCGCCAGACGTATCTAAGGATGTAGGAGTAAACTTACCGTAATACCCAATTCGTTCTTGTTTAACAGCCATTGTTTAATCCTGTTGTTTAAGCGTTGAGCTGTGCAGCTGAAGAAGCGCCAGTCAATAGTGTGCCAGCAGCCTGCAAGTTAGCAGCAGACCGAGCATTTTTGCCCTGACGCTTGAGTTGAGCCTGGGTAAGCCTGTCACTTAGCTTTAACATTCCTTCACTCATACCAATGTTTTGAGCGCTTTCTAAAGCAATACTAGCTGGAGTTCCTTCCATACCTAAGTTTCCAGCAGCTAAACCTACAGTATTGGCGGCAAGGACTTTACCTAACTTTTGCTGCCGTTCAAGCTCACGACCTTCAGCGGCAATCTTTTCTTGCCTAGCCTGCTCGTTTAAAGCGTCCTGCTGGGCTTTACCTGCTTCAACTTGCCCGTAAACATTCACTGCTGTTCCTACACCCACTGTTACTGTTGCTACCATTATCCAAGTCATAATATATCCTTTGGCTCTATTAAAGCCGCTTCTATTTCTTTAAGATCTGTAAGCTCTGTAGGGTGAAAAGTTATCCAAACGCAATCTGTTTCAGCATAGCAAACTCGCTTGGTTCCTGGCGTTGTCTCACCCATGTACGGCGCTTCAATTTCTATTGTTTCAAATTTACTAGCTACCCTGCACTTCCCCTTTATTACCATGTACATATGGCTAGTCTTGTGCGCAGCTCCAACACAAACTACACCAGCAGGAATAAACGACTCTCTAACATACAGCCCATCAGAAAAATGATGCCTTGTTTTTGTATCAGCTTGAGGCATTTCCGCAATAACATCTTGTATTTTGTAAATGTCATTTTGCGTTGCTAGTTCGCTCACGAAGATTCTACCTCATACTCAATAGATTGAAGGTGAAACGGTGTGGGGCCAGGTACAGTAATTAAAGGAACAACCTCTGTAGACCAACCATTACCGCCTCTGTTATCTTCTATAATACCAGTTTTGGGAGAAAGTGGAGTATTTAAAGGGCTATTGGATGCTGGGCCAAGCTCTCTCACAGGCACTGGCATTCCGTCAATGTACACGCCAGAAGTCTCTAATACGCGCAAATTCATATTAGTAATCTTCTTTTCCCTCATAGCATTCTGCCCACTACGAGTACCTGGATTAGTATTTACAGGCATAGATTTAAAACTTGCAGTAAAGTTTAAACCAATCTTAAATTCTACTGTTCCTGTAGGCGGTCTTTCAGATGCAAGTATTATTACTTGGCCTGTAGAGCCTACAACTCTGTCAGGCAATATATTTTTATCACCAATTACTGAAACAGTTTGACCGGCAAACCTTACGCCCACACCAACACTTGTATTGCTAGTGCCTGCACTAACATTTACTTTTTGGCTAGAGTCCATCAACGCATCAAAATCCCACTTCTCAAGTGTTCTATAAGTATCGTTAGTTACAGAATTAACACTTTCAACAATAAAATATAATTCTTTACCAACAACGGAGCACGATTCAAACTTGGTTACATTGTCTTCGTCAGGATTGTACAATGTCCATTTGGTAAAGCCGTTAATGTCTTGTGCCCTAACTGTATTTAAAACTGCGGCAGATCCGTCTTGATTAATGATAAATACCCATGCAGCGTCTTCAGATGAAGTCCCGTCAAGAGCAGCCATGTCCAAAGGTTTATTAATTAAATGAGATGACAAAACCGATATGTCGTTACTTGTGTAAGCGTCTTCATTAAAGTTATATAAATACTGGCGTAGTGTATTACCGTTTCCGTTAATAAACAAAGTAGCGCCATCAAGAGCTTTAGACTCTAAGTTGAATGAACCAAGTTGCGTTTCTGCTTCAATAATAATTGTAGATGGCGTGTTACCTTTTACAATAAATTCAGCGCCAGAACAAAATACCTGCAAACCACGATCAGGGTTTACATCTACAATCTCAGTAAGGTTGCGAGAGTTAATAGTTACAAAGATTCCATCGTCATCTGCACCCTCCTCTGAAAAGAAGTTAAACAAATCACCTGACTTAGATGCAAACAAACTTTGACGCTTAGACTTAGTGCCGCCTATCCATAGCCTGCCCTCATTAAAAGCACCCATTAAAGGAAATCCGCGAGTAGAACTCCACACATCTTCTTTTCTAGACACCCCAATTACATCCCTAATAAAGGTAATGCCAGTGTTTCCAGTAGATCCTTCCGTAACAAAAGCCGAAAATAACTTTAAAGGTTGAGCAGATTCATCGCTAATTGTAATTGTATAAGGGCCAAGTAAAGCACTGCCAGTAACTGTAATTCCAGTGTCACCAAAGATTGGCATTTCTTGTAGGTTTTTTTGTAAATTAAAAGCCGTTGATTCAACATCTCCTCCAAAAGAAATATTCTTGCTTAATACGCCTTGAACATCTACTTGGTAACGATTTCCGGCTACAAATCCATTGCCAAAAGTTATTCTTTGTACTGCTGAGACAGCAGCAGGGCTATCTGAATCATTGTAATCGTACTGAGGCACATTACTAAATGGAATAGGCCCAGAAGTAAACTGATTGGTTCCGTTAAAAATAATACGCTGCGGAGCATAATCCTTATGAAACAATAGCATGACATTTTCTGTCTGCGCATCTCGAACTTGTGAAAGATCAGCGTTAAGATAAGGAACACTCACATTGCCTGTATATACAGTTTCTGTGCTACCCGCATGAGGTGCCCGATAAAAAGCCATATTTTTATCAGTTAAAACGCCAATATAATGCTCATCCGATCCAATGCTGAAGTCAAATGTCTTTACACTAGATGCCCCAACAGCCGCAGTTTTCAGATTATATTCACCAATTTTAATTGCAGCCGCAGAAGGGCCGCTAATAAGATCACAGCGAAGTCTGAAATATTTACTAGTACTACCTGTTGGAACGGTATAGCGAAAGTTTTTAGTAGCTGAGCTACTAATTTCAAGAATTGCAAGGTCATTCCAAGACGTTCCATTATTGCTGTCTTGCAGCAAAACATTAGCTGTTTTTTGCGGCATCAAAGCGGGGCCAACAATAGAAATGTTTCTAACGTCAATAAAATTAGGAAGCGGAGCCGCAGCAAAATCATACTGAGCAAAGGTTAAATATGTACCTGCAAAAGGTTGATCTGTAGTAGCAAAGGTTGCATCATTACCATCATTAACATTTGCAGCACTACCTCCACGGGGCATGCTGGGAAGCTGTGTATTTCGTGTTAAAGCTCCTAACGTGTTATCTACAACAAAAGTTCCAGGTCTGCGCTTAATTCCACCTTGAGGAACAATAACAACGTTCTCAGCAGTTTGACCGCCTTTGTAATACTGATCTAAGTCAGTACGTCCAAGGATTAAAGGAGATAGTTCGCCACTAGCAAAACTACTCTGTAAAAATTGCGACTTAGGCATAATGTTCCTTCAGCGGTAAAGTTTTAGCGTCTTACGTTGATAAATGGTCTGTCTTGAATAGGTGTCTGAGGATGTTGTTGTGCGTCAGTAAACCGAGCCATGCGCGAAGCATTCATATACTGGTTCGCCAGAAGCTCCATTGAAGCTGCACTATCTCTAATAGATGGCGCAAAATCCATACCCAGTGCGTACTCAATCATCTTAGCAAAGTAAACGGGCCATTGCTGCTCATCTACATTAGCAATGTAGTCGCAATATAAAGCACCCGTATTGTTACAGTAAACTTTGTCGCCAAGGATTTGGTAATTAATTCCAGGGTTTAACTTGATGAGAACCAGCATGTCCGCTGGTAATTGATAAACTGAACTGTACTCTGTTCCAACCGGTACTTCAGTTGTTAGGCTTAACTGCGCTTTACGGCGAGCAAAACCCCATCTGTATTTAGTTAATTCGTTTTGGACAATGTTGTCATATAAGTTATTGGCAACAGTCTGGGCGCGAGAATTACCGACCAAAGATGTTATAGGCAAGTCGCCAATTAAAATTAAAGCGTTAGAAATTAACTGGAGCTTAGTAGCCATACGAAACCTTTTGAGATTAAAAGAAAGGGGGCCGAAACCCCCATTCAGTTTACAACATTACAACATTAAGCAGTCTGAGTGTACTGAACCTTAACGATGCCGTCAGTGTCACGGGCAACCGCGCCAGCTTTCAACATGCCGTTACACAACCAAGAAGTGCGCTCAGGAACATAATCAATGTCGGTCTTCATATCAATACCGATAGCAAGGCCAACAGAAGGGCGGGCGAAGAAGTAAGAGTCCACTACGTTAGTAGCAACAGTCAAACCACCTTCTGCACGATCTTCAAGAACAACAAACTTAAAACCAGCCAAAGTATCAACATCACCATTGACCAAAGCCTTAACAGCTTGATAATCAATGCTAGTGATCTTCTCGTCATTCAGCATACCGCCAAGACCCAATGCGTTTACAGCAGCAAACAGATCAGAGTTAGGCACGCCTTTCTGACGCAGAGCTACCTGAGCCTTGATGATTTTAGCCATGTTCAAGTTAGAAGCAGCACCGCCAACACTGGTGGCAACAGTAGCAGCATAAGCGCCAGCATTGTCCATAGCGTCAATTACCAGCTGATCACATCGGCGACCAAGGGCATTTGCGATAGTGCTTGCAAGCTCTTGCTTCTCGTCAAAGTTTACTGTCTGCTGGTCAAAGATGTCAGTGAACTCAGGAGCGTTCCAGTTGGCAAGAGTCGCAGTCTTGAACTCGTGACCTACGTTCATAGCAACTACTTCAGCAGAACTGGCCTTTTGGTTAGCCAAGCCCTTGCCCATTTTACGGAACTTGTAAGTGTCACCAACTACGTTGTTACGAAGAGTTACAGCCTGCTTTAGCAAGCCAGTGCCTTGATAGGCGTGTTTGACCATAGAGTCAAATTCCGTGACCGCCACGGATGATAGTACGTTACTCATAAGAATTTCCTCGAAAAAGAGTAATATTAAAAATAGTTTTTCAAGGTTTTAGCTGAGTACCCGAGTAAACTTGGTCAGCATTCAACCTAAATTTACTGGGCCTTAAAAGAAAGGGGTGTCCAGTGCGCCGATTATACACCTTTTACCCCATATAAATCAACCAAAAGTACGAACGTGAGCTTTACTGCCGCCAAAATCTTGCATCATTTTCTGTATTTTATTTTCATGGTTGAGATCAATGCTTCTAAGCAATTGCCCGTCATCACTTCTTTTAAACATTTCTGCCTCAATGTCAGACCAGGTCATGCCAGTAGGACTTTCACCGCCGTCAATGGGCAGCTTGACAGGAGAAGTAGCTTTAACCAGCGCTTCAACAAGCTCAATAGACCTTGCATCAGTAACCAGACCCATTACATTTTCGTAATCTTCTGCGTCTAGGCTATTTTTAAGAAATCCCTCTACGTTTTTAATCCTCTCACCTGCATTGCTGCCAAGTTTTGCAATTTCATTATCTCGAGTTACTTCCTCTGCGGCTCCACTTTGAGCACTTAGCAGTTCCCATGCCTCGCCAAACGCTTCCTGGCTCATATTGGTTTTAGAAGCAAACTCAGTTAGCTCTTGTAACAAAGCATCGTCACTTTCAATCCCTTCTGGGCCTGAATACCCGTCTTTAGGCGTACCAGTAAAGCTGCCAAACTTCTTTTCTAGCTCAGTATAAGCCTTAGCTTGCTCTGAAACAGACTTGTACTTGTCTGACTTGTACCACTCGGGGCTGTCACCAGTCCCTTTAATACCGTCTGTAAGAAAATACTCTCCATCACCAAGGATAGGAGCTGCTGAATCTAGTAGGGTATCGCCAGTTGTTTGTTCTGCGGCCTGATCTGTATTATCTAACATATTACCTCCACGGTAATTTTATAGCACTTCTGCTTGTTGTACTTGATTGATTAAAAATTTAACTAATCCACTTTCACCATTATGGTATGCGGCTTCGTAGTTAGGGTTCTCGGAACCAAAGGGTGTACTGTTTTGAAAAATAAATTTTTGTGTTAAATCTGCTAACACACGCTTACCGTCATGAGTGCCAAAACACCTGTGATAAGCTTTAGCCAACTCAGCAGCTTTTACTCTAGCTGCATCATTGGCTTGTTTAGCTTTAGTGGCGTTAAAGTCGCCTTTATTAATTGTATCCCAACTCATAGAGCAGTTTGACCTTGTTGTGGTGGTTGATTGGAAACGTCCATTCCCTGTTGAGCAGCTTGAGCACCAGCCTGAATAATCTGAGCCTTTTCACTTTGACTGCGCACTAGCTCTCCTGGCATACCTGTTTTACCGGCAACCCATGTACCAAAGTCTTCAATCTTAAAGGCAGCCTTAGAAGCATCTGGCCCAGCAGTTTGCATTACAAAAGACACGGCCTGTTGAACACTAAGTATGTCTTCGCCGTCTTGCGCCCTGGCTAAAGGAGACATAAATTTAATGTCAACGTCTCTGCCATCAAGTTGCATAGGAGAAATAATACCACGGCGCGTTAAGATTGCAGCTACTCGCTTAATAATTGGAATCAAAACCTCTGTTTGCAAGCGACCAAAAGCAGAACCAATGCGCTTTGCAAGCTCACGAGACTCAATAGCAACCTCTGTAGCCGAGCGAACAGCGCCAGAAGGGTCACGCAAATCGTTAAACAACGCACGTTTAATAGCAATCTGCATGTCATTGATCTGGAATTGAGCCAACTGCAAGTTAGAGCCAGTATCCAATCGCTGAATAGATGGGTTACTTGAATTGTTAGATCCTACAGGAATAACAATGCCTGGGCTAACAACTAAGTTGTAAGGATTAGTTACACCATCATCAGTAGCTGTGTACATGCCAGCCAAATCAATAGCAGCTTTCTGCAAAACAAACTCTTTAGCTTTGTTTAAGCTTTTTACATCAGGCAATGCCTGTAGTGCTGGCCCACGACCACGGATTTCACCAGATACTTTAGAGTAACGGCCTGTAACCCACGGGCTAGATGTTCCAAAGTCCTGCATCCAGCTGATTTGGGCTTCACCCTTAACCCATACACAGCCGTAATAAGTTTTAGCTTTAGGCATGTAAACTACACCCTCGCAAAGCTCAACGTCAGCATCAGGTTTTTGCTCAATAGTTTCTTTCATGGCATCAGATGGCTTAAATCCACGCCACTTACGCTCAAGGTTACGCGCCTTTACTGTAAATCTACGCCAGTGTGTCTCCACATTTCCGTGTGGGCCTTCCTCAAATGCAATTCCTTTCTGCGGAATGGCACTAAAAATAATAGGCATGTCGTCATTGTCATCTTCATCAATGCGTAACGTACCTGTTCCTACGAGAAGGTCTAAAGAGTGCTCGTAAAACTGAGTGGCAAAGTTTGATCGGTTAATATAATCAAAAATTACTTCTGCCTGTTCCTCTAGGTTTGTTCTAATGTCATCTTCAGTAACATCAAATTGACCACTTTCAAGTTCTTTTATAATTTTTTCAGATGGAGCAAGCGTAGCCCACCTAGACCAGATAGGAGCAATGTTTTCTTGAAGCTTACTTGCACCCTGCTGAATAGCTTCTAGTGCAGTTGAGTCAAATATGCGATCCATTTTACTTTGACCAGGCATATTGTCATCAAAAAGATTTCGATTAGGCAGAAAATACTCATAGCAGTCATCAAGTACGCTATGCCACATACCATTTTTGGTAAAGGCGCTAGCCTCTCGCCTCTGCAAATCTCTAAGAGATCCTAACTCTTTAGGTAATTCCATTATTTTCTTTCTCCTGAGTATCCAATTTCTGCGTTTTTTCTCGTAGTAACTTTGCTCATTAGCTTGGTAAGTAAATTACTTTTAGAATATTGCTTTCCCATTGTAGCATTTGCACTGTAAGAGTTGTCTCCAATTTCTTTTCTTGCTGCATCTGCCGCAGTGCCAAGAAGAGATTTTGATCCTAGCTTTCCGCGAGTTATAGCCTTTAATCTTTTTTCGTTAGCAGCCATTGTCTTGTCTAGTTCCATACCTTGACGGAGAATTATTGCATTTTCTGCTGCTGTTGCTTTAGGGGCTTTAGGACGGCTTCCCATTATTATTCCTCAAATATTTGTAAAGTTGATATGGAGTCCATATAAATGGCTTGTTAATACCAAGTATTTGTTTGGTATGCCCAACACAAGTGTTCAACATAAAAATAGAACGTGGGCTAGGGTTCTGCTTATAACTAAGCATTATAGGATTGATGCCGATTATACCATTTATATCAGATTCATTATACAGGTCAAATATTCCTGTAGTTTTTGAGTGGACAATGCAGCAGTCAACACTAGGAATAACTACATAGCAGTGTTGAATATCTGTATCTAGGAACTGCGACCACCAATTGTCACTATCTTTTGTGAAAACCACATAAACTTTAGAAGACACTAAAGCCAACCTTAGCCACATGAGGCTTTTTAAATCCACCAGCTCTTCTTAATGCCTGTCTACCTTCGCCTTCACCTTGCAATGCGTACTCCAATGCCTCTACTGGGTGAGAGTATTCGTTCTTGTCAGGCTGATCAGCGTATCTTTCGCCGGAAGTTTGCACACGTTTGTAGCAAAACCCACCTTGCAGACCTTTTCGGATCATCGAGGCTTTCGGTAAGACAATAAATCTAGGCTTACCATCCATACACATCTCTTTCATGGGTACTTCCAGGGCAGCTCTACGTTTTAACGGGTCATTAGAATCGGTTGGATAGCATGGAATGCCCGCAGCTCGCATGATTTGGAACGGCGTATCACTGTTTGCTTGGTTTTTGTTGTCACCAGACGGATCACCCCAGCCTTTAAACTCGTGATCAGGGTAAGTATCTTCTATATAACGCTTGAGTGTTGGCGCAAAGTCAATGGCACCGGAGTCTGTCAGTACCATTTCATCAAAACACACCCATCTTCCAATAGAGGTGCGCTGCAAAAAGGCACATGCTGGCGTTCTACCGAAGTCAAACCCTAGAATGATAGGGGTTCCTTTACTGGGCGTGAAGTCGATATGCCCTGCGTGGACGGAATCGGTGTACATTGGGTGAACAGGCTTACCGTTAGACACAAAACCATACTCATTCGCAAGATTAACTTTAATCCAATCATCTGTTTTACCACTTAAACCTCTCTTGTAATAGCTGTCAGGCAGGTTAGTCAGATTCTCTGCGTTGTGATTAAGCTTCCACGACTCACCATCTTTGTACACGCCTCCAGGTTGACGATGAAATACCCAACCTTCAGGGCGCTCTATCTCAGCCAACTTATAATACCAGTGGTCTTCATCAGGGGCGTTAGTGTCACCCAGCATTCCATGATGCGTAGGCTTAATTCCTTCCTTGTTGGACGGGTAGCGTCCATGACGTAGATCAAGCATATCCAAGACTGCTTTAGAGTGCTCTTTAGTCTCGTTTAGCCAAACCCAGGTAGTCTGAATACCACGAGCCTTCTTAACGTGCTCAGGACGGTCAAAGGCAATGAAAATAACCTCACTCTGGACGGTTGTTCCATCTTCTAAGCGAAACTTGATGTAATGAGTAGGGGGTTCTTTGTTGCCCTGTCTAAATGGCCCTAAGTCCTCATGAATCTCTAGCCAGTCTTTAATCGTTGTGGAGAACAATTCAGAGTAAGTATTACGCGCTGCAATGATCCTGGATAGCCGGACACCGTAGTTTTTGTGGCCCTTAGACATCACGGGAGCTTGCTCGCACATAAGGTCAAACAATTTGAGGATAGTCTGTACCGTCTTACCTGAGCCTAGTGGGCCACAGATAAAAGAGTTTTGAGATCGACAGTCAGAGTAATCCTGTAGCACCTGGCCTTGTGGCCCCATACAGTATTCAATTTGGCTCACTTTTTACTCCAGTCAATTGCATCATAAGCAGCTTTGAATCTATCTCTCGACTCAGGAGTAGACTTTCTAGCATGACTACCCTTACCACCATTGGATTCAGGGAAGTGACGCTCTCTTGTCTTCTTATCTAACGCAGCTAACAAAGGTTTCTTTTTACTCATCTTCTGGTTCCTCTTCATCTTCAACTATTTCAGCTATGACAGCCTCTTCTAACAACAAATCAGCCGCATCACTATCAACTGCATCCGTAGTGCCATCAAAGCGCCTGCGGGATACCCTGACTATCGTAGAGTCATCAGCTCTAACTTCAACAGCTTTAAGCTTAGGCTCTGTATACTCAGCTATCTTACCCCAGCCATTCAGGGCAGCAGTCAGCGCAGCCACATCACCTTCCTGTTCAGCTATATAGTCTAGCTTACTAGCAGCCTCAGCCATCTTCATTATAGGATGAAACTGCTCGCCATACATATCCTGAAGCCTAGCCAACAGAAACTTCTTGTTCTTGTTAGGGCTACCTAATCTACTCATATAAACCTCATTGCTTTATAGCAAATAAGAATTGTTTTTAATTCCATTTATTACAGCAACACTTCTCTTCAAAGCAAATGCACTGACTAGACATCTTATCTTCTACTAAATAAAGCAAATCAATCATTGTATCTTTGTCTTTATCAATAAGAGACACACCAAACAACTCAATCAACTCAATGTCACTTTCATGAGCTTCTTCATCGCAAATAATTCTAATCATGCTTCACCTATAATTGGTAATTTTTTTTTGAGAGAGACATATATACCATTCACATGCCACGCTTCGGGGAGGGGGTGCCTCTTTTCCACAGCTTACCCACATCTTTTCCACAGCTTATGCACACACTTATCCCCAGCTTATGCCCACACTTATCCACAGGTTATTAAAGGCCTCTTTCTATCCACCTATACAGCGCATTATTGCCATACCATAAAGGTATCTATGCCATCGTATAGATTAGGCCCACTTACTACAGTTTATGCACCGTTTTAATGGTTCCCTGAGATCATGAGAGCGATATTATGTGCTATAACCTATCTAATCCCTTTCTTTAGATTTAACCCCTTGATTTCATTAGCCCGATTCTACCACAACATTGGTCATTATTTGTACAGATTGATCATTATTTAATCAGTTATTGGTCTATATTCATAAAAAAACACATTCTTATTTGCTTTATGGCAATGGGTAGTATTAGAATGCTCCCACGCCGAATAAACGGCACTTAATAACTAGGAGTAGTTAACAATGATAAACAATCAATATGAATTAGAGCAGGAAGCAATCCGGATCGCCAAAGATGCTGAGGCAGAATTCTTAAACCATGGCATGGACGTGTACGATTATATGCACCAAACGTGCGATGGTCATGAGTGTGTAATCTATACTTATAAAGCAATAGAGTTGTGCCAGCAATGCGATACAGAGGACGGAGAAGAGCAACTGCACGAAATCGGATTTGAGGCTGCCACCTTTAATGATTACGCCTGCAAGTTAGCATACGCAACCCTGTTCAATGCGTGTATCTTTGCTTTTGATGATCTTGATGGCAACCTTTGCGAGTAGGAGGCTAAACCATGACAATAGGAAACTGGAGAAGTCATCTATTAATAAAATGCGCGGTATGCTCAAAGCTTATGGGCCACCATAAACCGTCAACCACTGCCACTTGTGTTGATTGCGACAAGTCGGAGCAAGTGCGCATATATATGAACGAGACTAGGCATAGACTAAAAAAGGAATCCACCAAGGGGCTAAACCATGCAAGCACTAGCAATTTTTAAGAATAAAGAACTAGCACCTGTTAGCTATATAGCCAACATAAGAGGGCGCGGGATAAAGCATATTCAAACGCTGGCATATAGATTCGCGGATGAACATGGTTTTAACTATAGCCATATAACGTATTATAAGCACCGAGACGAATACCCAACAATTGCCGCCAAGTTATCGGCCCCATACTACAAAGAGGTATAAACCATGAAAATTAAAGACCACGAAAAAGTTGAACTGTGCTGTGAAATTGCCTTTTCAATGCTAAGTCTAGACGGATACCATATTCAAATGGTAACTGATGCATACGGCAACGAGTCATACAGCGAAAAAGATCAAGATCGGTTCAATATGATCTACGGCGTTGTGATGGAGCTAATCGAACAAGCAAGGGAAGTGACACAATGAATTCAGCATATATAAGAATGCAAAAGGAACACGCCAAACGAGAGCGCCGTTCTGACCTCATAGCTGCCGCCGTTGGTAGTGTCGTCTTTGTGGGTGGTGCCTTGGTTGGTGCCTTCATGCTCTACTTGGTAACTTTCACCGTTTTATCGTTAGGAGTTTAAGCTATGCTAGATAAAATCATTTTTCGATCAATCGGGATCTGCATGGGCCTCTTTTTTTACCTTTTAATAATTAGCTTAATTTGGAGAATCTAATGAAAGTTTTAATAGCTTGTGAGTATAGCGGGAAAGTTCGGGAGGCATTCAGAAAGCGCGGGCATGATGCGTACAGTTGCGATCTACTAGAATCCGATGATGATAGCCCCCACCATTACAGGGGCGATTGTTGGGAGGTTATCGACCTCGGTTGGGATCTGATCGTGATGCACCCACCATGCACGGCTTTGGCAGTTTCCGGCAATGCCCACTATGGTTCGGGAATGAAACGCCACGGGGAGCGATTAAAGGCGATTGATTGGACTCTTTCACTATATGCCCACGCAAAAGAGAACGCGCCACGGGTGGCAATGGAGAACCCCGTAGGAGTGTTACCAATAAAGGCCAGCCAATACGTCCAGCCATACGACCAC
>Ga0209094_1000386_pt1 | contig 32801 bp, 31 predicted proteins | sample COGITO_mtgs_1004_2_FD_184790 | JGI IMG/M metagenome (GOLD analysis project Ga0209094, IMG submission 184790) | Pelagic marine microbial communities from North Sea - COGITO_mtgs_100430 (SPAdes) (version 2) | ecosystem: Environmental > Aquatic > Marine > Epipelagic ... | reverse complement strand
TAAAAAGTTTAGTCTGAACTACTTTGTTAAATATCCGAAAAACAGAAAATTGATAATTGAATGAAAAAAATAATCTTAATTATTCTAGTTTTAAATTCTATATATACTTGTGGACAAAATGATTTTTCTAAAAATCTTGAAACCAAGATTGTAAATGATTCTGTACAGGTAGATTTTTTTAAAGCATTATTCTCCATTGATTCATTAATAAGCAATGTTGAAATAGAAAAAAACAGAAATAAAGTTCAAAAAACAATTAAATTTTCGCGACAAAAAGAAAAAAAAGAAAAACATGAACGAAAAAGGATAAAACGTATTTACAACACTATACATAATACTTTCCTTGAAAAATATAATATTGAAGCCCATTTTTCAGATATATTTATTAACGGAAATTATAATTGTGTTTCTGCGACGGCACTCTATAGTTATGTTTTTGAATCATTAGAGATTCCTTATAAAATAAAAGAAACTCCAACACATGTATATTTAGTAGTTTACCCAAAATCGTATAAAATATACATTGAAACTACCGTCCCTGGTGAATATGCTTATTTAATGCCCAAAAAATCAAAAATTAAAGAGGTCGTAGATGAATTAGTTTCATACAAATTAGTCACTCAAAATGAAGTTTTAGAAAAAGGCTATCAAAAATTTTATGAAGATTATTTTTATGGAAAAGAATCAATTCAAAAAGAATCCTTGATTGGCATTCAATTCTACAATCAAGGTGTGTTTTATTTACAAGAGGGAAATGAACCCGAAGCATATAATTACTTTGAAAAAGCAAAACATTCGTATCAGTCTCCTTTTATTTCTTTATACTTAAAGGCATATACTATAAATAAAATATTTGAATTGAAATATGAAACTAAGGAAGATGTTTCATTTTTTATTGAAGTCATATCGGATGATAAAATTAATAAAGAACTTGATGTTTCTGATTTAAAATCCATTCTTTATAAAATAACTAAACACAAGTCAAACCAGTTGATTAGAGAAACCCTGAAGCAACTACAAACCATAACCGATTTAGAAATAAAAATGACATGCCTCGAATTTCTATATGAGTATCTCGCTTTAGAGGAAGCCTCAAACGAAAACTATAAACAAGCATTGTTAGATTGTGATGAATTACTTAATATTAATAAAGATAATAAAAAAGCAAAACAAATTGTGGAGTATTTTATTTTCAAAAAAGTACATCTATCAACATTGGAAACTAAGGATCTTGAAGATTTTGAATACTCTTGTGAAAAATATCCATTTATCAAATCTAACAATCGTTATCCTATCAGCTTAGCACACCTTTACGCAAATATATCACTGAACAGCTATCAAAATTCACAAAAATCCTATGGAGAAAAATACAGGATGAAGTTTGAAAATGTTATGGACAACAATGACATAATTGAGAGTGTTAATAAAAATTTAATATCGCAACTATATTTAAAAGCTGGCAACTATTATTATTACAAAAGTCAATATAGAACATCATACCCTATATATAAAAAAGGGCTTTCATATTTGCCTTATGATTCTGAATTACTTAAGAAGTCTAAATGGTCAAAAGAAGAATTTAAGAATTAGACTTGCTTAATATAGCAGTTGATTTGCTTGACCTAAGTTATTATAAAACTTAACATTGATGGTATAAGCAAGGCGGTTGGGCGTGTAGGGACAATTAGCTAGAAATTTATGTTTAATTAAAAATGAATAATACTACAAATTTAGACGCTCTTAAGCTTAATACCCATTCTATTTATCACAGTGATGATAATAGAATTATTTGTGCTATAAACCTACTTCACTTTGCTGAAACACAATTTAAAAGCTCTTTTTTAGTTCAAAATTTAGATAAGTTAAAATTGATTTCAGAAAATTGTTCACTAGGGATATTCCCTAAAAAAGAAATTGTTGTAGCCTTTGCAGAAAATGGATTAATAGATGCTATAAAGATTTCCATTTGTTTCGAAAACTATTCGAAAGCAATCTTATTAGCCAAAGGATATTTGATACACCTAATAGATCGAAGTAAATTCAACCACAAAGCTAAACAACAAAAAAAATCACCCGTTTTAATAGAAAATTTTCCTTGTCAATTTTATGATGACAATACTATTAATTGTGAAGACCCAAAACTTCGTAAAAAAATAGATGGATTACTAGACAACACTGAAAAATATTCGACCATACTAAAAAACACAGCTTATTTAGATATAATAATGATTGAGGAACATATTGCGAAAACTCTAATTGGTTTAAATGAATTTCGGAATTCACTCCACCTTCAATATTCTTTATCTTTTAAAATAAATTCAAATACATACAATGAATTTAAGTCACTTGTTGAATTTGTTGACATAAAAATAAAAGAACGAAAAAACCATTTAACTGAGTGTTTATTTGGAACAGGAAACGTTAAAACACCATCCTTTGAAATGAAAATCGATAAACAATAAGATCGCCAATAGTTTTGCAACTAGCACCCAAAAAAGCACTACTTCTGCTTTAAGAACTTTACAAAAAACCTAAACAACCCCCAAAACACTAAAAAAGTGACACACACTTCCTAGCACCACAAACACATGAAAAATAGCGTGGTTGTAGGGAAGTTTTTTTATGGAGTACAGGACTGCTCCAATCGTATAAAAGACGCCTCCTGCAAATAAGAGTTGTAAGCCTTCGGTTGTAAAACGTTCCATCAGCGGATTGATTACAAACATAATTTGCCAGCCCATCAAAAGATACAGAGCTGTGGAGAGTTTGTCAAACCGTCCTGTAAAAAACAGTTTTAAGATTATTCCGATAAGCGCAAACGTCCACGTGAACCCAAAAATAATCCAACCCAACGATCCTTCTAAAACGAGTATGGTAAAGGGTGTGTAAGTTCCTGCTATCAACACATAGATGGCTGCATGGTCAAAAATATTCAGTTTTCTTCTGAGGCGAGGGTCTTTAGCAGCATGGTAAAACGTGGAGGCTGCGTATAAAATAACTAAACTCAATCCGTAAATGACGAGACTCGCAGGTTTCCAAAAGCCCTCATAGTGAAAGGATTTAAGGATTAGAAAACACAATCCAACAACACTTAGCAAAAGTCCAAATGCATGGGTGATGACATTCAATCGTTCCTCTTTTTTAGAATAGTGGTGATTTAATTTTTCACTCATACGTGTCAGTGCTTAAATTCCCTAAGAAAACATATCCTTCACCTTTTCAAAAAACGATTTATCCGAGCTTTCTGGTTTTGGTGAAAAATGCTCATCCGTTTTCATTTTTTCGAAAAAGGATTTTTGTTCTTTACTCAAGGTTTTTGGTGTCCACACGTTGATATGCACCAACAAATCGCCACGGCTATAGCCATTGATATTTGGAATTCCTTTCCCTCTAAGACGTAGTATTTTACCAGACTGTACCCCTGCTTCAATTTTCAAACGGACTTTGCCAGTCACGGTATCAATTTCAATAGACGATCCTAAAATTGCATCAGGCAAACTCACATACAAATCATAATGCAAGTTATCCCCTTCACGCTGTAGGGTTGGATGGGTTTCTTCTGTAATAGCGACTAATAAATCGCCAGAAATCCCATTCCCAGGAGCGGCATTTCCTTTGCCTGTCACTTTTAGCTGCATGCCATCAACAACACCAGCCGGTATTTTTATGGAAACTGTTTCCTCTTCCACCACAAATCCTTGCGAATCTGAATTTGGAGGGCGTTTGTCGATACTTTGTCCCGTACCGCCACAAGCATTACATGGAGATGCGGTTTGCATACGTCCTAAAATGGTATTGGTGATTCGCGTCACTTGCCCTTGTCCATTACAAGTAGAACAGGTTCTGTACGTCACTCCTTTAGCTTGGGTTTTTCGTTTGACTTTGACTTTCTTTTCAACACCGTTCGCAATTTCTTCAAGGGTTAATTTCACACGAATACGAAGGTTACTGCCTTTCATCACTCGCTGACGTTGTCCGCCACCGAAACCTCCGAAACCACCTCCGCCACCTCCGCCGAAAATATCGCCGAACTGACTAAAGATGTCATCCATATTCATGTGACCACCACCACCGCCGTGACCACCTTCAAACGCTCGATGACCATATTGATCAAAACGTGCTTTTTTGTCAGCATCACTTAATATTTCATAAGCTTCTGCAGCTTCTTTAAATTTATCTTCAGCTGTTTTATCATCTGGATTTTTATCCGGGTGATATTTGACTGCCATTTTTCGGTAAGCTTTTTTTATCTCTGCAGCAGAGGCACTTTTGTTAATGCCTAATATGTCGTAATAATCGCGTTTTGCCATTTCGGTATTGTACTTTTATATCTTAATTAAATTAGTTTCCAATCACTACTTTTGGAAAACGAATCACTTTATCCCCTAGCTTGTAACCTTTTTCAATCACATCAATGATTTTTCCTTTCATATCTTCTGTTGGAGCTGGAATTTGGGTGATTGCTTCATGGTTGTCTGCATTAAATACATCTCCAGAACGAACCTCAACAAGCTCCAACCCTTTTTGCTCAAGCGTCGAAGATAATTTGTTTTTAATCAGCTCTACGCCTTTTGAAAGTTCAGTCGCTTCACTTTTAGACATTTCTAACAAGGCACGGTCAAAATCATCTACTACGGGCAACAACGCCTTGATGACATCTTGGCTTGCCGTAGAAAATAATTCAATCCGCTCTTTTGTCGTACGTCGCTTGTAGTTTTCAAACTCGGCAAACAGACGTAAAAACTTGTCTTTTTCTTGTGCTAAATCGGCTGTCAATTGTTCCTCTACGGAAAGTTCAACAGTTGGTTCTGTAGCCGTTTCATTTGCTGTATTTTCTTCTGGAAGTTCTACTTCCACTTTGGTATCTTTTTTACTCATCGTATGTATAAACGCGTTGGGTGATTAATTTTTGTTTTATAACCAATGGCAAAAGTACTGCCATTATTAATAAAATGTCAAAATGTCACAAAGTATTTTTGTGATCTAAGCTTGTTTAAAATAGTATTTGTAATCAAACGACCGATTTAGGCAATCAAATCTTCTAAAGCGGGTTCAAGTTCTAGGTAGTTAAACTTAAAACCTGCCTCTTGAATTTTAGCGGCACAAACGCGTTGACTTTCCAATGCAATGGCACGCATTTCGCCCAACATGAGTTGGAGGGCAAACTCAGGAACATTGGGCAATACCAACGGACGCTGAAGGATTTTAGCGATTAATTTTGTGAGTTCTGTTTGTTGTACAGGATTTGGTGCCACGGCATTGTAAACCCCTTCTAATTTTGATTCCAATACAAACATAAATAAACGCACTAAATCATCAATATGGATCCAAGATTGCCATTGATCTCCAGAACCTAAAGCGGCACCGAAATAGTTTTTAATCGGCCCCATAATTTTAGGCAATGCACCTTCATGCGTATCCAATACAATTCCAATGCGCAAAGCCGTTGTTTTGACATCGAGAGACTGAAAAGGTTTTAAACTGCCTTCCCAAGACTTCACAACGCTTCGTAAAAAACTGGCGTCTGTTCCTTGAAATTTTTCGTCGTAATAACGTGTTTTAGAATCTGGATAGATTCCAATCGCACTTGCAGAAATGATATGTTTGACAGTAAATTTATGGGTTTCAATACTTGAATGCAACAAAGCCAATGCTTCTGTTCGGCTGGACAGAATAGATGCTTTGTTTGCATTGCTCCAACGTTGGGCAATGGAAGATCCTGCTAAATTGAGAATCACTTCTACGCCTTCAAAACAGTCGACATCGATTGCATTTTCTTGTGGGTTCCAATAAAATCCTTTGTAGTTTGTTTGAGACTCCATCTTGGATTTCCGAGTGGTTAAATAATGTACCGTATAGCCATCGGCTAAGCATTGTTTTACCAACGCTTTTCCTACCAATCCAGTAGCTCCAGTAATTAATAGTGTTTGTCCCATCCTCACAAAATTAGTGATAACACCTTCTAAAAAAATGAATTGAGATAGGTTTAACAATACTTTAAGCTTCCTACCCTCATAATTAGGGAAACACTAACAACCTTCTGAAGGTTTGGTAGCTCTTAACATTTCCCGTTTTCCTGGGGGACCTTCCAAACGTTCAACCACAAATCCGACGGCCTGCATCGCACGACGCACACTGCCTTTGGCTGCATAAGTGACTAAAACACCGTTATTTTTTAAGGCATTAAACACGATTCTGAAAATAGGTTCTGTCCATAACTCCGGTTGAACCCGTGCACCAAACGCATCAAAATAAATGAGATCAAATGCATTTTCATCTTTTATATCTGTGAAAAACTGTTGTCGTTTTTTTAAGGAGAAATGAGAAATAACAGAATGTAATTCTTCCCAAGAAACCTCATGTAATGCATCAAAAACAGTTTGTTGATCTGGATCGATTAGAGATGCATAATTTAATTGCGACAATTCTTCTGCCAAAACAGGATATGCTTCGACCCCTTCATAGTGAATTTGAACGCCCTGCGTTTGCGCTTCTAAAGCCGTCACAAATGCATTGAGCCCAGTTCCAAATCCAATTTCAAGAATATGAACAGCTGTTGGCTTGTATGAATTCAGAAAATGATGCAATCCTGTTTTAATAAACACATGTTGCGATTCTTGAATGGCGCCATGAATGGAATGGTATTGCTCGTCCCAATCTTCAATTTGAATGGTTTTTGAACCATCTGAAGTGGTAATAATACTTCGTTTCAAAACTAATTTGCTAAAAGCACACCATCCGCTTCAAAACTATAGGTGAGTTCTGGAGCTACAATGGCTTCAATTTCCAATTCTGAGGCACCTGCATCTTCGGCATAATGCTTTAAATCTTCGACAGAAGTTTCTGAAATAGTAGCGAATCCATTGATAATTACATCTCCTTTCGCATCCAAAGGCATGAAAAATCCATAATCTTTAAAACGGACCATGAGGTCTTTTTCGTCGCCCAAATCAAGGGTCATCCAACAACCTTTTTTGGCACATACTTCTTTGATTGTCCCCTGTACTTTCGTGAACAAAGTATCTGTTTTTTTCATCGTTAAAAATGAAGTTGCTAATTCGTTCATTGGAAGTACCGATTGTGCATCCAAAGCAGCGCCGTACTCCTCATAGACGGTCGAGTCCACTTGTATGGGGGACTGTGCCGGTTCTGCCTTTTGCTTACAGGAATGTAATGAGAGGATTGCTATAAATATTAGAAGGTTGTTTTTCATTTGTTTGGTTTAAATTTTAAATAACGCATAAATATAAGAAGTTTTGAAAGAATGATATTGTCGAAACATTTATTTCTGTAAATTTGTAGGCACGAAATGTTTAAAGCCAACAAATGAATACAATCAAAGTAACTCCTACAACCACATCAAAAATCGATAGCATTGATTTTAAAAATCTTGGATTTGGAACCGTTTTTTCTGACCATATGTTGGTCTGTGATTATAAGAATGGTGCCTGGAGCACTCCTGAAATTGTACCTTTTCAACCGATTTCATTAATGCCTTCTGCAAAGATTTTTCATTACGGACAATCTATTTTTGAAGGAATGAAGGCTTATAAAGACACGGACAAAAAAACATGGTTGTTTCGTCCGGATGAAAACTTTAAACGTTTTAATATTTCTGCCAAACGTTTGTCAATTCCCGAATTACCAGAAGCGGTATTTATGGAAGGCTTAAAAGCATTGCTTAAGGTGGACGAACAATGGATTCCTACACAGGACGGAAGCTCACTATACATCAGACCTATCATTTTTGCTACAGGCGAAGGCTTCCATGCCTCTCCAGCAGATGCTTATAAATTTATGATTTGCACAGCCCCTTCGGGAGCCTATTTTGCAGGAAAAGTTAAAGTACTTATTGAACAAAATTATTCCCGTTCTGCAAATGGAGGTGTAGGATATGCAAAGGCAGGTGGTAATTATGCTGGGCAGTTTTACCCCACGCAATTAGCGATTGACAAAGGGTATGACCAAGTGATTTGGACGGATGACAATACGCATGAATATATTGAAGAAGCAGGCGCGATGAATATATTTGTTCGAATTAACGATACGCTTATCACAGGACCAACCAGTGACCGAATTTTGGATGGCATCACAAGAAAAAGTATTCTTGACATTGCCAAAGACGAAGGTATTAAGGTTGAAGTCCGAAAATTCACCGTCACCGAAATTGTCGAAGCCTCTAAAAACGGCAGTTTAAAAGAAATGTTTGGTGCAGGAACGGCCGCCGTTATTTCTCCAATTGCGACTTTTGGATTTAAAGATACCGATTACGACTTGCCAGAACTTGAAAACCCAGTGGCGTTGCAATTAAAAAAACGCATCATGGACATTCAAACAAACAAAGCGGAAGATTTATTTGGCTGGACTGTAAACGTATAAATTCTAAGACTCCAAAATCTCTTGGATATTGGGCTTAAAATAATGAGGACCTTTCAGTACTTTTCCGTCTTCGCGGTAAATAGGTTGACCATCCTCGCCTAATTTACTCATATTGCTGCGTTGAATTTCCTCAAAAACAGCTTCTATTTTGTGCTGCATTCCATGCTCAATAATTGTCCCACAAAGAATATAAAGCATATCCCCTAAGGCATCGGCAACCTCTACCATATCGTTGTTATTGGCAGCTTCTAAATATTCTTCATTTTCTTCTTTCATTAGATCAAAACGAAGGGTGTTTTTCGCAGTGCCTAAATCGGCTTTTTGAATGGTACTATAGCCAATTTTGAAGGCTTCGTGGAATTCTTGAACTGCTTTTATTTTAGATTTCATATGTGTGTGTGTTATACATTTTAACGCCTCAAAGAAGAGGGATCAAACATGCTGTGATTCTTATAATTTTTTATAAATTTGACTGAATTTATAAGCCTAAAAATACACAATTATGTTCAGTCAAGGACAACTTACTTTCGGAATCCTATTTGCAATTGTTTTTATGGGTGTTATCATCTATGCTTACCGCAAAGATTTTAACCTTCATCAAAAATATTACAAAGGAAGTTTATGGGTTTTGTTGGCTTTTCTTGGTTTTATTACAGGCATTGCTGCTATCAAATTTATTTTAGGCTACTAAAAAAAGCCACTTACCTTTTAAGATAAGTGACTTTTCAATAGTATTGAATTAAATCTCCTTAGTTGACTTCTGGCAAAAAGCCGTAGTTCTCAGAGTAATACAACATCTGACCTACAAAACTCTCTACATACTTTACCTCAATTGAAGTAATCACACCCTCGGCATCTGTTTGTGGCACCAACACTGGATTCACAAAACCACCATAGGCTGCGGATTTAAATTGTTTGTTACGCTCTAAAACTTCTGCATGGATCACTTGGTTCACTTTCACGCCATACCCTTCTACTAAGTCTTGCACTGCTGCAAAATCACCTTCAGATTTGATACGCTGAGTTTCACGCAATAACTGACCGAATAAATCGTGTAGTTTTTCATAATCATTGATATTGAAATACGTCTTCCCATCACGGGTTACTTTTTCAATCACATTGTCCTTAAGTCCTTTTTCATACGCCCAAGCACTCACCCACTGACGGTTTCTCATGTGCGCTTCTTCTACATCATCTCCTAAGTTTAAACGAATCAATTGAGTCATTAAACCATTTCTGATATAGCCATCAAAAGCCGCCATTCCAACAGCTTTCCAATCCTCAACCAACCCTAACTCTTGTAGTTTTGGATTGTATAAGTAATAAAGACCTACTAAATCAGCACGTCCTTCTTCTAATGTGGACGCATAGTTTTTTAAGGTTTCTTTGGTTTCACCAACACCTGGGTTTAATTGTCCCGATGCATGCCCCACAACTTCGTGAAGTGCCGTGTGTAGCTTATCGCCTAGTTGACCGTATTTTTTCTCTAGCTCATATTCTTCATCGTCATGTACAAATTCTTTAAGTCTTCCAGAACTTCCAGAATTGTTATACGCATTTGTGATGTTTCCTAAAGAAACGGACTTACTTCCAACCTCAGCACGAATCCAGTTCGCATTTGGAAGGTTCACCCCAATCGGAGTCGTTGGCGAAGCATCTCCTGCTTCTCCTGCAACATTGACCGTTTTATAGCTCACGCCTACAACATTTTCCTTTTTATGTTCTGGAAATAACGGTGAGTTGTCCTCAAACCATTGTGCGTTTTTAGACAAGACTTCCATTTTTGCAGACATGTCGAAATCTTTAATTTGAACAATTGTTTCGTAAGAACCTCTGTACCCTAAAGGATCGTTATAAACTTCGATGAAACTATTGATATAATCAATATTACCTTCCGTTGCGGCAGTCCATGCCACATTATAATCGTCCCATGTTTGTAAATCGCCTGTATTGTAATATTTTATGAGCAACCCTAAAGCATCGCCTTGTGCTTGATTCTCTGCAACCCCTTTGGCCAATTCTAACCACTTGACAATTTCATCAATTGCTGCACCATACAATCCACCAGATTTATACACACGTTCTTGTAACTCACCATTGACTTTTACAAGCTGTGAATTTAAACCATGAGATAAAGGCTTTTTAGGATTTGGAGATTTTATTTTAGAATAAAACGATTCTACATCTGCGTTTGTCACACCAGGTCCGTAGAAGTTAACAGCAGAAGCTGCTACGTTGTCTACCCCTTTGGCTTGATTTACTTTCTTAGCATCTACATCATTAAAAATCACTTCAAAAGCTTCGCCTTTTAAAACCGTATTTGATTCGGCTAAAATAGAGGTTAGATATTCCGAAGAAAAATCAGGTTTCATTTTTGCATTGCTATAATGGTGATGAATTCCGTTACTGAACCAAACACGTTTCATATAAACTTCAAAAGCCATCCAATCTGCTGTGGTTTTATCCCCCTTAAAATTAGTATAAACACTTTCGAGGGCGGTACGAATGGTTAAATTATGTCGGTAATTTTGATCCCACATAATGTCACGACCTGACAAACCTGCTTTGGTTAAATAGTAAACAAGTTTTTGTTCTTTCAATGTTAAATTTTCCCACCCTGGGATTTGATAACGTAATACTTTTAGGTCTGCAAATTGCTCGACCATGACAGGAAAATTTTCTTCAGCACTTACTGTGATGAAGTTGGAATCCATAACTTCTGAGTTGTTCTCAGTTTTGCAAGACCAAAAAAATTGAGCTAATACAATCGAGCACAATGCGATTTTAGATAATAGTTTCATTTGATTTTAATTTTAAGTTTAATAGTTTGTTTGAGAGATAATTCAAATATCCACGAATATAATGTATTTTCATTAACTAATAAAAATCATTTTTGGTTGTTACTAAGAAATCTATTTTTAATTTAGCGGAAAGTATAAATAAATGAACCATCCATCACTTAATATTGATACCCAGGGAAATAATCAGATGGATATAACATACTTGCACTGAGCGCAGTCGAAGTGTGACCTTAAAAAACAATAAATAAAAACACATGAAGCAAGTTTTATTAGTCTTTATAGGCGGTGGCGTTGGAAGTGCACTGCGATATCTGGTCGGAAAATTTTTAAAGACTTCCGCTTCAGGGTTTCCTTGGGGTACTTTTTCTGTAAACTTGTTAGGCAGTCTGCTCATCGGAATCTTGATGGGGGTTGCCTTAAAAAACAGCAGTCTCTCCGAGAATCAAACCTTGCTTTTAATCACCGGATTTTGTGGTGGTTTCACCACCTTTTCAGCCTTTGCGTATGAAAATCAAGTGTTTCTAAAAGAAGGTGATTTTACCAGCTTTTTCATCTATACCTTGGGTTCTATTGGACTTGGACTTGCAGCCGTATTTATAGGACTTTTTATCTCCAAAAGTTTTTAATGATCTTTAAAGCGTTTGACACCTGCATTCATTTTTAGAGGAAGGTAATTTTCTCTCGGCACAATTGGGCAAGAGTATTTTTCATTGTACGCACAGTAGGGATTGTAAGATTTATTAAAATCAATTGTCAACTGGTTTCCTTCAGGAATAGTTAAATCAATATAGCGCCCACCACCATAGGTTTCCGTTCCGTTTGTGTCATCCAAAAAAGGAAGAAACAAATAGTCTGAATCAGCTTCATCATCTGGGTCTGGTGCGCCTTGATATACATTTAATTTATAAGACTCCTTATTAATAGTGAACGACAAAATTCCAAAAATGCGTTCTTTGGTCACTCGCTTAGTGGTAGTTTTCATATCAAAAAAAGGCGTGTTTGGCGTGCGCTTCAACTGCGCTTCTACAACAAACAGAGAATCAATTGGGAAAAACACAAGCCCTTCAAACGCTTTTAAATCTTTGGATTTTAAGGGCGATTTAGAGGCGTCTTTAAAAAAGCTGTTTTGTTGTGTTTGAAATTCCGACTGTGCTTTTAAAGGTCGTTTTTGAGATTGACAACCTACAAAAATTAAGAGTGCTACTGCACTGAAAAAAATAGATTTTGTTTTCATCTGGGTGTGTTTTTATTGTTTGTTTATGTATAAAAATACAATTACTTTTTTAATATGGGACGATTTGACACCACATTTGAGAGAATAATTTGAGTTTTGGTTTCTCCGTATGTAATCAGTTGGTCAATCAGTTTTTCGAGGTGACGTTGATTTTGAAGCACCACTTCCATCACAATGTTTTCATTTCCAGTAATGCGGTAACAGTTAATGACTTCGTCCAAGGTTTTCACTTTGTGTAAAAAGGGTTGAAGTCGTCCCATAAATGCCCGGACAGTAATCAGGGCTCTGAAATCATAGCCTAACTCAAAATGAGAGACTTTGGCATAATAGCCATCTATAATACCTGCATCTTCCAATTTTTTGATACGTTCTGTAACCGCAGGGGACGTTATTCCAACTTGGTTGGCGATGGATGTATTAGAAACGCGTGCATTGCATTGCAGTTGTTCTAAAATTTTGGAATGTAAAGCATCTAACTTCATATTTAAAGTATTTCTGATAAAAATATTAAAAATTAAATAAATAAACACATATTACTTTAAATATTAAATATAGACTCCTCTTTTTTGCTCTAATTTTGAGGTAATTATTATTTTAATTATGACGTTTCAAAGTTCTTCAGAATTGAATACAGCTTTTTATAAAAAAGCAGTGGAAATAGGATCTCTTTCTAAAGTAATCTCAGATTATTTGAGAGCCGATCTTTCAGTTTTGAAATCCAACGGACGCGAAGATACCAACATCTATTTTTCAGGCGATATCATTCGTCAATCAGATTCATTAGCCCCTGAGATTATGAAAGCCGCACAAGAGCCGTTTTCAGAACAGAAACATAAGCATGCCGAAACCTTAAAATGGCTCACCAACGGATTGTTTGTCAACTGCCGTCGTTTGGAAAAATGCAATAGTGATGGGCGTGAGTTTATGTCCATTCTCAATAGAGAATTAAAAAAATTCAAGAAACTTCAGAAAACTTGGATGCTGACTATTTAAGAAAGTTTGTGTTTAATTTTCAGGCATTAAGGCTGCCATTTCCAATTGTAGGGTTTTCGCTTTTTGAGCTGCTTGTGTCGCAAAGTCACGATCCGAACACGCATAAATAATCCCTCTGGAAGAATTTACTAAAAGTCCAATATCAGAATTCATTCCGTATTTGCAGACCTCAGCCAAACTACCGCCTTGCGCACCAACGCCTGGTACTAATAAAAAACTATTGGGGACTATCTTTCTGATTTCAGCAAAATAAGATGCTTTGGTCGCACCCACTACATACATTAAGTTTTTGGAGTTCTTCCACCCTTTTGAGGTTTCTAGTACGGATTGATAAAGCGGTTTCCCATCTGTTGTAAGCGTTTGAAAATCATAAGCACCGGCATTGGATGTTAAGGCCAGCATAATGGTATGCTTATCTTGAAATTCTAAAAAAGGTTCAATCGAATCTTTGCCCATATAAGGTGCAACTGTGACACTGTCAAACGCTAAATCTTCAAAAAAGGCCTTGGCGTACATGCTGCTAGTATTTCCAATATCGCCGCGTTTGGCGTCGGCAATTGTAAAAATCTCAGGGTAATTCGTATTCAGATAGGTAATTGTTTTTTGAAGCGACTTCCAACCTTTTAAGCCATAGGCTTCATAAAACGCCGTATTCGGTTTATAAGCCACACACAACTGATGGGTAGCATCTATAATTGCTTTATTAAACTCAAAAATAGGGTCTTCTAATTCTAATAAATGAGTTGGTATTTTAGACAAATCGACGTCCAACCCGATACAAAGAAAGGATTGCTTTTTTTTGATTTCAGAAACAAGTGTTTGAGTCGTCATATACAATTAGATTGCGCCAGTATCTGCTTTGAGTTTTTCGGTGTTTTCTGCCATCATGAGTTCACTGATGATTTTCTGGATATCGCCGTTAATAATGTTTGACAAATCATACAATGTCAATCCAATACGGTGTTCAGTAACGCGTCCTTGCGGATAGTTGTAAGTTCTAATTTTGGCACTTCGATCCCCTGAAGATACCATGCTCATTCGTTTCTCAGAATCTGCGGCTTGTTTTTTAGCCAATTCCATTTCATACAAACGAGACCTTAATACTTTCAGTGCTTTTTCTAAATTTTTATGAGATGATTTTTGATCTTGACAACTTACAATCATACCCGTTGGTTCGTGGTGTAATTTGATCGCTGAATAGGTGGTATTAACCGACTGACCCCCAGGCCCTGTAGAAGTGGTACGCTCAATTCTGACTTCTGTCATGTCGAGTTGTACATCAAATTCTTCTGCTTCTGGCAATACAATCACGGAGGCTGCACTTGTATGCACACGTCCTTGGGTTTCTGTTTGTGGTACACGTTGCACACGGTGTACGCCTGCTTCAAATTTTAGAGTGCCATATACATCTTCACCGCTGACTTCAAAAATAACTTCTTTAAAACCGCCGGATGTTCCGTGGTTAAAATCTACAATATCAACTCTCCAACCTTTAGACTCACAATATTTTGTGTACATACGATGCAGGTCTCCAGCAAAAATACTGGCTTCATCTCCACCGGCTCCAGCACGAATTTCCATCACTACATTTTTAGCGTCATCTGGATCTTTTGGAATTAAAAGCACTCTCATTTCTTCTTCAAGGGCAGGAATTTGAGCCTTGGCTTCTTCCATTTGCATCTTGGCCATTTCAACCATTTCAGCATCACTCCCATCCGATATGATTTCTTGAGCTTCTTCGACATTAGACATTAAGGCCTCATAAACAAGACCTTTGTCAACCATCTTTTTTAAATCTTTGTATTCTTTATTTAGCTGCACATAGCGTTTCTGATCCGATATAATATCCGGCTGGATGATCAAATCATTTATTTCATCGAAACGTTGCTTAACTATTTGTATTTTTTCTAACATCTACTTGGAGAATTATGTTGCAAAAGTACTGTTTTTTATGGATTCAGAGGGGTTGAATTGCGTCCCTAATACTCAAACGTCCCAAACGCACTTTGAATGGTCAGTTTTTTGGTGTCTGCAGCTTCAACACGACCTATTATTTGAGCGTCCACATTGTATGATTTTGAGATGGCTATAATGGCATCTGCAATGTCAGGTTGTACATAGAGTTCCATGCGGTGGCCACAATTAAATACTTGATACATTTCTTTCCAATCGGTATTGGATTGTTCTTGTATCAGCTTAAACAGTGGTGGCACTGCAAACATATTGTCTTTAATAATATGTAAGTCTTCTACAAAATGAAGAATTTTAGTTTGAGCTCCTCCACTACAATGCACCATTCCGTGAATTGAATCGGAAGTATAACGCTCTAAAATTGTTTTGATAATCGGTGCATAGGTTCGTGTTGGCGACAATACTAACTTCCCTGCATCAATAGGAGAATCTTCAACGGCATCGGTTAACTTTACCTGTCCAGAATACACCAATTCTTTAGGAACCGCCGCATCATAACTTTCGGGATATTTGTCTGCTAAATAGTGTCCAAATACATCATGCCTTGCAGAAGTCAATCCATTACTTCCCATGCCTCCATTATAGGTTGTTTCATAGGTTGCTTGACCAAAAGAAGCCAGACCAACAATCACATCGCCGGGCTGTATATTCGCATTGTCAATAACTTTGTTTCGGGGCATTCTGGCAGTCACTGTGGAATCGACAATGATAGTTCTGACCAAATCTCCAACATCTGCTGTTTCACCACCAGTAGCGTGAATGGTCACTCCAAACCCCTTAAGGTCTTCTATGAGTTCTTCAGTACCATTGATAATGGCTGAAAGCACCCCGCCTGGAATGACATTTTTATTACGTCCTATAGTGGAAGATAGCATGATATGATCGGTAGCACCGACACATAACAAATCATCGATATTCATAATGAGCGCATCTTGAGCGATGCCTTTCCAAACCGAAATATCACCGGTTTCTTTCCAATACATATAGGCTAAAGAACTTTTGGTCCCCGCACCATCGGCGTGCATAATGAGACAATAATCTTCGTCGTTTGTTAAATGATCGGGCACAATTTTACAAAAGGCTTGTGGGAACAATCCTTTGTCTATATTTTTAATCGCGTTATGTACATCTTCTTTGGATGCCGAAACCCCTCGTTGTGCATAGCGTTTACTTATCTCGTTGCCCATAAAAATTATTTGTTATGCAAAAATAAGAAAGTATTTAAGAAAAAGGCTAAAGAGAAAAGAAAATAGAGTAAAGAGAATAGAATAGAGAGGAAAGAAAAAAGAGTCAAGATGCAGGATGCAATATGAGTAGTAACTTAATTCTTTGCTCATAATTTTTTTTTAGTTTTCTGCACTTCGACTGCGCCTAACTTCGACAGGCTCAGTGTGATGTTAGATATTCGAAATAGTCTGTTCTCATAAAACAGATTGCCGCGCTTTAACAATGTAAAACACAAAGAAGACTACACGCATAACAAGGGGCTTAAGCCCCTTGAGACCCAATACTGAGAACACTTAGCTTTCGTTTTAATTCTTAATACTTTGTTACTTTATACTTAATACTCATTTTTCTATACTCTCTTCTCTTTTTTCTCAATACTTTGTACTCCCTACTTAATACTCATTTGTCTTACTTCGTAAAAAGCAATTCACGGTACTTGGCTAACGGCCATAATTCGTCATCGATCAAGAGTTCTAACTTGTCACAATGGTATCGAATATCATCAAACAGTGGCTTCACTTGGTTACAATAAATCGCTGCTTTTTTGGTCGTATCTTTAACAGTATTGGCTTTTTTACGCGCGTTGGTCATGGTGGTTACACCCGAGTTAATCGCTTCGATTCGTTGGGATATATCTGCAATTAACACCAACTGTTCGCTGGCATATTTCTTAAAGTCTTTACCGAAAATATCTTTTAGTCCTTTGACATTATCAATCAGAATATTTTGATATTTAACCGCTGTTGGAATCACATGATTTCGGGCTATATCTCCTAAGGTTCGCCCTTCGATTTGAATAATATGTACGTATTCTTCAATTTCTATCTCGTAACGTGCTTCGATCTCGACCTTATTCATGACATTTAAGCCTTCATAAAGTGCGATGGTTTTAGGATCAATTTTGATTTTAAGTGCCTCTGGCGTATTTTTATTATTACTCAAACCTCTTTTTTCGGCTTCAGCTTGCCAGTCATCGCCATACCCATTTCCTTCAAAAAGAATATTTCGAGAGGTTTTAATGTATTCTCTTAAAACATTAAATATGGCTTCATCTTTTTTCAATCCTTTTGTTGCAATGAGCGCATCTGCTTCGGATTTAAAATCAATGAGTTGACGTGCCACAATCGAATTTAAAACGGTCATCGGATTGGCGCAATTAGCGGTGGAACCTACGGCACGAAATTCGAATTTATTACCAGTAAACGCAAATGAAGAGGTTCGATTCCGATCGGTATTATCTAATAAAATCTCAGGGATTTTTCCAACTACATTCAGTTTTAAATCTGTTTTTTCTTCTGGAGATAATTTTCCTTTGGTGACTCCTTCCAATTCATGAAGTACTTTAGAAAGTTGGGCTCCTATAAATACAGACATAATTGCTGGCGGTGCTTCATTGGCTCCAAGACGGTGGTCGTTGGTGGCTGAAGCAATCGATGCGCGAAGCAATTCTTCATTGTCGTGAACCGCTTTAATGGTATTGACAAAAAATGTAAGAAACTGCAAATTGCTCATCGGCGTTTTTCCAGGGGCTAATAAATTAATTCCTGTATCGGTGCTTAAACTCCAGTTGTTATGTTTCCCAGATCCATTGACACCAGCAAATGGCTTTTCATGAAATAGGACTTTAAAATGATGACGGTCGGCAACTTTTTGCATGACGTCCATGACTAGTGAGTTGTGGTCAACTGCTAAGTTAGCTTCTTCATAAATGGGTGCCAACTCAAATTGGTTGGGTGCAACTTCATTATGGCGTGTTTTTACGGGAATACCTAGCAACATAGATTCTGTTTCTAAGTCACGCATAAAGTTTAAGGCACGTGCTGGGATGGTTCCAAAATAATGGTCATCCAGTTGTTGATCTTTTGCAGAGCTATGTCCTAAAAGTGTACGCCCCGTCATTTCTATATCTGGACGAGAGGCCACTAAAGCTTTATCAATCAAAAAATATTCTTGTTCCCATCCTAAAGAGGCAGTTACTTTTTTGACCGTTTTATCAAAATAACGAGCGACGTCAGTCGCTGCATGATCGACGGCATTCAGTGCGCGTAATAAAGGTGTTTTATAATCCAAAGCTTCTCCTGTGTACGCTACAAAAACAGTCGGAATACAAAGTGTGGTTCCAAAAATAAAGGCTGGAGAGGTTGGGTCCCAAGCGGTATAACCACGGGCTTCAAACGTATTTCGAATGCCTCCATTAGGAAAGGAAGATGCGTCTGGTTCTTGTTGAACGAGTTGATTTCCTTCAAAACGCTCAAGGGATTCGCCATTGCCTAGGGTTTCAAAAAAGGCATCGTGTTTTTCGGCAGTAGCTCCTGTCAAAGGTTGAAACCAGTGTGTATAATGTGTGACGCCTTTGGCCATGGCCCAATCTTTCATAGAAGAGGCAATCTGATCGGCGATGGGACGGTTGATTTTATCTCCTTTATTAATTGCCAACATAAGACTGTTCAGCGCTTCTTTGGTCAAAAATTGACGCATGGTTTTAAATCCAAAAACATTGGCTCCGAAAATTTCGGATTGTTTGGCTTCTTTAGCAACTAAGGTTGGGGGGCGGTCTAAAGACTGTTTGAGAGCATGAAATCTAAGTGTTGACATAAGTAACTGGTTTTAAGTGAAAATCTTAGTACAAAAATAAAATATTAGCGGCAGAAATAAGCGTTCGGCAAAATATTTATTAACAAATATAAAATTTATCTAGTCTTAAAATATGAAAAATATAATGAAACCCTTAAAAATATAGGGTATTCAATAAAAATATATAAGTGTTAATAAAATCTACCCTTAAAAAAATAGAGTAACTATCATTAGTTTTATATTTGTTGTGATTATTTTAAACATTTAAAAAATTATGGCAAAAATTAAATTAGAATATATTTGGTTAGATGGATATTATCCAACTCAGAATATGAGAAGTAAAACTAAAGTTGAAGAACATGAAAACTTTCAGGGAACTATAGAGGAATTAGAGAATTGGTCTTTTGATGGTTCATCAACAAGGCAAGCCTCTGGTGGTGCTTCTGATTGTTTGTTAAAACCGGTTGCAATCTATCCAGATCCTGCAAGAATTAATGGTTTTTTGGTCATGACTGAAGTTTTGAATGCAGATGGTACGCCTCACGTTTCTAACGGCAGAGCTACTATTGAGGATGAAGACAATGATTTCTGGTTTGGTTTTGAGCAAGAGTATTTTATCATGGATACAAAAACACAATTGCCATTAGGATTCCCAATTGGAGGCTACCCTGCACCACAAGGAATGTACTATTGTTCAGTTGGTGGATTACATACACACGGAAGAAATTTAGTCGAAGAACATGCTGATTTATGTATTGATGCTGGCTTAAATTTTGAAGGAATAAATCAAGAAGTAGCATCCGGACAATGGGAATTCCAATTGTTTGCTAAAGGAGCTAAACAAGCGGGTGATGAAATTTGGATTGCTCGTTACTTACTAGATCGTTTAACAGAAAAGTATGGTTACTATATTGATTACCATCCAAAACCATTAGGAAAAGACATGGATTGGAATGGTTCCGGAATGCATGCAAACTTCTCAAATACAATTTTAAGAACTTGTGGAGATAAAGAGGTATATGCTAAAATTTGTGAAGCATTTAGACCTGTTGTAAAAGAACATATCGAAGTTTATGGTGAGTTTAACGACCAACGTTTAACTGGTTTACACGAAACGGCTGCAATCACCGATTTCTCTTGGGGAGTTTCAGATAGAGGCGCTTCAATTCGTATTCCAATTATTGCTGTTGAAAAAGGCTGGAAAGGCTGGTTAGAAGACAGAAGACCGGCTTCAAATGGAGATCCTTATAAGATTGCAGGACGTATCATTAAAACGGTAAAGTCTGCTAAGATTTAATCACTCCTTCTTTTACTTACTTATAAAACGCTTGCATAATTTGCAAGCGTTTTTTTTTGATTGATTTTTTTATTATATTTATGAAATATTATAACCAATTTAACTAACTGTCATTCTTTATGAATTACAGTTAATCAGTAGTCCTCATTTTATAAGTTTAAACCTAGTCCTATAGCTCTGCTACAGATCGTTTTGAACATTCAAAAACCTAAATGAGTACCTAACTATAATTTGAAAGTTATGAAAAAACGCGTCCGTTTATACAATTTCCTTATTGACTCTGCACTGTTTTTTGTGGTCGTAATAATTTTTTCAGCCCTATTAAAGGACTATGTTGCAGAGGAATATTTGAAATATGTCATGATCCCACTGTACTACCTGTATTATTTCATTATGGAGTGGACTACAGGGCAAACCGTTGGTAAAATGATCACCAAATCAAAAGTCGTAAACTGCGGCACGGATGAAAAACCTAAATTTTCAAGCATCCTTATAAGAACCCTATGTCGCTTAATCCCTATTGATTTCTTCTCCTATTTATTTATACCCATGGGGATTCATGATCGGGTATCCAAAACAGAATTAAAACAATTTTAACCATAACTATTAAATTACATTGAAATGAAAAAAATGAAAAATGTTGCTGCAATCGGACTCGTTGCACTAATGATGACAAGTTGTGCTACCGTTTTTGGCGGAAAAGTAACGGCACATCAAAAAACAAAGCCTGCTGCAGGTGAAGAACAAAGAGAAATTAGAGTAGGTGCATTAATTGCCGATCTTTTACTTTTTTGGCCAGGAACAATCGTTGATTTTGCAACGGGTGCGATCTACAGACCAAAAAACTAAATTTACGAGCTTGTCATCGACAAGTGGGCACAACGTTTCTTTTAAAAGATTCTCAGTTGCCTTGTGAATTTTAACTCAATTTTTAAAAACGCTTGCAGCAATTGCAAGCGTTTTTTTTGTGGTAATTATTTTTTTACTACATTTATAGCAGACTTAGACCCCAAATCCAATTCTTCAAAACAAATAAAAAACTGTGTAAGCGATTATTTGACTGTAACTATTAACCCTAAAGTGGGATCTATTGGGAGCTATTTGAGTATAGAAACCAACATGCAATTATGACATTAAAATAAACCTTAAAATCAAATATTATGAAAACAAAAATAGTAGCAATGATAATACTCTCCTCTGTCATGGGACATTATTTAGCAACCGGACAATGTGCAAACAGCTCAAATGTGGACTCATTTGTATATAATGGACAAACGTATGAAGTCATTAAAGAACCTAAAAATTGGGCTGATGCAGCGAGTTGTGCAGTACAAAGAGGTGGTGTTTTGGCAGAAATTAATAATGCTTCTGAACAGAGTGCCATTTATACAGCGCTAAATTCAAATACGAGCATCACTTTAAGCAGTACAACTGCACAAGATGGCGGTGGCAAAGCTTATGTTTGGATTGGAGGAAATGATATAACTACTGAGGGCAACTGGGTTTTGAATGGCAACAACGACGCTAGCAGTACTCAGTTTTGGATGGGCACAACTTCTGGAAATGCTGTAAATGGGCTTTATAATCATTGGGGATCTGCTGGATCTTCTGAACCTGACGATTACAATAATAACCAAGATGCACTTGGCCTCTCTTTGGAGGCATGGCCAAATGGTAATGCTGGAGAATGGAATGATTTAAACCAAGCCAATACATTGTATTATCTCGTAGAACATTCATCGATACTTGGAGTAAACGACCGAGAATTTAATACTAGAACCAAACTGTTTCCAAATCCAGTTATCGATGCTTTAACCATCGTAACAGATGGATTAGATCTACTTGATGTGGTGGTTATCAATCCATTGGGACAAGAACTACTCACTCTAAATATGGAAGAAAAAATGAATGCAACAAAAATTGATTTTTCAACATTTAGCAATGGTATGTACCTAGTTAAAATGCGTTTAAAAAACGGAAACACTCTTATAAAGCAAGTGGTTAAATAATGTAATGTATCAATAACGCAACTAAAATTAAAAAATAAAACATGGAAAATTTAAATGAAAATAAAAACAATCCAAAACAAAGACATGGATGCGTAACTGCTTGGTTAATTTTAATCATTATTGGATCTTCACTTTCATCTCTTGTATATCTTTTTGCTGGTAATAAGGTGGCTCAAAGTTACCCTGATGGAATATCTAGTTCAATGTTGATTCTTTTAGCTGTACTGGGAATAGGGAATGTGATTTTTGCTATCCTTTTATTTAAATGGAAAAAAATTGGGTTTTGGGGATTTGTTTCAAATAGTATTGCTGCGTCATTCATTAATGTTAGCATTGGACTGAACATTGGACAATCATTTATTGGACTTATAGGTATCGCTGTTTTATATGGTGTTTTGCAAATTAAAAAAGACGATTTAGCTGCATGGAAAAATCTAGAATAAGCTAGATAATCAAGTAAACTTGTTGCTAACTCATAACAAAAATTTAAAAAGAACCACTCATAATTTACCCGGAATTGAATTTTAACTGAATTCCCAAAATGAACGAAATCGTATCCATCGAATGGTTGCATCAGAACTTGAATCACCCCGATTTAATTGTACTGGATGCGAGTCTTCAAACGACTGCTGAAGGGAATATTGCACACATTCATTTAAAAACCATTCTAGGAGCGCGCTACTTTGATCTCAAAAATAACTTTTCTGACCCTAACAGTTCACTTCCCAATACTCTCCCAAATGAAACACAGTTTGAGACTGAATGCCAAAAATTAGGCATCCGTCGGAATTCAAAAATTGTGGTGTTTGATTCTTTAGGAATCTATTCGAGTCCACGCGTTTGGTGGCTATTTAAGTTGATGGGGCATCACGAAATCTCTGTGTTAGACGGTGGACTTCCCGCTTGGATTGATAGTGGTTATTCAACAGAAACCAGAAGACCTAAACACCATGAACTTGGCGATTTTAAAGCGGCACTTCAAACTAAATATATCAAAAACTATCAAGATGTATTCGACAATGTACACACAAAAACATTCACTATTGTGGATGCGCGTTCAGAAGGACGATTTAATGGCAGTGCTGATGAACCTCGAAAACATTTGAAAAGCGGACACATCCCTGACTCGATTAATATTCCTTATGGTGAAGTGCTTGCGAATGGGAAATTCAAAACCGCATCTGAATTACAAACAGTGTTTAACAGAAAATGTGACGACCAAAAAGAATTGGTTTTTAGTTGTGGCTCTGGGCTTACCGCTTGTATTGTGATGCTCGCCAATGTGATTGCATTTAATAAAAGCAGGACTATTTATGACGGCTCATGGACGGAATGGGCAGAGCGTCAAAATCTAAAAACTGACGTTTTGCGGTAGTTGATTTTTGCTTTAAAAAGGTGTTTTTGACTAATTCAAACAACTAAAAATATACAATCGGAATGTTATTAGAACTTAAAAAGGCTTATGTAAAATTAGAAACCTCTTCGAGAAAAGGCGTTAATTACAACATTTATTTTTAGCACAAATAAGGCTTTTTAACGATTTACAAAAAGTAAGGTTTTCCCTTACTTTTTGTAAGGCATAATTGAATGCTTATTTCATTTTGAGTGATTAAATTGCATGTTAAAGTTATGGCAATAGAATGTTTAGTTATTGAAGATGATAAAAGCATGGTTGATCTTATACTAACCGTGGGGAACGATTTTGACCAAACCTCATTTAATTATGTGGGTGAAGAACAAGAAACAGCCTTAAATATGATTTTAGAAATCAAGCCCAAGATTATTTTCATAAACATTGAATCCGTTAAAATTAATTTTCTGGAGTTTTTTTATGAAATATCCCAGTATGTAAAAGACATGCCCAAACTTATAGCACTCGCTACAACCAAAGAAAGTGCGTATGATGCTTTTCAATATAATTTCTCGCTTTACCTATTAAAACCATTGACCGAGTACACGATTAGAAAGAATCTTTTGTCAATTCTTGAAAAGATCCCTACAAAAAAAGCTGAATCTCTTTGCTTAAAATCAAATAAAGATTTTCATTACTTAGACATTTCTAACATTCTTTATCTAAAAGCCGATAACAATACAACCGACTTTTTTATGAACGATGGCAAAGTGATCAATTCCTATAAAACTCTGAAAGTTTTTGAGCAATCACTGCCTGAAAATTTTTACAGAATACATAAAAGTTACATTATTAATATAGACAGCATTTCCAGAGTTCATTTTGGAAAATCGATGTGCATTATTAAAAATCAACATAAAATCCCCTTTACGAAAACCTTTATAGACAACATCAACACGATGAATAAAGTACTGTCAGACAGTGCCATGTTTACATTAAAGTAATTTCCCTATACAAAATAAAGATTTCCCTAATAAGTATAAGACAGTTACTAAAACCTTGTCAAATATATATTTAACTCGAAAATATAATTTTATATTTGTATCAGGATAGTCCTATAAGTCCAATTAATACGCGATTAATTGTGAATTATTTTACAAAACCCATGCCGTAATTACGGCACAAAAAAAAACTTAACCCTAAAATTTATATTATGAAAACTTTAAAAGTAATTTTCTCTCTATTTGCACTGACTCTTTTTTTATCTTCTTGCACACCACAAGCTTTAGACGACGACCAAAACACCAATGCTGTTGAAGACATCCAAGCAACAGGTGGTGAAAACACTAGCACTCATAACGGCAGCAAAGGATAATTCATAGAACTTCATAGAAAAAAGCCTTTAATAGATGGATCTATTAGAGGTTTTTTAGTAATTTGCACCAAAGCCCCCTCTTTTGAACCTAAAACGCGTATCTCTATTTTTTGCTCTTTGCTTTGTCTTCGTGCTGGTGGTGCGGTTCTGCGGAAATCCGCCTAAGACAGCAGGTTCTCCTTTATCCCCTTCAAAAAACGACAGTGTTGCCACTTGGATCCGTGCATCCAAAAATGACTCCTATGCTTTACAAGAGCGAAAACAATTTTTAATAAAAGCCTACCACATTGTTAAAGCATCACAAATTGATACGGTACAGACACGGAAGTTAACGACGATTGCCTATCAGAACTTAAAGTTGGGCGACACCACATTGTTTAAAAACCGAACCAACGAAGCATTGGCTCTCGCCACCCGAATTAACGATTCGTTTGCCATGGGAGATGCCCACTGGAATTACGCAAGCTATTATACAAATAGAGCTATTTATGACAGTGCCTATCAACACTTTGATACTGCAAATAAATATTTTGACAAAAGCGGCTATGTTTATGAATCGGCAAATATGCAGTATGGTATGGCATTTATCAAAGGGCGCTTCAAAGATTATTCTGGCAGCGAGGTACTGACCTTTATGGCGATTAAAAAATTTAAACAAATAGAAGATTATAAATCTTTGTATTCATGCTATGATCATTTAGGGCAATTGCAAAACGATATTTACGAATATGACAAAGCCCTGTATTATTATGATAGAGCTTCAGAATATTTAGAGGAATTTGATAATAATCAAACCCAATTCCAAGCCAGCCTAAACAACATAGGCATTACATATCTGAAAAAAGAAGAGTATTCCAGAGCTTTACAAAATTTTAATACCCTCTTAGAAAACGATCGTTTAAAGCTAGACAATAAAGATTCCTATGCCCGCGCCCTAGACAACCGAGCCTATTGCAAACTGTTAATGAAAGACACCCTTCATATTGCAAAACAGCTCAACGAGGCCTTGCACATTAGAGATAGTCTAGATGATAAATCTGGAATTCTCATTAGTAAAATACATTTAGTACGTTATTACACCTATGCCCAAGACAGCGTGAAAGCTATTGCAGTTGCTAAAGAAGCCAATCGATTGGCAGAGGAAATCAGAAACAGCAGAGACTATTTGGAGTCCTTATCGATTTTAGCAAATTTAGACCCAAAAAATTCCGCTGTCTATTTAAAAAGACACATTGATTACAGCGATAGCTTGCAAATTATAGAGCGAAAAATTCAAAATAAATTTACCCGAATAGCATTTGAAACCGATGAATATATCCAAGAAACCGAACGTCTTGAAGGACAAAAAGTATGGATTTCAATCATAAGTTCTGTGGTTATGTTAGTAATAGCGTTGTTATTTTTAATTTGGCGGCAAAAGGTAAGACATAGTTTGTTGTTGTTTGAAAATGAACAACAACAAGTGAATGAACAGATTTACTTAATCAGCTTAAAACAACAAGAAAAATTAGAAAACGAAAAAATAAAAGAGCGCAATCGGATTTCGGAAGAATTACATGATGGTGTGTTGGGTAAATTATTTGGAACACGAATGAACCTTGGGTTTTTAGCAATTGAAGGCGATAAAAAAACATTAAAACAACATCAATTATATATAGATGAGTTACAAACAATCGAAAAAGAAATACGCGATGTGTCTCATGAATTAAGTGACAATTTTGACAACTCTCAAATTAATTTTTTGATTATTATTAATGAGGTCTTAGAAACAAATAGCAAACTAGGTGACTTTAAATTTGAGCTTAATCCTGACGAATCAATTGATTGGATACAGGTCAACCAAATCATTAAAATAAACCTATACCGGATTTTACAAGAGGCCTTACAAAACATCATTAAACACGCGCAAGCTAAAAATGTAATTATATCCTTTGATACTGATGAGAGCAAAATAATTATGAAAATTAAAGATGATGGGGTTGGTTTCGATTGCAAAAAAAAACGAAAAGGAATCGGCATGAAAAATATGACATCCAGAATAAAAAAATTAAAGGGGGTATTCACAGTTTTATCTGAACCCACTAAAGGCACGCTACTGACAATCCAAATTCCTATATAAATCTTATAAATATGAAATCAAAAAAATATTTTGTACTCATCATAGATGACCATCCCTTGATAACAGAGGCATACATCACGGCTTTAGATTATTACAGCAAACACAATGAGACCGTCGATTTTTCAATTAAAACAGCGAATGATTGTGACAGTGGACGTTTACTAATAAAGAGGGCTCTGAAATCAGAGGAGCACAAATACATAGTGTTTTTAGATATAAAGTTACCACCATCAAGGGATGGTGAAATTCTCTCAGGTGAAGATTTGGGATTGCTCATAAGAGACCTATTACCGAATCCAAGAATCATAGTTTCTACCACATTTAACGACAATTTTCGTGTACATAATATTCTTAAAAACATCAACCCCGAAGGGCTTTTAATAAAAAATGACATTACACCTCTTGAGCTTTTAGAAACCATTCGCATTGTAATCAACGACCCTCCTTACTATAGCAAAACAGTGTTAAAGTTACTTCGCGATCAAGTTGTAAATGATTTTATTCTGGACAATTATGATCGTAAAATATTGTATGAGCTATCGATTGGCACACGAATGAAAGACCTTCCAAATATATTACCACTTTCAATCGCAAGCATAGAAAAAAGAAAACGTAACCTTAAAAGTATGTTCAATGTGAAAAAACTAGATGATAGACAACTCATAGTTTCGGCTAGAGAGAAAGGGTTTATATAGGGAATGAAATCATTTGCTACAATAAAGCCACCAATTCATATCACGACTAATTTTATAACCTAATTTTTCATAAAGCGGTATGGCCGTATTTCCTTTATCAGTATGCAAAACAGGAAGTTTGTGCTGTTTTAAAATTTCTTTTGTGGTATGTGCAACCAGCTGTTTTGCAAACCCTCTTCTTTTATAATCGGGATGTGTAACCACTGCACTGACCTCAATAAAATCATCTGACTGCATACGTTGACCCGAAATTGAAACAAGCTTTTGATCCTTAAATATCCCAAAAAAACTACCCATATCAAAAGATTTTTTTTGATAATACCCTGGCATCACCAACCATATTAATTCATAAATCTCGTCGATGTGTTGTTCTGTTAATGGAACAATGTTTTCTGTGATTTCAATAGCGACTAAATTCTCTAAAACCATCTGGCAGCCATCAATTTTTTTTTCTAGAAATACGGTATTGCTATCTATTAGCGGCGTTTCATGTTCTGAAACTAAAAAGAAATTTTTAGATAATTTTGAATATTCATTTAAGGCCTTAGCAGTTTTGGTAACATCCGTAAAAGCCCCAAATGTACAGACATCTGGATGGTAAAAATGAACACCATCATATTCAATAATAAACTTGTTATGAGTCTCCTTTAAGGAGAACCACACAGGGTTTTTTAATTTTTTCTCTAAAGACGTCATCATAAATATAAAAACTTGCAAAAACTGCAGACCTACAAATATATAGCTTTTTAAAAACAACTAATGCTAACATGGGGATTGTATTTGAATAGCATATAGTGCTGTTGACTATAATTTAAATAGTAATTCCAAAATTATATCCGAAGATTTGGAATCATCCTTTTTTTTAGTACATTTATGCCAGACTTAGGCTCCAAATCTGATTCTTCATAGTAAATAAATTTTAGTACGTTGACTGATTCGTTTAAGTAATCTCCCTGTAAATAGGGTCTGTTTTGATGTGCTTCAATAGTTCAAGTGTACCTTAATAGATTTTGATATAAAGGAGTTGGGAGTAATTTCAATAAAAAAAAATCTATGAAAAACCTACTATGTCTTGTTCTATTATTATTTTGAATTTCCACCTCCTCTCAAGAGGTTTTCAAAAAAATAGATACAACTAATTATCAAGACAAAATTGCTGAACAACCAAAGGACTTTGAGCAATTTCAATTAAACACAAGTCAGCTTTTAAAAAAATTACTAAAAACTCCACTCAGGGAAAGTAAAAACAAAGCATCTATTATTCTTTCTTTACCTAACGGACTTGGTGGTTTTGAAGATTTTGAGATTTTTGAATCTCAAATTTTAAGCATTGAACTTTCAAAAAAATATCCTACGATCAAATCATATGTAGGTAGAAGTACAAAAAGCACCTCCACTGTTCGCTTTAGTTATTCACCTTCACAAGGGTTTAATGCCTCTATTTCTAATAATAAAAGTGCTACAATTCTAATAAAACCATCTAATTTGAAAAATGAAAAATATATTTCTTTTTCTAGGAAAGATATTAGTGAAGAATCAAATTTTGAATGCCAAACAATAGAAGATATTAAAAATAGTGTATCTGATATATCCCGAAGAACTAATGATGGATATTTAAGAAGATATCGCCTTGCCGTTGCGACGACTGCAGAATATTCTGGATTTTTTCTTGATGGAACAGAGGCTAATGATACTGAAAGAAAGACAAAAGTTTTAGCTGCAATTAATACCTCTTTAACAAGGATTAATGGGATTTTTGAAAGAGATTTTGCAATCACCATGGAGCTTGTAAGCAATAATGATTTAACTATTTTTTTAGATCCCTCAACAGACCCATTTAATGGAAGTTTTAATAGCGAATTACAAAATACTTTAGATAATACTATTGGAGACAGTAATTATGATGTAGGTCATTTGTTTGCCTATGAAGGAAGTGTCCGTGGAAATGCAGGTTGTATTGCTTGCGTTTGTACTACAGGAAGTAAAGGAAGCGGGTATACCATTCATAATGCGCCAGATTCTGATTATTTTAATATAATCGTAAGTCATGAACTTGGGCATCAATTTGGAGGTTACCATGTACAAAGTAGCTCAAATTGTAGAAGCTCTGCTGGATTACAAGAAGTAGAACCTGGAAGTGGCAGCACTATTATGGGATATGCAGGAATTTGCCCCCCAAATGTACAAAACCGACCAGATGATTACTTTAATTATGTAGACATTAGAGATATAATTCAGTGGACGCGTAATGATAGTTCTTGTGCAGAATTGATAACAACTGGAAATAATGACCCTACAGTAAATGCTGGGAATAATTATACCATTCCAAAATCTACTGCATTTATTTTAGAAGGAACAGCTTCTGATATAGATTCAAGTAATAATTTAACCTACTGCTGGGAAGAAAATGACCCAGAAAACCCCTACTCATCAGATTACCCTTCATCTACAAGGGTTTTAGGTCCGATGTACAGATCTAAACTCCCCATTAGTGAACCCATAAGATATATGCCCCAATTAAGTGATGTTTTATCAGGGAATCTCACTCCAACTTGGGAAGTCACACCCTCTGTTAGTAGAACTTTAGACTTTGTTTTGACCGTTAGAGACAATGCTCTTTTAGGGGCGAAAACCGCTTCAGATGAGATGACCGTTACTATTGATGACAACTTTAATCCTTTTAGAGTAACATCACAAAATACAGCAGAAAACTGGAATGTTGGCGATACTAAAACAATAACTTGGGATACTGCTAACACAACAAATAGTCCCATTAATGCGACTAATGTAGACATCTTTTTATCCGTAGATGGCGGATATACATACCCATACACCATTGCAAGTAATATAGCAAATGATGGTTCTGAAAGTATTGTTATTCCCGAAATTTCTTCTTCTACAACAGAAGGTCGATTTATGGTTAAAGCATCTAATAATATTTTCTTTGCCGTCAATGAAACAAATATCAATATTCAATCATCCGAATTCATATTGAAGTTCGATGATTATACAAAAACCGTTTGCATTCCTAACATTGTGAAATTTAATTTTACATACAAAACTTTTTTAGGATTTAGTGAAGTCACAAACTTTTCAGCAGGGGGCATACCAACTGGTGTAAACGTAAGTTTTAACCCTTCAAGTGCTTTAGCAGATGGAACGCAAGTTGAAGTTATTGTCAGCAACACAACTGCTTTTCCTTTAGGTATCAATCAATTTAATGTGATAGGAACCTCTACTAATGTCACAAAACAAGCTGTTCTTAATTTATCAACCTATTCTAATTCAATAGCTGAACCACAACTTTCTTTACCAAGCAACAATCAATTTAATGTAGATACAAATACAACCTTTAGTTGGAATTCAAATAACAATGCTGAAAACTACTCAATAGAAATTGCTACAGATAATTTATTTTCTTCGATTATTGATTCTTCTACAATCAATGATAATAATTATATTTCAAATAATTTAGAATATAATACCCATTATTTTTGGAGAGTAAAAGCTACAAATTCTTGTGGAACGAGTTTGTTTTCAAATACATTTAACTTCACAACCTTTTGTAAACCTCCAAGCAACATAAATATAACTAATATTACCGCTAGTTCTGTGGATGTTTCTTGGACAGAGACAGGGAACGCTTCATCTTGGGAAATCGAAATTGTAAATCAAGGAGTCACTCCAACAGGATCTGGCACTGTAGTTTCTGTAAACTCTCATACAATAAATAATTTAAATTCCTCTGAGAATTACGATATCTATCTAAGGTCTTTATGTAGCGCTTCCAATTCTAGTTCTTGGGTTGGTCCTGTATCCTTTTCTACCTTATCCGATTTTTGTAATGGAGATCGTTTTTATGATTCCGGAGGACCAAACGGAAACTATAGTAATAACGAAAATATTACCACTGTAATTTCTTTAAATGGAGCAGATATTGTTCAAGCTGCTTTTTTAAGTTTTTCTATAGAAAGTGGTTGGGATTATTTATATATACATGATGGGTCAGACACGAATGCCCCATTAATAGGAACTTATTCAGGCAGTAATATTCCACCAGTAATAAGGTCAAGTCAAGGAAATGATTTAACGTTTTATTTTAGTTCTGATGGTTCTGTAACCTACAGTGGATGGGAAGTAGAAATTTCTTGTATCACAGTTACGTGTCCTGCTCCTTCAAATCTTGCATCGAGTAATTTGTCAGCAAACTCATTTAATCTAAGTTGGACTTCAAATGGAAGTGAAACCAATTGGGAAATAGAATATGGAACTGTCGGTTTTACAAATGGTAATGGCACCACGGTTTCTGCAACATCAAATCCATTTACATTAAATGGTTTGACACCAGTTACTAACTACGATATATATGTAAGGGCCAACTGTGGTACAACCCCTGGAACTGATGATAGCTTGTGGGTAGGACCAATCTCTATAGAAACCCCTTGTGGTAAATTCACGGCTCCTTACTTTTATGATGTTGAACAACAAACCTCTGGAATCGTAGAAGATTGTTGGACAAGCAACCCTCCAACTCATACAGGAAACTACTATTGGTTGCCAAGATATAGTTATCAATACGATACACAAACAGGACCGTATCAAGCCAAAAGTGGTAATTTGTTTTTTGCTTCTAATACCTATGCTTCCACTGGGGATGTCACAGAACTCTATACGCCCTTTATAGACATTGCATCTTTAAATGTGCCTGTCTTAGATTTCTACACCTTTATGCATGGATCAAATGTAGGAAGTCTTCACGTTGACATTTTAGATAAT
>Ga0209094_1000381_pt1 | contig 33002 bp, 38 predicted proteins | sample COGITO_mtgs_1004_2_FD_184790 | JGI IMG/M metagenome (GOLD analysis project Ga0209094, IMG submission 184790) | Pelagic marine microbial communities from North Sea - COGITO_mtgs_100430 (SPAdes) (version 2) | ecosystem: Environmental > Aquatic > Marine > Epipelagic ... | reverse complement strand
TAGTAAATACAAACTAAGTTTTAAACTAAAACTAGTTTTGTAAAAGTGTCTTTTTTAGCTCAGTTCTTTGTTACCACCACACGAAAGGATTCGTGCGGTAGCGGGGGAAAGGATTCGTGCGGTAGCGGGGTAACTGATTTTAGTACAAGCATCTTGCTTGCCCCCGCATCTATAATTCAAATAAAACAATCGCTTACAACGGGTCAAGCCGCTTATGAAGATTTAGGGTCTAAAATCTATCAGATTTATGAAATAGTTTATAAACTTTAAAAAAAAGCATCAATTAATTTACCAAGTTCGAAATTTTGTCCAATATGGTATTTGTTGAGTGATTTATATGCATTATATTTTGCAGAATTGATTGTATCAATTACTGCTTTAAAAAAATTATTATATGCTGTTAATTCACTCATTCAGTTTGTTTATTATCTCTCGCACACTTGTGAGAGAAATCATAAATACAAATTCTCGCACAACTGTGCGAGAATTTAAACATCAGTTTTTCTTTCTTAAAAACGCGATTATTTACAAATTGTAATATATGCTGTTGGCATCCACCATAGATTTACACCAAACGCAACAGTTATTATTTCATATCCGTCATTTGATTTTTTGTTAATTAAAATTTCAACATTTCTCCTTAATGTATTTGTTGACCACATCTCACTAATTTTAATTATTTCATATTTTTTCATAAATATTTCTTTTAGTTCTTGAATTCAGGTTTCAGTTTTTTAATAAATGCCAACGTGTTCGTGTATGGTTAGTTGCGTTGGCTAGCAACTAAATTAGTAAAAGAAAACGAACCAGAGGGAAATCCGCTAGGATTTTCCGAGTACACACAGAATCAGCAATTAATTATACACGTTGTTAGTGGTAGTATTAATTTCGGGTTGCTTCATTAAAACTTTCTTCAATTCGTATGTTCAATGTTAATAAATTCCTTAAAATTTTAATTATGTTTTTATTTTAAATTATCATCAACCAGGTCTGCAAGTTTAACGTATATTTCTTCTCGATCATTTTCATTTAACTTGCTTAACGGGTTCTTTGGGTCATTTAGGGATTGAAATTTGCTTAAAGTTGGAGTAGAAGTAAATCTACAAGGTTTAACAATAATTGGAATAATTCTTTTTCCTTTCTCCTCTGCTGCTTTTAATAAAGGAGGTAATTCATTGTCAACAATAAAGTCCGAAGCCAGAAAATCTGCGCTTATAAGCAGAATAGCTATAGATGCTTTATCTAAAGCCTTGTCTATCTCCATTTTCCATTGATCTCCAGCATTTATTTTGGTATCAATCCAAAGATCAATTTGACCACTTTTAATAAAAGGTTTAAGATGTACGGTTAGTCTATCAATTGTGTTTGAGTCCTTATGACTGTAACTTATAAAAACACTTTTAGTTATATTCTTTTCTTTCTTAATGAATTTTTTTACAGCTGCTGAAGTTTTATTTTTCTTCAGATAATTATCTAATGGAATAATTAATGTTTCATCTAACCTAAGTCTATCGTAATAAATGGAGAAATATTTTTCTAGAAATGAACTGCTTTCTGATGTTATAAGAATAATTGGTTTTTCAAAAGCTCTTGCAATTGCAAATTCGCTAGTTAAATTTCCTTCATTCTCAGACACATCAACTATCACTAAGTCTGAATTTTTTATTTCTTCTCTGACTAATTCTTCAGTTTCACCTGCGTTTAAAAGGTCTTCATGGGTGCTCAGTGTATGACCCGCTGCTACAACGACATTGTTTACTTTGCTTAAAACGTCTTGATAGCTTGAATTATACCTGAATGCTAAAAATATTTTCATAGTTTGTTTTTATTACCACTAACTCGTTATATGTCAACAAAAGGGTGTGTTAACGGTTATATATTCCGGGATAACACAATGTTTTAGTTGTTATTATTCGTAACTGATTTTAGTACAAGCATCTTGCTTGCCCCCGCATCTATAATTCAAATAAAACAATCGCTTACAACGGGTCAAGCTGCTTATGAAGATTTAGATTTGGGGTCTAAAATCTATCAAACTTATGAAATAGTTTATAAACTTTAAAAAAAAGTATCCATTAATTTATGTAAACAGCTGTAAATAAATCAATTTTATTAATTTACAGTCGCATGGTTCACTTAAAACTTGAATTTTTGCAATTTGGATTACGGTCTATCTTCTAGCATTAATTCAATCTTATTTTATAAATTTGCACACTGCAAATAGGACACATTTTTTTTAACTATAATCAAGGATGAAATACACAAGACTTACCAAAGAACAGTTGGAGGAATTAAACCAAGAGTTTATTAATTTTTTAGCAACGCAATCCATCACGGCAGATGAATGGAAAGAGATCAAGGAACAGAAGCCCGAAGTGGCAGAAGAGGAATTGGATATTTTTAGCGACTTGGTTTGGGAAGGCGTGTTGTCAAAAGTGGAGTATCTAGAAAATATAGCGCCGCAGCACATGTATCTGTTTAAAGTGGATGCATCGCAGTTGCGATTGATTGGACTCAAAATAAAAAAAGAGGACATTGATTTGACCACCAAAGAAGGGTTTGGGTGGTTAAGAGAAAATTTGATGTCCGACGAGGTCGAATTGTTCAATGCCGATAAAACGCTTGAAGCCGATAAAAACACAAAAATATTTGAACTTATCGTGCAAGGGTCTAACATCACAAAAGGCGATCTTTATAAGTATTTAGAAGATCTAATTGGATAGGTTCATAAAAAGAGAGATATTTGTTAATTAAAGCAAAACCATGGTATCTAAACCACGCATATCTAAAGGAACGCGAGATTTTTCTCCAAAGCAGTTGGCAAATCGCGACTACATTTTTAGTACCATAAAATCAAATTTTAAAAAATTTGGATTCCAGCCCATTGAAACACCGAGTTTTGAATTGGCGGAAACCTTATTGGGGAAATATGGAGAAGAAGGAGATCGCCTCATTTTTAAGATTTTAAACTCTGGCGATAAAGTCAAAAAAGCAGATTTGCAAGCCCTTGAAGATGGCAACTTAGCACGCTTTTCAAATTCACTCACAGAGAAAGCTTTGCGCTACGATCTGACTGTGCCTTTTGCACGTTATGTAGCACAATACCAAAACGATATTGTATTCCCATTCAAACGCTATCAAATTCAACCCGTTTGGCGGGCCGATCGTCCTCAAAAAGGACGGTTTCAAGAATTTTATCAGTGTGATGCGGATGTGGTCGGCTCCAAATCCTTATGGCAAGAAATTGAATTCATTCAACTGTATGACGCCGTTTTTTCAGATTTAAACCTAAAGGGCGTTACCATAAAAATAAACAACAGAAAAATATTAGCAGGCATCGCCGAATTGATTGGTGCTCAAGACAAGCTCATCGATTTTACGGTCGCTTTGGATAAGCTTGATAAAATAGGAGCGGAAAAAGTTAAAGAAGAAATGCTTAAAAAAGGCATCACTTCTGAAGGCATTTCTAAACTCGAACCTCTTTTTAATTTGACAGGTGATTTCTCAGATCAATTACAATCTTTAAAATCAATTTTAAGCACTTCTACGGAAGGCATAAAAGGCGTAGAAGAACTAGAGTTTATTGCGTCTTCTGTGGCTGCATTAGGGCTTAAAACTGCCAAACTACAAATGGATGTTACCCTAGCACGGGGTCTTAATTACTACACAGGTGCTATTTTTGAAGTGGCTGCACCAGAATCTGTACAAATGGGTTCCATTGGTGGCGGTGGTCGTTACGATGACCTTACGGGTATATTTGGACTCAAAGATGTGAGTGGGGTAGGGATTAGTTTTGGATTGGACCGAATTTATTTGGTCTTGGAAGAATTAAACTTATTTCCAACAGATAAAACACTATCCACCAAAGTACTTTTTATCAATTTTGGAACTTCAGAAAGTTTGTACAGCTTAAAAGCGATTACAGCCTTGAGATCAAAATCCATTGCCACTGAATTATATCCGGATGCTGCGAAGCTAAAAAAGCAAATGATATATTGCAACAAGCGCGAAATACCTTATGTAGTTATGGTTGGAGAATCGGAAATAGAACAGAATAAATACTTGTTAAAAGACATGAATTCTGGGGAGCAGCAATTGGTTGCTTTAGAGGAACTTATGAAAATCGTTTCTTAATATTTTTGCAAAAAACACCTCCTTTTCTTATATTTGGATTATAAACATTAAAAAAATGACCACAATTACGATTGAAAACGGCAAAGATCTTCCCCAAAAAACATTTAGCAATTGGGAAGAACTGCGAAATATATTGAATTTTATGGCGCTTCAGTTTAAGCAAACTAAAGAATCTTCTACCATACCCGAAAATCTAAAAGAGAAACCATTATCAGCTTTCAACTACCTGACTGATGAAAGTTTATGAAACTGACACAGCAGTTGCCTATTTAAAAAAGAGAGAACTCATTAAACCGTATCTCAAAGCCAAACAATACTTTGAGCAAGGACATACTCGAATGGTTAAGCTAAAACTATTACAACCTAAGAAAAATAAAGAATACCAATTTAGGATAAACGATAAATATCGTGCTCGTGGTTTTTACAAAGAAAACGGTTTTTTGGTCACTGAAATATCCGACCATCAGTAAAACTTCAAGAGATATTCCCCCACCCAAACAAAAATTTGCACAAAAACCCTCTTTTCCATATATTTAACTGTTAATAATAAAAAAAATGACGACAATTACTATCAAAGACGGACAAAAATTACCAAAAACTGAGTTTGGAACAATCAAAGATTTTCTAGAATGGGCTGTTGATCATTTTCAAGAAGAAATACCTTTGTCAGAAAAAACTATCAAGAAAGCAGCAAAAGCCAAGAAAGAAATTTCATCGCCAAACTCAACTTTTAAACCGGCATTATAATGCTCGTGTTTGATAATGAAAATGCTCGAAAAGATTTACAAAAATTTCAATTAACCAAGCAATACAAAAAAGCTTGTGATTATATTCGTGATGACCAATATTATAAGGTTCAATTAAAACTGCGGAAACCGAAATCAAAAGGTATTTACCAGTTTAGAATTTCTAAAAAATACCGTGCCTTTGCTATCAAAAAAGAACAAACTTTATTTGTTTTTGAAATCTCCGACCATCAGTAAAACAAAAATTTGCCCAAAAAACCTCTTTTCCGTATATTTGGACTGTAAATAATAAAAAAAATGACCACAATTACCATAAAAGAAGGCAACGCTTTATCCCGTTCTGTATTTTGAACATTTGAAGATCTCATTGAGGAGTACTACGCTTCCAAAGGAGTTGTGTTATTACATCAAATTGATCTAGAAGACTTGCCAGCAGCCTCTCAAAAGTTGATTGAAGAATCCAAGAAAAAGGGAAAAAAAGATTTGCATGATTTTTAGGGATGAAAGTAAGAGAAAGACAGAAAGCCATTGATTATTTAAAGAAAAGACAACTCGAAACATCGTACTTTAAAGCAAAATCATATTTATCTAAAGACCAATTCAAAATGGTCGATTTTAAATTGAGACAACCAAAATCAGATGGAATTTATTATTTTCGAATCACCCGAAAATACTAGGCTATAGGTCACTTTATCGATGATGTTTTTGTTGTTACTGAAATCTCTGATCATCAGTGAAACTTCAGAATAAACAGCACAAAAGAAAACTTGTTTTTAGCCATAAAAAAAAGACTCTCAATTTCTTGAAAGTCCTTTGATTATCTAGTAGCGAGAGCGGGGCACGATCCCGCGACCTCCGGGTTATGAATCCGACGCTCTAACCAGCTGAGCTACCTCGCCATAATTTAGATGGCTGCAAATATAAAAACAATATATCGCCTCACAAATAAATACCCCTTTAAAAAAAAATTAAAATTCCTAACAGAACTAACCAATTATTGTATATATTGGATTTTTTTAAATTTCAAATCACCCAATGAGTAATAAAATTAAATTCGAGTTAGAATACCCAATACAAGCGTCCCCTCAATTGTTGTATCAATACATCTCAACGCCTTCTGGATTGTCAGAATGGTTTGCAGACAATGTGAACTCAAGAGGTGAATTGTTTACCTTTATATGGGATGATTCAGAAGAAGAAGCCAAATTGTTAACGAAAAAAAATGGCGAGCGTGCCAAATTCAAATGGCTCGACGGCAATGAAGATCAGTCTTATTTTGAAATCAGAATTCAAGTTGATGGAATCACAAAAGATGTGTCGTTAATGGTCACCGATTTTGCCGAAGACGACGAAGTAGAAGAAACAAAGATGCTTTGGGACAACCAAATATCGGATTTGAAGCAAATCTTAGGTTCTTCCTAGACATTTTTTTATTTTTAAACTATATTTGTCCTGATTAAATCAGGACTTTTTTTATGATAAATAGTAACGGCGAATTACTTTCGGAGCAGCAAGCAAAACTTTCGGTATTCAATCGAGGATTGGCATATGGAGATGCCCTTTTTGAAACGATTAAAACCTTAAATGGAAAAATCCTGTTTTGGGAAGATCATTACTTTCGATTGATGGCCTCCATGCGAATTCTTAGAATGGAAATTCCGATGGCATTTACCCCAGAATCTTTAGAATCTCAAATTCTAGAATTGTTAACGCATTACAATTCAAATTCAAATTCTTTTAGAGTTAAATTCACGGTTTTTAGAAACCAAGGTGGATTTTACACCCCTCATACCAACGACGTTTCCTATTTTATAACGGCAGAATCGTTAGAGGCGGATTTATACTTGCTAAACACTTCGGATTATAGAGTAGAGTTGTTCAAGGATTTTTATGTCGCACCAGGGCTTTTATCTACCCTAAAAACCAATAATAAGGTATTGAATGTTTTAGGGAGTGTGTATGCAAAAGAGAATCAATATGATAATTGCTTACTGCTGAACACCAATAAAAGTATTGTGGAAGCCCTCAATGGGAATCTATTTTTAGTAAAAGACAATGTTATTAAAACACCGCCTTTAGAAGATGGCTGTTTGAAAGGCATCATGCGAAAGCAAGTTTTAGAAATTATCAAAAAAATTCCTGATTTTGAATGTGTTGAAGCCTCTATATCTCCATTTGAATTGCAAAAAGCAGACGAGTTGTTTGTGACCAATGTGATCCAAGGGATTCAGCCAATTACAGCGTTTAGAAAAAAGAATTTTACCACAGCAGTGAGTCAAAGTATTTTAGCGAAGCTAAACATGACCGTAAGACTGTCTTAGTTATACGAGGGGTTTTCGGGTGCATTGGACCAGATGCTATAATCGCCACCGAGTTCCAGCATTTTCTCTTTCCAAAAACTCGTATTTACCTTTTCAATAATTGTTTTAGGGTGTTTGTTTTCAGATAGTATCCATGTGTGTGCTAATAATTCAGAGGTCAATTGATTGGTTTCCCATCCCGAATAGCCAAGAAAAAATCGAATGTCATTAGAATCTAATTTGTTCTGTTGAATCAATTCGGTGACTTTTTCAAAATTTCCACCCCAGTACAATCCTTGTGAAATTTCAATACTGTCCGGAATAAGCGTTGGAATTTTATGGATGTAATAAAGATTGTCTTGTTCAACTGGGCCACCATTGTAAACTTTGAACGGAATTTCTATTTCAGGAATCAAGTCTTGAAGCGTGAAACTCAGCGGCTTATTTAGAATAAATCCAATAGAGCCTTCGGTATTATGGTCTGCGATAATAATAATAGACCTATTGAATGACAGATCACCAATAATAGAGGGTTCTGCAATTAATAAATGACCTTTTTTCAAATGGATATTTGACATCTTTAGCTCTAATTAACAACTAAATATAGCAATTTTATTTTAAACGCAACAATTCAAATACAATCAATATATTAAAAAAACTTTATTTAATGTTTTTAGAGAAGAGGTCTATAATGATGAAACAAGGCTAAAAACAGATAGAAAGTTGTTTTAGTTTAAGGAATTTGTCAATTGAGAACTCGCCTTAAATTTTATTACATTTTTTGTAGGAATCGCTAAGGGTTCATTAGTTTTAGGATTTCGCCCCATGCGTGCCGAGCGTTCATAAACAGACCAAGTACCAAATCCCGCCAATGAAACTTTGTTGCCCTTTTGAAGCGATTCAGCGGTTGCCTCCATGAAAGCTTCTAAGGCTTTTTGAGCGGATGCTTTTGAAATTCCAGCACGTACTGCCATGTGTTCTATAAGATCGTTTTTTTTCATTGTTTTGTGGTTGGTTTTATAGCATTCGTGCATTTTCATGAAAGGTAAATCCATTTAAAAAGGATACCGCATCCATTTGTCGTTTTCCGGGGAATTTAAAATTGATGAGTTCAATAAACCCTCCTTTTACGGCGACTTTAATGTCTTTTTTTGAAATAATAAGCTGTCCAGCTTCAAACGCATGGGGTTCAGAATGTTTTAGAACCTCATACAATTTGATGTTTAAAAGTTCTTCGCCATTGGATAAAAGTCCCCAAGCCGCAGGATAGGGATGGAGTCCGCGCACCTGATTGTATATGCTGTCTAATGTCGAATTCCAATCAACTTTACAATTGTCTTTATTCAGTTTATAAGCTGTTTTGGTTTCTTTAAGTGGTTGTATCGTTGTTTCTAGGCTGCCCTTTTCGATTGTTTGGATCGTTTCCAACACCACATCACTCCCTAAGTGCATTAGTTTGTCATGCAATTCTCCTGCATTTTCTGTGGGGTTTATATCAATTTTGGATTGTAAAATCACGGCCCCCGTATCAATTTTTTCATCAATAAAAAAAGTGGTCACACCCGTTTCTTTTTCACCGTTGATAATTGCCCAATTTATAGGGGCAGCACCTCGGTAATCAGGGAGTAGAGACGCATGTAAATTGAAGGTTCCTAAAGCCGGCATCTGCCACACAGCTTTGGGCAGCATTCTGAAAGCCACCACAATTTGAAGGTTGGCATTCAAAGCTTTTAAATCACTCAAAAATGAGTCGTCTTTTAAATTGGTGGGTTGTAAAACCGTCAAGCCTTTAGATTTAGAAAATACCTTTACGGCGGATTCATGAATTTTTTGACCGCGACCTGCTGGGCGATCGGGCGCAGTGATGACCCCTGCAATCGTGTAATGGTGTTGTAAAAGTCCGTCTAATATAGTCACCGCAAATTCGGGTGTGCCCATAAATACAATACGAATATCTTCTTTTTTCATGACGTTTTCAGTTTGTATGTGTTTCGTTCTGTTAGTTCAATCAACTCTTTTTCTAAGAGGTTGGTGAGTATAGTGGTTAATTTTTCGCTATTAAAAGTGCTTAGAGCTTCTAGTTTTCTAGAAGAGAGGGCGTCTGTTTTGAGTAAAGTTAAGATTGTTTTTGAATCACTTTCTGAAATTACACTTTTTTTTGAACGTTCTAAGCAACTCGAACAAATCCCACATTGTTTTGAGTCTATTTCTTCAAAGTAAGACAGCAATTTTTGACTTTTACAAATGCCATCATTTTTGATATAATCAAACACCGATTGCAGTTGTGCTTTTTTTAAATCCTGTTGTTGTGAGACGATCTTAGAAATTCTATGAATTGTTTTATCATCTTCTCGGGGTTCAATAAAGGTGATTTGTGCATCTGTTTTTGAGGATTCAAACTGCACAATTTCAGCCTTATTCAAAGCAGTTAAATGCGAGATTACTTCGTCCTCTGAGAGGTTTATTTTCTTCGCGATGGTCTGCGTGAAAATTTCTGTAGAATGGTCAAACACCCCTTCGTGACTTCTTAAGACAACTTTTATGATCAGGGCTTGTTTTGGATGCTTTTCGATGTAGTTGAACAAAGCAGTATTTCCAATAATGATTTGTAGGAAGGCCGTGTTTTTAAACCGTTCTTCTAATGATATGATACTGGTTCGGTCTAAAATTTTAAGCGCATTATACGTCAGGATAGAAGGAAGGCTATAGGTGCTGCAAAATAATTTAAAGTTAAAATTATGAACCGTGTCCACGCCTTCTCCATAAGAAATTTGAAAATAATTACAAAGTCGTTTATATACATTTTTTAAAAACGCAATATCAGGCAGGCCATTGATATATTGACTTTTAGAGTTTTTTTCATCGGATGTATTCCGAAGGATGACTGCATAGGCGTTTTCATTATTGCGCCCTGCACGTCCAGCTTCTTGATAATAGCTTTCCAAGCTTTCGGGTAAGTTATGATGAATCACAGTTTGTACGTTGGCTTTGTCAATGCCCATTCCAAAGGCATTGGTGGCAACCATCACTTGATTCTCATTCGCCGTCCAACGCTCAAATTGAGTGTCTTTTTCCTTCGGACTTAATCCACCGTGATAGTACCCACTTGTAATTCCGATCTTATTCAAATACCCTGAAATTTCAAGGGTTGCTTTTCTGTTGCGTACATATATGATGGAGGTACCCGCATATTTTTTTAAAATTTGTACCGTTTTGAAATATTTATCTTCACAGTCCAAGGTCAAATACGCCAAATTCGGGCGTTGAAAGGAGGTCTTAAAAATTTGTGGTGCAATGCAGTCCAATTGTGTGCTAATGTCCTCTACCACCTTGGCAGTTGCCGAGGCAGTTAATCCAATCACGTTTACAGAGGGATGAAGTGTTCTGAGCGTTTTGATATCTCGATAGGCCGGTCTAAAATCATGTCCCCACTGACTGATGCAATGCGCCTCGTCCACCGCAATGACATTGACATTCATTTGCTTGATGCGTTCTTGCACTAAATCTTGTTGAAGACGTTCCGGAGAGAGGTAGAGAAATTTATAATTTCCATAAATGCAGTTATCCAACATCCGATCGATGTCGTCATAAGTATAACCGCTAGTGAGTGCCATTGCTTTGATGCCTTTTTCTTTTAGGTTATTTACTTGATCTTGCATCAATGCAATGAGTGGAGAAACCACAATACAAATGCCGTCTTTGATCAAGGCTGGAATTTGAAAACAAATCGATTTCCCACCTCCTGTTGGCAAAAGTGCGATGCAATCTTCATTTGCTAAAACCGCTTCAATAATTGCTTCTTGTTGTGGTTTAAACTCAGAAAATTTCCAATAGTGTTCCAATATTTCAATTGGATGCTTCATTCACTTTCGTTTAAATGATTTAATATAAAGTCAATGCGTTCCTCAACCGTTCCAAAAGGGGTGTCAATAATAGCATACCCATAGTCTGTATAGGTTTTAACCAGAAAATCATGCAGGATCAACGCTTGTTCAAACGTTTCGTAGCGTTCGTTGTCTTGTTGGTAAATCGCTTTCCAAGGTTTTAAAATGAACACTTTGTTGTAGTTGTGTTGACTGCAAATTGTTTTAAAAGAATCTGGATAGCTACTTTTCAAATAATCTAAATAGGCAACGACATCTGGAAGTCCACGATCAAAAAATACAATTTCTTTATTAAGAGTATCGGCTTTTAAAAATTGTTTTTGACGGCCTAATAAAAGATGCTCACTAAACAATAAGGGATCTTCCAAAAACAACTGTTCAATGCCTTTTTCTTGCGCATCAAGGGTAATTTGTCTAGAAATTTCTTCCATACAATTATAGCCTTTCGTTTTAAGTGCGTTGATTAAGGTTGTTTTGCCAGTGCCAGGCCCTCCAATAAGAGCAATTTTTTGAGTATTCAAGTCGTTTTGTTTAATTCCTGTAAAATTCGTGATTTAAAAGGGAAATAAAAAATCAGATATAATGTATATTTGTACACTTAGCATTAAACAATGGAAAAATCTGTAAACCCAGAAGAATTTTACAACAATTTAAAAGAAAAGCTGCAGGATACTTCTGGATGGCCCTCTGAGTATTTATATAAATTCATCATTAAAACAGATCCTGTCAAAATCAATACCGTTGAATGTATTTTTGATAATATGGGAGCGGTTATTAAAACCATTCCTTCTAAGAAAGGAAATTACACCAGTATTTCTATCAATGTGGTTATGAAGAACCCTGATAGCGTTATAGAAAAATATAAAGAAGTTGGAAGACAAGTAGAAGGGGTTATTTCGCTCTAAAAATAGGACTTTTAAGCATCTTTTAAAATACCCTTAGACTCACATTATTTTTTTGTATTTTGCAAACACTTAAATTTTAAAAACCAAAGATCGCATACATGACAGCGTTAACAGATCAACTAGAATATAATACAGAACGAGAACACTTAATCATCCCTGAATATGGAAGACATTTACAGAAAATGATCAACCATGCCGTGGCTCAAGAATCTAAAGAAGAACGCAATCGCTTGGCGAAAGCGATTATTTCTGTGATGGGAAATATGCAGCCACATTTACGTGATGTGCCTGATTTTCAACACAAGCTTTGGGATCAATTATTTATCATGTCGGATTTAAAATTGGACGCAGAATCTCCTTTTGATAAACCAACAGAGGAAATGTTAAGCCTTCGTCCTGAGCCATTAAAGTATCCACAGAACTTTCCGAAATATCGTTTTTATGGAAACAACATCAAAACAATGATTGATGTGGCCAATACATGGGAAGCTGGAGAAATGAAAGATGGATTGGAATATACCATTGCGAACCACATGAAAAAATCATTTCTGAATTGGAATAAAGACACCGTTGAAGATGTCGTTATTTTCGGACATCTGTTCGAGTTATCTGGCGGAAAAATTGATTTACGTAAGAGTACCGAAGCTTTGAGTGAAGTCTCAAGTTTATTAAAAGTACAACGTAAATTTGCGGCTCCAAAAAAATCTTCCAAAAAGAACAACTACCAAAAAAATCGAAAACGTTACTAATATCCAGATAGATTAGGATTTCAGTAAACGCACTACTCATTTAAATTACTCAACATTGAAAACTTTTAAAATTGAAGGCGGACACCAACTAAAAGGGGCGATTCAGCCACAAGGCGCAAAAAACGAAGCCCTTCAGATTTTGTGTGCTGTTATATTATCACCAGAAAAAATTACGATTCACAATATTCCAGATATTATTGATGTCAACAAGCTTATTGATTTATTAGGAAAGTTGGGCGTTAAAGTCGAAAAATTAGCCAAAGGCAGTTATTCTTTTCAGGCGGATGAGATCAATTTAGAGTATTTAGAAACTGAAGCTTTTAAGGAAGACGGTCGTGGACTTCGAGGATCGATTATGATTGTTGGGCCACTTTTAGCCCGATTTGGAAAAGGATACATTCCAAAGCCTGGAGGCGATAAAATTGGTCGCAGACGTTTAGATACGCACTTTGAGGGATTCATCAAATTAGGGGCTAATTTTAGATACAACCGCGAAGACCATTTTTACGGAGTAGAAGCGAAAGAGTTGAAAGGAACCTATATGTTGTTGGATGAAGCGTCAGTGACAGGAACGGCAAATATTGTGATGGCGGCTGTCTTGGCCACAGGAACAACAACAATCTATAATGCGGCTTGTGAGCCGTATTTACAGCAACTCTGTAAAATGCTCAATAGAATGGGCGCAAAGATTTCGGGCATTGGTTCAAATATGCTAACCATTGAAGGTGTAAAAACCTTAGGCGGTACAGAGCATACCATGTTGCCAGATATGATTGAAATTGGGAGTTGGATTGGATTGGCTGCGATGACCAAAAGCGAATTAACAATTAAGAATGTAAGTTGGGATGATTTGGGAGTGATTCCAAATGTGTTTCGAAAGTTGGGAATTACCATCGAAAGAAAAGGGGATGATATCTTTATTCCTAAGCATATAGATGGCTATGAAATTCAAAATTATATTGATGGCTCTATACTCACCATTTCGGATGCGCCATGGCCTGGGTTTACTCCAGATTTATTAAGTATTATTCTGGTGGTGGCTACACAAGCCAGAGGAAGCGTGCTGATTCATCAAAAGATGTTTGAAAGCCGTTTGTTCTTTGTCGATAAATTAATTGACATGGGTGCAAAAATCATTCTTTGTGATCCACACCGTGCGTCTGTGATTGGACATGATTTTAAATCAAGCCTAAAAGCTACGACCATGACCTCTCCAGATATTAGAGCGGGGGTTTCCTTATTAATTGCGGCACTTTCTGCTAAAGGGACTTCTACGATTCACAATATTGAACAGATTGACCGAGGGTATGAAAATATAGACGATCGCTTACGTGCCATTGGCGCAAAGATTGAACGTGTCGAGTTATAATTCGAGCAGACAAAATTAGTTTTACTAAAGCGAATGATTATTAAATAGATATGAACTTAGAAAAAGACCTTCAAGAACGCAGCAAACACAGTTGCGAACTTTGTAAAGCCACTGAAAACCTAAACGTTTATACCGTTCAGCCTTCCAAAAAAGTAGATCTTACGGATAGTATCTACGCCTGTGAAACCTGTACCTCACAAATCGAAGATTCTGATTTAATGAATCCAAACCATTGGCGGTGTCTTAATGACAGTATGTGGAGTGAATTTCTTCCCGTTCAAGTTGTTGCCTGGCGTATGCTCAACCGTGTGCTTTCTTCGGGTTGGTCTCAGGATTTATTAGATATGATGTATTTGGATGAAGAACCGTTGGAGTGGGCAAAGGCACTCGGCGATGGCGTGGAAGAAGGTACTAAACTTATTCATAGAGATGTGAATGGCGTCATCCTTGAAGCAGGCGATAGTGTCGTTCTTATAAAAGATTTAAAAGTCAAAGGGTCAAGTATGATTGCCAAACAAGGAACCGCCGTCAGACGGATCTCTTTGGACCACGAAAATGAAACCTATATTGAAGGAAAGGTCGATGGCAAGCATATTGTGATTATCACTCAATACGTAAAGAAACTTTAGTTCTTACCCAAGGCTTCTTTATAGGTCGAAAGACAACGCTCTCTCGCAAATTTATGATCAACCATCGGCGTAGGATAGGTTAACTCTTGATATTCAGGCACCCATTTTTTAATGTATTTATGCTCTTTGTCAAAATTGGTAACTTGTGTCGTAGGATTGAAAATTCTAAAATACGGTGCCGCATCTACGCCACAGCCAGCAACCCATTGCCAATTACTCACATTACTTGAAAGTTCAAAATCATGGAGCTTTTCCGCAAAATAAGCTTCTCCCAAGCGCCAATCGATCAAAAGATGTTTGCATAAAAAACTACCCACCAACATACGCACACGGTTGTGCATAAATCCTGTTTGATTCAGTTCACGCATCCCCGCATCTACAAGGGGATAGCCGGTATTTCCATCACACCATTGTTTGTATTCTTCGGGGTCATTACGCCATTTAATCGCTTCGTATTGAGGCTTGAAACTTTGGGTGACGGTATGAGGAAAATGCCATAAAATCTGCATAAAAAATTCACGCCAAATCAATTCTTTTAAAAACGTATTGTTGGTATGCTGAATGGCTTTGGAAACAATCTCTCGAACACTTACCGTTCCAAATCGTAAATGAGGGCCTAATTTGGACGTCCCATCCACCGCAGGAAAATTCCGTGTGGCTTCATAATTTTCAATGATGCCACTTTCCACTTTGTAAGGCGCGACTTTAACAGGGTTTGGCTCAAAGCCCATAGACTTTAAATCCACCCATGGAAAAGAACTAGATTGGTAAGTATTGCTTAATAATTCTTCTGAGTGAAATGCGCTGCAACGATCGGTATTAAAAGCGGCCAGCCATTTTTTTGAGAAAGGGGTATAGACTTTATAAGGAAGTCCGTCGTCTTTTGTAATTTCATTTTGTTCAAATATCACATGGTCTTTAAACGAATTAAATGCGATGGATTTTGATTCTAGTAAGTCAGAAATACTTTGATCCCTTGAAAGGGCATACGGCTCATAATCTCGATTGTAATATACGCTGCTTACGTCGTATTCAGTGGTCAGTTGTTCTATAACCGCTTCAGGAGTTCCGTGGTAAACAGACAACCCACTTCCGTGTGCTTGCAGGTTTGTGTTGATTGCTTGAAGTTGTTCATGGATGAATTCAACTCTTGCATCATTTTTGGGTAATGAATCTAATATAGAGGTATCAAAAATAAATATAGGCAATACAGCCTCGTTATGTTTTAAGGCTTCAAACAATCCATGGTTGTCGTGCAGTCTTAAATCTCTTCTAAACCAAAATAGTGATACAGTTGTTTTCATTAATACGTTCCAAATAATTCGGTTAATTTCTTTTGTCTGTGGGCGAAAATTTCTTCCAATTTAGGTTTTACGATAAACGGATGCACGAGTTGCCCTAGCCATCCCAATGGGACTTTATAGTCAATGATGTCTTCCATTTCTACGCCGCCATCAATCGCCTTAATAAAGTGTTTGTGATGCCAAAGTGCGTAAGGGCCGTAACGTTGTTCGTCCACAAAATAATGTTGGTCTTTCACTTGTGTGATTTCAGTCACCCATTTGGTTTTAATCCCCAAAAGAGGCGTCACACTGTATTGGATAATCTGCCCAGGATACATAGGACGGTCGGCACCCGATAAAATATCAAAACTCATATAGGCTGGAGTGATGGTTTTTAGGTTTGCTGGATTCGATAAAAATTCCCAAGCTTTTTCTACACTAATAGGTAGATTTTGCTTTTTGTGGACAGTGTAAATTTTCATACTTAATTATATAATGCGATGTATAAGTTTAAAGAAGTTGCGAGTACCAACCAGATGCAATAGGGCAGTACATAAAAACGTTTATTCTTAAGGGAATTTTTAAATGCTATCAGGAAATAAAACATTAATACCGTTAAAAGTATGATGTTAAGTAAGCCTATATTGATAAGGTGTCGATTGAAAAATAGATAATTCCAAATTATGTTCAACACGAATTGAGCGCTAAATAGGAGTACAACTTTTTTGGATCGATTCACTTGAATTAAAAAAGTCATATACACTGAAAACAGAATCATAATACTGCTCCAAGCCACTCCAAAAACCCAGCCGGGTGGAGACCATTGTGCTTGATTCAGATTGATGTACCATTCGGTTCGTGGGCCGTCATTCATGAGCCAAGTTCCGATTGCAAGTGCACTAAAATTAATGAGAATAAAAAGGAGTAAGCCTTTATAAAATTTCATTTAGCTGTTTAGTTTGTCAATTTCATCTAATAACCCTTGCGCTTCAGAATACTTCGCGTCACTCGCGGAGCGATTCGTTGTTGAAAGTTCGTGCCATTCTGACATTAACTTTTTATAACGATCTTGAAGTTTCTCGACTGGGGTCTTTTTTTTGAAAATTCCGAACATAACTTATTTTAATTGACGTGTTATTTTACTACTTAATGGTTTTGTAATCGAATAGAAATAATCTACAAAGGCTCCGTTACCATCGACTAAATACTTTTGAAAATTCCATTTTACGGAAGTGCTTTTAACACTGTTTAAATCCTTGTTGGTTAACCACTTATATAGTGGGTGTTGACTATCTCCTTTAACGTCGATTTTTTCAGTCATTAAGAAAGTTACGCCGTAATTTTTTGAACAAAACGATTGTATTTGATCTGAAGTACCAGGCTCTTGACCGCCAAATTGGTTGCAAGGAACTCCGATGACCATCAGCTTATCTTGATAGGTGTCGTACAGTTTTTGAAGGTCTTCATACTGTCCCGTAAAACCACATTCAGAAGCAACGTTTACAAACAGGATGTGTTTTCCTTTGTAGTCGTTTAGATTGATGGGACTTCCATCAAGACTGTTAATTTCAATGTTATATAAAGACATAGTTTGGTTATTTATTATTTGTGAATTAGTTTGAATTGAAACGAAAAACAAGATTGATAAAATCACTAATTTTAATGAATTCATAGCTTATAATTTTAAAGAGACGATACCGCAATCTAGGTTAAAAATTTGCCCAGAAATTGACTTAGAGACGTCTGAAAGAAGGTATTCTGCCATGGCAGCAACTTCTGAAGGCTCTAGGTATTTTTTCAAAGGATGACGCTGAATGGTACTTTCAATCATGCGTTCATTTCTAAGAAATTTAGCGGCTAATTCTGTATCCGTAATCGTTGGCGCAATCGCATTGACTCTAATTTTAGGAGCTAAATCGGCTGCTACAGACTTGGTCAGTCCTTCAACGGCAGATTTTGCAGTGGCGATGCTGGCATGAAATGGCATTCCTAATTTTGTAGCGACCGTGCTAAACAAGACGATAGAAGCAGCCTCACTTTTGGTAAGTGCTTTTGTATAGGCTTGAATGCATTTAACGGCACCAATTACGTTTATTTCAAAATCGGTTCTAAAATCATCGATACTCAACCTGTTGAATGGCTTGAGATTGATACTTCCTGGACAATACACCAGTCCATCAGCATCTTCAATTTCAGGTAATTCATCGGCTAATACATCGCAGGAAAAATGTGATAAGTTAGCGTGTTGGAACTCCGGAGCCGTTCGACTGATATTGATGACTTGATGCTCTTTAAGCAAACTTTCGGTAATAGCTTTTCCAATACCTTTACTACCCCCAATAATAATAATTTTTTTCATGCTGTTAGTGGACGTCCTTTTAAACGTTTTTCAATTTTTTGTTTGATCGCGGTTAAGCGTTTCATTAAATCCATTAATTTTGGATCTTTAGAGGTTTTATAAATTTCATTGACTCCCAATATTAATCCTTTTACTTCTCTTGATGCTTCGATACGCTCACTTGTTGTTTTAAATGTAAGTGGTTTGAGTTCAAAAGCTTCTGCTTGTTTTACAACATCCATAGTTATAGTTTTAAATAATTTTGTAATTCAGCAATTTTTGCTGAGGTATTAAAAGTGCCCCCATAAAAAGCGGTCACAGTTGCAGAGGTATCGTCTTTGATTCCTCTGGAAGACACACATAGGTGTTTTGCGTCAATAATGACTGCTACATCCTCGGTTCCCAAAATGCCTTTTAATTCTTCTGCAATTTGATTGGTAAGGCGCTCTTGAACCTGTGGTCGTTTGGCGTAATACTGTACAATGCGGTTGAGTTTAGACAATCCGATTACCTTTCCAGATGATATATAGGAAATATGTGCTTTTCCAATAATAGGCACAAAGTGGTGTTCGCAATTGGAATAAAATGTAATGTCTTTTTCTACCAGCATCTGGTTGTATTGATATTTATTATCAAATAACGCTACTTTTGGTTTATTTTTAGGGTTTAATCCAGAAAATATTTCATCAATATACATTTTAGCAACGCGTTCAGGAGTTCCTTTAAGAGAATCATCCGTTAAGTCTAAGCCCAAAACATCCATGATTTCTTCAAATAAAACAGCTATTTTCTTCTTCTTATCTCCATCTGAAAGCTTAAAAGCATCTTTCTTCATTGGCGTTTCTAACCCAGTAAAGAGGTGGTCATCTCCAATTTCATGATTTGAAAATCCATTTAACAAATCTTCGTTTTCTGTAGTAACTTTAGTATTCATATAATGTTTTAACGCTTTGATATTTTATTGTGAGTTATTTGTCGTTGTCTTGTACATTTAAATCTTCCAGATTCAAAAGACCGTAATTTTTGATGTTTTGTTTTTCTGCCTTGAACCCGCGCCCGCCACAATCGGAAACTTTTTGGCTTCATATAGGTGCGCATTACCTTGATTACTTCTTGCTCAGTGAGTTTAAACTGGTGCTCAATCGCTTCAAAAGTGGTGCGGTCTTCCCACGCCATCTCAATAATTCGGTCTATTTCTATAACCCCTAAAGTCATAATGCAGGCATTTTATATTGTTCGTCGAATTCTATTTTTTCATTTAATAAAGATCTTAAAAAAAATTTATTTTCATGAAAAGTTTTCGTTTTTTTAAATTGAATAAATTTTCCTTGTGCATGAATGCTCATTCCATCTGTTTTGTAAAATACTAAATGATAGAATGGAATTGCCCATGTGAAATTTCTGTGTCCCTTGGTAATGTGTATTAAAATACCTTTTTTACGCATTTCAATATTCGCGTAATTTAAATCAGAAACTGTATTTAAAATGAGATTCAAATTAGGACTCACTTTATCAACGATCATGCGTTTTGATCCTATGCCACGACGTTTGATGGATTCAAAAAAAGTGTAAGGCTTACCAACAAAATTATTAAATATTTGTTTGTGTTCCTTGTTGTAGTATGTTGTATCTAGAACCAATGGAGTCATTTAAGTTTCAAACATACACAATGTTCAATCATTTAAAATAACAATTAAACAAATATTAACATTTTTTATGTATGTTTAAAATTTCTCAGGGGTTTCTATGACTTGAGAAGCTCTTAATTTCATGGCAATTAGCTCGTCAGTTGAGAACTTATTTAACACAGAATACATCATTTTCATACGGAAGTTTGTGGCCAGTTGAGGGCGTTTATCATCTAGAAAATTCCAGTATAAACTATTAAAAGGGCAGGCATTTTCTCCCAAGCGTTCTTTGACGTTGTATTGACAGCCACTGCAGTAATTACTCATTTTATTGATGTAACTGCCAGAAGACACATAGGGTTTTGTTGCAATCAAGCCTCCATCGGCAAACTGACTCATTCCGCGGGTGTTGGGAAGTTGTACCCACTCCAAAGCATCAATGTAAATCCCCAAATACCAATCGTCAACTTCATCGGGGTGGGTTTGGGTTAACAATAAATAATTCCCCGTAATCATCAAACGCTGAATGTGATGCGCATAAGCGTTGTCCAAAGAATTATTTATTGTTTTGCTCAAGCAATTCATTTTTGTGTCACCCGTCCAAAAGAATTCTGGAATCGCATGGTGATTGTCAAGGGTATTTAAAGTCTTGTATTCAGGCATTTGTGCCCAGTACATACCCCGCATATATTCGCGCCATCCGATCACTTGTCTAATAAACCCTTCTACTTGAGATATTGAAATTTCTTCGTGATTTGCTCGGTAATGAACCAAAACAGAATCCACAATTTCTTTGGGACTGATTAGTTTTAGGTTCATGGCAAACGACAGACGGGAGTGAAATAGATATACCTCCTCGTTGTGCAAGGCGTCTTGATAATCCCCAAAATGAACCAATAAATTTTGATTAAAATAATCAAGTTGTTCTAGGGATTGTTTTCTGTTTATGGGGTATGAAAAGGTAGTGTCATTAAAACGCCCGATGGTTTTAATGCTAGCAGTGTGAATCGTTTCTAATATATCTTTAACAGGGTTTTTAAAGTCTAAAAATGGAGGTATTTCTGGGGAGCCTTTCCATTTGTTACGATTGCTTTTGTCGTAATTCCACTCTCCACCTTCAGGTTGTTCGCCCTCCATCAAAATATGATGTTTCTTACGCATATACCGATAAAAGCGTTCCATTACAAATTGCTTTTTCCCTTCGTAAAAAACAGATAGTTCGTCACGTTTGGTATAAAAATGTTCGGTATCCACTTCTGACGATGGAATTGAAAGCGTACTGCAAATCGATTTCAGTTGCGTATCTAACCGGTATTCATCTGGCGATTGGTATTCAAAGGATTCAATGCCTTGAGAGTTGATAATATTTTTGATATTCTCTTCTAGATTCTGAAGGTTGGTAGTGTCGTCTAAAGTTAAATAAACAACCTTGTGACCTTGTGCCTCCAGTTGTTTTGAGAAATCGCGCATGGCTGCAAAAAACCCCACTACTTTTTGAATGTGGTGTTTCACATAATCCGTTTCTTGACGCATTTCAAACATACAATACACGGTTGATTCTGAAACAGACGCATACCACGAATGTTGTGCGTTTAGTTGATCCCCAAGAATAAGACGAAGTGTTTTCATTTAAAATAATTTAGTTTGAAGTTGTAGGAGTTGCAACGCAGTGATTCGTGTATTTACAAATTAAACTCAGCTCGATTGTTTTCGTAGACTGCTGCATTTTTTACTGCAATATTTGACGGATTCCCAGTTTTTCTCCCATTTCTTTCGCCATGTAAATGGACGTTGGCATTGGACGCAAACTTTGGTAGGGAGATTTGTTTTTTTCAATTCGAATACGGCTTTATTTCTTTGGACGTTGGTACTCGATGCGTTGTTTAAGAGCGGGCAAGGCATAGCCGTCCAAGCCATTTATGGCAACAATATTAGCTTTTGCTAAATTGACAAATCCATCGGTTTCAACAATATCATCTTGAATATACAAATCCTTTATTTCGGCAATGAGTTGCACGGTGTTATTGGTTTTGATGATATATTCCTCACAATAGGTGAGTGCCATCTGAATTGGTGCGCCTTTTACAAAGGGCGCATGCCAATCGTTTTTGTATTCTTCTTCCAGTTTTGTAATGTCAAATTCCGAGATACTTTTATCGTATTTAGCAGAGGTATGGTGCGCTTGCTCAATAATGTCTAAGTGGATATGATTCACTGTAAACTGCCCTGTTTCTTTGATGTTATCATACGTATTTCTTGGCACATCAGACACGGGTCTAAAAACAATTCCTAGCAATGGAGGATTGGATCCTAAATGGGTTACAGAACTAAAAACAGCCACGTTTGGTGTGCCATCATTTGATTTGGTTCCAATGAGGTTTGCCGATTTAAAACCGGAGCAACTGTTCATCATGTTTATTCTGTAAACATGGTCTAAATCATCAAAATCTTGCCGTCTTAAGTGTAACATTTAGTAGTTGTTAAATTGGTTAATTTTTACAGCCGAAGCTTTCAAATCAAACATTAAATTATACAGTCCAAAAAAGGTTCGGTTGATGTATATAAAATGCTTGGAACCACGGTTGCCGTTAAACTTTCGGAGTTCGGTGCTTTTGCTGTATCGTTGTGCTAAGTCTCCGATTTTATCAAAAAAATCAGGATTGGAAAAATCAAAGATTGGATCGTGAAAAGGCAGTGTAAACACACTTAATAACTCATGAAACATATCCGTAAAAAACACCAGTTCCTCGGGGGTATCGGTGGGTGTTAAAATTTCTAATTCGTATAATTTCTCTTTGAACAACGCAGGGTTGTCAATGATGTTTTTGTCAGATAATTCAAAGTAAGGAATGTAAAACTCATCGGGTATGGACTTCATACATCCAAAATCCAAAGCAATCAGTTGTGCATCTTCATTTATTAGAAAATTACCAGGGTGGGGATCTGCATGTACTTTTCTGAGCGTGTGAATTTGAAACATAAAAAAGTCCCAAAGAGCCTGTCCAAGTTGGTTTGCCTTGTCTTTATCCGTGTTGTATTTTGTGAATTCAGAAAGATGTTCACCTTTCATAAAATCCATCGTGATGATGCGGTCTGAGGAGTAATCCTCGTAATATTCAGGAAACAACAAATTAGGGATGTGAAGGCAAGCGTTCGCAATTTCTTTGCTTTGAGAAATTTCAAGATTGTAATTGGTTTCTTCCACCAATTTGTCTTCAACTTCTTGGAAATACTTGTCCGAATCTTTTCCTTTGATATTAAACATTTTGATGGCAATGGGTTTCACCATCGCCAAGTCTGATTTGATACTGTCTGCAACGCCAGGATACTGTATTTTAACGGCCAATTGTTTGCCATCTTTTTCGGCTTTATGAACTTGACCAATACTCGCCGCATTGACGGATTCTGAGTCGAATTCATCAAAAATTTGGTTGGGGTGTTGCCCAAAATATTTTTTAAATGTTTTAATGACTAATGGAGAGGATAAGGGCGGAACTGAGAATTGAGCTAAAGAAAATTTATCCACGTAAGCTTGTGGTAAAATACTTTTTTCCATGCTCAACATTTGTGCCACTTTTAAAGCACTTCCTTTGAGTTGTTTTAATCCTGAATAAATATCTTCAGCATTGTTTTTATTGAGATTTTCTTTGGCTTCTGATTCTGTTTTGGTGATTTTTTCACCGTAATATTTTAGGTAGTTAACGCCTACCTTGGCACCCGTTGAAACAAGTTTTCCAGCGCGTTGTATTTTTGAAGTTGGAATTCGGTCGATTGACTTCATATTAGTGCATGCTAATTTTTTCCTTGATTAAAAATTTTCCAAAATCCACAAAGCTTTTAAGAGGGGAGATGTTAATCAAATCGAAACTTGCGTTGATTGATTTCTCAATAAAAATATCTGTTTTCTCAAAAGATGTAGAAGTGTCATCCAACCAAAATTTCATTGTGAGCATCAGTTGAATCCAGTAAGTTTCTTGAACCACACTGTCTTTAATTTGTTCTAATTGTTTATTTTTAATCTGTAGAACTTCAATATCTAATTGGTCAATGTAGTTCAGAAACTTTGAACGCAACCCTTTTAGTTTTTTTAAGTTCTCAAGTTGGTTGCTGCTTTCGTTTAAAGCATAGACCACATAACTTCTATTGGCGGTTAAATTTTCAAAAAATGTAAAGTAGAAACTTAATAATTGATTTCGGGAATCGTAAGTAGGGTAGTCCTTACTGGACTCCAAAGTCTCTATAGTGTTTGTGAAAAACAGACTGAATATCGTACTTTCAAGGACTTCAAAATTCGCAAAGAATTTATAAAAATCAGCTTCCTCAAAGCCGTTAGATTTTGCAAAGGTATATATTGATTTCGGAGCGTGGTTGTGTTCTAAGACATGCTCCATATAAAGCTTAACTAGGGTGTTTTGTGTGAGGGTATTTTTTTTGGCCATAACATTTATAGATTATGGTGTAAAAATACATTTTGTTTAATAAATGTAATATAAAATTAAACAAATATTAACATTTATCATCACAACAATTGTCACTTTTGACAAGCTTACAACTAAAAACTGCAAGGAACATTCCAATAAAAGGTGCTGTAAGATACACCCATAAATGAGTGAAATTTCCAGAAGCAAGGGCAGGTGCTAAAGAACGAATGGGATTCATGGACGCTTTTGTTAAGGGGCCTGCAAACATGGCTTCTAGTAGAATGACACTTCCGACAGCAATCCCAGCAATGGGACCAATTTCTTTACTTCCAGTTGAGACATTAATAATAACAACCATCAAGAAAAAGCTAAGCAGCAATTCTATAATAAAGACCTTCAAAGGTTCAATGTTAGGGAGTGTGGCTCCTAAATCACTTTCAGGAAAAAGAAACAGCAACACTAAGGAGGCAGCGAATGCTCCTATAAATTGCGCAACTATATATTTGGGAACTTCGTTCCAACTGAATTTTTTAGCCACTGCAAAGCCTACGGTCACTGCAGGATTAAAATGCGCCCCAGAGATATCTCCAAAAGCATAGATCATGGCCATTACAATAAGTCCCCAAGTGATGGCAACTCCTGGGTGGGTGATGGTGCCTCCAGTAAAATCATTGATCACCATGGCGCCACAACCACAAAAAATCATGCTAAAGGTTCCTATCGTTTCAGCGATGTATTTTTTCATTCTATTTTTTTTTCAAAGATACAATCAAATTTTGTTATTTTTAGATATTGAAGTTTTACTATAATGTTAATATGTATCTATAGTTATATCGGCTTTTGTTGTCAACCTATACACTTGTAAAAGTGACGAATCCTTTTTTATAGATTCTTCAAAAAAAACGTTACGCTAATAAAGAGTTTCCACTACGCTTAAAACGGATTCCCCTTAAAAAACACTCTCTTCAAACTATACACTGCCTTCTGAAGTGCTTTTATCTACCTGATATAACTATACATTACCCATACAATTGCTATTACATTAGATAATTCCAACCCAGTCCAAATTTTGTAAATCCTTGATTTTCTCAGTTTATTGGTATTCATTTTGTTAAATTAGTTATAATCGAAAAGGTTTTTTAGTTTGTATGTTTTTTGTAGTGCTTTTTTTTATCACTCCAATGTTGCTTAGTCCCTATATTTAACAACAGTATAAATAATTCTAAAATCAACTTTTAAATTAACTCTATTATTTTTAAATGAACCAAATTATGAGAAACACCTTTATAAGATTAATTCTTTTTTTAATTACAACCAGCGCATTTGCTCAGGCAGATAAAGTAAAGGTGGTCAATAATGAAGACGGAATGAAATTAGTTGTCAATGGAGAAGACTTCATGATCAACGGAATGAATTGGGATTACTTCCCAATTGGTACAAATTACTCCTACAGTTTATGGAAGCAATCTGATGATGTCATTAAGGCAGCATTGGACGCAGAAATGGGCTTATTGAAAAACATGGGAGTCAATGTCATAAGGCAATATACAGGTGTACAGCCAAAATGGATACAATACATCTATGAGAACTATGGTATATATACTATGCTGAATCACTCCTTTGGACGTTACGGATTGACCGTAAACGGCGGATGGGTAGCAGTGACGGATTATAGAGATCCAGCAACCCAAGAGTTGTTGATGTCTGAAGCAACTACATTGGCTGAAGATTATAAAGACACGCCGGGTTTACTAATGTTCCTATTAGGAAACGAAAATAACTACGGTCTTTTTTGGGCAGGTGCTGAAACAGAAGATTTTCCTGATGAAGAAGAAAAAAGAGATTTCGTTGGCGAAGAGCGTGGAAGACCGATGTACAAGCTGATGAACGATGCTACGATTAAAATGAAGAGTATTGATTCCTCTCACCCCATAGCAATCTGTAATGGAGATGTCTTATTTATAGACATCATTGCTGAAGAGTGTAAAGACATCGATATTTTCGGAACCAATATGTATCGTGGATCTTCTTTTACAGATGCATTCAAAACGGTTAAAGAAAAATTAGACATGCCTATTATGTTAACCGAGTTTGGTGCAGATGCATTTAACGCGATTGAAAATGCTGAAGACCAAAAAATGCAAGCCTATTATATGGTTGAAAACTGGAAAGATATTTACCAGAATGCTGCAGGTTTAGGGAAATCAGAGAATGCAATAGGAGGTTTCACCTTTCAATTTAGCGATGGTTGGTGGAAATTTGGACAAACTAAAAATTTAGACATTCATGACAACAATGCCTCATGGGCAAATGGTGGTTATGCTTTGGATTTGGCTCCTGGTGAAAATAACATGAACGAAGAATGGTTTGGTATTTGTGCCAAAGGCCCTACAAATACTAGAGGACTTTATACCTTATATCCACGTGCAGCATATTATGCATTAAAAACAGCACACCAATTAAATCCTTATGAAGAAGGTGTCACTCCAGAATTTGTAACAACTCATTTTGAGAACATTCAATTAATGGATGCAGTTCTTCGAGCAAGAGGAGATAAAGCAGCTTTAGGAGGCAGTGAAAAAATTAAACTAAGCAATTTAAGAGCTGAGTTTTCAACCTTTAATACAGGCGGTACACTTATTACAACTCCTGATAATGCAGATCCAAATACAAATGGATATCCAAATGAACTAGGTTTTGATCATATGCAATCTTACTTTATTGGTGTAGAAGGGAATCCTACTTCTAATTTGCGTGCCAATGTGAATTTCAACATTCTTGGTCATGTTGCTGAGAATCCAATTGACGAAATATTTTATGAAAATACAGGACGTTCATTTGAAGTTACTACAGACGATGGAAATGTAACTATTTCAGATCCAAACAGAGTTAAAATATACAATGCAGAATTTGATTGGAATGCTAAAGAATTTAATCTTAGAGGGTTTTACAGAACCGGGCATTACCACTGGGCTTATGAAGGCGATTTATTTAACTTGTACAGAGAAGCAAATTACGGGCCTAATTTAGATTTGTATAACGGTGAAATTTCAGGTATTGAATTTGATGCCAAGGGAACACTAAAAGGTTTAAAAGCCGCTTTTGGTCCTCAACTTTGGTGGGGAGCAAATCCAGCAATATTATTGAAATATGGTAGAAATCTAGGTGGCTGGGATGTTGCTGCTGTTTACCACGAAGATATTGATGATGTAGGTAGGGCTGTTACTTCAATCGCCATACCACTTCCAAAAACACGTAGAGTCTCTTTGGCTGTCGAAAGACAATTTGGAGCTTTTAATTTTGAGATAGGTGGTTTATGGGGAGGACAACCTCTAAACGGTCGTGAATTTCAAATAGCGGAAGGTACTACTGATAATTACATCATTTATACAGACAAAATCAACGAAAATGACAACTGGGGTGCAAAAGCCAAGTTATCCTATGAAAAGGGAGCTTTTAAATGGTATGCACAAGGCGCCAGCATGGGCTTAGTTGCTAATGGTGGATCGGATCAAACACAAACATTTACAGGTTGGAAATTGAAGGATTCTGGAAGTGGAAACCAAAACAACTTCCTTTCTGGTTTTTCATATACGTTTGGGGATTTTCAAATTGCCCCTAACTTTTTATGGCAAAAACCAATTGTGGGTGCCATGCCAAATGATTTAAATGGAGGCACTGGACGTCTGAGAAATATACAAGACGATCCATTTGCGGTAAGAGGAAACAGAGAAACCACTGCTGGAGAACTCTTATTTTCTTACGATCCAACACCAGGAACCTGGATGTACGAATGGGACAACGACCGAGCTGAAGACGCAAAGTTCGCTTTCAATCTTGGCTTTGTATTTCGTCACCACCCAACAGCACAAGATGCAGCCGTTGGATTTTTAGCAAATCGTACTTCTTTTGCATTTCCGAATGCAGCACCTGCACAAGATTTATGGGAAGCACATTCACGCATCGTATCTAAAATGACTCCAGAAATTGGATTTATTGCCAACCTATATGCTGGTAATGCACAGGCAAATGGTAGCGATCCTCGACTGATTCAACGTGTTGGAGGAGACATTCGATTGATTTATAATAAATTGAAATTGACCCATACATTTAAAATTAACGATTGGGGACCTTTTGATTACCACCGAGATTTTAACTTGACGTACCCAGTACAATTAATGTTAGATCTATCGACCACCTTAGGAAAACCAGATTGGTTCATCCTTCCAAACACACAAGTAGGTGTCCGTGGAACATGGCGTTCATTAAATGAAAACTCGCCACGTTACTCACCTAATTTTGTGCCAGCTAACACATTCCCACCAGTGCCTCCTATTAGTTCGGTAGGATTTCCTGACGGAAGTGAATGGGAAATTAGAACATACATACATATCAATATTGGAAAATAAAAAACTGTAAAAATGAAAAATATAAAATTTATGTATTCAAAAATTATGCTCCTCACGGGATTACTTTTTGTAATCACCATGAGTTGTGAGAGAGACATTTCTGATCAGGTAGAATTTGCACACTTATCTAAAACAGGTGAGATTTTCACAGATTCACCTATTGGACTTGGGAGTGATTTTTACTTTCCATACACAGGTTCAAAAGCAACCGCTTGGTCAGTAGACGAAGGCGAAGGTTATGAAAGTTTTGCTTCCATGCGATTTGATGTGCCCAATGCAAATGATCCAGCAGGAAATTATGCAGGAGCCATATTTAGAGTTGATGGATCAGGACGTGACCTTACTGAATTTGATGCCTTAACCTTTTGGGCGAAAGCATCTCAAGGCGTTGTGATTGGTGAAGTAGGATTTGGACAAGACTTTGGACTGAATAAATACCAAGTATCTGAAAACAATGTAAGTTTAAGTACCAACTGGCAAAAATTTGTGATTCCAATTCCAGATGCTTCAAAACTTTTTGATGAAAGAGGGATGTTTTGGTATTCGGCAGGAACCCAAAATACAGGTGGAAATGGTTATACGTTTTGGATTGATGAATTAAAGTTTGAAAAACTAGGAACCATCGGACAACCAAGACCCGCCATTTTAAATGGTAATGATGTTGTACAAGATGCCTTTTCAGGAATTGTTTTAGAATTAACAGGCTTAACTCAAACCTTCAATTTGGGTTCTGGATTAAATAAAACAGTGAATGTCGCACCAAGTTATTTTGATTTTACATCTTCGGAACCAAGTTTGGCTTTCATAGATGAATTTGGGAACATCTCTGTTAGTAGTGGTTCAGCTGTGATAACAGCGACTCTAGGAGGCGTAGAAGCAGAAGGCTCCATGACCATAAATGCAGTCGGTGCATTTGATGTAGCACCCACGCCAACAAGAGACCCGAGTGATGTGATTTCTATTTTTAGTGATAGTTATACAAACGTTCCAGTGGACTTTTTCAATGGTTACTGGGAACCTTGGCAAACAACACTGTCTTCTGATTTCGTAGTAGACGGTAACAACATGATCAACTACACTAATTTTAATTTTGTGGGAACTCAATTTGCCAACCCAACTGTGGATATTACAGATTATCCTAATTTACATGTAAATATCTACATTCCAGAAGAACCTGCCAATCTTGATTTTTTAATTACAGTGAGAGATTTTGGGCCTGACCAAGCTGATGGTGGAGGTGATGATACATTCCAACAAATATTCTTTGATGGCGATGATTTTGAAGCAGGTACTTGGAGTACTTTAGAAGCTCAAATAACCTTGCCGACTCGAAATAATATGGGACTTATTATTTATGAAAACATTAATGGTTCTTCATTAAATGAACTGTATGTAGATAATATTTATTTTTATAAAAACTAGAGGATTATAAATTCAAAAAAACAAAACATGAATAAAATAAATAAATATAAGTTAAGGATTCAAACACTCGTGTTGATGTCTTTTCTTTTTGCATCATTTTTCACGATTTCCAGTTGTGATACAGACGAAACCCAAACGGTTGCCACGTTTACAAATTTAACGATGTCTGATGAGTTTGATGTTGAAGGTGCTCCTAATTCTGAAATTTGGAATTACGATACAGGAACAGGTATCGATGGTTGGGGTAATAATGAGTTGCAATATTATACAGACCGTTCAGAAAATGTAACCGTACAAAATGGACTGTTAGTAATTTCTGCGATTGAAGAAAATTATAACGGCTCCTCATTTACATCGGCAAAACTGGTTACCAAAGGAAAATTCTCTCAAGCCTATGGACGTTTTGAAGCACGTATTAAAGTTCCGGGAGGATCAGGTCTTTGGCCTGCATTTTGGCTCTTAGGAGAAAACGTCGATGTGGACGGATGGCCTCAATGTGGTGAGATTGATATTATGGAGTACCGCAGACAAGAACCTACAAAAGTAAGCGGCTCTATACACGGACCAGGGTATTCTGGTTTAACAGATCCACAGGGACAAGTGACCAAAAGTTACGACTTAGGAAATGACCGTTATGACGCAGGATTCCATGTGTTTGGAATTGAGTGGAGCCCTGATTACATCAACTATTATATAGACGATGTATTGTACAATCAAATTACACCTTCTGATATTGAAGTCACACCAGCCGATGCTGTTTACATCCTAAACGATGGTGTTGCAGCGACTGCTGATACCGAAGCAATTCCGGGGACTGATATTACTGGGGATTGGGTTTTTAACAAACCCTTCTATATCATTATTAATTTAGCTGTTGGAGGTAATTTCCCAGGAAATCCTGACAGTGGAGAGACGTTTCCACAAAACATGCTAGTAGATTACGTAAGAGTATATAAATAATAAAAACAACTAATATAACAGACGATGAAAAATTTATTTAAAATATTAAAAAAAGTTTCACTACTTATTTTAGCAATCAGTTTTATGGGTTGTGACGATGATGAAGCGGTTTTACCACAACTTACAGCTGGTTTTACACACACGATTAATGCAGATACTGGTACAGTCACCTTTATCAATACCTCAGTAAATGCCTCAACATACGCTTGGGATTTTGGAGATGAAAGTACTTCAACGCTTATTAATCCAGTAAACGTCTATGCAAACGGTACATACTTGGTGGTTTTAAAGTCCTCCAATGTCGCAGGAGCTTATGATATTTTTTCTGATGAGATTACAATTAATATTCCTGAAATCGCAACCTTACCAATTACGTTTGATGGTGTAAATACCAACTATGATGCAACCGTTTTTGATGGTACAAGTTTTGAGATTCTTACAAATCCAGATCTTTCAGGTACAAACGCAGTGGAATCTAATGTAGGAGCAGTTACAAACAGTGGTGCGACTTACGAAGGCTTGTTCTTTGAATTAGGGGCACCCGTAGATTTAACGACTGACAAGTCGATCAAAATGAATTTCTGGGCAAATGCACCAGTAAACGTTTTATTAAAACTTGAAGATGGTTCTGCAGCAAATGTAGAAGCTACAGCCAGTCATACAGGAACTGGTTGGGAAGAAATTATTTTCACTTTTAACTCTGCCGCGAGTTACTCACAACTTACCATGTTTGTAGATGGTGCGGGAACAACCGATGGGACATTCTATTTTGATGATATTACACAAATAGTATCGCCTCCAACACCTTGTACAGCAGAAACAGTTGAATCAATTTCCGCTGCTGATTTGAATATAACATTTATGTCAGATCCAACGGCTAGTGTTGTTAATGATGGTGCTACATTTGAGTGGATAGACAATCCAGATTTTGATAACGCAGTAAATACTTCTTGTAAAGTAGGGAAAATCACAAAATTAGGAAACAACCCTTGGGATAACAATCAAATTGTCTTAGATGCGAAATTGGATTTTAATGCCAATGAAGGTTTAAAAATGAAAGTTTGGTCTTCAAGACCAAACACTGAAGTTAGAATTAAACTTGAAGAAGATGGAACTCCAGCTACTAATGTAGAAAAGTTTTTAACTACATCAGTTACTGATGGATGGGAGGAATTAAGCTTCGCTTTTACTAGTGTTGATAGTGACAAATACAATAAAGTGGTTCTTTTCTTTGATTTGAATGCAAACAACACAGATACTTATTATTTTGATGATTTGACATTATATGGAACAGGAACAGGTCCTGTAGTTTGTGATCCTGAAACAACAGAGTCTTACAGTGCATCCAACTTAAACATGACGTTTCAATCCGATCCAACTGCAGACTTTATCACTGATGGTGCTAGTTTTTCATGGGTAGATAACCCAGACTTTGACAATACTGTAAACAGCTCTTGTAAAGTAGGTAAAGTCGTAAAAGCAAATAACAATGCTTGGGATAACAATCAATATGATTTAGACGCAAAATTAGATTTTAATGCGAATACTGGCTTAAAAATTAAAGTATGGTCTGCAAGACCAAATACCGAAGTTAGATTAAAATTAGAAGAGATTGGAAATGCAGGTAATAATGTTGAGAAATTTTTCACAACTTCAGTAACAAGCGGATGGGAAGAATTGACGTTCCCTTTTACAGCTGCTGATAGTGGTAAATTTAATAAGCTTGTTATTTTCTTTGATTTAAATGCTAATAACACCGATACGTACTACTTTGACGACCTTAAGCTTTATGGTTCTGGCGGCGGTGGTGGCGGCGGTGGCGGTT
>Ga0209094_1000371_pt1 | contig 33419 bp, 28 predicted proteins | sample COGITO_mtgs_1004_2_FD_184790 | JGI IMG/M metagenome (GOLD analysis project Ga0209094, IMG submission 184790) | Pelagic marine microbial communities from North Sea - COGITO_mtgs_100430 (SPAdes) (version 2) | ecosystem: Environmental > Aquatic > Marine > Epipelagic ... | reverse complement strand
ACTTTAGCCGTCATTCTGAGCGAAGTCGAAGGATCTCAGCGGGCATCAAGAGATTCTTCACATACGTTCAGAATGACTGGGGGAGGGTAATTCGAGATAACAGGGTGGCGTTCTCAAAGCACCTAAGCGTTTTCCAAAACATTATTGACTGATGGCACGGCACTGGGCTGCTCAGCGTCAACAAAATTTCTTCGCCCGATAGCAAAATACTGAATACCCTGCTCTTGCAGGCGCTTTGGATCATAGAGATTGCGTCCATCAAAAATAACCGAATACCTCAGTGTCTGTTTGATATGAGAAAAGTCTGGCGACCAGAAAGGTTTCCACTCAGTGCACACCACTAGAATATCAGCACCCACTAACGCGGCTTCTTTAGTACCACAGAGCATCAGGTCATTGCGCACGCCATAGATATCTTGCGTGGCATCCATCGCGTGAGGGTCATAGGCTCGAACCATCGCGCCCTGCTTCCAAAGTGCTTCCATTAAGAAACGACTTGGCGCTTCGCGCATATCATCAGTGCCGGGTTTAAAGGCCAGCCCCCAAAGGGCGATGGTTTTGCCCTTTAAATCGGTCTTTAAGTCATTGTTAAAATAGGCGGATATCTTTTTAAATAATCGATCTTTTTGTTGATCGTTAACATTGGTCACTGCACTCAATAATTTCGGCTGATAACCGGCATTGATGGCAGTCGCTTCCATGGCGCGCAGGTCTTTGGGGAAACAGGAGCCACCAAAACCACAGCCCGGATAAATAAAGCTATAACCTATACGCGGATCTGAACCCATACCAATACGTACCTGCTCTATATCTGCACCTACACATTCGGCGATATTGGCGATTTCATTGATAAAACTGATTTTGGTTGCCAGCATGGAATTGGCGGCGTACTTGGTCAGCTCTGCTGAGCGCACATCCATAAAGATCAATTTGTCACGCTGACGGTTATAGGGCGCGTATAATTCCTGCATCATCTCTTCGACGCGGGTGCTTTCGGTGCCGACAATAATCCGATCGGGGCGGGTAAAGTCACTGATTGCGGCGCCCTCTTTAAGAAATTCAGGGTTTGAGGCTACGCTGTATTCAAAATCGACATTGCGTTTATCGAGAGCGGCTTTAATAGTTTGGCTTACTTTATCGGCAGTGCCCACTGGAACAGTGGATTTATTCACTACGACTTTAAAGCCCTGCATATGTTCACCAATGGTATTGGCTACATTGAGGACATACTGTAAATCGGCGGAGCCATCTTCATGGGCCGGCGTGCCGACTCCGATAAAGATCATATCTGCGTGCTTTACCGCAGATGCTGCATCGCAGGTAAATTTAAGATTGCCGTCAGCCAGAGATTCACTGATATAGTTTTCCAGACCGGGCTCATAAATAGGTACATGACCTGCATTGAGAGAGTCTATTTTGTTCTGGTCGATATCGACGCAAACCACTTGATTGCCAACATTGGCAAAACAGGCCCCGGTGACAAGGCCAACATAACCGCTTCCAAAGATTGTTATCTGCAAAACACTTCCCTATTTATCAATATTTCCTGTATTTGGAAATTTAAATATAGACCACACAGCAAGTGTGAATAAGAAATTTTGCAGAAATATAATTCAGGGATGAGTCGAAAAGATGTCAGGCAGATGTCAGAAATATGTCACCTGCCCTACTTTCAGAATCTCAATGTTATTGGAGTAGATTTTTCAGGGCTGTACTGAGGTTGGCGTATTTAAATTCAAAGCCTGAAGCGAGGATTTTTGCAGGAATCACTTTTTGCCCCTGCAACAGCAGCTCTTCTCCCATTTCGCCAAAAAGGATTTTCACCATAAATGCTGGCATGGTTAAAAAATCCGGGCGCTGTAAGGTTGCCGCCAGCGCTGAGCCGAAGTCAGCATTGATAACCGGATGGGGTGCAGTGGCATTGACTGCGCCCTGAATTGCGGGATTGTTGATACAGTGGAGAATAATCGCCACCATATCGTCGATATGAATCCACGACATCCACTGTTTACCACTGCCGATGGGACCGCCCAGACCCAGCTTAAAGGCTGGCAACATTCGCGCCAGAGCACCCTCTTCCCCGAGCACAATACCGGTTCGCAGATAACAGATACGACAGCCGAGGGACTCGAAGCGTCTGGCGCTATTCTCCCAAGTGCGGCAGAGCTGGTGAGAAAACCCATCTGTGGGCTCAGCAGTTTCATCGACCGCCTGATCACCGGGACCGTAATAGCCAATAGCCGAGCCGCTGATAATTAGCCCCGGCGCTGACTCTCGATTGGCGAAAAAATCAAACAGACTGTCAGTAGTATTGATGCGACTATCGTAAAATTTTTGCTTTCTGCGGTGTGTCCAGCGGCCATTCGCCAGTGGTTCACCGGCCAAATTAAGCACAACGTCCGGTGTGTAGTCTGCACTGAGTTCGCTGAGGCGGCTGATAAGCTCTACAGAATTGGGCAGTCGGCGCGCCGCGGCCTTGGGGTTGCGGGTCAGAACACAGAGCTGCATCCCTAGCTGGGCTGCAGTCTCGCAAAAATGGCGGCCAATAAATCCACTGCCGCCGGTGACTAAAATTGAGGTCATGATTTTCCCATGTAATTAGATGAGTACCTGTCTATAAATGACTACACTACAAAATAGCTTGTGCAGCTGCAATCTTTCCTTTGATCAGAGCAGCTTGTGTTGCTAGAATCCACCACCTTACTGATACTGTCGGTTCAGTTAACGGCTTTTTTCGATCAATCATTCTCAACCATTTTTCAAGGCATTCCTATGAGTCTTGCTAGCAAAGTTTTAGCATCTAATAACGATCTTCCAATTCGCACTGATCAACCTGTCCACAGCGGCAAAGTGCGCTCTGTTTACTGGCTGACCGAGGCTGACAGCCGCCGGCTAATTGCTGATAAAGGCTATGATGTTGCCGCAGATGCTCCGCTGGCAATTATGGTGATCAGTGATCGAATTTCTGCTTTTGAGTGTATCTGGCAGGGTGAGGGTGGCATGAATGGTGTTCCTGGCAAGGGCGCAGCACTGAATGCGATCTCCAACCACTGGTTTAAGCTGTTTCGTGAGCAGGGTCTTGCGGACAGTCATATTCTGGATGTTCCACACCCGTTGGTATGGATTGTGCAAAAAGCCAAGCCCGTTATGATTGAAGCAATCTGCCGACAGTATATTACCGGCTCTATGTGGCGTGCCTATGTTAAGGGTGAGCGCAACTTCTGTGGTATCGAGCTGCCAGATGGCTTGGAAAAAGATCAGCGTCTGCCCGAGTTGCTAATCACGCCATCAACCAAAGGTATTCTCGAGGGTATCCCCGGTGTTCCAGAAGTTGATGATGTCAATGTGTCGCGCGCCGACATTGAAAATAACTACGCTGATTTCAAGTTCCGCAGTCCTGAAGATATTGATGTCTACGAAAAACTCCTCGGCGAAGGCTTTGAGGTGATCAGTAATGAACTGGCAAAAATTGGCCAGGTGTTTATTGATACCAAGTTTGAGTTTGGCTATGTCAACGATAAGCAGGGTATCGAAAAACTGATCTATATGGATGAGGTGGGCACACCGGATTCCTCACGTATCTGGGATGAAGAACAGTATAAGCAGGGCAACATTGTCGAGAATTCCAAAGAGGGTTTCCGCCAGCTGTTACTCAATCATTTCCCGGATCCGGATATCCTTTTAAATAAAAACCGTATGGCTGAGCGCAACGATCTGGCTCGTGACAATGCGTTGCCGGAATCTGTAATGATGGCAGTGTCAGATACCTATCTGGGTATTGCGGAAAAGATTACCGGTGAGAAACTCAGTCTCTCCGATGATCCTAAGGCTGAAATTATTGCCACGCTTGCCGAGCAATACGACCTTATCGATCAGTAATTTTCTACCTGCAAAGATCAGAGCTGCGTGGTTAGCGGCTCTGCAGAGCTAAAGTAACGGGTTGGAACTAGGGGCATTTTGGTAACCACTATGCCTCTGGGTTTTCCGCGAATGATGGCATTCAGGCCGCTGCCGGGCACTGAGTATTCACGCTGTACATAGCCCATGGCAATAGGCAAACCCAGAGTCGGTGAAAAACCGCCGCTGGTGACAACGCCGATCACATCACCCAGGTTATCAATAATCTTTGCCCCGCGCCGAACTGGGGCGCGATGCTCAACAACAAAGGCGACACGGCACCTTTTTGGGGTTCTCGCCATCTCGGCAAAAATAGCCTCGTCCCCTAAAAATCCCCCTTCTTTTATGCCGCCAGGACGGCGGGATTTGCTAATCGTCCTTAAAAGCCCCGCCTGAATTGGCGATATGGTTTCATTCAGCTCATTGCCATAGAGACATAATCCAGCCTCAAGGCGCAGTGAGTCACGGGCGCCCAATCCCGCCCATTTCACAACACCACTGGCTAAAAACTGCTCAGATAACGACTGGGCATGGGCCTGGTCAACGGAAATTTGAAAACCGTCTTCTCCGGTATAGCCGGAGCGGGAGACAAAGCAATCGACACCGCCAATAGAGAGATGGCAGCTATCCATAAAGGTTAGGTTAGACGCTGTTGGAGAGATTTCTTCCATCACCTGCACTGCCTTTGGACCCTGAAGAGCTATAAGCGCCTGATCGCTCATATACTCAACGGTAAAGCCAGACAAATGATTGCGCAAATGGTTTAAATCTTCTTCCTTGCGCAGCGCATTGACGACCAGGAAATAGGTGTCTTCAGCCCAACGGGTTACTACAAGATCATCGATAATCCCCCCTTCGACATTGGTCATCACACCGTATAGTTGTTGGTAGATGGGCATCGACTGAAGATCAATCGGCATCAGCTTTTCCAGGGCAGCACCAATACCGGAACCACTGAGAATAATCTGCCCCATATGGGAGACATCAAATAAACTTGCAGAACCTCGGGTGTGGTTGTGCTCGCGCATTATCCCGGTGCTGAAGTGCAGAGGCATATTGTAGCCAGCAAAGGTAACCATTTTTGCCTTTGCTGCAATGTGCATATCATAGAGAGCTGTTTTTCTTAGCTGTTGTCCATCCGTGCTGTACATTAGCTTTTCGCCTTTACGTTCCGTGTAAAATTTATTGTTCGTCTATCCGTGGATTATTATCAGCTATTCCTTAACATTCAATAATATTAACAGGTACTTCTAGCACGTTGGTGGCCAATCCACCGCGGGAGGTCTCCTTGTAGCGCTCGTGCATATCTTCGCCGGTTTTACGCATAGTTTGTATCACCTTATCCAGAGATACAAAGTGCGAACCATCGCCGCGCAAAGCCATGCGTGCTGCATGAATCGCCTTTACTGATCCCATTGCATTGCGTTCAATACAGGGAACTTGAACCAGCCCACCCACTGGATCGCAGGTTAGACCAAGATTGTGCTCCATACCAATTTCGGCGGCGTTTTCAACCTGGGATGCGGTGCCGCCAAGTACTTCGGTTAGTGCACCGGCAGCCATCGAACAGGCGGATCCCACCTCACCCTGACAGCCAACTTCGGCACCACTTATCGAGGCATTTTTTTTGTATAAAATACCAATTGCTGCTGCGGTCAGCAGGAATTTGATGACTCCTTCGTTGTTTGCGTTGGGAACAAAGCGCATATAATAGAGTAATACTGCGGGAATGATGCCTGCCGCACCATTGGTTGGTGCTGTTACTATACGACCACCGGCAGCATTCTCTTCATTGACTGCCAGCGCATACAGAGTGACCCAATCAAGTACCGATAACGGATCGGCCATTGCCGCTTCAGGGCGGCTCAATAATTGCTGATGTAACTCTTTGGCGCGTCTTCGAACATTTAGGCCACCGGGCAGCGTTCCACCGTTGGCCATGCCATTGGCTACACAGGCTTGCATCACTGACCAGAGATTTAGCAGTCCCTCGCGAACCTGCTCTTCACTGCGCCAAGCTTTTTCATTCTCAAGCATTAACTCGGAAATACTCAGATTTTTCTCTTTGCAGAGTTCCAGTAGTTGATAAGCTGATTCGAAGGGATAGGCTACAGTGCGGGGATCTTCAACTAGCTGGTCACTGCCCTCAACGGTCTCATCAATAACAAAGCCACCGCCAACTGAGTAGTAAGTCTGGCTGCTGAGAATCTGGCTGTCTTTATCGAAGGCGGTAAAGAGCATACCGTTGGAATGGAACGGCAAAACTTTTTTCCGATCCAGTACAATATCGGTCTTATGGTTATATTCAATGCTGTGGGTGCCAGCGAGATTGAGCAAGTTTCCATCACGGATTCGCGAGATTCGCTCTTCAATCGAGGTCACATCTACAGTCTCAGGCTGCTCACCCTCAAGGCCCAATAGAACAGCTTTTGGCGTGCCATGGCCCTTTCCGGTAGCCCCCAGAGAGCCATACATCTCGGCTTTAATACGGAATACATCGGTCAGCAGTCCGGCCTCACCAAGAACCTCGACAAACTGCCGTGCTGCGCGCATCGGCCCTACCGTGTGAGAGCTTGAAGGGCCTATACCCACGGAAAACAAATCGAACGTGCTGATTGCCATAAGTAACCGAAAACCTTGAATTTAAAAGCAGCTAAACCTTAACTATAGACTGGATTTGTAGCTGTCGCATCAGTGGCATTAAATATACTTATCAAGCATTGGAAATAGAAAAACCAGCGCCCTCAAAGCGCAGTCATTGACTTAGATAATGGTCGAATTAACTGGGCATCGATAGTTTTTATAGTTGGAAAAACGTAGTCGAGCTGAGCGGCATTGAGCTTCCAATGCTGGCTTAAAATCGCCCTAATCCACTGGCGTGTATCGCTGGTGGGCATCAAATCACGGCCCTGATATAAATCAGCCGCTGAGAGTCCCGGCCAGCGGCCCTGCACACGGCCTCCAGCAACTGCACCTCCGGCGATAAACATTGCGCTGGCAGTACCATGATCTGTGCCTCTTGTACCATTTTCGGCAACGGTTCGACCAAATTCAGTGGTTACTACTACGACCGTATTATCCCACTGCTCAGCCAGATTTTCTCGCAACATGGCAATACCTTGATCAAGCTCTTTAAACTTACGATCTAAGCGACCAATCTGATTTTGATGGGTGTCCCATCCGGTCAACTCAAGCATGGCGCAGTCAGGACCATCTCTATCGGCAAGCATGGTGGCACATGATGCAGCCAGTGAAGGGAAGCTATACTTATTTTTTAGTTTCTTCATAGCCGCTAACAGCTGACGATTTTTCAGCCCCTCGGCTAGCCGTTCGGAAAGAATATCGTCATCTTTGTAAAGAACCTCAAGTCGTTCATAGAGATCATCTCTGGCAGGCTGAAGCGAGTCCGGATACCAGGTTTTTGACAACTGTGTACCCCGCAGGCCGAGGGGTAATGTATGAGCTATCGCTAGGGACTGACCCTGATAAGCTTCTACGGCACGATTTAACCAACCGCTGTCGCTATCCATTTTAGGCAATCCTGATTCAAGTATATCCTGAGCATAAAAATGCGAGCGGGTTTTGGCACCAGACTCCACCGCTACCACAGTAGTAAGTTGTTTTTGTTTGTAGAGGTGATTCAACTCTTTAAATGCAGGATGCAGGGCAAAACCACCACCCAAATCAAATGTATCTTCTTTTACCGAAGCCACAAGCCGTTTGCGATGTAACATCAGATCTGGATCAGATAACGGCAATACCGCGTGCAATGAATCCATAGCTCCACGCAGTATTACCCAAACCAACTTGGGTCTGGGTGCGTTTACAATATCAGCGAAAAGCTTTGTTGTGGCCGAAAAAACCGCTGGGGTATGCCAGGCGATAAAACTTCCGGCAGCCGCTTTAAGTAAATTCCGTCGATCAATTTTTTTGTTATCTTTATCTGCCATCTTTATTATCCTAACGGCGCTGAAATTCAGGGCTTAATAAAAGTAGAGTCAATCCTTGAGCACGACTCTCGGCACCAGCTAAAGACCTAACGGTTAAAGGTGAGAGCTGTGTGTCAAAGATTCGATTCACCACAGATTTTGGATCCTGACGACTTCTTCTACCGAGCAGGTTAACCCAATCAATCCGCTTCATTAAAGCATCAGAACCCATCCAGTCACGGTTTAATTGGCTATATCCAGCAGGAGAGCCTGCCGCAAAAGGTTTTTGTCCCATTGAACTCAGACCTCGAAGGGCAATTTTCAAAATGCTCTGATCGGTTACCTTTGAATGATTAACGGCCCGACAAGCGGACACCACAAATTCTCGCGGTGTTTTAAATTTCTGAGCCTGACTTTGCCAGCTTTGTGGGTGTTTAATTAACGTAGTCACCACTGCCTTTATATTTCCTTCAGTTTTAGTCCAGGTCTTGGTCATGGCAGCAACCAGTTGTTGTGGCGGTTGATCTGCAATCAGGTGTTGAGCCAATTTGTAGGATATTGACTGAGCGGTTTTTTCATGGCGTGCCAAATCACGCAGAACAGCCTCGCCTTGAGCCTGCCCATTTTCAGAGTAAACTTTGCCAAGTATTTTTCTTGTTCCTGGCTCATGACCCCTGCTACGAAATTTAAATCCAGAGTCTTCGACTTCCTTCTCGCCGACAAAGCTCCAGCCACTAATTGCCATCGCCAACTGTCTGATGTCAGCAAGACTGTAGCCGCCATTTCTTCCCAAGGTATGTAGCTCAAGAATTTCCCTTGCAAGGTTCTCATTCAAGCCCCGGGATCGTTTCCCCAAATATGAATTTGGCCCTACTGACTTCTCATTATTAAGGTACATCAACATCGCTGGATGCTGTTCAACAGCTATTAATAAATCGGCAAATTGTCCAAATAGATTAGGGGCAATAGCCTCCCGCTCAAGTATAGGAGCTACAACAGCTAGCACCTGATTCGAACCAGAAACACTGAAATGGTTTGAAAAAAAATCAAACAAACGAATAGAAAATGGCGTATCTGTTGTTATTGAAAGATCTAGACTGTCACTGAACAGGCCATCACGAAAGGGATCAACATACTTCTTCGTAGCATCTCTACTCTTAACCTCTCTTTGCCGATTCCTACGCTTGTATGCTTTTAAGTCAGCAATAACCCTAAAAGCCGACTGAGTATCACCCAGCGTTTTATCAAACACCGGACTTACCAACTGCTGCAATAGCCACTGCTCAGGATCATGCTGAGCAACAGACAGCTCTGTGCCGGTAGCCCCAAGACCGAAACGGTTTACAGCAATGATTGCTCGATTATTTTTTACCGCTGCCATTAACGTCAACAAGCCTCTGTTTATGAGTATTTAACTTTAAGCCACTATTAAAGTAAGCAGATATTACAGCTCAAATCGTTCTCTTTATACTGTTGAATTTCTACCGTTCGTCGAATAGGGGAAATTTATTTGAGTAAAACCGCCAAATCGCTGTCCAATCTGATTAACAATATCCGGTAAATAGCAGTTGATATAAGCGTAAAGGCCTTTTAAGCTAGGAGAGTCAGAGTTATATCCACTTGTGCTTTACGGAAACTGATGTGATTTCAAACTAGAAAAAAACAAGATACTAATTAAGTACTAAACTAGAAACGAAACACAATATAAAGAATCACAAAAAAATGTGATCAAAACTATAAAAATCTGAGGGGCTATCATGAATCATTTTCATACCAAAAAGCTGTGCCTGTCTGTTGCTATAGCAGGAGTAATGTCTTCTGGTTTAGCATACGCAGCCATTGACGAAATTATTGTTACAGCAAACAAACGCGAGCAGTCACTGCAGGATATTCCACTGACTGTCAGTGTTACCAGTGGCGAAACTATTCAGCAATCAAGCATTGTCGATCTAATTGATCTGCAGTCAGCTGTTCCGTCACTACGAGTTAACCAGCTACAGAGTTCTGCCCAGACCAACTTCACTATTCGTGGTTTTGGTAACGGCGCAAACAACCCGGGTATTGAACCTGCGGTATCGGTCGTTATTGACGGTGTTTCACGATCACGCTCCGCATCATCACTTTCTGATTTACCAACCATTGAACGTGTAGAGGTTCTCAGTGGCCCTCAATCAACTCTCTTTGGCAAGAACGCATCCGCTGGTGTTATCAGCGTTACAACTATGCTACCTGAGCAAGAGTTCGGCGGCATGATTGAAGCAACTGCGGGCAACTACGGCACTCAAATCGTTAAGGGCACAGTAACGGGTGGAATCTCCGATACGCTCTCTTATCGTTTATCTGGCAGCACCAACCAATCTGACGGCACCGCAACAAACCTGGGAACATCTCCTGGCCCCGAAGACGATTCTGGTGTTAACAACAGAGATCGAAATGCACTGCGTGGCCAGCTGCTTTGGGAACCCTCTGAAGACTTAAGCGTTCGCTTTATTATCGACCAGGACAGCATTGACGAAGAGTGCTGTGTAGCTGGACCCCTGCTTAAAGGCCCAGCAACTGATGTTAGCGATGGCCTGGCTAAAGGGCAAGGCTTTGGCGCTACCCATCCCGAAGGCCATCCCATGGCATCGGATCCCTGGGATCGCGCAATTTATATGAGCTATCCCGCTTACAATAAAGTCGAAAATGATGGCGTATCCATACAGGTCGACTACGAGATGGATTTTGCTGACCTGACCTCTATCACTTCGCAAAGAAAGACTGAACTGGACTCAAACTTTGATGCCGACTTCTCTGCTGCCAAGCTGATCAATGAAAATCTGGTTCAATATGAATTTGAAACCTTCACTCAGGAAATCCGCCTAGCCTCTAATGGTGATTCCTCAACTCAGTGGATGGTTGGTGCTTTTTATGCTGAAGAAGATACTACAACTAACCGCACGGTTCGTTACGGCGACGATATCAAGCCCTATGTAAACTTCTTGCTGCAAGGTGCCGGCACTAATCTACTGGGTATTTCTGAACTAGTAGCTGCAGGCGCTCTGGCTCAGGTTATTGGTGCCCAGGGTGGAGACCCATCAGTAGTAGCAGGAATGACACCAGCAATGGTTGATGCTCAACTGTCTGCGGCTCAGGCTGCTGGTGCTCCAGTATTGACTAGCACACAGATGGAAGCTCAGTTCTTTGTTCCAAACAGCGGTTCAGTGGGCGAAGGTTTCGAGATGAATGCAAAGACTCTATCTCTGTTTGCCAATGTTGATTACCAGCTAACTGAAGACCTAACTGCAACTGTTGGCTTTAACTACACAGAAGACGAAAAGACCGTAGTGAGCGATGTTACTGTTGTTGACTTCTTCTCGACTCTGCCACTCCCAGCTTCACTGGCGAGCGTGCAGTTCTTCCCTCCTTTCGTCAACTATCCAAATGCTGATGAAGATGGAATCTTTAACTCAGATGATCTGACCCATACACTGCGTCTTGCCTATGACTTCGCGGAAGACACTAAAGTGTATATGGCCCACTCAACAGGATTTAAGCCTACGTCGGTAAACCTGTCAGTGAATGCCAACAATGCACAGATCGGACGAGCAGCAGATCCAGAAGAGTCTGAAAACTTTGAACTGGGTGTTAAGCATGTATTTGGTAATGGCTACCTAAACATTGCCTACTTCGATCAGTCTATCGACGGCTTCCAGTCAAATACCTTTGTCGGTAACGGTTTTGCTCTGGTTAATGCCGGTGAACAGAACCACAAAGGCTTTGAATTTGACGCCATGGTAGCTCTGTCTGAAGCATTGGTTGTCAATGTATCTGGTATCAAAGTTGATGCTGAATATGTTTCATTCATGAACGGTTCATGTGGTGATTTTGAAGGTCTGGAATGTGATGAAGGAAAATCAACTAGAGACCTCAGCGGAACTATCCCTGCTGGTGTTCACGACTGGAGCATAAACGCTAATGCGGTTTACTCCTTCGATCTCAATGATTCTATCTCTGGTTTCTTGCGTGCTGAATATATCTACGAAACTGAAGTTCCATTAGTAGATAACGTACCTGTATCACTGGCCAGCCGTGGCACCAAGAATGTTAATCTGAGCCTTGGTCTGAATCACGATGCCAGCGGTGTAGAAGCGATGTTCTGGGCACGTAATATCACTGATCACGAGACGCTGATTTCTGCATTCCCAACCACAGCAGCACCGGGCAGCTTTAGTGCTTACCCGAATGCGCCTCGTACCTATGGTCTAACACTGCGCAAGAGTTTCTAAGCAGTTAAAACCTAGCGTATAAAGTAGCATGTAAAAAGAAGTACTAAAAAGGGCAACTCATTGAGTTGCCCTTTTTTTTGGTCTTTTTTTGCCTATCAAATTAGTTAAATGGCCAACTCTCGTTTAACTCTTGCAAACGCTGCAAGAGCAAATTCCAAATCGTCCCTGCTGTGCGCTGCGGACATCTGGGTGCGAATACGCGCCTTGCCTTTAGCCACTACCGGAAATGAAAAAGCAACCACATAGACTCCCTGCTCCAGCATTTTGGCGGCAAATTTCGCAGCGAGCACAGCATCATCCAACATCACCGGTACAATCGGATGCTCACCGGGCAATAATTTAAACCCCTGCTGCTGTAAACCGTCACGAAAGAAGGCGGTATTTTCCATCAATTGCTGCTGTAATTGATTCGATTCACTGACCAGTTCAAGGGCCTTAATGGCGCCGGCGACTACCACTGGCGCAACCGTATTGGAAAACAGATAGGGTCGCGAGCGCTGACGCAATAGATCAACTACTTCCCTGCGAGCACTGGTGTATCCGCCACTGGCACCGCCCAATGCTTTACCGAGAGTGCCGGTAATAATATCCACCCGATCCATACAGTTGCGATACTCATGGGTACCGCGCCCCTCAGAACCGACAAAACCACTGGCATGACAGTCATCGAAATGTACCAGTGCATTGTATCTATCCGCCAGATCACAGATTTCATCCAGTCGCGCAATAGTGCCGTCCATGGAGAACACACCATCGGTAGTAATCAGTTTAAAACGTGCACCTGCTGCATCAGCCGCCTGTAACTGGGCTTCCAGATCAGCCATATCACAGTTGCGATAACGATAGCGCTGAGCTTTGCAGAGCCGCACACCATCGATAATGCTGGCATGATTTAGCTCATCCGAGATCACCGCATCCTCAGCGCTTAAAAGGGTTTCAAAAAGCCCCGCATTGGCATCAAAACAGGAGGGATAGAGAATCGTCTCCTCACAGCCTAAAAATTCACTGAGCTTTCTCTCAAGCTGCTTGTGAATACTCTGGGTACCACAGATAAAACGCACCGACGCCAGACCATAGCCCCAGTCCTGTAAACCCTGCTGAGCAGCCGCCTGTATCTGGGGATGTTGCGCCAGACCCAGATAGTTATTGGCACAGAGATTGAGTACGTCTGCACCCCCGCTAACGGCTACGTGAGCACCCTGGGGTGTGGTAATTTCGCGCTCTGATTTATACAGACCAGCGTCCTGAATGGTTTTAAGTTCAGTGTTTAGGTGGTCCTGAAATTTTCCGTACATATCAATATCCCTGTGCTTACAGCTTGTTTTTACAACCTTTATTTAAAACCTGTATTTACAAGATTAGTCCCAATTTAAAATAACCTTGCTCGCCTCACCCGAATTCATCGCATCAAAGCCCTGCTGAAAATCCCTGTAGTTAAGTCGATGAGTAATCACCGGTGAGATATCCAGACCGCTCTCAATCATCACCGACATTTTGTACCAGGTTTCATACATCTCACGACCGTAAATACCTTTAAGGGTCAGCATATTGAAAATCACCAGACTCCAGTCGATAGCCATCTCCTCGGCGGGAATACCGAGGATGGCAACCTTGCCGCCATGACACATACTTTTTAACAGATCGCGGAATGCATCTGGGTTGCCAGACATCTCTAAACCCACATCAAAGCCTTCTGACATACCCAGTTTGTGTTGCACATCGGTAAGTTTCTCGCTGCGAACATCGACGGTGCAGGTAGCACCCAAGCGTTTTGCCAGCTCCAGGCGCTGGGGATTAATATCGGTAATCACCACATGGCGCGCGCCAGCATGCTTACAGACTGCCGCCGCCATTGCCCCTATGGGCCCAGCGCCAGTAATCAGCACATCCTCGCCGAGCAGATCGTATTGCAAGGCGGTATGCACGGCATTGCCGAGAGGGTCGAAAAGTGCCGCCACATCGAGATCGATCTCTGGGCGGTGCTCCCAGACATTGGACATAGGTAGCGCCAGATATTCAGCAAAAGCACCGGGGCGATCGACGCCGATTCCGCTGGTTTGGGCGCAGAGATGGCGGCGCCCTGCCAGACAGTTGCGACAGCGGCCGCAGACAACATGGCCCTCTCCGGAAACCAGCTGACCGGCGGTAAAGTCATTGACGTTGGAGCCGACCTCAATAATCTCGCCAACAAACTCATGGCCGACAATCATTGGCACCGGGATAGTCTCTTGCGCCCATTTATCCCAGTTGTAGATATGCATATCTGTGCCGCAGATAGCGGTGCGCTTCACTTTGATTAGCACATCATTAATGCCAATCTGTGGTTCCGGTGCATCTTCCAGCCATAGTCCGACTGTGGAATTCCTTTTTACCAATGCTTTCATGGTGCTATTTTCCTAGGGATTGTTTACTATAAAGGAAATTATTCTCTTATCGTAGAAGCGAATATTCCCTTATGCAAGATTTTATTCTTGTATAGTGTAAATAAAAACAGGTTAACTATGAGCATCACCGATAGCGATCCAGCTAGTCACGTACTCTGCAATCGAGTCACCGAGCTGCGTAAAAAACATAAACTTACTCTAGATCAACTGGCTTCAGCATCCGGCGTTAGTCGCTCTATGCTCAGCCAGATCGAGCGCGGTCAAGCCAACCCGACTCTTACCGTTACTTTTAGGATAGCCCAAGCATTTGGGATGAGTATTGGCGAGCTGGTTGACCAGCCCTGGCAGACGTCGACTATTGAAGTGGTTCACGGCGAAGATAAGAGCAATCTTTTTCGCGCTGATAAAGAGTGTCAGATACGCACGCTTTCGCCGCTGCATATGGAAAAGAATATTGAGTTTTATGAATTGCGCATCGCCCCTGGGGCAAGCTTGTCCAGTGCCCCTCATTTTGAGGGCACCAAGGAATTACTGACCATTACCAGTGGCAAAGCAAAGGTGGTATCTGGCGATACCAGCTGCGAATTGGATAGCGGGGACTCCGCTCACTATCGCGGAGACCTTATCCACTGTATTGAAAACTGCGGTGATCGGGAACTGGTCTGCTATCTGGTGGTGACTAGCCAGTAATAGCGAACTATTAAGCCAAGACTGCTAAGCCAGAACTCTTAAGCCAAGCTATCTTCCGCAACAAAGTATTTCGGGTCTTCGATCACATTGACCTCAACCAGACTGCCAGCCTTGGTTAAAAGCTTGCGACACTCATCGCTCAGATGGACAAGGTGCAGTGTTTTTCCAGCGTTCAGATAACGCTCGGCAAGCGTATCAATCGCTTCCAAACCAGAGTGATCCGCCACTCTTGAGCGAGCAAAATCAATTACCACATCGTCGTTATCAGCCTGCGGGTCAAAACGCTCCAAAAATGAGGTTACCGAGCCAAAGAACAGCGGCCCTGTAACCGCATAAACGGTTGAACCCTTATGATCTTCACGGGCTTCAATACGAATAAATTTAGCGTGTTCCCAGGCAAACACCAGCGCAGAGACAATCACACCAACTACTACGGCAACCGCCAGATCAGTCAATACAGTCACGCCGGAAACCATTACTAGAATCAATGCATCACTGCGCGGCACCTTGCCCATAATGCGGAAGCTACTCCACTCAAAGGTGCCAATAACAACAATAAACATCACGCCGATTAGCGCCGCTAGAGGAATCTTCTCAATTAATGAGGAACCGACCAGAATAAATAGCAATAGACAGAGTGCTGCGGCAATACCAGACATACGTCCACGGCCACCGGAATTTACATTGATCATGCTCTGGCCAATCATTGCGCAACCGCCCATACCACCAAAGAAGCCAGTCACGGTATTCGCCACACCCTGACCAATACATTCGCGATTGCCGCGGCCGCGAGTTTCAGTAATCTCATCAATCAGACGCAGTGTTAGCAGTGATTCAATCAGGCCAATTGCCGCGAGAATAACTGCGTAGGGGAAAATAATAACCAGCGTCTCAAAGTTAAAGGGCACCATTGGAATATGGAAACTCGGTAAGCCACCAGCAATCGAGGCGACATCACCCACCACACGGGTATCCAGGTTAAAGCCCATCACAATCAGCGTCACACAGACAATCGCTGCCAGTGAAGACGGTATAACTCTAGTGAAGCGCGGTAAGTAATGAATAATTGCCATGGTGAGTAAAACCAGACCGAGCAGCATATATAGCTGTTCGCCCTGCAGCCAGGCAACGTCGATAATTGAACCCTGCATTGATGTTCCTGCCAACCAACCCGGCTCGCCAGCGACGCCAAACTGACTTAACTGGGCGAGGAAAATTACAATTGCCAGACCATTTACAAAGCCGAGCATGACCGGATGGGGAACCATACGAATAAACTTACCGAGTTTTAAAACACCAGCCGTAATCTGCAAGATACCCATCAACACTACGGTGATAAACAGATACTCAACACCATGCTGGGCAACCAGTGACACCATAACTACTGCCAGTGCACCAGTAGCACCAGAAATCATTCCCGGACGACCGCCGATACAGGCAGTGATCAAACCGACCATAAAGGCCGCGTAGAGACCGACCAGCGGCTCCACACCTGCGACAAAGGCAAAGGCGACGGCCTCTGGCACCAGTGCCAGAGCTACGGTTAAACCGGACAATAAATCATTTTTGTAAGATATAACTCGACTGGCGCGAAGTTCAAACATTTAAAAACTCTCAAATTACTAAAATTAATAGATCCACAACCAAACTCTTTATGGCGACTCAATAAGTGCCAAATGACTGTGCTGCTAATTTAAAAACTGGGATCGTCCATAAAGGAACAGTGGTGAAAACTCACCGCTGTTCGGGATTAACTAGCCTCGGGAATTTCTTTGCTGAGGTCTGGAATTGCTATTAGGGTTTCTGCGACCCTGACCACCGGGCTTGGCATTGCCGTTGGCACTTCTGCCATAGGGGCTATTGGAGCGGCTCCCATCTGAACGGGCATCTGAACTGCCCGCTCTGTTGCCGTCTCGATTGCCGTCTCGATTGCCATCGCGATTGCCTTGACGGTTGCCGTCTCGAGAACCTTCAGAAGAGCCATCACGACCACCATTCTTTTTCTTAGCACCCGCCTTGGGCCCATGAGAATAGGTGTTGGTGCGCTTGGCTTTAGGATTATGTCTGCTGTTACCTCTGCTATCGACCTCACTCTTCAGGGGCTTTCTAGGCTTTTTCGAACGTACCGGACGATTTAAGGTAGTTTCAGGCACATCGTGCACTGGCTCAAAACCATCCATCACTTCACGGGGCAACAGTTTCTGAGTTAAACGCTCAATATCCGAGAGCAGGTCCACTTCATCGGCACTGACCAAAGAGATTGCTGTACCAGTAGAACCCGCGCGGCCAGTACGGCCGATACGGTGAACATAGTCTTCCGCGACATTTGGCAGATCGAAATTAACTACCTGCGGCAACTGCTCAATATCCAGACCGCGAGCGGCGATATCGGTGGCAACCAGAATACGGACTTCACCGGCCTTAAAGCCAGCCAACGCTTTGGTTCGAGCTCCCTGACTCTTATTACCGTGAATCGCCGCGGCGACTATGCCCTCGGCTTCAAGATACTTAGTCAGCTTGTTGGCACCGTGTTTAGTTTTAGTAAAGACCAGTGCTTGACTCCAACTGTTGTCGTGAATCAAACGTGTCAGTACCGCGGCCTTTTGTTTTTTATCAACGGTGTAAATCGACTGACTCACTGTGGGTGCGGTTGCATTGCGCGGTGTTACAGAGATTTCAATAGGGTTTTTAACCAGTCCTTTGGCCAGTGTGCGAATATCATCAGAGAAGGTTGCCGAGAACATTAGGTTCTGACGACGTCTCGGTAGCAACTGAATAATACGCTTGATATCGTGAATAAAACCCATATCCAGCATACGGTCAGCTTCATCGAGAACCAACACTTCGAGATCGGTAAACTTAACCGCATTCTGACTGTGAAGATCCATCAAACGACCGGGAGTCGCCACTAGAATATCGACGCCTCTGCGCAGCTTCATCATCTGCGGGTTAATTTTTACACCCCCAAATACCACCGCAGATGTGAGTGACATATGCTTGCTGTAGAGCGCAACATTTTCACCCACCTGAGCGGCTAGCTCGCGGGTTGGGGTCAAGATTAGGGTGCGAACATGGTTGGCCTGGGCACGGCGACCGGTACTTAATTTTTCAAGTATCGGCAGGGTAAAACCAGCGGTCTTACCAGTACCGGTTTGCGCGGCGGCCATAACATCGTGGCCGTCCAAAACGGCCGGAATGGCTTTCGCCTGAATCGGTGATGGTGTCTCGTAGCCCTGCGTAGCAATGGCTTTGAGTATCGGGGCTGACAGGCCCAGTTCTTTAAAGGTCATAAGGTGTCTTTTTGTGCTTGGTGCCACTCGAAATTGAGTGGACCTGGAGAATGGCGCGCAGCCTACAGGAAATAGGCTATAAAAGCCATTTTTCAGGGATTTTCGGCGCACAGGCAGAAACCTGAAGATTCGCCTATCCGCTTATTTCAACGGGCTAATTTAGTTACTTGGCAACAAATTTCATTGAAATCGAATTGACGCAGTGGCGAATATTCTTGGCGGTTAAACCCTCACCTTCAAAAACATGGCCCAGATGGCCATCGCAGTTAGCGCAGAGAATCTCTACACGCCGGCCATCAGCATCCGGTTCACGCCTGACTGCTCCGGCTATTTCATCGTCAAAACTCGGCCAGCCGCAATGGGAGAGAAACTTATGCTCTGAGTTGTAAAGAGGACTGTCGCACTGTTTGCAAAAGTACAGTCCCGCATCAGCTTTATCGGTATATTCACCGGTAAATGGCTGTTCGGTACCCTTGCCTTGGATAACGTACTTCTCTTGCGGTGTTAATTGATTCAACTGCTTGCTCATAGGCTTTCCCTTAAAATCATTGTTGTGGCACCTGTACCACTTCTTGGACCACTTCTTGGACCAGAGACCAGAGATCATCCATACCGTCCTGCACCGTTGCCAACTGCTCGATGATATTCCTGTCATACGCCAAGTTAGTTGATCTTAGATCGCTTTTGTAGAGACGGATATAGTCCAGTGTCGGATGCCCCATGGCGGCATATTCCCAGTCCAGTAACTTTAACCCTTCCGCTGTGATAAGAATATTTTCCGGCACCAGATCATGGTGACAGATCACCGCAGTCCAATCACTCTTATCTACAGCTGAGGCGGCAGACAATATTTTCTCAACCAAGGGTTGATCGACCAGGTGCTGATCTAGCTGATTGATATAGGCCGTGCAGTAATCTACATAGTTGCGCTTTGCCAGATCAGGTACAGCAATTGCCTGAATCTTCGCCAGTGCAGTATTTAGGTTGCTGCGATTTTCCGCACTGTCCACCCAGTGCTGCCCCTGGCAATAGCTGCTTACCATTACCTGCTCATCACTAAAAAAAAGCATAGGAACAGTGCCGGTGGGCTGCAGCAATTGAAGAATTTTCAGCTCTCGGTTGCGATCTATACCAAGGCTTTGGCTATTGGCGGCATTGATTCTAACCACCGCCTTAAAAGAGCCGCTAGCGACCAAAAAAGAGCGGTTAGTTTTACCGCCCAGCAGCTCGTGGAGAACTTCAGGCTGGCGCTTGAGAACTAGCTCGCCAGTCTGCCAGTCCCGCCAACTAGATAGCGCTTTTTGAAGTATCTGTTGGATATTTTGTTGAGAGTTGCTCACGATATTTTTTTGTCCAGATAATATAACCAGCTACGGCAAGCACTATATACAGCACAAACAGTGCGGCAGTTTGATAGAGACCCCGATCCAGATAAAGGAAGATCGAGACAAAATCGATCACCACCCAATACAGCCAGTTCTCAATAATCTTGCGCGCCACCATCAGCGTTGTAAGCACGCTGGCCCAGGTGGTGAAAGAGTCCAGATACGGCAGTCGTGCATTGGTGTTATCAGCCAATAAATAGCCTGAAATCAAAGTGGCTATCAGAATAACCACAATAGCCGTCGCGTGATTGGAGAGCGACCAGCGGGAGATTTGCAGCCCGCTATGATCCTGGCCACCCCGCTGCCACTGATACCAGCCATAGACCGCCATCACCATATAGTAAATATTTAGCGCAGACTCCATATACAGGCTGACATCACCAAAAATCCACACATAGATAGCCGTGCTAAAAAATGCACAGTACCAGCACAGACTATTCTCTTTCATCGCCAAAAGCAGGTAGGCGATAGATAGGACTACCGCCACCGTCTCAAGGTTAACCCAATCAAACATTTTTTATAGTGCCTCGTAACCGGGAATAATCTTAGCCACATAGACGGCCATATTAAACTCTCTGTAACAGGCGGCTATAGTGCTTTGCACCGCCTGCATGGCATAGTCAAACTCACCCTGCACTACAGTGCTGGTGGGGAATGTGGTGATTTTAAGATTCTCGAATTGATTAATCTTTTCAATAAACCCGTTAATCGGAGGAATAAAATTCTCGCGGTTGGGGTACATACTGATATCGATAGTCACCTGCATAGTCAAACTCCTTTTTTAATCTGCTGTTTTAAAAATCGTATTTGCCGCTGAGACCAAACATTCGCGGCTCACCGAATTGGTAGTAAGCTTCAGTCTCATAAAATTTGCGCGGGTCATTTCCGAAGCCACCAAAGCCGCGCACAATGACATCCTCATCGGTTAAGTTGCGACCCCATAGGGATAGCTGCCAATCACCCAACGTATAAGCTAAATTAGCATTTAATAGCTCATAAGACTCAGTCTGTTCACTGTGACTGGAAGAGAGGAAAAATTGGTCCTTACCCTCTATATCAACAGTGATTGCTAAATTTTGATTAAGCTGAATGCTGCTACCCAGAGCAAATTGGTAGTTTGGCGCGTGGGCCTGCTGACGACTGTCGAGATCCTCTGAAAGAGGAATATCGTACTGGGTTTCCAACCAACCTATGCTGGCAAATACTGCCACAGTGTCGCTGGCAAACCAGTTCAACTCAACCTCAAGACCATAGTTACTGCCATTCGCTGAGTTTCCAAAATAATCGGTAAAATCAGAGGCATTACTGTCGTCTCGTGACTGAACCAGCGACTGCTTAATCTGAATATCATCACGCTTTTGATAGAAAGCAGCGACCTGGGCCTGCAATTGATCGTCTAGCCACAACCCCTTAATACCGGTTTCAAGGTTCCACATTATCTCCGTATCAAACTCGCGATCTTCCGCGCTAAGAGCGGGATCGCTGTTTACACCACCAGCTTTGTAGCCACGGGAAATTAATCCGTAAACCATATTCTGATCAGAGAGCTTATAGTTAAGCGCGATACGACCACCCCAGAGGCTCTCATTGACATCATGAGCAATATTTTCACTATCGGTATAACTTGCCCTACGCTGCTCAAAACGCAGACCTGAGGTCAATATCAGCCTTTCTGAGAGCTGAGTATCAAGCTGCCCATAAACAGCTTCATTATTCGTATTAAAATCGCTGGTGAAGTCGCCATCAGCGTAAGTGTATTGACGCAGCAGCTGTTCATCCTGATCACGCCAGTAAACACCTACCACCCAATCACTGCTGTTATTGAGGATTCTACCGCCTTCGGTAGAAATCAGCTTGATATCAACGGTAATGTTTTCGCGCTCGCGAATATAGTTATCCACGGAATTGTACTCCCAGCCATCACAGGGCTGACCGGAACAGATTTCGGGAAATGCCCAATCCTCGTCATAGCCATATTCAAGATTGTTATCGGCAGAACTCAGTAGACCTATCAGCTCAAAACTATCGCGGGCCTGCCAGTTACTCTCAACAGCAAAGGCCGTGGATTTATGTCGATCATGGCCGGGGGTATCGGATAGGGTCTGACGGGTATTATCCAGAGAAAAAGCATCGTAACCATTGTCCGCATTCACATGGAAAACCGTTAGCTTAAGGTCCAAATCTGCACTGGCCTGCCAGTCTAAAATGGAACGCAGGCTAAGCTCATCGATATTATTCGTATCATCGCGCTGAAGAAAATCATTGCTGACATAGCCATCGCTACTGTGTTGTTGAACTGCAATTCGCGCACCCAAATCTTCACTTAAGGCACCGCCGATAGCCGCACTAAGGGTCTGAGTATTGTAGTCGCCTAGGGAAACTTCAAGATTACCCTGAGTCTGCTCAGTCGGCTGATTAGACTTCAGATTAATCAGACCGGCGAGCGCATTGGCGCCGTAGAGGGTACCCTGAGGGCCCCGCAATATCTCAACCTGCTGGATATCCAGAGTCGTAGCTGCTCCGGCAATACCGGTAAAATCAATACCGTCAACCAGAATACCCACCGATGGGTTAAGTGGTTCAATAAACTGACTGCGTTCACCGATACCGCGAATCTGTACAAAACGGCCACGAGACGCACCACTAGCAAAGTTTACATTGGGTGCCAGATTAAGCAGTTGCTCAAGGTGGCGCGCCTGACGACGATCTATAGTTTGAGCATCGATAACGCTGATACTGGCCGCAGTATTCAACAGGCTTGTGTCACGGAAATCTGCGCTGACGATGACTTCGTTTATCGCTTCTTCTTTGGCAAACGCAGAAGAACCAAGAAAAAAAGTCGCAGCAACAGCTACAAAGAAAGCCCCGCGGGCGGTATTAAGGATGGTGAGATAAAAATTCATATTGAGCCTCAGTAACATTAATGAAAGTTAAGGAGACCCGGAGTCAAAAGACGTGGTGAAAGGCAAACTTGCTAATAGTCCTATTCCTACGCCGGTATAATCCGGATCAGGTTCAAAGGGTACATCTCAGGCCACTCAATAGTAGTTGGCCGCCCCTTAGGAAACGCAGGCATAATAACATTACGCTGCATAGAAGGTATAAAAAATATTGACTCTTCAGGGTTAAAACGTAAGCCCCTGTTGAGATAAGTCATAGGCCAACTAAAAACCCTTTTGCAGTTAAACCGTACAGGCAAGAATCCGGCTGATTTCACAGAGAGAGCGACCGGACTGCTCACGCAGATCGGCAAAAACCTCCGCCACCAACCGTAAATCCCGCTGCGCTGTCGGGCTGAACTTCTTCATCAATCCCTGATTGATCAACGCATCACAGACATCTTTGCTGAGTAGAAAGGTATCTTTGCCCATACTGCGCAACATCATCGGGCCAGAGTTGCCCCCAAGCCTTGAGCCATGCTTTTTAAGCTCGAGCCACAGACCAATCAAATCATCCTCCGGCCAGTCGGCAATAAACTTAGCAAAGCTGCCATGGCTGCGCTGCCTGTCTAGCACATAGGTCGCGTTATGCCTGACCGAGACTATCTTGGTGAAGTTGCGAACAATCCTTGTGTCCTTGGCCAGCTCTTCGAGCTTTTCATCGCTAAAGTGGGCAATAGCCAAAGGATTAAATTCAGAAAAGGCCGCCTCAAAGCCGGGCCATTTATTATCTATCACCCGCCAGACAAAACCAGCCCGAAAAACGCAGCGGGTCATCATCGACAGATAGCGACTATCGTCTTGGGAAGTGAGTTGTTTAGCTGTCTTTGGCCGCGGCAGTATTGCTTCAAGCTCATCGGCACCGCCGCGATTTTTTGCCGCCAGTGTATAAAGTTGTTTATAGGAGGTCGCCACAGATTAGTCTCATCGAAATTATCAGTTAAGCAATAGTATATAGCCTGTTCAGCCAATAATTTGGATAATAAAGCCTATGGCAATAACTAATAATACAACCGCAAACAGCTTATCCAGCCATTGACCATACTTCTTGTATGCGTTTAGGCCAGTTTCATTAGAACTTGAGTTAGAAATAACCACCGCCATCAACATATACCAGAGCATATCAACAGTACCGGCAATCAGCGCCAACAGCGTTTTTTCCCAGAGCTGACTGCTGGCATCGACAAACTGGCTAAATAGGGCACTAAAGAAAATAATAATCTTCGGGTTAACCAGAGCGATTAACAGACCATCCCGGGCGGCCAACCATTTGGAGGACTGGGCAGTGACTACTGAAACGATCTCGCGATTGGCTGTTGTGAACAGCAATTTAACTGCCATCCAGATTAAAAACACACAGCCGGCTATTTGCACGGTATTAAAAATCAATGGATTGCGCTCGACAATAACCACTAATCCAAAAGCTGTAGCAAAGGCAAATAAACCGATCATCAAGCCGTGGCTGACTGCGGCTATTAGGCCCACAATCCGGCCCTGAGATAACGATAAATTAACAATCACCGCAAGACTAGGGCCAGGTGACATAGCGCCCAACAAGCAGGCTAGCGTGACAGACAACCAAAATCCAGTATCCAATTCAGCACCCTCAGATTCACTAGTTTTTTTAAAATAGAATTATTTAGAATAACCTTTTATACAGGCATATCTAAACAAAGCAACAGCCTAATCACTACCCAGCGGCTATTGAGTTATCAAAACAATCAGTCGTTGTATCCCAATTGAACAGCCAAAATATCAGATCAAAACAAGCAAACTCATCTAATACTAAAGTATTAGTACGCAAAGGCTATTCCCTGTCATTCATAAATCAATAAGAATAAGCGCCGTAGATCAGGACTAATAATCAAATGGACTTGCAATTAAACGCTATTTATAAAGGCTAAAACAAACAACAGTGACCGCAAACGAGACCCTTTATGTTAAATCTTGATGCAAGTGCAAAAAGTGAGAACCTTATTAATCACAAGGTATTGGAAGAGAAGTTTTCTGCGGGCCTCATGGAATTTGAAGCCCTGATTCACAGCGTTAGCGATGATAGAAAATTGCAGTTGGTTGATCTGCTAGAGCAGTTTAGTCAGGAATAACTCAGATTCGAGACCAAGCTTATCTTGAAGAACTTATCTAAAAAGCTTACTGATTAAACCTGTCGGAAACTTTGGAAAAAAGTTTTGAACGCTCGGTTTTCGATAGACCTAAAATACGGCTATAGATCTCTTCGACAGAATTAATCTTTTTGTTGGAACCTTTTTTGGGTAACGCGTTTGAGTAGAGAGAATCTATGGGAACACCAAAATAGTTGGCAAGTGCCGCCATTGAATCACGACGCGGATCCTGGGTAACCTGACTCAGTATTCGGTTAATAGTCGGCTGCGGAACCCCGGTAGCTCTGGACAGTCCACTCTGTGAGATACCTTCTTTTGCCATTAAACGTGCTAGTTCTTTACTCATGCTTATCACTCATTTTTGATACTGTAATTTTCTATCCAATGATGTAACATTTTTAGGCAATTTTTCATTGGATTGCCAGTTTTATTGTTGCTTCGCAATTAAAATATTGCTTGGCCATTTTCTACAACCCCATCAAGTAAATCAGGTCGATCAGTAATAATTCCATCAACGCCCAACTTGATAAGGCCTGCCATTTCATCGACATTATTAACCGTCCACACATCAAGCTTCAAATTAAGCTGGTGAATTGTTTCAACCAATGACTCTGAAACGATCCTTATGCCATCCTCCTCAAGAGGTAACTGCACCGAATAACCGGGCGGGTTATAGAGATGCCCAAGTCTAATCCAGCTCAGCATAATCATCCAGCGCGCCTCTTCTTCGCCCAGCGAGGTTGGAACCTCAGGGCAGTACTCCCGAAAAGACTTTAAAACCGACGAATAAAAGGAGCCTATTATTACCTGCTCTATCAACTCGTATTCTCTGACCAATTGACAGAGACTCTCACCAGTTTTGGAAACTTCCGGCTTTATCTCGATTAAAAATCGATTGGACGGAAAGGCCACAAATAGCGACTCCAGAGTCGGAATACGAATGCCTTTTTCAGCAACTTTATCTGGGTAGTCATACTCATTAAACCCCACATCGAACAATGATAACTCAGCAAGTGTCATATCGGCAATCCTGCCGCTGCCATTAGTTGTTGAATCGATTGTTTCATCGTGGCGAACCACTAATACATTATCAGCCGTTAAATGGACGTCCAGCTCAAGTATATCTGTTCCAACAGACAGTGCATTGGTCGCAGCCTCCAGGGTATTGCCCGGCTGCAGCTCACGTCCATTGCCATGGGCGATAATATTAAACGAGTGATCCCCATAGAATGGAATATCTGCTACCCGGTTATTGGTCGGCCAGAGCAATAAGGTGGCATAAACCAGCGCAACAGCTAGCAGAGAAGAGATTAATTTTCTCATTTAAAAAAACCTATCAACAGTTTTGGATAGCTATTAGTTAACCTGCTATTTATTAGCCCGCTTTGAGATCAACTGCTCAACAACCGAAGGATCTGCCAGTGTCGAGGTATCACCCAAACTATCTAGTTCGTTAGCCGCTACCTTGCGGAGTATTCGTCGCATAATTTTCCCCGAGCGGGTTTTTGGCAATCCTGGCGCCCACTGAATAATATCAGGCTTAGCGATCGGGCCGATCTCTGAAGCACAGAGTGCAATCAGCTCATCGCGCAGGGTTTCATCTGGTTCAACACCAGTCATTGGTGTGACATAACAGTAGATACCCTGCCCTTTTATATCGTGGGGATAACCGACAACCGCGGCCTCAGCAATATGCTTATGCAAAACCAGCGCGCTCTCTACCTCTGCGGTACCCATTCGATGACCTGAGATATTCAGCACATCATCAACGCGACCAGTTATCCAGTAATAACCATCCTTATCACGTCGCGCACCATCACCAGTAAAGTAATAATACGGATAAGCACTGAAATAGGTATCAATAAATCGCTGATGATCACCGTAAATAGTTCGAATCTGGCTTGGCCAGGACGCCTTAATCATCAGCAGACCCTCACCCTCCCCTTCAATCTCAGCGCCGTCAGCATCGAGCAATACCGGCTGCACACCAAAGAACGGACGGGTTGCAGAACCCGGCTTTAGCGCAGTTGCGCCAGGAAGAGGGGTCAACATATGGGCGCCAGTTTCGGTCTGCCACCAGGTATCGACAATTGGGCAACGAGAGTCGCCAACCACCCGGTAATACCACTCCCAGGCTTCTGGATTTATCGGCTCGCCCACTGTGCCCAAAAGCTTTAGAGAACTTCGCGATGTGCTGTTTACCCAATCGTCACCACTGCCCATCAGCGCTCTGATGGCGGTGGGTGCGGTATAAAACTGACTGACCTGATGCTTATCGATCACCTGCCAGAATCTTGAGGCATCTGGATAGGTCGGCACGCCCTCAAACATAAGCGTAATTGCGCCATTACAAAGCGGGCCGTACAAGCTATAGCTGTGGCCAGTCACCCAACCAACATCGGCGGTACACCAGAAGACATCGCCGTCTTTGTAATCAAAAGTATATTTATGGGTCATAGCGGCCATCAGTAAATAGCCACCGGTGCTGTGCACTACACCTTTAGGTTTACCGGTTGAGCCGGAGGTATAGAGAATAAACAGTGGGTCTTCAGCATCCATTATTTCTGGTGGGCAATCCGCGGATACAGCTTCAATGGCGTCTTGATACCAAATATCTCGACTCTCAGCCCAATCGATGGCGCCACCGGTGCGTCGCACAACCAGGCAGGTATGAACATTGGGACAGTTTGCCAGCGCTTTATCTGTATTGGCTTTTAGGGGAATAGGCTTGCCGGCGCGAACCCCTTCGTCGGCAGTAATCACGACCTGACAGTCAGAGTCGAGAATACGATCTTTTAGCGCCTCTGGAGAAAAGCCGCCAAAAACCACTGAGTGGATTGCACCAATCCGCGCACAGGCAAGCATTGCATAGGCGGCTTCAGGAATCATCGGCATATAGATACAGACGCGATCGCCCTTCTTTACACCGCGCTTACGGAGAACATTGCCGAGGCGAGAAACTTTCTCATGCAATTCGGCGTAACTGATATGCATAGAATCTGAGGGCTCATCTCCCTCCCAGATAATCGCCGTCTGCCCTGATCGCGCAGTGAGATGCCGATCGATACAATTGACCGCGACATTTAGCTGACCGCCGGCAAACCAGTTGGCCCTGCCCTGGGAAATATCAGTATCACAAACTGTCTCCCAGGGGGTTTCCCAGGTTAAAAACTGGCTGGCCTGGTCGGCCCAAAATTGCTCGGGATTCTCTACTGACTGCTGATACATCGTCTGATATGTCTGATCATCAATCCATGCGGAATTAGACCATTGCTGCGAAACAGGATGAATAGAGAAATCGGACATAGCGGGAAACCTCAGCAGGGAAAAATTTTTGTTACCACTAGTCTAGTTTAAAACTCTAAAATTGCCTAAGTCTCCAGCTGTGTTTAGCTCTCTTTTATATAACGAGTCGGCTTAAGGCTGTTTTTGATTTTCTCAAGATGGGGCAGGAAGTCTGGGCCGCGACGCAGGGTCACACCGGTTGCCAGCACATCGAGAATAACCAGATGCACAATGCGCGAGGTCATTGGCATATATTCATCGGTATTCTCGGGAACCTCCACTTCCAGGGTAACACTGCTGATAGCCGCCAGAGGTGAGTCCGGAGCGGTTAAACCTATGACTGTTGAGCCGTTGGCCTTGGCAATTTCGGCAACTTCAACAACTTCTTTGGTACGGCCTGTATGAGAGATAAAAAAGAACACATCGCCAGTGCCACCGGTTGATGCCAGCATCCGCTGCATTAATACATCATCGTGAAACGAGACCGGCAGGTTAAAGCGGAAAAATTTGTTTTCGGCATCGCGAGCCACCGAGCCTGAGGCACCGAGCCCAAAGAAGTAAATACGCTTGGCTTGAATCAGCTTATCAACCACCTGATTGACAATACTGTGACTTATTCTGTCGCGCACCATGGCTAAATTATTGATCGTGCTATCGAAAATCTTTGGCGTATAGCTGGTGACATCATCCCCGGGATCGACATTGCGGTTAACAAAGCGCACACCACTGACCAGAGCCTTGGCCAATTTGAGTTTAAAGTCGGGAAATCCGGCGGCATTAAAGCGCTTACAAAAACGGTTTACACTGGGTTCGCTAACCCCGGCGGCTTTAGCCAATGCGGCGATACTGGAACTGGTCGCGCGATCAGGGTCAGCCAGAATAACCCGAGCCACTTTGCTCTCGGACTTATTCAGTTCGGGTAACTGATCGGCAATGATGTTAATCAAATTCTGAGAGTGCATCCTATAAACCTTTTTTATTATCTAATTTGTCTTCCCATTTCCTACAAACCTTTTTCACAGTAGATTTATAGTCGACAAAAGTTGGTTCTACACGTCAATCTCGTAAGAAAATTTCACAAAGATGTCATTAAGTTACATCAAAAGGGTCTAAATAGGTAATTTTAACGCCCAAAAGCGGCTTTAGATTGCCTCAAAAGCAGTTTAAGCCTATAATTTTCGTAAGTTTACTACATAAATTAAGGCTCTATCATGTACAGAATCGCCATTAACGGTTTTGGCCGTATCGGTCGCAATATTGTCCGCGCACTCTACGAGCGCCCAGAACTGCAAGACAAAATTAAATTAGTCGCTATCAATGATCTTGGTAGCCTTGAGATCAATGCTCACCTGCTTCAGTTTGATACGGTTCATGGCCGCTTCAATCAGGATGTTCAGGTGACTGATAACTCAATTATCATCAATGGCGATGTTGTCAATTGGTCGAGCGAACGCAACCCTGCGGATCTGCCATGGTCTGATCTGGATGTTGATCTGGTTTGCGAATGTACTGGTGTCTTCACTACTCGCGAAAAAGCCGCTCTGCATATCGAAGCTGGCGCCAAGAAGGTAATCATCTCTGCTCCAGGTAAAGACGTTGATGCCACGGTTGTCTACGGTGTTAATGACAATGTTATCGATGGCACTCAGGACATTATTTCCAATGCATCCTGTACCACCAACTGTCTTGCACCTATGGTTGCACCCCTTCAAGACGCGATGGGCATTGAGAGTGGTTATATGACCACCATTCACGCTTACACCAATGACCAGCAGCTCAGCGATGTCTGTCACTCAGATGTCTACCGCGCGCGTTCGGCAACCATGTCGATGATCCCAACCAAAACTGGTGCTGCCGCCGCTATCGCTCTGGTAATTCCAGAACTGGCTGGCAAGCTCGACGGTATGGCCGTTCGTGTACCAACCATCAATGTTTCACTGGTTGATCTGACCTTTAATGCTGGCCGTGAAACCTCGGTCGAAGAGGTTAATGAACTCCTGCGCAAGGCTGCCGAGGGCAATCTTAAAGAAGTTCTCTGCTACAACGACAAACCATTGGTATCTGTGGACTTTAACCATATCGCTTATTCCTGTAACTTTGACGCTACTCAAACACGCGTCAATGGAAATCTGGTGAAAATTATGGCCTGGTACGACAACGAATGGGGTTTCTCAAACCGTATGCTCGACAACACGCTGGTACTTTTAGGCGCAGCTGCGGAGCAACAAGATGCCGCGTAGAACCAAAATTGTCGCGACACTTGGCCCCGCCAGTAATGATGAAAAGACTATTCGCCAGCTGATTGAAGCCGGCGTTAATGTCTTTCGTCTCAACTTCTCTCACGGCAGTGCTGAAGAGCATACATTGCGTGCTGAAACTATTCGCGCAGTAGCCGATGAACTGAAAACACCCGTCGGCATTCTCTGCGATATGCAGGGCCCGAAGATTCGTATCGGCTGCTTTGCCAATGATATGAAGATCAGCCTAGCCAACGGTGATATGTTCCGCCTGGATAGTAAGATCGGCCTTCACGAAGGCAATCAGGACGGCGTATTTATCGATAGCGAGCTACTTAACGATATTGGCGTAGATGATATCTTGTTGCTGGATGATGGCCGTCTGACTTTCACGGTTGAGTCGCGCAACGATCACTCAGTAACCTGTCGTGTTACTCAGGGTGGCCCTCTATCAAGTAAGAAAGGCGTCAACAAGTTCGGTGGCGGCCTGTCTGCACCGGCACTGACCGAAAAAGATAAAGCGGATATCAAAACCGCCGCTGCTCTAAACACCGATTATCTGGCAATCTCTTTTGTTCGTTCCTTTGAAGATATCGAAGAGACTCGCGGACTGTTAGCCGCAGAAAACAGCGGTGCACATATTATCGCTAAAGTTGAACGCGCCGAAGCCATTACCGAAGAGTTCCTGCCCGGTATTATCGAAAGCGCCGATGGTGTGATGGTTGCCCGTGGTGACCTAGGTGTAGAGATTGGCGATGCCAACTTGGTAGCCGTACAGAAGCAGCTGATTGAAGCCGCTAACAACGCTAACAAAGTGGTTATTACCGCGACTCAGATGATGGAGTCGATGATTACCGCACCGACGCCAACCAGAGCGGAAGTCTTTGACGTTGCCAACGCCGTTCTCGACGGTACTGATGCTGTGATGCTCTCGGCGGAAACTGCCGCTGGTGACTATCCTGTTGAGACCGTACAAGCAATGGCTCGCGTTATCGAAGGTGCTGAACGCCATCCATTGGTTCAGCGTTCAAAGCATAGAATCGATCAGTCATTTGCACGTATTGATGAATCTCTTGCGCTGGCAGCCATGTATGTTGCCAACCACCTAGAGGGTGTTAAAGCGGTTATCTGTATGACTGAAACCGGTTTTGCGCCACTAATTATGTCGAGAATTACTTCGTCACTGCCTATTTACGCAATGGCTGAAAAGCATGGCACCTGTGAGATCACAGCACTTTATAAAGGTGTGATTCCGGTTCCCTTCCCGGCCTCAACAATGGATCCAAAGCAGGTAAATCACTCGGCTGTGGAAACATTACGCGAGCATAAGGTTGTCGAAGATGGCGATCTGGTACTAATTACTAAAGGCGATTTCGTCAATGTACAGGGCGGCACAAATACCCTGAAAGTTGTTCGTGTTGGTGATGCTATTCAGTAATCGCAGTACTCAACAGATATAAAAAAACCGGCTAACGCCGGTTTTTTTATATTCTGAATAAATCAGCTCAGCTTACTTTGCCCAATAGATTGAAAGCGGTGCCTGCTGTTGCTGAAGTATTGAGCGGATTGGTAATTCCATCACATCATCACCAGCCTCAGCCTGGCTCAACACCTGCTGCTTACTGGCACCACTGATATGAATAACAATCTGCTGGCTGTTTAACAGTCTTGGTAGGGTCAGGCTCATACGCTGATGGGGTGCATCAAGTGGCGTCACGGCAATACAGTCACGACCGGAGTCCATATCCAGACCAGCAGCCAGTGCGTCGGAGCCGGGGAACAGTGATGCAGTGTGCCCATCATCGCCCATACCCAGAATAACCACAGTAAAAGTACCCAGCTCAGCCAGCGCCTGTGCGCATTCAGCTTCACCGTCTACGGCCTGATCGGCACTGTTTTTCAATGCCAGATAACTGGCCTGACTGGCTTCATTAATCAGCAGATTTTCGCGTACCAGCTTTTCGTTGCTAGCGGCGTGATCTGCATCTACCCAGCGTTCATCAGCCAGCAGCACAGTCACTTTTGACCAGTCCAAAGCCTGCTGCGACAGCAGATGGAAAAAACCCATTGGCGTACGGCCGCCAGAGACGACCAGAGAGGCGCTGCCCTGAGACTCGATGGACGCTGCCAGTAAACCAGAAACCTTTTTGCTCAGGGCAATATCAAGTGCCGAGGCATTTTCAAATTCAAGCATTTCACTCATAAATAATTCTCTCTTCAGCTCTTATTATCAGAGCCTTTAAATTAAGCCTCGTGCCAGCTGCGGCCATCTTTTTCGATAAGCATTTCTGACTTCGACGGTCCCCAGGTACCAGCACCGTAGGGCTTGGTGCTAACGTCTTTATCCTGCCAGGCTTCGAGTAATGTATCGCACCAGTTCCAGGAGGCTTCAACTTCATCACGGCTGACAAACAGCCACTGATCGCCTTTGATCACCTCGAGCAACAATGTCTCGTAGGCATCGGCAATTCGCGATTCGCCGGAGGAATCAAAAAAGTCCAGATTCAAGGTGCGCTTCTCAAGATTGGAGCGACCTTTCAGGCCCTGCTTTTTCGAGAACATCTCCAGCTCGATACCCTCATTGGGCTGTAGGCGAATAATCAAACGGTTGTTGGCCTGATCATCAGTATCCGGGAAAATAGCATGGGGATGTTCCTTGTAGGTAATCACCACTTCTGTTCCCTTGGCCTTCATACGCTTACCGGTACGCAGGTAGAACGGAACACCGGCCCAACGCCAGTTGTCGACATAAGTTTTTAGCGCAACGAAGGTCTCAGTGTCGCTGGTATTGCGCTCACTGCCCTCTTCTTCCATATAGCCAACCACTGGCTCACCGGAAATCCAACCTGCCGCATACTGTCCGCGTACAGACTGTTCGTTGACGTTTTCAGCAGTAATCGGATTCAGAGCGCGAAGAATTTTTACTTTCTCAGCGCGAATCTCATCGGCCTGCAGTGAATTTGGCGGCTCCATCGCCACCATGCACAGCAGT